>Ga0247611_10000007_pt1 | contig 385934 bp, 528 predicted proteins | sample 177DNAGHGhighgp2_FD_192422 | JGI IMG/M metagenome (GOLD analysis project Ga0247611, IMG submission 192422) | Sheep rumen microbial communities from Palmerston North, Manawatu-Wanganui, New Zealand - 1770 DNA GHGhigh gp2 | ecosystem: Host-associated > Mammals > Digestive system > Stomach >... | reverse complement strand
AAGAATCTCCTATAAATATTTTTTAATCAAGCATATAGCTTGTTATTTGCTAAAAACCATAATAAGATTATACTTATTTTTTTCAAAAAATTCAATTATTATCCAGGTATTTTATTTATTAAAAATATAAATAGTTTTATAAAGAAATAAATAGCTCCGACAACAGGAATTGCAGTACCAAAAAAACAAGTCATAAAATAAATAAAATCATGCTTTTTAAGAAAATCACCAATTTTATTTCTTTCTAATAGAAAGCCAAAATACTTGATATTTTGGTCATAATCATAAATAAAATATGCAATAAATGCAACACAAATTAAAAATAAAAATAAATAACCCATTTTTCACCACCTTCAATCTATATTCATCCATTCCATTTTAGTGCCATGTTTTAATACATAGCTTAAACTAGTTTCATCTTCCTTAGGTTCTTCCATCGCAAGTTGGTCTGCTGTATCTTCAGAAATAACACCTGATTTTGCTATTTCAACTTCAGTTACAGACTGTCCATCAGTAGGAACATTTAATTTTTTGAAGTCTAATTTTTCCATATTTTATTTTCCTAAAATGAATGCAATGATAGCAATTAAACCATAAGTTGTCATTTCAATAAAATTTGCATTTGCAGTTTTTCGACAAACATTTCTTCTTTCATAAGAATTATCAACTTGTTTATCTTTAGATTTAGACATTATCAGATTATAAATCCAAGATGAAAGTTTTCCAAGATATAATACAAAAGCAATACTACTAATCATATACACCTTCTAATAATTCTCGACAGTCATATTTAACATATTCTGTGGTTCCATCAGGCTTCCATCTTTTGAAACAAGCATACCAATCACCTACTTCTCTTTTATAAAGAATTTTTGAATGCCATTCATCTTTTTTAGCACAATTCTTACAAAATGGAATTTCAACTCTTTGTTTATGACGATAAATTATAATATGCTTATTATTTGAACTTTTTGTAATTTTACCACATTCTAAGCAAGTCCACTCAGAAAGATGCTCGGCCATTGAGGTATACTCATCAATTTTAGGTGTTGGAATACAGGTGGTATCTATTCTAAGGCAACCCCATTTTTCTTTACATTCCATAATATAAAAGTTTTTTTGAACTTCTTTATCTAGAGTATCAAAAATAGGTTTTACTTTTTCAGCCCAACATAATAAAAGATCTCGCCATCCATTCATGCCATCAATTTCAAGGTAATAATTTCCATCTTCATCTTTGGCTAATTCTCCATTCCAATTACGTACGATTATGAATGGGAAACGAATAGCGAGTTCATTATTTGTCAACTTTTTTAATTCAGATAATTTCATTAAAAATCAGGTGAGTAAAGAGTTTTTGATGTTGTTTCAATCAAATTATTTGGATCTTCTCCAAAAATAACTGGAATATCTCCATCGGCAAACTCATCAATTACGGTACGACATGCACCACAAGGTCCAATATTGTGACCAGCAGTGGCAACCAAAACAACCTTTTTGATCTTTTTACAACCAGCAGCAACTGCACAGAAAATAGCATTTCTTTCTGCACAAATGGTTAATCCATATGAGGCATTTTCAACGTTACAACCAACATAAAGCTTTCCATCATCACCTTCAACGCAAGCTCCAACCGGAAACTTTGAGTAAGGACAATAAGCATTTTTTGAAACTTCCAAAGCTTTATTCCACATTAGCATTGTATCAAACATATCTATTACCTCTTATATGGATAATACCATTTGTTCAAGAAAAGTTCAAGATTATTTAAGGCCTATATATAAATAGGAAACATCATCAGCACAATCATTTTCCCACTTTACAAGATATGCTTTTTCAAAGCCACCAACATCTGGGTCGGTGAGATCTGCAAAAATATTGTGAGCATCAATGAGGTAGTCAATCCAATCTCCATCACCATTCTTACCAGCTGTAAGAAGTGCAATATAACGGCGATCTTCATATTCATTTGGTAGTGATGCTCCTGTTTCATCTTCGATTACTTCAGCAACATATTCCAACTTAAACTTGTCATCTTCTGTTCCATCAAGACACTTTTCAATTTTGTCCTTAAAAAGAATTGTGCATTCTTTCCAAACTTCGTTGTACTCTTCACGGCCAGTTTTAGCGGCCCATTCTTGACTTGTCATTCTTCTTCGTCCTCCTTATTTTTAAATATTAACTGATTATTAACATCACCATTTAAAGATAAAGAAAATGACTCAAAGCAAGCTTCAAATTCATCTCTAGGGATTTGTTCATTATTTTCTAAATGAGAACAAAAACATTCCATTTGTTTTATAAGTGTTTTTATAAGGTTGGCAACACGCTTATAGATTCTTTGATCTTGTAAATATTTTTTCAACCATTCCTGAGCTTCTTCATAAGACTCAAAATCTTTTGCTAATGGCGGATTTGAACGAGAATAACTGTCTTGTTGTTCCTCAACATGATAGCATGGACCAAATGTGTTATAGTTTTTAATATCTGCAAATTGAGAGTATGTAGCAATTACCCAATATTTTATATCATCTTTAGCTATTCTAAGCTTATTTTGTTCATTAATAGCTAGAATAAAATTTGTATCATTATCTATGAGACACCAGCAATCCTTAAACACATTATACCATTCAATTTTCTTGCCATCTAAATAAGCAACTTTAATCTCATAATATGGGTCAACATAAGCAAAAGGATAACTACAGCCTATTCCACTCATAAAAAATTGAGCATTAGGATTTTCACTTTTTCTAATTTCAAATTGTTTGTCAGGTCTTTTTTCTTCAACTTTTTCTATAAGTTCTTGAATGTTATTTGCCACAAATCCTTTGGATCCAGCTAAATCATTATTCCATAAAACATGAACAAACTTTTCATCAAATAATTTCATAATGAAACTCCTATAGCAATAGTCGCCACTAAAAGCATAATGGCGACTATTGAGACTTTAATAATTCTAAAAGTTCTATTAGTGATTATCATTATCAGTTTTTACTGAGCCATCTCCAAAAACCCAGTCATATACTTCTTCAGGAGAAGACCATCCTAAACTATAGGCATCTCTATCTTCATGAGGTGCAGACTGGTGGTCGATACCATAACCCATATCTACAAGGAAATTAAAGTGTCCAAATTCTGGGTCATATGCATTATTTCTGTTGAAATCTGTGAGGTATTCTTCAAGCTCATGAGTATAATCATTATATTTAATGAGAAACTCAACACCATTATCTCTTAAATAAGAGAGAACATCCACAAAATGTGCATAAACTTCTTCAAATGCTTCTTCCCAAACATTTTCAGGAAGTGGTCTTTCCTTAGAAGGATATGCGCTCCATGCATCCTTATGCAAAACTTCTGCAAACTTTTCACGAATTCTAAGTGCAGAACAATCCTCAAAACAAGCTAGCCAATATTCAAACTTTGACTGACTATCTGTATATTCTTCCTCTTCCCATCCAAAGTCATTACTTCTTAAATCGATAGATGCTTTAGCAGGGCGACAACCACTTCCTTTTTCTGAAAAAGTGATTGAATGGCAACTTGAGCTGTTTGTTTCAAATACATTTTTACGAATTGTTTTCATTATATTTACTCCAATATTTTAATGCTTCATTTCTATGATGAAGGTCACGTCTACTTTTATGGTATGTTCTAATAGCATTCATATAATCATGATATGCTAATCCAATTTTTACGTTTAACTGAAGCTGAGCTTCTTTATAATTAAAATGCTGATTATTACAAATCTGTGGGTCTACAGTATTAAGTTCCTTTTGAAAATCTTTAACCGACTTATTTTTTAAGTCCATATACTGCTTATGAAGCAAAGGAAGCTGTTTTCTCTTAAACCACATAAGTGTGTTATTTAAGGTTTGACAAATATATTGAAGATTTTTGATAGTCATTCCATTTGCCAACTCTCTAGTCATCTGGTCAGCAGGATAATATTTATCTCCATCTTTGAAATAAACTTTAGTGTCCATTTTCAGTGTCCTCTTTTATTTCATTCTTTAGTTGGTTTTCAGCATTTTCTTTATGCCAACGTGCCTGATTTTCAACATCTTCTATAATAGAAGAAAAACCTAAACATTTTTTCTTTAATGTTTCATAGGCTTCTTTCCAATAATCAACTTCAATATTTAATTTTTTAATTTCCTGAGTTTTATCTTCTTTAAGAAGAACTCTTATGTCTTCCTTACAAGAATATGTCCATTCTTCATAAGGCCCAGTAAATTTAAGAAGTTTTTCATCGTTAGATGAGCAAATTTCATCAGCGACCTTTCTTAAAAACTTTGGATATCTATGGTCAACTAACAAATAAACTCTATATTCAACTTCATCTGAAATATAATTTTCAACAAAGAAATGAATTGTGATATAAGTGTCGCCATGATATTCTTGCAAAAAGACTTTTGATGAAGCCTTATCTAAAATAGAATAAAATCTTTTTTCTACTTCTTCTTTACTCAAAGTTGTAATATGAAAGCCATCTTCACAACAGCCCTCAATAGTAAAAACCATTTTAAAAAATGGACCTTGGTAAAGGTCTAAATCAAAAGTTTCTCTACTGATTGAAATCATAATTAACTCCCAAATACCATCATAGCAAGCTGCTTAGTATTATCTGTCAAATCTTTTCGATTAGCAATTAATGCCGAAATATTATGAAGCATTCTTATTTCCTGAGCTTCAGTTGCTTGATCCGAGATATTATAAAGCATATCGGCGAGTTTAATTAATAATGCTTCATTTGATAAATGCATAAGCTTATCTGTCATATAAGCTTCTTTACCTACTTTTTCAATTTCTACGCGAACATTGGTTAGTTCAAGTACTAAATCTGCTACATGCTGATTAAATCCTTTTTTAAGTTCTTCATAGGACACAAAAGGAACATCTTCTAAGAGGTCATGACAAAAAGCTGCACAAATTTGGTCTTCATTTCCACCATTATCCATTACAATTTTTGCAACACCTTTTGGATGAACAAAATAAGGCTCACCAGAACCTTTTCTTTTTTGATCCATTTCTGAATGACAATATTTTGCAAATGTATAAGCAAGTCTACACTTACCAACTGGAAAATCTTGCATTTTAATTTTCATCTGAAGCATGTTAAACCTCTATTTATAGAATATACTTATATAATAATTATTTTTTCAAATAAGGAATATCACACCAATGAGATGGTTGACTAATCTTTATACTACCTTCATCTAAGTCATACCAAGTGTTATCCAATGAAGAGTAAAAAACTCTATGGCCTCTTTCATCTAAAACTCCTTTAAAATCAGGAAGGTCACCAGGATTTTTTGTTAAGTCATGCCAAATAACTGGAATTGAAGAAGCTAAAAGTCTATTGAGCTGATTTAAGTCTTCTTGTAAAGCTGCATTTGTTTTTCTTAATCTAGTGTTTTCACCTCTAAGACCTGCACTTCTATGCTTTTCTGTATTATACAATTCTTGGTAATTAATGCTCATATACTACCTCATTGATGTGAAGTTTTAGATTTTTGTCCCAATCACAAGAGCCACAGTCCATTGTTGTCTCACAGATTTCATGAGATGATGGATTTTCATCTTTTGCAATTTCATTTGAGACAACTTCCATGAATTTACCAATATTGTAATTTATATAAATATCATCGGGATCAAGTTTAACAAACTTTTTAGTACTCTCATTACTTAAGAAACCAGTGTGACCAGCTAAATGGTCAAAATAGAGCCGTCCATTTTCGCATGCGCCTTTTAAGCTCATATCTCGTTCATGATATCCAATTAAATCTAGTTCAAATCTAAACTTATTCTTAGTTAAAACTTTTACCTCACATTTCATGAAATTCCATGGGTTTTTACTTACAGTTCCCATATAAAAATTTCTTTTTTGGCAAGGCTTAAAAAAATTAAAATCTTTACAACCATCACAAGGCTGAACTTCACCAAAAGCAGAATCATTATAAGTATATCTATTTACACAATCTACACATCTCATAGGAAAATAACCTCCTCAGTTAATTCATCTAATGTTTTAATATCACCTTTATCATAAGCGGCTTTCATTTTCTTTTGAAGAGTTCTAAACTCTTTTTCAAATTTATTTGTTTCTATGCTGGCTTCTTGACCAGCTTTAAAAGCGTCATATACTCCCTGTATATTAAATGAATACTTTCCAGAGAAAAAGTCTTTTCTAGTAAGATTTGCCTCTTTTAGCTGTGAGTCCCACCATTTATAAAATACTTTGCTAAAGTGAAAGTTTTGTCGCGCCATAGAACTGATAGAAAAAGAAAATTGTAGCAAATAAGCTTATACAATCTGATATAACAACTAATGCAATAGCTGATAATGCAAATTCCTTAGAATACCAGCTAGCTAACACAACTTTTGCAGTCAGATAAATAAAAATTACTGCAAAAGAACAACCAATAAAAAGCCATAAAAATGCCATTATTTTTCCTCCTTGATTACGTCTCTTTCTGCAAAAGCAGCTTCTGCATCATTACAGAAATCATACAATTCTTGAATACATGATGGACAATAATTTGGATATTTATATTCATCATGGCCATCCATACAAAAAGCTAATAAATCTTCATCTTCAATAAAGTCATATGATGGGTCAAAATATTTACCACAATGATGGCATTGAATATTTGGATCACTCCATTCAACTTCTTTATTTTCACAAGCTTTGATAAACTCTTTTTTAAGGTTTTCAAAGTCTTCAGGATTAGGATGAAAATCTGGGTTCATTGCCCAGAGTGATGGTATATTATGACTTACTTTAAGGCGATATGGAAGTGGCTTACCAGTAATAAGATTTTCAACTTCTTCAGGTATTTCAAAAACGCCATAGCATTTAGAATTACTACAATCAAGAGTCATTCCAACATTTGCAACTCCTGGAATACAGTGATAATCTATAATAAAATGATCAAAGTTTTTCATTTTTCTCTCCTTGGAATTTCATTCCATAATTTTTCAAATTTTTCTGGAGTCATATCAGATTCAACAAAGTAATTACATCTTTTGAGAGCTAGAGGATATAAAACCCAATCCCTTGAGCTGTCATCCTGACTCTCATCTCTGTAATTAAACTTTTTATACTTAAACTTATAATTTTGCTTAAATTCTCGTTCTTCAAAAAGATGACGAAGGAATGAGTCTTTTTCACAAGCTTTCTTATAAGCTTCATCAAGCTGTTTTTCACGCTCCAAACAAACCATATTATGTGAATAAGATTTTACTGGTGCATCTGGATATTGTCGTCTAAAATCTTCAACAGACTCAAAGTTACCCATCAAAATAGGTTCTAATGGCGTTGAGTATACAATATGCAAACTGTTCTTAAAGTTTTTACAGCGATAGCATTTTGTATTATTAAAATATTCAACATCTTTTGCATGCTCAGCTGCCATAAGGTCGGCCTCACATTTGTCATAAAGCCATTTTGACATCTTAAATAAACGCCAGAGTGGATAACCTTCAATAGCTTGTTTTTCTACGAAAGCAAATACTTTATCGCGAAATTCTTCATCTTTTGTATTATAAACTAAATCTTCAACCTCATAGTTAAAATCAAGCATGTCACATTTTGAACAATATTCCCATACTCGAGGCCAATCAATTTCTGCAGACTCTCCAAAGTTTTCATTACCATAAATCTCCAGAAATTGAATCATATATTTAAATATTTCTACTTTTCGTCTATTAGACTTTTTATGTCTATCATCAAAAAATCCCATATTTAGATTATACCTTTTCTTTTTGATTTTGTTCTAAAAATGTAATATATTCTCTAGTAGCATTAATATATTCCATTAAAGCATTATACTCTAGTTCACAAGCATAACGAGCATCTTTGGCTTTCATAATATCCATAGAAATTTCTCGCCAAGCATCTTTCTTTTTATTGAGAATATCTCTAATAACTGGGTCTGAATAAGAACCGCATTCTACAACTTCTTTTTTGAAGGCCATATAGTCTTTAAAAATTTTTGCCGCTTTTTTCTTCATATCAAATAATTTAGATGCAGTATTACTAAGCTGATATAAATAATGGTCTGATATTGACTGAGCTCTATAAAAGAAATTATGATGCTTTTTTCCGAATTTGTGTTGCTTAAATACATCATGATTTATGACATACATATAATGCTTCATCATTTCTTGAACTTCTTTTGGATAGAGATATTTATTTCCTGTAACAAACAGGCCTTCTAACATTAGTCGTTTATCATTGTTCATGTTCTTTTTTATATTCCTCTATTCTCGCATATAATCTACTACATGCACTTTTTACTACCTCTACATCATCAGTATGTAGTTCAGGCCAATCCGGCCAATCATATGAAGGACCAAGCCAAACTAAATGAGCCATCCAATTTGCCATTGTATCATCTTCAGTTGGCTCATTCCACATCTCAGTTGTTTCAGCACCTTCATCATAGTCATCTCTGTCTATATCATTATCAAAATCTTCAAACCAAATTCCTAAAGTGCCATATTCACCTGGATTAATTTCTACTGTATGGAATGACGAAGTTTTTTTACTATAATATGTATAGAAAAAAGTAACCTCAATGAAATCATCACCAAGGTTGCCTAAACTAGAAATATACTCATTATATTTTACAAGTGGTAAAATTTCTCTAAAAGTCATATATAGAATATACTTTACATCTTAGTCCATTTCATAGGTTTTATTTGATATAAAGCAGGACGTACTATATCTTCGGTAACTGTTTCCATAAAAACCCTAAAACAATCACTATTTGGATGACCTTTACATAGAGTAAAATTTACTCCACCATCGCAAGTATGACAAAACATCCTAGTAGCATCTAAAGCATTTTCACAACCTAAGCAAAGTGAAACTTTTTTAGGATTCATTTCTGATACCTCCAGTCATATTCTTCAGGTCGATAATATTTTCCATCTTCAAATTTTTCAGGCATATAATTATGCAAATCATCATATAAAGGACAATGGCTTACAAATTTAAGAACAAACTTCTTAAAAAGACGATTTGTAATAAAATTATTCTCATACCATCTTCGAGCTGCAAACTGCCTATTTTTCCAAGCAACATTATTTTTCTTAGCAATATAATATGCTCTTTTATAAGATAGAGCAGCCTGAAGTAATTCTTCTTTATCTAAAGTAGAAAGATCTATTCCTGTTAAGTCTTTTACATGTGGTATTTTTCCCATTTTAACCCTCTTCAATATATGATTTTATTACATCTAATGACCAATTTTTGGGTAAAATTTCACCATTTAAGGTATGGTACTTTACATGCAGGACATATGTATTATATGTATCACATACTGATTGAGCATGATCCTTATTTTTATAAACTATTGCTTTATTAGGATCTGTAGAAAGAATATATGCTCCAGCATCTTGAAGATAATATCTTGTCTCATCGGGCCCAAAGCATTTAATGATGTATCTATCTTTTAGATTCACGACTTTTCCTTTCAAAATTACTACCATCTTTGCAAGTATCACAAGGACAACTGCTAAAGCCACCACCGATAGTGAGTATGATATTGAGCTGTTTAGAAGTTAAATGCTCACATTTTTTACAAGTTTTATCTTCAGCTGCAGCATCAACTGCTTTTACAGCTAAACCTGCTAACAAACTTTCTACTGACATATATTTTCTCCTTTAGTCATTTTCTTTTATGCTAAACATTGGCTCATAATATTGACAGTCATGCAAAACACAATCGGGTTCTAAGCCAGGGCATTGAGCATAACCATTATAAATATAAATATAACAATTAGAACATTGATTATAAGTCTCGGGAACTTTTTCAAGTTCTATTTTAGGTAATCGAGTAAGTTCTGTCATTATTTTCCTCTTTTAAGATAGCCGAGTATTCCCCATTCTGTACTCAACCAAATTTCAATATTTCTAGTTTTACTCATTGTGCTTTATCTCCTCATAATAGTCTCTGGTACTTAAATCATGCAAATAGTCACCAGGTTTGCATTTAATAAGCTTACTTATATCTAAGCTTGCAATTTCCAACATTTGGCGCAAGTGTTCAAGCTCTAAGAGCAGTAATTCATCATCCATTCTTTAATTCATTCCATCGAGTAATAAGAATCTCGGCTAATAATTTGTCACTCATGCCATATTTGCCAAAGCTAAATCCATCAGTCATTTCAATAAGAGCAATTTCACCCTTATTTGTAATGCCAACATCTAGACAATAAGCAGAATTACCCTCTTTATTTTCATCAGCCATTTTTTGGACAGTTTCAAATAAAGCCTCTCTATATTTTATATAATCATAAGGGTTGTGATTACTATAATGGTAGCAACCTCTTAATTTTCCATTTACAATGGGACATCTATATTCTGAAGTAAAATGAATCACATCTGAATACCAAATTTTTACGTTATTACCAGCGCCTCTAGCATTTTGAGCTATGTCATCGACTGATTCACATATAAATCCAGTAAATCGCTTCAAATTATCACGAGGCTTAACAAAAACAGGTTTATCTAAAAATCCAGAAACATAAATTTCGTCACGAAGTGCTTTCATAGTAGAAGGCCAAACATTTCTAAGTAAATATTTTCTAAGACTTTCAGGGTAATCTGTATAAGAATATTCTATTCCAAGCTGTCTCATTGCAGCATACATGGTTTTTATATCACCTGAGATAAAATCATCTTTTGTAATTTTTAATTTATTCTGGACAATCTGCTTTCGATAAAAAGTTTTATAATTACCCTTACCAAAATATCTGGCTAAAGCTTCTTCTTCTGGTCCAAACTTGGAATTGTCCATTAATTGAAGATAATTTGCCATTTTATTTTCTACTTTTTAGGTTCCATTTCTTCTGCACCTTTTATGACATCTTCTACACGCTTAAAATAATCAGCATGCTCTTCTTCTGAATAAAATTGTCCTCTTGATTCAGCAATTTCTTTTAAAAGCGCAATAGCTTCATGAAACAAAGCTTTATCTTCATCCGTCATTTTAACCTCCAACTTCCTATATTTCACCACGATATATATCTGAAATCAATTACTGGAATTTCTTTGCGAGCACAAGCAGCATCATATTCATCATATGTAAGCATGTATTCGGGAACACCTTTAGAAGCTGCCTTTTCTTTCCATTCTAAAAATTCATCATATTTTTTCTGTGGAATGCCATTTCGAAAAATATAATCTTTTGCTTTATAATATCCTTCAATCATTTCTTTAGTTTGAGGATAGGTAGGAAGCCATGGCTCAAATAAAGGTTTGCCATTATTTTTATCAACTATTTGCATGCTTTGACTCCATAATTTTATGTATAATCCAATAAATAATTGAACATACAAAAATAAGTGTCGATACAGCGCAATAAGCAGGACTGAATATTATATAAGGAAAAACATTGAATATATCAAAATCACCATTATATATAAATGTTGATCTTAAAGCTTGCTTATAAGTGATATTCAAAGTTTTTGTCATTTTATCAGAAAGCCACAGTTGAACTGTAGTAATAAAATAACAGATAGCCCAAAAAATAACCATCGCTGTAAAGAATACAATCTGATGTCCATCATTACAATAGTCGATAAAATTTTGCCACATATCAATCCTCATTATTTATCTTAAGCATTTTTCCATTTTTTCTTCATACTCTCTTTCTTTATCAGGACCTGTATATTCTTCCAACCAATTTGGTGCCATAATATCAAAATTATCATGAAGATACTTAAACCAAGAAGATGTTTTTGACTTAAGGAAGATATTGTTCAACTTAAACCAGTAAGGCCAATCTGAACCTTTAATTACATGAGACTTAAGCTGACCTGCAAGTGCAAATTGAAGTAATTTTGCGTCATCAGGAGAAACATATAGAGTTTTTGGTCCACCCCAATTATGTGAAATATAAATCCAATTTTTAAAAATATCTGAATTTTTTTGACTAATGCCATTAAGCAGTTTTTCTTCCAAAGGAGAAACTTTAACCCAATTAATAGTACGAGCTTTAGCTTCACTTATTTTAACATAAAAGCAAAAACCCTTTTGTGTGTATCTATCGTCAATAACAGATGTTTCTGTTTTAAATAATTTTTTAGTAGATCGGTAAGTGGTAATTCTATAATGGTCCAGATTTTCTAATCCACTGCCATAAGAGCCATAATCTATTTTTGTAAATTGAGTTCTTAAATCATCAAATGTTGCATATCTTGTAACTTCACCTGTGCTTTCATTTTCAGCTTCATACCATATTTCTGATTTCATATATTATTATCCTCTATTAGAACTATAAGTTTTTCCATCCCACCAGTAAATAATTTCGCCATCATCATGATATTCATATTTTACTGGAAGACCTCTCATTTTTCTAATCGCTCTAATTTCACGGAAATGTAACTCATTACCTTTTATTCCATTACACTGAGCACATAAAGTCTGAGAGTTTTCAATTGAGTTTTTACCACCTAATGATCTTGGAACAATATGGTCCCAAGTCAATAAAACTTCTTTACCGTCCGGGTCATAGCCATAAAAGTTTAGGCTCTTAAATCCTTTAGAAGATGGACAAGTCTCAATAGCAGCAAATGAAGCTTTTATACCACAGCATTTACAAGTCAATTCCCGATTTAAAAATAAAAGTCGCATTCGTGTACTCTTACAGTTCAAAATATGTCCTGCAATATTAATACGACGATGCGCTTTATGAGAATAATCTGGAAGTTCTTCTAAACCCAGGCGAGCATATCGTGTATAACGTCTAATACTGCCTGGTATAGGGTATAAATAGATCTCCATTTATAGAATATACTTTATTTAAGCAATTCTTTCAATGAATCTGAAATAACACCTTCTCCAAGTTCTTCGATTTCAAGATGGAGTTCAGATTTAAGCCAGTCATCATCTCCTCTAGAAGAGAATACACCATCTTCGTCTTCGTCCCATTCATACTCAAGATAGCTATCAAAGTTATCATCAATCCAGTCATAACATTCATCTTTTGTAGTGCCTATGAATTCTACACCAGACCAAGCTGGATCTTCAAAGTCGATATGTTTTACAATAAAAATCTTTTTCATATTATTCAATATATTCGATTTCCCAATCATCCTTATCAACTCCATATTCAGAGTCGAGAACATTTAAGGAACCTGAGTCAAACATGCTACAAGCTTCATCATTTACTCTTTCGAAGAATTCTGGGTCATTTTTCAATGATTCAATTGTGGTGTCATCTGGTACATCCAAATCAAATGTTTTTGTTGCACTTACACAAAATCCATCAGGACCTGTTGTATCTCCAAAATCTGGGTCTTCATCATCTTCCCAGCTATCCCAAGCTACAGAAGTCCAACCTGACAATTCTGCTGTAACGTGTGCTTTCTTCATATATTCTCCTTATTATTTTTTATGCCTTCTCTTAATTCATAGTCCTTCAAAAAAGCTCTAACATCATTATCATACTTAATGCCTTCTAAAAGACCTTCAACTGATTGTTTTGTGCCTCGTTTAATAAGTTCATAGGCTCTAGCAAGCTGCTCTTCTAAATAGGTTGTTTTATCACTAAACTCTATTTCATCTTGCATATAGCCTGGACCAAATGTATGCTTGAGTTCAGTAATTTCTGCTATTAAGGCTTCAATTTTCTTTTGTTGTGTGCCAACTGTGTGGTAATATTCACAATTATGTGCAATATCATTAAAATGTTCACAATACCCACAACTAGCTTCAACTGCTGAAACATTGATTTCCTGAAGTTGACCTGAGCCTTTAAGGTCATGTTTCACAAGGTCTTCGGCCTTCCACTTTGGAGCAAGACAGGCTTCATTAAATCTTGAAGTCCAAGCATTCTCATCAAAATTCCAATATTCTGGAAGACTACTGAGTGTAGCACTTATGTTTAGAATAGCAAATGAATTGAAAATCATCTTGTTCCTTCTATGAGGTCATAGTCTTTTTGAAACTCTTTAAAATCCATCTGTTTAATTGAGTATCTATTATCCATAAACTCAACCCAAACAATTTCGCCAACTTTAATATTCAGCCAAAAGTAAAGGTTGTCATATACTTCAATATCTCTAGGTACATTACAACCTAGTTCTACCCTTGTATGACTTTTTGTTTTATAACCATCATAGTTGTTTCCATAAGGATAAAAATTACATCCTTTAAGCTGCTTTGTTAAAAAGCCACAAAGTTTATAAACATTATTTTTATCGAGAATAAATCCTTCAATAATTTTTGGCTTTCTTGTAAAAGAAGCTTTACCTGCGAGAGGATTTTCTTCATTATGGATTTTAGTACAAGTGATCTGCAAAAACCAGCCTGTCCAGTCAATGGTTTCTCTAAAGCTACAATGAGGTGAATAATCCCAACTACCATCTACAGTAATCTTAAAAGGTTTTCCATCTATTTTGCATTCACCTACTTCCTCAGAGTATTCATATGTTTCGCAACTATGATCAAGGTCAGTATCAGTAACTTCACCTTCAAAGATTATGTCATTAAACCAACCCCAGACATTTTCTCTTTCATCTTTATTTTCTGGGAGATTTTTTTCAAAATCATGTGTGCTAAGACTTTTATTGTCACCACATTCTGTTAAAAGTTTTTCAATAAAAGCAGCAACACCTGGGCAATCAATATCTATTTTAATATCAGTGATATTACTCATTTATTCCACCTTTGATATAAAGTGTCCATACTCATCAATCTTATAAGTTGAACGAGTAAGCCCTTCAACTTGGTTAAGCTTTGCACCACCAGTAAAAGTAAGGTTATATTTTTTCATAAGAGCGGCAAGTTCGTTACATGCATTAATAATTGGGTCTACTCTCTCAGATGTTTCAAACTTAAGATTTATTATGTTCAATTTACATCTCCTTCATCTGCTTTTCTTCTTGCTTAATTTTTGCAATACAATTCTGTAAAGCTGCTTTTTTCTGAGCAATCTTTCGAATGCCTTCTTCAACTTTACACTTGTATTCGATTCTCAATGCCCAAAGCTTTTTACGTGCCTGAGTTTTAGAAGTCAAAACATAAGGACTACGCTTCATAAAATCTTCAAGAGAAATATGCTTATACATCAGATAATATTCAACGTTTTTTCGGTGATCATTAAACCTAAAATAATGATAGTCTGCCAAGGCACCTTCATAAGCAGACCTCTGGTAATAAGTTTCATGATAAATTGCATCTTCTTTTTTCTGATACTCTTTACCATCACTTGTTTTATAAATTACATTAATCATTATTTATCTCCTAGTTGTTCATATATTCTTCATAACCATCCAAAAGTGCAAGAGTATCAGCTAATGTTGCAAAAACTCCAGCAATGCGACGAGCTCTAAAAGCAAGATTGTCATCTTCAAGTTGTTCTTTTGGGCGCCACATACCTTTTGCATCTCGATATGTTCTTGCATTTACGCTATCTGAATATTCATAAGCTTCTTTATTTGTAAACTCATAGCCATATGAGTCAAGCTTTCTTCCAACAAAACCACAGCACGCATTCATATCATGATTAAGGTCCATATCATTTAAGAGCTCCATGATAGCATCTTTATGGCCTCTTACAGTGAGAAGTTTTTCTTCGAGTTCTTTGCGCTTTTTATTGATTTCTTTTCTTTCAAATTCTGCACAAGCACGTCTTTCTTCCATTTCGACTCTTTCACAAATTTCATTAAATTCATCATCACTTAATTCACTCACTTTTTTCCTCCAATTCAATATATTCCTCAACAGTTTTTATATCACAATGGGTATAAAAGCGATTGCCATCTTTATCTTCAAAAACCATAGGATAGCAACCATAATTTTCTTCTTCCTCATCATAACAAATACCAATAGGAGTGCAATCTTCGTGATTATTTTTCCAATGAGTAAGTTGCCTATGTATGTCCTCTAAGAGAAAACGATTGTCAGCATCATGTTCACCAATATTTTCACGAGCAATTCTATTTTCTCTAAAAGACCATTCTTCTTTTAAGCTCAATTTACTCTTCCTTTTCAAAGATTACAATTACATACTCCGTTGGATTGCTATAGCCTGCTTTTACAGAAACTGGTGTAATTGATACAACCTTCCAGCCCATATTAATCATTGACTGAATAGCTGGAGTCACATCATATGCAATACCAACACCACCATTTACTTGATACTTTTTTATACACTGAGTTGTTTTTGCAAATACTGGACTGATTAAAAACAATAATGTCAATATGATTAAAAACTTCTTCATTTATGGCTCCTTAAAAATAAATCTTAAAATACTTTATATAGTCATTATCGTTGTCTTTATAATATTCAACTTTCCAACCTGCTTTACAAAGGTATATCCACAATTCATGCATGATATTATCTGCCAAAATGTGATAATGTTTTAAATGATCTTCATCAGTTTCTTCCCATTCATGATGAGTTGTTTTGTGGAAAAGTTTCTGCCAAAAATTATCAGGCCAATCACCAGTCTTCTTAATTTTCTTTTCTTCATAGTCAAGATTTTCAAATATGGAGTTCTCATAAAAATAACAAAGAGGTTCGTCATTTTCTTTTGCAGCTTTTTTGATATAATTAAAAAGGAGGTCAATTGGATGAACTTTACAATGGTCAGCATAGAAAAGACTAAAATCAACTACAAGATTACTACTGTCCTTAAGATGACTATAACCCCAAATAGCTCTTGCATCATCTGGAGATAAATAAGTTTTGTTTAGCACTTCTGTTTTCTTCTTGGCCATTATGCACCTACCTCAATAACAGTTTCAAACTTCTTACAAGGAATAGTAAGATCTTCAAAGATTGTACCAATGATAAAATTACCAGTCTTAGGATCACGTTTAATAGAAGTAACATCTTGAATAATCTCAGGACTTCCTTTATCTTCAGGCCAGTATTTTACTGTCATCATGATATTTTCTCTGTTGAAATCAGCCATCATTTTCTCCTTTATAATCCAAGACTTTTCCATCTGTACAATCACAGCATTCTTCCCAGAAGTCGATAAACTCATTGATTTCTTCTATAAACTTTGTTGGATTATTTCCAAAGTTTCTACGAATATCTACTATAGTAGCAAGCATATCACGATGTTCTTCATACATTATATCTCTTGCATGCTGAGCACCTTTACAGAAAAGAGCTTGCTCTAATAAATCTTCGAAGTTTTTATAACCAAGTTTTTCGAAAAACTCTTTTTCTGTTATATTGGTCTTAGCCATAGTATACCTCTTATATAGAATATACTTTTTTTACCAATTCCATTCAAGGTAATTTGCTTTACCAGCTTGCTCAATAGACTCCATGGTTAATGCATCACTAAAAATTTCAAGAATATCAACTTCATTGCATATACCATATGTAGAGTCCATATCATGATGATACTTATGCGAGTCCGAATAATCATGTCGTCTTTCCCAGCCTTGAAATATGGGTGTTGGATTTATTCTAAAAATCATCTCCCATCTCCTTGGCCAAATCTAGATCTTACCCATCTTTTACTGCATATCTCACATTGATATTCAAAAGTAGGAGATATTGCATGTAAACACCAATTTAAGCGACCATCTTGAACATAGTTTGCAAATTCACTTAATTCCTTTAAGTCAAGGCAAAGACCTTTTTCACCACAACTTGGGCAAACATCAATTTCAGGAAATAATTCATAAAACTTTTTGTTTTCTTCTTTTGTCATATTTTACCTTTTAAGACTTATATATTTTCCAGGCGCAATATACATTATATCATCTGTTCCATCTACCTTAATGGACTCATCTTCTATTTCTTCATATGAAGTGGTTATTTTCACCTTTACAGGCTTATAGCCAATATCTTTAGGTATTCGAGGATCAATTTTATAATCTTCTTTTAGATCTTCCAAACTATCAAAGAAAACTATTTCCTTATTTAATGTATCGGTAATTTGAGTTTCTTTTGTGGTATCTATGCCACCATGGAAATATCTACCATCATCAAACTTTATTGCATATCGATATACAACTTCACCAATATTCATTTTATCATTCCTTAAGATTAGTTTTTTCACTGGCGATAAATTCTGCCATCCAATGGGCCATTAGTTTTAAAACCTCATTTAGAGATTTTTTAGGCTTAAAGCAAGTTTGCAAATCTTCATCAAAATGGCTAAAATGCATTATTTCGTGATTTCCATCTTTGTCTGTAAACATTATTTTACTCCGACTTACCATCATTTAGGTAATAACCTTTTTCATAAATATAGCGAATGCTACCCCACTCATAAGTTTGAATATATTTTGTTACTAAAATTTTTCCATTATTAAGTTTAAAATACCAATAAGCTGAGCCAAAATCATCATAACCTTTTCCGTGATTAGTTCCACGATAGATCCACTTATCATGTGCTTCTTTTATAAGCTCACCATCATATAATTCAATAAGAAGTATACAATCACTTTCTGAAAAAGAGCTATCATAACAATAGCTTGAATTACTATCGCTCCCACCTTTAAATCTTGGATTTGTTCTATTTAAGCTATAAGTTCCACTATTAGTGTAACCAGGTCCAAACTGAGCAAAAGCAAAACTACCAATAAATATTAAAAATAATAATATTATCAACTTTTTCATATATTTTTCATCCTTTATAATATTTATTCTGAGTCATCAAAATTGATATGCCGATAAAATCTCTCAGGCATTGTTTTATCCCAATATTTATCATGCAATCTATTATAGATTTCTGAATAATCAAAAACAGAACAGATAGCTTGCAACAATTGCTCACTCTCATTTAAGAAGTTTATCTCTTCAATTAAGCCATTTAAATTATTCAGTTCCATCTTCAACTCCATCTGCCCATTTATCAACAATATCAAAAGCATCTGCTAAAGAAGCAAAAATACCTGCTACTTGGCGAAAACGTTTTGCTTTTTCACCATAAGGCTTTTTAGGTAAATTTGGGTCTTGATTTTTATAATTGCTTGCAAGATTATATACATCATGAGAAAATTTATAATCTTTATCATAATTCCAATCAATTCCATTGGCACTCAAAACTTTCCAAAAAGCTTTATTTGCATTATGAGTATTCATACACATAAGGTCAGCAGCCAAAAGGATTGGGTCATAACCATGAACTTCAAGTCCAGTGCCATGAGAAAATACTTCTTTACAGATTTCCTGCTGAATTTTTGCAGCTTTAATTCTTTTTTCTGGGTTTTTTAAGATTTTATCTTGGAGAGCTCTTTCTTCATCATTCATTATTTATCTCCTTACATTCCATAATTTCATCAAAGCTATGGAAGTCTTTATTAAAGCATACCTTTCCATCATATTGGTTATATCTAAAGTGTAAGCCACACTTGTGACAAGTTACATGAGAAGTCCAAATATCTTCTGGGTCTGGAGCCATTATAAGTTCATGAACCTCTACCAATTTGTTAATAAAGTCTACTCCATCTTCTTTTCTAAAAAACTCAAAAGAAATAGGAAAATTTTCGCAATGGTTTAAGTCATAGCTTGTAGCTTTGATAGAAGAATTATCATAATAAAGCTGTAAATCTTTACGAGGTTTATTTCTTATTGTAAAATGACAGTTTTTACAAGAATAAAATGTTTCACCATCAATTACAGTTTCTCTGAAGTCATGGACTGTGCTTGCAGTAGTAATTTTTATTTCTTTCTGAAGTTCCTTTTTAGAAAGGCCAACATCTACAGATAAAGCCAAAAATCCTATAGACATGAGGCTTAGAATGATGATATTCCAAATGTAATTTCTTGTTCTGTTTTCCATTTATTGAATCTCCTTATAGAGTTTTGCATATTCTTCAAGTTCATTTCTATACTTCTCAGTACAAGCTGTTTTAAGTAAATCTTCCTGAGGATAAGTTTCAATTTTCAAACAATCTTTCATATCAATTACTGGGAATGTTCCAAGAAGTGAGTCAACCTGAACCCAATGTTTATTATGTGGATTTACATCAAGGCAAGCAAATGTTTCACCTTTCTCATTAACACGAAGAGAATGAATATCTGCAAACTGAACATCCAACGTAACCTTTACTGGGAACCACATAAACTTATATTTTTCATTATAAAATCTTTCAAGGTCTGTAAGTTTATGGACAGCGTCATTTAATGCACGATTAACGTTGCGCTGTTCTTCTTTAAGATTTCTGTGAACCTTTTCACCATACTTAATAAGTTCTTTATAGAAAAGAGACATAGCATAGCTCATTGTTGCACGAGTTGGTAAAACTTCTTCATCCCAATAGTCTGATCCAGCTGGAGAATAATACTCACTACATTCTCTTAATGTACGAATAGAAATTGGATATGCTTTACCAACTCTAGCCTTTGTACATTTCTGTTCTTTATACCAGAAATCAAGGTCATGTTTTGAGCGCCCTAATTCTTTATTTTTTCTAAGCAACTCAATTCGAAGGTCTTTATACTGTCGAAAAACAGCATTATAAGACTTTCGTTCATCATCAGACATATTTTGCCAAGCGAACTGATCTATCTTATTTTTTCTCATATTATCCTCCAATTTGAATTTGAAACTGTTTTTCAAATTCCTCTTTTGTAAGAGTAAAAAGATTACTGAGGCTATCACCTTCCTTTAAACAAAGGAAAACTCCACCATCAATATATCTAACACAATTTCCACCCATACAAATTCTTACCTCATATGGATCTTCATCATGTACAGTATGTCTACTAAATCCGATTGATGGAAATACACTTTCAACCTCTTCCTTGTTGAAGCCATCCCACCAAACACAATTTATTTTCATAGGATTTTTTGGTTTTTCTATAGCAATCATAAACCATCTCCTTCATTATCGCACTGAGCTGAGTCATAGCCTTCCTCATAGCCACACTGATGAATCTCATCAAACAGCTCAGAAGCTAATTTTTCAAGCTCTGTAGGTGAGAGGTCTTCATGCATATTGACTGTGCATAAACTTTCAAAAACCCAGTTTTTCCACTCTTTCTGATTTTCTGGGTCTTGCATTCCCCATTTGATTTTTATTTCTGGAGCTTTAGATAAGTTTAACATAATCTACCTCTTATAAAGAATATACAAAAAAGAGGTAATTTATTCATTTTTAGAAAAAAGATGTAAAATAAGAAATGAGGTCTTTTCTATGTTGAAGTGATTTATTTTTAGAATATAATTCTTTTAAAGAATCTACAATTGTAATGAAGTAGCTTGGCATTATTGATAACTGATGGATTAAAGCTTGTTCTGAAATATAATCTTCTAAAAGTTTATTAAACTCTTGTGAATGTGGATTTTCATTTAATTTAACAATATCAAATATTTCAGTGTTGCTTAAACCTTTTCTAAGACATTCTTTTATTCTTCTGTCAATATAAGGAATGTGGACTTCTTTTAAAAACTCTTTCTTTTCTTTATCTAAGAGTTTGTCATATTCCAATTGCTTATAAGCTTGTTTTCTTTCTTTTAATGGAATAGACTTAAGCTGTCTCTTATTAAACTCTTTGGTGCTTTTTTCTCTAGCTTTGCGACTTAATGTTTTTTCCTTAAACTTAAAACCAGGCGTAAATCCATCTGGAATATTGTTACCTTCAAAAATCTTGAGATTAATTATACCATTAGTATACCACTTAAAAGGAAGCATAATTAAATTAGTGGCCAACCTTAAATCTCATTTAGCTTTTGCTAACTTTTTTAATATACTTATCGTATTTTAAGACTAAATATTTATATATACTTAAATGGAGGATATAGATGAATAAAGAAATCTACGCTCAGACTACCTTTAATAATCAAGCAAATGGTTCAGTATTCTATAAAGAAGGAAAATTAAATGACCCAATGCTTGGTAACGTTAATGGTATTTTCCAGTCTTGGAAGTATTCTTTCGATACTGGTAAGCAAATCTTTAAGGCTAAAGACTCGGAAAAAGTTTATGAAAAGCGCTTAATAAAAGATCCTAATGGAAATCCAAAGTGGAGTCAATGGGTAGAAATCTGCCCAGGTGAGGCTAATGGAATTCAAGCTATTGCAATCAATAATCAGCCTCTTCTTCTCCCAAATGCTGATGGTGCTATCAAACTTCAAATCACACCTCAGATGATTGACACATATACAAAACGTGAAATCTATGACATGATTAATTCTAAAGCAGACGAAATCATGACATCTGGATATGTATATGTTCATTGGGTAGATGGATGTGAAACTCCTCAAGAAGTTTTGGAGCATACTTTCCCAGAAGGTGGTGAATTAAGCCGCTTCTATATAGTTGAGCCAAAAGCAGAAAAAGGTGTTGCAAATAAATCAACATATTGGTATTTTAATGAAGAAGGTGAATGGAAGACTTTAACAGACCTTCCAAGCTTAAATGCATTCGTTACTCAGGTTGCTTTCAATGAGCACACTCAGGATAAGGTTATCCACATTACTCAGGAAGAAAGAGAGAAGTGGAATGAATTTGACCAAAAGTCTCATGAAAATCAAGAAGCTTTAGATGCAGCTATGGCCGCATTCAATGAGCATGTAAATAACATCAATAAGCCAAATTCACCTCATATGACACAAGAAGAGCGTGAAAAACTTCTTTATGCTTATGATAATATTAAAGAATTACCTGAAGGTCCAGGCCGCTATGTAATTGAAAATAAAAATTATGTAAAAGACTATTCTCAGTATGAAATTGATGATACTGTAAAATCTCAGTCTATTAAAAATACAAAAACAGTTACATTCAGTCATGGTGATGCTTTAATTGCATTTGATGAAAACTTCCAAGTTTCTTATGCAGAAATTGTAAATCAGGGTAATTTTATTGAAGGTCTTAAAATCAACCTCAATAATATTATTCTTCCATTAAATGTTACATGGCAGTTGGAAGCTGATAATGGTTGGGTTTCAGATACTTATAGTTCAGTTAATCAGTCAGTTACAATAGACATTCCTGCTGAAAAATTACCAAAAGCTTTACACATCAAGTTCTCAAATACTGACAGCACAATGACAGTTGGTTCTACAGATTATTCTATTGAATATCGTAAAAAGACTGCATTGAATATTGGTGATGACAATAGAGTATTACCTCTCAACTTTGTTGGTCCTGAAGGTGTTGTTCCAATGTATAATGGAAAACCACTTAATGAGATTACAAATGAAGATACAGGTTCTGCTCGTTGGGGTAAGATTACTGGAAATGTAGATTTACAGCAAGATCTTATTCAAAAAGTTAATGAACTTGTAAGAAGTAAAGTTGAAAACCCTGAATTAGGTGAGCCATATCGCTATGATATTTATGGTAATGGAACCCTTAAATCTATTATTCAGAATATTGGCGAAGAGAAATTAGACACAATCGAAATCTCAAATGGTGCATTAAAAGAAAATAAAATTCTTATTGAAGGTATCAAGAATAAAGTAAAAGCTCTTAGAAATGCAGGTTACTGGGTAACAAATATTAAACTTGTTGCTGAAAATATTGCATGCACAAATGGAGCCGATGGTGAAATTATTCCTGTTTATTTTGAAACAGATAATATTGACTATGAGCCATCTCCTAGTGTTGTAGGTGCTTTTGAATACAATTGGCCTAATAAACCTGATTTTGATAAGATTTATCTCCGTGGTGGTAAGATTGAATACATTACAAATGCCAAACTTGAAATAAGATATGTCGCATTCAGCGATATTAAGATTGGTCTCTATGATGAGATTGCTCGCAAATATTACAACATGATTGTTTCAGCTGGTAATTATGATCTTACTGCTGATGAATATAAAACTACTGCTTCTAACATCATTTTAGAGTCTGCTGATGAGATTGAACTTCTTGCAAAGCTCACAAAGCTTGGAAGCGAATATGACTATGATGATGAAAAAACAGATGGTAAAGTAGAAGTTTATGGTGAAGAGATTGATACTCGTTATGCTTCTCGCGAAAAGTTTGAAGCAGAAACCGCTTCAACAGTAGAACGTTTTGAAGGTGTAAATGAGCATTTTGAAAATCTTAATAATGAACTTACAGAACGTTTTGATAATGTAAATAGTGACCTTGCTGAATTAAATGCAAGAGTTAATGAAGCTGAAGCAAAAGCTGATGCTGCTGTTTCTGATATTGATGCTAAATCAGCAGAAATTGATGGTAAAATGGCAGACTTCCAAGAACAATTGGATGAAACAAATCAGAAACTTGATAGTCTTGATGAAACTGTAAAAACTAGTGTTGAAAATCTTCTTAAAGCAGATGAAGAGAATGCTGAAGGTGATGCTTCTATTTTTGGAAGAGTTACTTCTTTAGAGGAAGGTGCTGAAGAAACTAGAGCTGAGATTGAAGAAATCAAAGCAGATTACATGAAGAAAGACGAAGTTCTTGATGTAGTTTCAGACTCAACTAGAGAAAAATTTGACCTTATTCTTACTGATTCTGGTGAGTTTACAGAAGCTGTTAGATCTGGTGCTTTTGAACAAGCTGAAAGAATTCTTTTCCATAATGGTGAGTTCTCTCTTACAGATGATACACTTCTTGCAAGACCAATTGATTTTACAAACATTAAATACGTTAAAGGTGAATTACCTTGCTCTATCAAGTGCTTAGGAAATGATCAAGTAGCTCCAATCAACTATGTAAATACTAAGTTTGAAAATATTGACGTCAAAATTGGCGACTTTATAATTGAAAAAAGTGGTAAACGTACATTAGTTGTAGAAGCTAGTGGAAAAACAGTTATAGACTTACCTGAATATTATGGAATTATTCAGATTGACCTTAAAGATGATGCTGAAATCACATTTACGGGTGCTGTAAATGGAAAAGATTATACTGTACAAGTATGTCAGCCTGATGAGGTAAAAAATGTTAAATTTACAAACTTCTTTGTAAATGATAATGCAGATGTTGAGTTCTCTAATGGATTAGACCACCAGAAATCTGGCAATAAGACTATCATTGAAATAACAGCTGATAATAAAGTTGCAGCAGATGCATTTATTATTAAAGAAGTTATTTATGGCGCATTAGAAGGTTCAAATCTTGATGGCCTTATTAAAGTTGTTGCTAAAAATACAAGTTGCAAACTCTATAAGACTAAAGTTTTTGAACAAGCTGTATCTTTTGCTGAAGACGAAGTTATTGGTTATTACAAACCTGGAAAAACATTCTCAATTGAACCTACTATTTTGGATGGTTTCGCACATAATGCATCTGGATATGACTATACAGTTGTATCTTCAAGTGGTATTGAGATTGGACAAGGTAAGTGTGAAGAAGCATCAGTATTCACTGTTCCATTAAACCTTACATCTGAAGATGAAATCTATGTAGAATTTGAAGTTGAGCCGCAGTTGGTTACATTTGAAATGGACCCAGATTATGCAGACTATACTTCAAACTTAAGAGGATTTACATCAGTTCAGACTAAGTTTGGTACAGCAGAAATCCAGTTCACTATGAGAAGTGGTTTCTATGCTTATGCTATTCAGAAAGATGATGAAGCTCCTCATGCTTTAGGACAAGAATCACTTCCTTGGAGAATTGTTACTCCTGCTCGTGCATCTAGAGAGAATTTTACAGTTTATATTAAACCTTTATTTGTTGCAATATTTGATGATTTTGACTTTACTACTATAAGTTCACATAACTTTGATAAGTCTAGAATCTGTTTAGGTGGAGCAAATAACTTTGATATTGAAGCTAAGTTGCCAAATAAAATTAAAAATGACCCAAATTATGGTACTCTTTATACTCAAGCATTACTTACTCTTCTTCCATCTGAGTTTAGTGGTGAATGGGAATGGCAGTCTGGATTATCTTATGTTCAAGATGACGTAGCTTATGATGAAGTGCCAGAGCCTAGTGTTATCCCAACTCCAACAGTAGTTGGCAAAGAAGATGTTACACCTAAAATTCCTGTAGCATCTAATCTTTATTATGGAAATGGTTCTATTGAACTTACTTCTAATGGTAAAGACCAGACAATGTCTGTTGATGTTTATGAAAATGCTATTGGTAAATATATTACATTCTATTTTGGATTACCAAATGGTGACGTTTTAACAAAAGAAATGTATGTTGCTAATATTGATCAGTTTAATATCACTAGTGATGATCTTGAACTTGTTGATGGCAAATATGTTTTAGATACAATTGTAAACGAAAATAGAAAGTATACATTTAAGGCAGACTTAGACGCATCTAATGTAGTTGATGATTATTCTGGAAAATGGACAATTTCTGATGAGACAGTTGCTAGTATTGACGAAATTAATGACAATGTTATTACAATCCAAGCTAAAAAGATTGGTACAGTAACACTTTCATTTAAGTCAAACTTTACAAATCTCTCATCTTCAATTACTCTTGAAGTTATAACACATGCAAAAGCAGTTTCAGGACCTGAAAATATGGTTGTTAAGCAGCTTGCTGAGTTTACGCCACAACTTAAGTGGTATGACTTTAATGATAATGTATGTAAGGCTTCTGAAATATCAGATACTACTGGTAAGTTTGTGGTTTCAAATTCATCAACAAATTATCTAAATGATGAATATGAATCATACTTAGTCGTTACTGATTATTCATTAGGTGCTCCATCTAAAGAAGCATTCTATAGATATCAGACAAATGATGAGACAGTAGACTGCAGAGAAAGCAAAGTTACTATTATTCCTGTAGAAATGCTTATTACATTCTCAACAGAGAATACAAACATTACAGGTGTAAAAGTATTTAACGTAAATTACTTCAATAATGAACTTTCAGTTTATAATTGTAAGGCAGCTCCAGACTCAGTTGTAACATTCATCTTCACTCTTAAGACAGGTGAAACACTTCCAGAGTCTTCAATTACTTCTATAGAAAGAGCTTTTGGTACTTCTGCACAAAGAGTACTAAATGTTCCTGGAAGAGCAACAATTGATATTAAGATGCCTTATCACGAGGTAGAGTTTACATTATAAAAAATAATGGAGAGGTGTAAGCCTCTCCTATAAAATAAAAAAGGAGAAACTAAATTGAGTTACAGAATTACAGAAGCGGAAAGGAAACATGTTGCTGTCATTGAAGACCTTAAATTAAATCTTTCAGTAACAGCGGAAGAAGGCACTACTCCAGCAGTAAATCTTGAAATTACAGACTCAGATAAGTTAAACTTGTCAGCATCATTCCCACAGTATGCTATTGATGTTGATAAAACTGATGATGAACACTCAAGATTCCGTTTAGTTGATGCCAAAACAAGAGAAACAATTCTTACTTGTGATGGTCTCAGAAGCCTTAATGGAAATCCTCTTGGATTAGGTTGGAGATATGGTCTTGAGTTCATTTTAGATGATGATGGATATGTAAAGGGAATTTCCCTTGTAAATAAAAATAATGGTAATAAAGCTGATAAAATTATCACAAAGCTTGCTGATATGGAAATCAAGTCAATTGTTATTCCAGAAAGCGACCAAATAGGTCTCACAGTAAATGCTAAAGCTTTATTTACAAAAGCTGTAACAATAAATACAGACTCAACTGATAACGCACTTTCAGTTAGAAATGCTAAAGGAAAGCATGCAACTATTGGCGATGTTCAATTTACTGATGATACAGCTATTAAAACCGAAGGTAAAACAAGACTTGCAGAAATCAGTACAGATGATGTAGAACTTGTTAATGACGAATCAGAAGTTTCTATTACAGCTCAGAAAACTACTTTCAAAGATACTGAGATTGAATTAGACAGGACTGTAATTAATGGAAAAGGTGACTCAAGAATCAATGAGCTTAAGAGTCTTTCATCTCAAAATATCATTGGTAACAATGTTACTACTGAGAGCTTAAATGCAACATCTATTAGTGCTACTTCAGAAAATGTAAATTCTCTTGAAGCCGGAAATGCTAATGTTGACACTGCTCAAATTGGTACTGAAAATGTAACATCTTCTAATATTGAAACTGCAACTGTTGGAAATGAAACTGCTGAAAATCTCACAGTTCATCAGAAAGCTCGCTTTGAGGGTGATACATATACTAGAGCATTAGATGTTGATGGAAAACTTATTGCAGGTGAGATAAAATCTCTCTCAAAAATTGATACAACTGACCTTAATTCAACTAATGCTAATATTGAAAAAGCAACTATTGGTGAAGCAGAAGTTTCTAACTTAGATGTTGTTACTGAAAAAGCTGCCTCTATTGAAACTAGAAACCTAACAGTTACTCGTCAAATGGACGCAATTAAGGTTACATCTAGAACAGATATTGATGCATCTAATAATGTTATTGCTGGAAATCATGTTATAACAGACCAAATTGAAGGTAAAGATGGCACAATCTTAATGGATCATGCTGGTGATATTTTATCTATAGGTGATGGTTCTGATCAAACAATTCTTAAAACTGTATCTGATCCTAGTGTTCCTCTCTTATCAAATGAACATGGCCATGTTAAAGCAATGGTTGATGGCAAAGAAGTATTCCTTGCAAATTTAGGTGATATTCAAACAACTGAAGAAGGATATGTAAACCGTTCTACAAATCAGAGTATTTCAGGAATTAAATCTTTCAATGATGTTATTGAGGCTCGCGCAGGTATTGGCATTAAAGATGAAGAAGGACATCTCCGTGGAATTATTTCTCATGTAGAAGATTATTCTGATGTTGCATTTCAGCAGAATCCAAAATATGTTGAAGCAAAAGCTGAAGCTGACGCTTATGATGCTCTTTACTCACAATATGAACACCTTAAAGCTGACTATACTCAGTTAAAAACTCTTGAAAGAAATCTTAATAATGCTGAAGCTGCTATTTCTGCTGCAGAATCAAATTTAGCTGCACAAAATACTGATAGAGAAAATCTTATAAGAGAAAAAGCTGAACTTACTGAGCAGATAAATGGCTATGAGAATGAAGTATCAGATTATGAAACTCTTGCCACTGAATTAAACCATAGATATGAAGAATTATTAGCTATAGTAACAGTAAAGTCAGCCGCTTATGAAGAAGCAAAATCTAGAGTTGATAATGAAATTGTAGATGAAAACATAATGAAGAGAGCTGTTGACCAAACAACTTACTTTGGTGTAGATTTTGATGACTCATTCCTTAAAGATAATGAAGATTATCAGTATTTAATGAATGGTATCAATTATACAACTCTTACATATGATGATGCTATGGCTGCATTTAATAAGATGATTTCTGTATTGGACATCTTATCAGAATCTACTCAAGAGAATGTAGTTTACTACTGCAATGTAACAAAAGAAAATATTCTTAATAGCTTAAAACCAACAATTGTTCATAACCATGAAGTTTTGGTAAATAATATGAATAATGCATTAAATGACCTCAATGAGGCTAGAGATAATGCTAATTCATTTAAGAATAATGAAATTGCAAATAATCAGTCAAGCATCCAGATAACAAATAATGGTATCAACACTTTAAGAAGTAGACTTACTCTTATAGATAATGATATTGCTACAAATGACCAAGAAATTCTTGAGGCTAAAGCTGGTGTTCAAACTGCTAAAGAAAATAAAACTGAAGCTGAAGTTGATTATTCTAGAGCAAAGAATGCTTATAGCACTAGTTATAAAGACTATGCTACTAAAATAAATTTTGAATATACAGAAGATGACTTTGAAAATGGTGTAATTAATAGTCCTGAAATGAGTAAGCTTGTAAAGAGCTTTAAGGCTAATGAAATTCCACAGACTTATTATGGTCCTTCTGATACAATTTATGTTGGTAACTCAAAAGATACCTTAAAACTTATGTCAAAAGGTATTGCTTCAGGTGACAGTGTTGACCAGCATATTTTAGCCACAATTGATGGACATTACCATACAATTGCCAATACAGATGATATTATCGGTAAAAATGTAATGAAAGCCTTTGATAGCTATTATATTGATAGTGTTACTGGCGTTCAGAAAGTTGATAAAGGTAAAATTGTTGGTGATGTAACTGCTAATCAAGATGAAAATGGAGAAGTTTCTATTGTTGTAGGAAAAGCTCCAGTTATCACAGGCTATGAGGAACAAGTTTTCCCAGAAGCTCAAGAAGCTCCTTCAAAGATTGAAGAAAAAATTAAGTTGACTTCTAAAGACAACTCTATTACTATTTCTTCTCAGGATAATAAGATTGACTTTAAGGTAAGTGATGAACTTGTTGATAAAATTATTAAATCGGGTTCTATCAACGGAATTAAGTTTGATCAATCAAGTCTTATCTTACAGAAAGGAACTGGTGAAGAAGATGAGTTGCTCTTTGTATCTACAAATGACGACCTCACTTTTGAAGCTTTATCTGATAATATTATGGATGTTAATGTTGTTAACAAATTCTATAATAAAGATCAGACTGAAAAAGATGATGTTCTCAGATTATATGATGGTGTACAACCTTCACATATGGATAAATGGGCAAGTGCTTATGATACAAAAGTTCTTTTTGACTCAGTTTCAGCAAGAGTTGATGTATTAGCAAGAAATCTTGAAGAAAGACTTCCTGTAGCTCCAGGTGAGCAAGGTCGTTTCTATCTTGTAGCTAATGTTTCAAAAAATGAAAAAAATGAAACAACAGCTACTTATACATGGGATGGTACAGGTACTCTTCCAACAGCTCATGTTATCACTGATGTAAGTGAATCAACTTCTCCGGATGATTTTGATGCTGATGGAAATCTTTATATTCCATATGAAGCTCCTGAATATGCTGAATATTCTCTTAAAATGAGAATTATTAAAACAACAAATGCATTTGGCCAGACAGTTTATGAACCTAGAGTTATGTGGGTAAGAATGGATAAAGCATTAGATTATTCACAATCTGCTGCTGATCTTAGAAATCACCCAGCTGTAATTAAGGCTATAAATGAACGTCCACAGTCACAAACTGAAGAAGAAGCTGCTAATATTGCAATCAACGCTTTAATATCTAAGATAGATACAAGTGCAGATATGAAAGTAACTTATCATTGGTTTGATTTAACTAATAGGTCAAATGATGCTTTGGTAGCTGCTTTCCTTCGTACAGGATATGCTAAAGTTTCAAGCACTCTTGCAGATATTGTTGACTTTGATAAATATAATGTATTGGTTGCAACTGAAGAAGAGAATAATGCTACATTTGCTTCTAAAGTTAAGATTACTAATGGTGTAACAACTGTTAGAACAATGAGAGATATTCTTACTACAGAGATTACTACACCTGAGGCAGCAGCTAATATACTTCTTACTGACGAGTCAATGTTTGCTATTGTTGAAAAAAATAGTGGCTATGCGTATATAGGTGACTAACAAAATATTGGCTAGGTTCTCCTAGCCAAATTTATAAAAGGAGAAACTAAATAATATATGGCTAACACAGAAGAAAATTTATATAATGAAGTTGATTCTTCACTTGCAGCAATTAATGCAATTCCAGGAACTATCACTGAGAATTCAATTCATAATAATGAAAGTCTTCATTTAAATGAAAATCGAGATGTTGATAGCTCTTTGAAAATAGACAAATCAGAAAAAGTAAGTTTAGATTTATTAGAGTCTAAAAAAGAAACTTATAAATCTGTAGCTGCTTTTGATATTGCTCATTTTCAAAATAAAAGACCTATTTCAAAAACACTATCAGATCTTAATGACCAAAGATTGTTAGATGATATTAAGAGTGAAATTACAAGATCGACTGAAATTGATGTTGTTCTTGCAGAAGCTATTAATCTTGAAGATGAAGAACGCGAAAAAGCAGATGCTCAACTTAAAATTGATATTGCTAAAGAAGCTTTAGCAAGAGCAAATTCTGATTCAGACTTAGCAGGAATTATTGAAAAATATAAACTCGCTATGTCTAAGCATATTACAACTCGTGAATTAGATGTCAATGGAGATACAAGAATTAACCTTGAGGTTCAGGATGCTGATTATCATGGAGGAAATCTTGAGGTTCAGGCTTCTTTAGTAGTTGGTAATGAAGATTCAAATGGCCTTGAAACAAAAGAAGGAAAAATTATTGGTGATGCTCATATTAAGCATGACCTTACCGTTGATAATGACCTTACTGTTGGTGGTGATACCATTTATAATGGAAATCTTAGAGTTAAGAAAAATCTTACTGTAGATGGTGATACTACTTTAGGAAGTAAAGTTAACATTAAGGATGATAATGGAAATGAAAAAGTTCTTTCTGATGTTATTGGGACTATTAAAAATGCATTAGTAAAAGATTTTACTCAAACATATGATTCTTCTACTGGAAAATTAACTTCTACTTTAGAGTTCCAAAATTACCATTCAGATAATCCAGACAGACCTACTGTAGAGACTATTGAAAAAACTATCGACCTTGACCTTGAGAAGTATGTAGTTGAAATCAATGACGTTTATGCTACAAAAACTGTTGAGGATGGTAAAGTTACTTATACTGATATTATTCCTACTGAAGAGCAGCTTAAAGAAATTGATACAGCTGATTATGATGGTGATATTGTAAGATGTCTTAAAGTTAAATATAGCACTCATAATAATGATACTACTTTTGAAGACTCAGAAGATAGTAAAGCAGGCATAGAATACTCATATGTTTATTTTGAAATAAATGATGTGTTTAAGTCTACAAATGCTAAACATGATAAAGATGTTCAAGATCTTTATACATATATTGATAATGATGCTTATAACAGAGTTATGCAGTATATGCAAGACCATACAGTAACATATCATGTTATGGATGCTAATGATAAAGAGCTCTTTAACTTCAAGAGTGTTGTTTATGAAGATACTGGTGATAAATATCTTAGATTTAATCAGGATCTTTCTTTCAGAAATACAACAATTATCTAATCAATACAAAGCTCGGCTAAATGCCGAGCTTTTTAGTTAATATTTAAAAATGACAATTACCTATAAATGTAAAAATTGTAAAAAAATGATCTCACGAGATTTTGAAGATAAGCCAGCTTTTTCTATTACTTGCGATTGTGGTGGAAAAGCAGTTAGATTTTATGGCGAGATTGGTATTGATAAACCTGTTGAATCAGCATCTGGTGCAGCCAGAATGATGATTTTTTCAAAAGATAAATCTAAGACAATTGTTTAATTTTTTTGAATAAATTCATTTTATTTCAGTATAGTCTATATATGATATGGAGGTAAATTATGAAAGCGGAAATGAATACCCCAGTGGGTCATTTTATGATGAGTTTATTTCAATTGTCCATTGATACTAATATGGCTATTATTGGAATAGATGCTGCAGCAGATGAAAGTATTTGTGTTCTTTCAATAGAAAAAAACCTTCTTCCAGTAATTACTGACGTTTTAGGTCAGATGGCAAATCTTGATCAAGCCTCTCTTAAGGAAGATGTATCATATCATGCTGTCATTAGACACTTAAAAAATGATATAAGTTTTTTAGATGAAATAATAAATGACCCTGAAATTCAAGCAAAAGGTCAGAAAGCAATAGGATATTTTTCACAAATTAAAGACGACCTTAATAAAATATTAAGCTATTTAACTATATAAATAGTGCAACTTTTAGAAAAAATAAATGGCTTATTTGATGATTTAATAAAATATGAGTCCTCACTAATTGAGACGTCTTTGTCTAAAGATATTTTACATTATTCTGGTGACTCAATAGAATCTTTAAAAAAAGATTTATATGACGCCAGAAATTGTATTACAAACTTCATATCAAAGTATGATAAAAACTCTCTTTTAGAACAAGATAAAATAAATTATTACAATGATTATCACAGTTGTATCACATATTTAGCTATGTTATTAGCTCTATATGGTGGTAAAAGACCTCGAACTTATAGATCTATTTTTCAGATTTTTCATAGTTTAAATGATATATCTAGAAGATTTTTTGAACTTTCTTATGGTGTAATTCTTCCTCCTGAAGAGTTACTTAGACGAGCAAGTGAACTTAGACATAGTAATGCAGAATTACATCAATATTTCCATAAAGTAAATGAATCTTTAAAAGAACATAAGCTTTCTCAATTTGATACATCTAAAATCACAGACAAATCAATCTCTGAATATGGATTAAATGAAGCCAAACTCATTGATGCTTCTTTTGGAAAAGACTCAATAACAATTCAGTTTGAAGTAAACTCAACTGGTGATAACACTCATGTTGACTTAACCGGAAAAACACAAGTCTTCTTAAAAAGAGGTTATTCTGTTACTATTCAATTTACTAAAACAGATAATTATCTATCACCTACAAATATAAATAAAGATGCTATAGCTCAGCAGTTTAATAGTGTTATTCAGAATTGCGATGCTAAAGTTTATTGTGACTGCCCAGCTTTTTATTGGCAAGGTATGGCTGAAAAAGATGCTAAACAAGGTGACTCATATTTTGGATTTAGAGGACAACATGGAACAGGTTATTGGAATGATTTACATAATGTAAAAGGTCCTCAAGCTTGTAAGCATATTTGGGCAGCCATTTATTTTGTAAATACAGAACAAAAACAGATTTGTGATAAACTTGCATCTAAAGTTGTAAATAGTGCAAATGTTTATGACAATATTATAAATCAAAACTAATTTAATAAAGGAAAATTATTATGGAAGATAAGAAAGAATATTTAAGAGATATGGCAAGAGAGCATTGGGAATGTGGTCACCCATTTAGCTCTGATGATTTTAGATATTTTCAAGGAATTTGTAAAGATGATGGTTTTGATGTAGATCAAAAAGATTGGAATTATTATTGGGAATGCTTTGAAGATTGCAGGCTCAATGATGACATTCAGAATTATGACTTGGAAGATTTAACAGAAGCTGCTGGAGAAAAAAATGCAAGACGTCGCGTTTGGGGTTCCGACTGGAATAATGAACATGTTGGTGCTTCTAATTTAGATTTCTTTGGTGAATATCTTTTAGATGAAATAAAGTCTAATTTGGAAGGCCTTACTTGTAATGTTGGTGGAAGACAAAAAATGGCTATTGATATGGCTAGAACTGAAATTTCCATTGATAAGGATCCAGCTCCAAATGAGTCGGTAAAAGAAAGAAGAATTAGAGGATGGGTTTATTTTAATTCAAACTTTAATGTTATTATGGAAGACCGCCAAGTTTTGAAACAAAAAGTTATACAAGCATTTAAGGCGGGTATGGTAGACTTTAATGACAAATATAAGATGGACTATCTTGTTTGTAAAGATATGGTTTTACTTTCAAAAAGCTTTAAGTATGGAAATGATAATAAATCAATGTATCTTGTATTTAGAGCTGAAGAAGAAAAATACCATAATGAAAAGCCACAGGCTGTTATAGTTCATAAACATTCTAGAGAGTCTAAAGAAATGTTTGATTCAATCTTAAGAGAGTCTTATCATTGTTGGGAAGATTTTTATAAAAAAGGATGCAAATTAGGTCTTAATTCTTATATGACAAAGCTTGATATTTTACATGATAAATATGGTGGATTTAAGAACGTTCCAAAGGATAAAATACAAACTATTATAGATGCAATCCCAGATAGTGATTATGACGTTTATAATTTTGTTGAAGAAATGATAGATTATTTCGATTTCTAATAAAATAAAGCTCCTCAATTGAGGAGCTTCTTTTTTAATATATTTTGCTTAAATCAAGTTTTTCCATAACTTCAATTAAAATTTTTCGTTGTTCATCTTCACTTAGAGACATCCATTGTTTCTCTTGTGTTTGTGAAAAATAATCTATAAAGTGATATGCCATAAAGTCATATATAATACCTCTTACTTTTTGCCATAATGCAAGATATGAATCTCTGTTTCTCTTATCTAGAAAATCTTTATAAGCTTGATCACCAGATGTGTCATCAATAAATCCTAAAGAATGTAAATATCCGATGGCTGTATCAGTGGGATAAAATCCAAGTTTTCCTCTATTATTAACATAACGAGTTTTTGCCATTCCATCATCTCTAATATCTACTAATAACTCATTGTTATAACCTGTAAATCCCATTGAATTTGTAAAACTTATAATCTCTTCTTTGGTACAACCTGGATTTTCATAAATATATTTCATTACCAATGGAACTTTTTTAACTTTGCCACTATTAAACTGAGTTTTTTGTGGATAGTTTGTTCTTCCTTTCTCTTCATTTAAGATTGACTCAAAAATTTCAATTGTTTCCATATGTTTTCTCCTTAAAATTGGTCAGTTACATCTTTTCCATGTTCATCTCTAATAGAGAACTTAATAGGATTTTTAACCTTCTTTTTTCTTAACCAAGCAACAGCATCTTTTACATCGTCTTCTTCTACACAAGTCCAAGCTGCGGCTCTTTCGTCTACCCAGTCTTCAGGTTGATAATTTGTATTACGACGACCATTATTCTCAAATATTGATTCAATAGGTTGCCAAATATTTTTAGAAATTCTTGTATAGAAATCTTGATTTAAGTAAACAACAAACTCATAAGTATTTGGATTATAATCTTTTGAGAACTCTCCATCAGCTAAAGCATTTGCTGCATTCAAGATATACCATCTAACAGCTTCTTCATATCCATGACCACTTCCACTTGTGCCATCTTTACATTTAACTGTAAAATTAAGGTTGCTATCAAAAGTATAAGTTGCATTTTTAGCATTAGATTCATCATCATAGAAGTTTGTATAAATTTCTATTTCAGACTCTGAAGGAGAAGAAACATCAAAATATGTTTCACCATAAATATCATATTGGTCTTCAAAGCTAATAAATTTACATTCATCTGATTTAAATGCTTGTCTTAATAATTTTTTTACTGTAAGCTTATCTACTATAAAAAGGTCTTTAGGATTTGGATGATTTTTAATCAATAAATATTTACGACTATCATTATTTCTCTCATCGTTATATTTACTCTTAATAAATAAACAAGATTTATTGATTGCACTTATAATAAAGTCTTCATAACTTTTATTAGCATCTTCTCCATTTGGATATAACTCAATATCGCCACCAAAGTTCATATCAAGATAATAATAAGGTGATTTTATTTCAAGTCCTAATCTACCATTATTATATCTGATAACAGCTAAATGAAGTCCCCAAGTTTCACATCCCTCATTTAAGTCGGTCCAAATACCCATGCTATTGCATATTTCTTTAAAACGATTTTTTAAAGCTTTAACATTCCAGTCTTTTTCTTCAGGAATATAATATTGCATAAAAGTTGTGCTAGTGCTTGTTTCTTTAAGGACTCTATTAAAAAGCTTTGTACTTTCTTTAATTTTTATAATTTCTACTTTAGTTGTCTCTTTAACTTCACCATTTTTTTGCATTTGATTTACAATCTGCTTTGGCTCAGTTTCAGATTCAAATTCATCTGCTTCAGCTTTATCATCACAAAGTCTCCAGCTATTACCATCTTTTTGTAGCCAAAAATCTCCGACTTTTGCTTTAAATTTATAATCTTTAGCTTCTTTTAAAATTGATTCAAATAATTTGCTTTGCATATAAATAATTTAGTCATTTTTTGATTATATCCACATTTTAAGCTACCTAAGGCGGTGCCGTGGTTAGCTTTTGAGCTCCGTGGAGCGAAAAAGACATCTTTTGAGACTTTGAAAAAGTCGAGAAAGTGGTCATCTTTAAATATAATTTAACAGTGACCAGTTTCCAGACTTTTTAAAGTCTGGAATGTCACTAAGTTAATATATAATTTAAAAAACCATTATGAGAATTAAAGAATTACACTTAATCAATTTTATGAACATATCAGAGGCGGATTTTGTCTTTGACGATAGTATGAATTTTATTTATGGTCAGCCTGCTTCAGGAAAATCAGCACTTTTTGATGCGATGAGAATTACTCTCTCAACTTATAAACGTTCTTCAACTTATGGTGAATATGTAAAACAGGGAGAAGATAATGCCTTAATTATTTTAAAGGCAGATATTTATGGCAAATTAGCAACATTTACTACAACTATAAATCGAGTAAAAGGTAATGCTTGTAAAAGACTTCTTGAATATGATGGAGAGTCTTTTGAAGACTCACAAGTAGAAGATTGGCTTAAAGCTAGAAATATAGATTACCATGCTAAATTAGCTTTTGCTATGCAGAATGAGGTAAATATTGTTGAGATCGGTGCTGCTGAAAGATTGACTTATATTCAGAAGCTTTTTAATTTTAATTTTAAAGCTAAGAAAGATAAGTTGATGGCCTCTAAAAAAGAGCTTGAAGATAAAATTAATGAGTTGAATTCTCAAATCGCAGGAAATAGATCTACTATTGAGCATCTTTCGATTGAACAGAAAACTGAAGAAAGAAAATTAGATGATAAGACTAAAAAAGAATATGAAGCTCAAATTGCAGAGCAGACAAAACTTATTAGAGCTAATCAAGACATAATTGATAAAGCAAATGCAATTAAAAATGAAATCAATTCTTATAATGGTGACATTCTAAAATATTCACAGCTTATTATGCAGGAAGAAGGTATCATTTCTAATGAAGCTGAAAAAGAAAAAGAAATTAAAACTCTTGTAAATGAAATTGCAGATTTAGAAAAAATTGTAAGTGACTCAAATTCCGAGCTTGAAAGTCTTAAAAAAGATGTAGATAATTGGGCCACTCAGAAAACTGAAATTACAGAAAACCTAACAGAACATAATACTCATAAGATTGAAATTGAAGCTGATATTAAAAATGTAAAAGCAAAATTAGATTTAGTTTCTCAAGGAAAATGTCCTACTTGTGGTCAGCCTACTGCAGATTTGGATAATACTTTGGATGAGCAATTGGAAAAATTAACAAATGAGCTGGATAGAGAAATCTTAGAAATTAATAGATTATCTTTACAGAAAAAAGAAATTGAAAACTCATTTAATTTAGCTCAAACAAAATATAATACAAGAAATATTGATTTGGCAGGAAATAATAGTAATTTAATGTCTAAAAGAAATCGACTTAATTCTCTAAAAGATAGAGAGCCACCAAAACATGTTTGTAATATTGTTGAAATTAACTCTAAAAAACAAGAACTTTTGGATATACAAGCTGCCAAACAAAAAGAATTGGATCAATATAAGGTTACAAAGTCTGTTTCAGAATTATTAGATGAAATCGAGCCACTCAAAAAAGCAATTGATGAGGATAATATTACAATTGAAAAAAATACAGTAATTATTAAAACTAATTCTGAAAATAAAGCAAAGTGTGCCGAACTGACAATTGCAAATGAAAAATTATTAGATGATGTTGTGTCATTAAATAATAAAGTTACAGCAATTAAGGAAGCTTATGAAGTCGTAAATAAGACTTTGCCTAAGTACATGTCTAAAAAGATTTGTGACTCACTTCAGAGTAAAATAAATAGATTTATTCACAAGGTATTTCCTAAGTATGAGGTAAAATTGGAAGTAAGTGACAAAGGATGTGATTTACTTTATACTAAGGATAAAACTATTGTTGATGAAAAAAGAAATAAATATCTTAAAGCAGATATGTCTTCTGGACTTGAAAGATACATTTTAAGTTTAGCATTCAAAGTTTCATTAGCTGAATCTTATAAATTGGACCTCTTTGTTGGAGATGAAATTGACCAGTCAGCGAATGATGCAGATGCCAAAATTCTTACTGACATGCTTATCAATTCAAAATCATTTAAGCAGCTTTTTATCATTTCTCACAAAAATGAGATTTTGGATCATATTAAAGAAAACTATAAATGTAATGTTTATAAGGCAGAAGACGGAAAATTTAATAAAACAAATTATTTATAATCTTGAATAAAATTTGAATAAATGGTATATTCTACATAGAAGGTAAAGGAAGTCCTTCTAATTTTGCATGGAAGCAATTTGGAGAATACCATGAAAAAACTTATTATTTCTATTTTATTCGGATTTTTTGCTTTCAGTGCTTTTGCAGAAAAATATTTACCAACAGGAGAATATGTTGGTGAATTTCAGATTATCAATGTAATTTGTGACTCATATCTTGAATATGAAGAAAGAATTGAGTACTTCTTAGAAAATGATGAAACCTTTCAAATTGTAGACCGCTTTGAAGAAGAACGCACAATCCAGATAATTTGTAAAAAATGTATTTGCTTTGATGAAGAATAATTTGAGGGGAAGTAAATAAAATGAAAACCAATAGTTCTAAATTATTATTAATTATTGCTATCACTTGGGTAGCATTAATGTCTATTCTCCTTGGCTTATTTGCTGAGGTTAAACATCAGGAAAGAATAGCAAACCAGAAAGTTGAGGCTGTAAAAGAAATTCCATTCATTCCAAATGATGAAGAGGAAAAAGTTGAAATTTCTCCAATATTGAGACAGAGTATTGCAGTTTGTAAAAATGAATATGCAGCCAGAATAGCTCATGCCGTTTTACGAGAGTATGAGAGATGTGGAACACCTATTCCAGTTATTTATTCTTTAATTGGAACTGAAAGTGATAAAACTAAAACTTCTGAAATTTCTATTATAAATTGTGGTAATTTTAAGCCAAGAGCTGAAAGCCATAAAAATTGTAGAGGTTTAACTCAAGTTCATTATGATACTCTTTGTGATTTTAATACTTTTAGTAAAAGAGGTTATACTTATACTTGGGATGACATGTTTGATATTGACAAGAATATTGAAGTTGGTGTATGGCATTATATGCGCTATGTAAAATATGTAGGATATGATTGGGTAAATCTATATATTATTTATAATGCCGGTTATGGTAATTATACACGAGAAAATAAATATTGGATTTATAATCCTATGACATTGAAATGGGAAACGCATCGTAGCGATTGGTATTATCGAAACCATAAATATCCACCTAAAGATGTAAATCTTAGTTTTGATGACTTGACTGGATTTGCTCCTACAAGACGATTTGAGTTATACTTAAAAATGTATACTGAACTTTTTGCATAAAAAAGGTATTATCTCTATAAGAGGTAATAATTATGATGTATAAATGCTATTCTTGTGGAAAATCTTTCAATTATCTGTTGAAAACAAGTTATTATACAACAGAGCGTGATATTCGAAGTCAAGGCCAAGATTATGGTACTTATTCTCAGGAACATATTTTACATGTTTGCCCAAATTGTGGAAGCCAGAATACAAATTATTCTAAGGTTCAGGAAGCTAAAGCTAAAAGAGAAGAAAGAGCTGCAGAAAATAAAAAAATATCTACGGAAAATGCAAAAGCCCTTCACGCTAATCTTGGAAAAACACTTACGCTTTATGGCTTAGTTGATTATCTCAATAGAAATATTCAGGATTTTAATTCTATTAAGTTTACTGTAAATGGTAAAGAAATGACCTCAGCTGATATTGCTGCTATTTTCAAAAAAGGAGCAGTAATTGACTTAACATGTGATCCAAATGCTTTAATTCAGAGTGAAACTTCTTACTATAATAAGTTTACAAAAGAAGAACTTCTATGTAAGATATTCCAGCGTGGACATCTTCAAGGTGCATATAAAAATATGCTTCGAAATCCAAAATCAAAAATTGTTGATGTTTTTAAGCGTTGGCAAAGTAAAGACATTGATGTTGGTAAAGCATATACTGAATTATTCATATAATTTTGGTATAATCTTATAAGAGGTAAATAATTATGAAGAGTGCATACAAGTGGGAGACAGTTTCAGAGAATGGCCATTGGGTATCTTATTGTACTACTCATGACCTTCCAAAGATTATTAAACTTAAGAATGATAAATTTAAAGTTGAAGCTGGAAAGCAGTCTCGCATTGAAGATACTTGGGATGATGCAGTAAAGTATGCTGTTTCCTATGGAAAAAAGATGGCAAAAGCTGTTAAGAAATGGGAAAAGGAGAATGTATGATTTTAACTGACACGGATATGGATTTGTACCGTGGCCCTCTTGATGAGGATATTCCTTTTAATTATAAGAGTAAACTTTTTAAAGCAACTTTTGAAAGTCAGAAAGGAAATATTAAAGTTTGCCCTCATTGTAATGGAACAAAGTTCCATATGAAGGACTCTTCTGATAATAATAGTCGATATATTTCAGTTGTTTGTTCTTCTTGTAAAACCATAGGTCCACGTTCACGCTATAATGTTTGGCATACAGGCAATTTGGCTGAATGGCATCTTTATGACGAAAATATGGTAGATATTACCAAAGATGAGGTTATTAAAAAGGCCATCGACCTTTGGAATAATGGATGCTAAAAATAAAGGAGAATAAATGTCACCGAATGAAATTGTTGTAATCATAGCCGTAGTTTTATTTTTAGTCATAGCTGGCTTTATTCTATGGGTTACCATGGAACTTGATGAAATTGGTCAATTTATGATTTTAGTGCTTGAGCTAATGGTTTTTGCACTTATATTTGGCTTGTTTATGGACTCTAATTTTATGCGAAAAAAGTCTCTCGATTATTGGAAAAAGCAAGTTGTCAAATATGAAAGATTAGCTGAAGAAACTAAAGATGTTGATGATAAAAGATATTATTTAGAAGTAAAGGCAAAACCTGCTAGAGCTAAATATAAAGTTTATTATAAGAGTCTTTTTGGAGAAGAGGACTCACTTTAATTGCCTATGAAATTATTGGTAAAGTATAAGAATGGTTCTGTTGAAATTGTAAATGTTTCGGAATTATCTCATCATACAAAAAATCCATGCCTAAATTGTCGACAAGAAGGTGGCTGTTACGATCATGGATGTTTTATGCCTGAAGACTGGGGAGATTTTCTTACTTCTCAGTCTTGTGGTATTTCTATTCGAGTTCAAGATATTCAAGAAATTCGAGTAAAGGAGCTTTAATGAAAAAACCAAAAGATTTTCAGGAGTATTTATTTAAGGTCTTAGAATATTATCATAAAAAAGAAGATAAGCTTAAAAAACAGATGGAGCTTATCCAGTCTAATCTAGATTGCTATATTAAAAAAGCAACAACTTTAAGAACGGCAATTTCTCAAAAATATCAAATTACAGACGAACTTTTTTATATTGATTGGTACGAAGTGTATTTCAATAAAGGCAATAAAGAATGTGGTGTTTTCTTTTATTTTGATTACGACGAAGACATAACAGCTAGGTGTTTTACTGACGACAGTAGCTTTCATTCTTTAGATTGTCAGGAAGTTCTTGATTGGCTTGAAAAGATTTAAAAATATATAGGAGATTTTTTATGGTGGATATGGATTTTAATAATTCACTTATTGGTGGCGGAACTCTTATTAATGGTTTTTCTGGAAACAAAATTTGTTCAAAAATTTAAGTTTTCACTTCCAAATTTTTAACTAATGTTAATATAATTATAACAAATATTGGAGAGTAAATGAAATCTAAGTTATTTGAACAAGTTCTTAAAGAGTGCAACTTTGCAAACCTTCCTAGTAAATATGATGAGCCTATGAAAGAGGCATCAAAAAGCATCGACTTTCATTTCGACAAAGTAGGAAAGGATTGTTTCAAAATTTCAGTTAAAAAAGAAAAATATCAAGAAGTCCTCAAGCGCTTTCCTGAAGCAGAGGTTAGAGACCTCGTTGAAGGAGAGGAATTCAATCTGTTCAAATTAAAATTCAAAGACGCAACAAATGTTAAATCCGACTAGTTTATTCGGTTAAATCTGAAAAACTCGTGGAGAACAACCAGAGAAGGCTATGTTCACAACCACATTTTTAGATTATAATTTTAGAAATTAGACGGTAAAGGGTGTTATAATTGGGTATAGTACTCGCGGTATTATACATAGCAATGTAATTTAAATAAGGATACGTAATATAATGGAAAAAATTTATACCGACTATGAGTTGGTTGAAAAGTCACAACAGGGTGACATAAAAGCTGAGCTCGAGCTTTGGAACAGATATGAGCCACTTCGAATCAAAAAACATAATGAACTTTTATCCCTCACAAACAGAAAGTTTGACAAAGAGGAATATGCTGAATGGACTCAAACAGCTTATGAGAAGTTCAAAAATCAAATGGCAGGCGTAAGATTAAATGACATTAAGAAACCAGCAACATGGACAATCTGGATTCGTCTTAATGGGTATTGGAATTCAATGAACAGAGATATTATTTCTCATGCCAAGAAAAAGTATGATAATGAAGTATCAGCTGAAATCACTATGAAGGAAGGTGAAACTCTTTCATTATTTGACCAAAGTGCAGCTGCTGAAACTCCAAATGAAGTCGCTCCTATGGCTAAAGAGATTATAAATCAAGCATTTGAAAAAACATTGAAAGAACTCTCTGAGAAACAGCGCAAATTGTTTATCCTTAAATCAGAAGGTGAAACAATGGCCTCAATTTGTAAAAAGTGTTCTGCCTCGAGAAAAGATGCCGAATTTGCATTAAAATTTGGACAGGAAAAGTTTAAAGGAAATATTGCAGAGCTTTCTAAGAAATATTCTATGTCTTATGATGATATTCGAGAAGCTTTGAGCTAATATTAAACGCATTACTCTCTAATCAAAGGCCAACAAAAGTTGGCCGTTTTTATTTTAAATACTAATTATCTTATATGAAGACTATAACTCTCTCAATTGGCGAACTTTTTAGTAAACTTGAAGAAAAATATAATGTAAAGTTTGAAGATGGCCAATTTGTAAAGATAGATGATGAAATTAAAATCCAAGATGAAAACGGTGTTTGGACTCCTATAAATGGCTTTATTAGAAAAAGAGATGACCTTTATAGAATACAGTTTGATAATGGTATTTCTAAGAAATTAGCCGGAGAACACCTTATCTCTGTTGAACCATTCTTTGAACCAAATGACTGTACAACTAGATTTGTTAAGGATTTTGAAGTTGGGGATGATCTTCCTTACTTAAATACAAAATGTACTTCTATTAGAAAGATTGCAGAAAATGTGCCAGTTTATGGATTTTCTATTGACTCTGAAAAACATTTGTATACTGACACAGATGGAATGATTCATCACAATACTTATACAGTTACTGAAACTTTAAAAAAATATATTTCAAGCTCTGGTAAAAAATATCATTATGAATGTGGTGAATTAGGAGATGCAATTACAACAGTTGCTCCTTGGTTTTATAAGTATTCACAGAATTATGTAATTGTCTTAGATGATAATGATAAGATGCTTAGAAAAGGAAGTCCAGTAGCAAACTTTATGAAAGGTGTTTTAGACCCAGAGGCATTGCATAAACCTGTATTTGTTTCACCTAATAAAAGAACCTTAAATGCCATGAATGCCACATTGGATAATTTAGGTGAAAGCTATAAAATTGAATTTGACAAGGATGCTTTAGATGAAAATAAGTTGGTTGTTAAAAGAGATGGCCAAGTTGTTATAAATGAAAGCATAAATCCAGTTGATGCATATACATTTAAAGGAATGCTTAGAGAGAATGAAGAAGAAGTTGAAAAAACTGGTGGTATGCCTCGTGAGTTTATCTTCAATTCATCTGTTATTTTTGTATCGAATCTTGAATTATATGAAATTGACTCAGCAGTCGTAGACCGTGTAGAATCACTTGAAGTTAAACTTACTTTGGAACAGTTCATGGACCGTCTTAAATCTGCTTTTGGTGGATTATGTAAAGAAAGAGAATATTCAAATCTTCCAAAATGGTTCCGTGATTGGGGTAAGCAGTGTGTTTATACAGCTTTAGGAATTATTATTGAAGCTTATGAAAAAGATATTCCAGTTTTTGGAAATAAAGTAATAGTAAATCGTAAACTTACATTCCGTATGTTTGAAGAGTTTGTTGCATTCTGGTGTAGAAATGCTATTGCTTTAGCTGAGGAAGAAAAACTCTATCTTTCAAGTAAACCTGAATATAAAGATAATTTGAATATTGCTAGCCAAAAGCTTATGAAAGTTTTTGCAATTAAAAAAGCATTACCTTGGTTGGCTCAAAAAACGGAGAAAAAGTTTTAATGGATGATAGATATTTAAAATACCTAAAAGAAGATGGTCAACTATGGGGTATTGAAGGAATGAATGATCCCATAAATCAGCAGCCTCAACAGCAAAATGATCCCATAAATGATCCCATAAATACTTTAGGTGTTACTAAAATCAATTCTGTATTATTAGACCCTCAAGAGAGCGCTCAAGCAGAAGCTATTGCTGATAATGACCAGACACAGCCTGAGCAGCCAATGGATGTACAATCTGAGATACAGAAAAATCCAGAGCCAACTAATGAGAAAGATCTTATTAAAGATGTTTTTACAAAAATAGGTTGGGAAAAATATATTAAAGAAGAATCAATTATAGGAGGACAGAATGCTAACGGACAAAACTCTTAAAGTTCTCTTAAAAGAAGATATTCAGCAATATCCTAAGATGAAGGAATTATATAATCTTTTATTAAATGCAACTGATGAAGAAAAGAAAAGTGCTGCATTGAATTGGCTTACAAATGAAACTAATAAAAATGCCTTAAATGCTGAGATACAAAATGCTATTGCAGCTAATATTATTATAAACACTTTCAATATTGACCAAGCCATTCAAGAATTAAATGCCGAAGGTGAAACTAATAATGTCTCAAATGAAACAAACCATTTAATTATTTGGCCAGCAAATCCATTCTTACCAGGTCTAGGAACAAAAGAAGCAGAAGCTGCAGAAGCTATTATGAATCAATATAAGATTTCATCTTCTAGAATTTTTACATATTGTCCTAACAATGGTGAGTCTGGCATGTGGGGAATGTCTAGCGTTTCTCAATTCGGACATCATAAATCTTGTAAGTCTAATGTGCTTAAAGGTAGTCAGCACAATGATGATGTTATTACTTCACCTGAGTCGTTAGCTCTAACTTTATTAGAGAGTTATTCAAATCAGAATGGTGAAGGTTCATCAACTCCTGCTCCAGTTCAAGAGTCTATTTTAAGAGAAGATGAAGAAAATGGACAACTTACTAATGCTAAAATAAACATCAATTGGTCCGAACCTATTTATATCCATTGTAATAGTCTTGTAGCAAAAGACTTCCAAAATTTAGCACAGATTTTACAAGAAAGAGGTGGTGCTTCAAAAGATGTCAATGGAAATATAATAAGCAATATTAGAGTTGAGATTAAACCTGATCTTCCTGATAATGGTGCGGCCTTAAATTATGGAGTTCAGATTTATAATGACATTTGTAAATATATTGATTCTGGATATAAGCCTGGACAACAAGAACAGCAACCAGTAGAAGATGGAGAGGCAGCAAATCCAAATAGTCATTGGACTTGGGAAGAAATAAAAGGAAATAAAGCCGCACAGCAGTATATTACTGCGGTATTTACAGATATTAAAGCTTGTAAAAATAGAGTTTTACAGAAAGATGGAATTGCTAAAAAAGCTGGAAATATTTGTAAAGGCATAAAAGATGAGATTACTAAACAATGGGGTACATTCTTTGGTGCTGCCTTTAAGGGTGTAGCACAATTATCTGGCTATGGATTTGTTGCTAATATCATACAGAAAGGTCTTGAAGAACTAAATAAAGAAAAGGAAGATAAAGAAGGAGACAACTTCTTTAAGCAATTCTTTAATAGTAAATATTCTTCTACACTAAAAAAATGTGCAGGAAATATTAATGATTTTATTGAATGGGGAGAATAATAAATGGCACAACCAATAAATCAACAACAGCCACAGACAAATCAGCCTCAACAACCTATTGGACTTGATGTAAATGCTACTTTAAGAACAAAAGAAGGACTTTATCTTCAGGGTATTCGTTTTAATAGTATAGCTTGTAAGTTTTTAGTATTAAAGGCAACGTATGTAAATGGCTCAAATCCTAAACAAGAATGTTATCTAACTGCAAACTTTACAACTCAAGGAGCTAATAGAGGTATAACATTACATTTATTTGATGCCTTAAATGCACAGAATTGGAGGATTGATGATTGGTCTAAAGTGGTTAAAACTGGATTAAATACAAATAAATTAAGAAAACCTACACAAGATGAAGTTATTTTAATTGAAGCTCTTAAGAAAAATGAGAAAGATATAGGCTTACAGGTTTTCTGGAAGAATCCAACTGTAGTTGAAGCGGCTTATTCATTAAATAATCCACAAACAGGAACAAACTCTGCAAATAAGCAGAATCAAATAGATAATGGCATGGGTAGTAAACCAAAACAGCCTAGTGCCGCAGTACAAGGAGCGATTGAAGGTATGAGTGAAAAGAATCCAGCATTAGAGTCTGCAAATATTATTTTTGATAGAATTATTCGAGAAAGCCATAATGATTTAGATATTCTTATGGACCAAGCTTATGAAAGTGGGTATAACTATGCATCTGATACTGTTAAAGATGATGATGACATTCTTTGCAAAGATGAAGAAATGAGACCAATCTTTAATGAAATTTTTGAAGATGGTGGTGATTTGCTTTTTGATTCTTGGAAAGAAGGATATAAAAAGTATGTTTGTAATTTCCTTGAAATAGACCATTCAGTAGATTATGATAGTGATTATATCCATGAGTCTGTAGAAAGTGATAAAGAAGAATTTACAAATTATATCAATAACCTCTTCAATGATACAACTCACAGACCAGTAGGCAAATGCCCAGAATGTGGATTAATGCTTACTGATGAAGATGAGTTGGAAGATGGAACTCATGAATGCCCTAAATGTGGCTTTATTTTAGAGAACACTGATTTCTGGGAAATTGAAGATTAAGGAGATTTATAATGTGGAAATTAAAATCGATAAAAAGTTTTTTATTAAGCTCGGTATTGTTGCTATTTTGTGTTTTGCCTCTTTCTGCGCAGGAAGATTTATCAGATTTAGAGGAGTTTCAGGAACTAGCGAACAGCTTGTCGACGGAGTCGTTCTTAGCAGAGAAACAGCAGATAAACTCGCTAATGAACTTAATCTTGGAGGAAGTGCGCTCAAATCCGCAAATGGATATGAACAAGCCATATTGGAAGGAATTGGAACATTACGAAGATCTAGTGAAGTCGGACAATTATGCACAGATGCCATTAAGCAATCAATTGAGAGCGATGAAAAATTCAATGAAGAGCTTCGCAGAAATGTATCAGGATATTTCGATGCAGCAGACTTTGCGATCGAACTGGCTATACAACGTGCAGAATTATATGAGTCAATTGTTCGAACATATGAACAAACTCAGTCAAATAACGGAGAAAATAATTAAAAGCCAAAGCGAGGATTTATCATTAGCTCTAGATGAATGGAATAAAGCTTTAGAAGATACCACTCTTTTAAGGACTCAGCTTGAGATAAATGAAAATTTAGCTAAAAAAGCTCAAGAAGAATTGAATGCAGCTCTTAGAGTAAAACAGAGAGTTAGATATGCTTCTTATGTTGAATTAGGCATTGGCATTCCAACTTTGATTTTAGGTTGTTTACCTATTTGGACAGATGAGCAGAAAAATATCCAAAATCTTTTAATAGGTGTTGGCGCAACTTCTACTATTGCAGGTGGAGTTGGATTTATATTTACAATTACTTTTTAGAAAATATGGCAAATTTTACAGGAGATAGATGGTATACTAGAGATAATGAAATAATTGCAACTTATTTTGGATGGGTTGCAATTATTAAACCTACTTTTGTAGGAAATGGACTTTTATTAAGATGGGCTCTTACTTTAAGTGAAGGTACTGGTGGAGAAAGTTTGCCTATGACTTATTATAAAACTTTAGAAGAAGCTGTAGAAAAAGTAAATGAATTGATGGAATATAAAACATTTAAGGATCTTAAAAGTCATATCTAATTATATCACTTGTTTTCTTCTTTTATAGAAAAAATTGCTGCATCTAGTTTAGAATCAGAATCTAACTGATTAAATGCGACCATTAAATCTACCCATTCATAAAATTCTAACTTTATGCTAGAATTAGCATATACTGTCGAAAATCCCCATGGAATTTCATTAGGACTCCATTCTTGTTTAAATTCAAGATAAGTCAAGAGCTTCATCTGCAAGTTCCTCTTTATGAGTAGCAATATAATTTGATTCCATGGCTATTTGTTCTTGTTTATCAATTTTTTTAAGTCCAAGAATTAAGTCCACCCATTCACGATATGAGAGTTTCTGTTTTCTATAAATGAGAAAAGCTAATGCTGGAATAACATGCTTAGTAGGAAGTTGACCAGCAAAATCTTGAATAGATATCGGTTCTTCACTAATATTTTCGTAGATAGATATATTTATATTTTCTGGTGGCCACATGAATTCACTCATTTTAAAAAGCCTCCTCAAAAGTGTGACAAAGTTCATGCCATTCATCAAATGTCAGTTTAGTGTCTTTATAAATTTCTATAAAAGCATCACTATTTATAATAGTAGATATAGTATAAGGAAATCTTGTCATAAAATCTTCTAGAGAATATAGTTTGGCCATTTTTTGTTTAAGCATTTTCCAACTGTCTTTTTGCATATACTTCTCCAGACATTTTAATTTTTTCATTCACATCTAATAAACTAAATGCCGCTATTAAATTGAGCCACTCTTCAATTGTTAGCTCTTCGTCTCTATATATTGTAAGAAATCCTAAAGGTACGTTTTGATAAACCTTTGGGTATTTGAGAGAAAGATCAGCCATAGATAATATTTTATTTCTAGTCTTAAATCTAAACATCTTTATTCATCCATAAATTTATTTTCATTATATGAGTCCATATAGGACTGTATGAGTGTATGCCATTCAAAAGCAGACAATTCACTGTCACTTGTTATATAAACTTCAGAAAATCCATTTGGAAGTTGTAATCCTTTTCCAAATTTATTCATAAAGGTCACAAAGTTTATTGGCGTTTTAGCTGTTATTTCAATACTTGCTCCATACTCCATAAAGTGTCTCCTCAGCTAAAGCTTTTTTAGCTGCATCTATAATTTCATACCTTTCTGTGTCTTTTAAATCCAGGAAAATATCTATTAAGTCCACCCACTCCTGATATGTTAGAACTGAATCTTTGTAATATCTAAATCCAGTAGGTATTAGATGGTGCTCTTTATTATAAAGTTCTTTAAATTCTCCATAGTTGAGTTTTTCTTTTAGTTGCAAAATTTATCCACCTTAGCTTTAGCTATTAAACCAAATCTTGCATTGTCATCTAAAGAGTCGTAATTAACCTTTAATTCCAGCCATTCTTCAAATTTTAATAAACATCCTCTATAAATATCAGCAAATCCCCATGGAATATTTGTGCAAGTTTCTTCAAAATCTTCAAAGCTTAAGAGTTCATTAACTTCTGCTTCTAAACATCCTTGACATATGTCTGGATAAGCAAGACATTTATCTCGTTTTTTACAAATGTGCGTCATAAGGCTTTTCCTTTGTAATAATGCGATATGTTATTAAAGCTCTTTCAGCTGGTTCTATTGACATAACACCATTTATCAAATCAATCCATTCATCTAAAGTAAACTTTTGTTTATTATAGGCTGTCTCAACAAACTCAGGAATATAATATACATATTCTCCAGGAAGTCCTTCTCTGAGAACTTTTGCAAAATCATCAAGAGATAACAATTTATTATTAAATTCTTCTATTGGGATAATATGCTTTATACAAGTACTCATATTTGAATCTCTCCTGGAATCCACATAATAAATAATTTGACCCATTCATCATAGGTTAGCGTGCATTTTGAATAAAGAGCTCTAAACTTTTCAGGAATTCTCCAAGACCTCACATATTTCTGTTCATATTCTTCTAGAAAGTCTTTTAATAAAATTGCTTTATTATGAGTAAGTTCTATCTCAGTATATGTTATTTCATTATTCATCAAAAATCTCCCTAAGAGAATCTAATGCATAAGTAGGACCAACTTCTTCCCACAATGAGTCCCATTCTTCTAGTGTGAGCTCACCATCTTTATATGTTTCTTTAAACTTAGAAAATGCTCTTTCACTGAAGAAAAACTTATGTGTAGCATAATCTTTAAACTGGTCAATAGATATGATTGCTGTTTGTTTCATATTTTTCTTCCATTAAACCTTTAATAGATTCTATAACAAAGCCTAAACCTACTGATTCCCATAATTTTTGCCATTCTTCTTTAACAAGTTTAATATCTTTATATATTTCTTTAAACTTATTAAAAGCACTTACATTATAGTAATTCCAAGTGAGAGTTTTTTCATAATCTTCAACATCTATCAATTCATCATTCATTTCTATTCCTGAAATCTAATTTTTTAAGACGCTCAAGATAAAGAACAAAAGCACAGCTGTCCCATAACTCGTCCCATTCTTTTCTGGTTAGTTTAATAGAACCATATGTTTCTTTCATAACCTCAAGCGCTGCTGGATTGAGAAAGTCATTTTCTTTTCTGCGTACTGCCTGAAATTCCTCTAATGTCATTAAGGGCTCGCATTCCTCTTCAATAACTTTATGTTTAAACAATCCTAACATATATAGATTATACCTGTAAAAGTGTTAATATTTAAAATTGAGGTGATTTAATGAATAATTTAATTATTATAAACTTATTGAAAAGTTTTTTGCTTTATATTCCTTTTGTTTTAATTTTGTTAAAAGACATTATATATTTTATTTTGGCTGGTATACAATCACATAGAGAAACTATTTTTGAAAAATATCAAAGTCAATTATTTAAACAATATGGTGTCCATAATAAACATGACCTTCCAAAGGAAGCATTTAATGAATATTATGAGAGGTATAATTTTATTTTTTATAATAGTAAATTACAAAAGACATTGAGCTTTATACAAGATGATTTATGGATAGATTCTTATAATGGAGTATATGAATTTTGTCTTGTAATAAGTACATTATTTTTATTAGCTGGTATAGTATGTACTATGTTTGTGGTAGATGATTATAAGGACCAGAAAAAATTATATGAGTCTAATTATCAAGTTATTAGACAATATGAAGATGGAAATTATAAAAATCTTTCAACCTGGACATATGATGCAAGAAGTATTTGTGAAAATGCTGAGTCAACAAATAATAAGTTTTTTGGAAAAGATGGTAATCCAAGACAAAGTTGGTTTAAATATATTGACCCAAAAAATTATGATGGCCTTAAGCCAATAGACACAAATACTATATGGACAGATTATTATAAATTATGTGGAGTTAATGATGATAAAAGAACGGATAAATAAACTTATAGAAATTCAAAAATGTATTAACAATGCAACTGATATTATCTATCGAGCATCTTTAGATGTAGATAAAGACCATGAATTTATTTTTGGAACACCAGTAAAACCTACATGGGCTCCAGAAGATCATGTTCATTTATCTAGTGGTGAGATTGTTGACATTAAACTTAAAGAAGATCGAATTCTTTTTAGAACTGATAAATGGGTAAACACTTTTGGTGAAAAGATTTGGGGAGTGATTCGAATAAGACACTCTGATGGTAGTGATGCCATTATTGTCACTAAAAAAGGTTTATTTAAGGATTATTATCCAACAATCATATATCCAAACTCACAGTTTTCTGAGTTTCATAAAGACTATCTAGAGGCTGTTGAGAGACAAGTTTTAGATTATCTTATTGATAATTTTGATGTAGCCGGTATTAAAAGTAAAACTCGCGCTTTAGGTAATTTGAAAGGTGGTTATGAGTTCGGGCTATCTTTGAATGATAAAGAAAATTATTATAGAAAGACTGTAAAAAATAAAAAGAACTAAATTTTAAAAGGAGAAAAATATATGTTTAAGATTGCATTTATTGTAGCAGTATGTGTAGCTGGTATCACAGAATGGCTTAAGAACCTTCTTCCAGCTAAAGTAAAGGAAAACAGTGTTGCAATGGCAGCTATTGCAGCTGTTATTGGCGCTGCAGCAGGATTTGGAACAACATTCCTTGCTCCTGAAATTTTTGGTGCGACAGTTTCTATTGTAACTCGTATCATTTTTGCAGGTGGAGTAGTTGCTCTTACACAGACTTCTTATACTCTATTATTCCAGACATTTAAGGCTGTTAAGGCTGCTCTTACTAAAAAAGCTGCTGTTGACCCAGAGTCTTTGGCAGAAGAAATTGCTGATAAGATTGTAGAAGAGTCAGAAAAAATTGTAAAGAAATAAACAAAGGAAGTCCTACATAATGGAAGAAGAAATAGCAGAATTGATGAAAAATTGCAGTTGTTATGTTTTCTTTGGAAAAGATTGTTTGCGCATTTATGGTAAGAATATGGAAATAATTGGAATATTTACTGTAAATGAGGAACAGAAAGCCAAGATTAGAAAAACTTATGTAGGATTTGAATCCAGATGTGGATGTTAAATCAAGGAGGATTTTATTATGGTGATAAACCACAGCATGTCTAGTCTTTTTGCTAGTCGCCAGGAAGGAATTAATGCTCAGGCTCTTCAGAAATCGATGGAAAAACTTGCTTCTGGAGAAAAGATTAATAGAGCAGGTGATGATGCATAGGACTTTCAATTTCAGAAAAAATGCGCTCACAGATTAGAGGCCTTAATCAGGCATCTAGAAATATTGGAGACGCAATTTCATTTACAAATGTGGCAGAAGGATATTTACAGGAAACTACAGATGTTCTTCAGAGAATTCGTGAATTGGCAGTTCAGGCTTCAAATGGTGTTTACTCAGATGAAGATCGCATGCAAATCCAGGTCGAAGTGTCTCAGCTTGTAGCTGAAGTTGATAGAATTGCTTCTTCTGCTCAGTTTAATGGAATGAACCTTTTAACTGGAAGATTTGCAAAAGAGTCTGACACAGTTATGCAGTTCCAGATTGGAGCAAATGCAGACCAAAATATCCGTGCTTATATTGGTACAATGACTTCTCAGGCGTTGGGACTTACAGGTATTCAGGGAACAGATGAGAGAATTTCTATTAATTCTCCAGATGAAGCAAATATTACTATTGCAACTTTGGATGCTGCTCTTAAGAATGTAAATAAACAACGCGCTGATTTAGGTGCTTACCAGAACAGAATGGAAATGGCTCAGAAAGGTATCAATGTTGCTGCTGAAAATACTCAAAGTGCCGAGTCGCGTATTCGTGATACTGATATGGCAGAAGCTATTGTTTCACACACTAAGAATCAGATTTTATCTTCTGCTGCTACAGCTATTCTTTCACAAGCAAATTCTCAGTCTCAGAATGTTTTGGCTTTGTTGAAATAATTTTTAGTAAAACTTTATAGAAGGTGGGCTTTTGCTCACCTTTTTTATTTAGAAGTTAATATTTATTTTATGGAAGAAAAGACATTTGGTATACCAATTTATGATCCAAACAAAGATATTGATGAATTATTGGGTAGTAAGTCTGATGATGTAATTACTTTTAAAAGGCCTACATGCCCAGATTGTGGAAAAGAACATGGCTTATTTTGTTCTCGTATACCTGAAAGATATAATGCATATTGTGAAGATTGTGCTCATAAGCATATTCAAGAAGATTTGGCAAAAGAAAACTCTGATGACTTATTAATTGAACTTTATGAAGAGTTGGATCATGATAATATTTATATGTTTTTAACAGATGGTCAAATTGAAAGAGCAAGAGATTTATATGATGCTAAATGCGAAAAAGAAGAGCATATAAAATATTTTAATGAAGTAAAAGACTTATATAATCAAGCTTTTAAATTAGGTAAAGAACATCACACTTCAGTTGATTTTGAGTTTTATGCTCTTCTATGGCAGCGGATTGATAAGTCTATTAGTGAAAATAGTTATAAATCAGACCCAAGGAATATAGTTTTTAATGTATGATGACTAATGAAAAACAACTTACAATAAAAATCATCAATTGTATAAAATTTCATTTATGTAAACAGGATGAGGACTATGATAAGCCAATTATTAGTCCAAAATTTTTAGCAGATGCTTTAGACCAAATGATGATTGATGGGTTTGAGGTGGAGATAGAAAAATGACAAAAGAAGAATTACAGAATAAAATTGACGAACTCGGAATAATTGCAATTGAAGATGCAAATAGTCAACAAGCTATAGAAGATGCGATTAAGGCTATTGAAGAGCTTAATAAAAGCCCAAAAATGATTGCTGTTCCATTAGTTGTAGATGGTGAAACTGATAGAAAATATTTCAACACTCGTGAAAAAATTCTTGCTTATTTTGTCGAGAAAAATATTATAGATATTTCTATGCAAAGAGAAATATTGAGAGAAGCTATGGGAGCCGAACAGACTTTTTATACTGGTGCTGACACTGAAGAACAGAAGCTAGAGTGTGATATAGCAATGTATTTAGCTTATCAGTGGGTTTATGGTAGGCAAATGCACGCTTTATTACATGGAGAAGAAAAATGATTTGTTTGCCTTTGCCAATTTCTGAGTATTTGATATATAAATTTCCAGAAGAATCGCATTTATCAGCTGAAGAAGTATCTCAAAAAAGGCATAAAGAACTATTAAAAAATAATCAAGCTTATGCATTTTTCCATAAATGGGCTGAAAGTCTTTTGAAGTATAAGGATAATAAATAAAATTACTAATTACTTTATGAGTAATGAGTTTTTAACTAAAAATGAAGTTGCTCCTTATGCTGAAGAATATCTAAAAGAGTTATATGATATAAGAGATTATTATATTAAATCTTTGGAAGGGCATGAGGATTTTATTGCTGATTTATTCAGCAAATCTAAAAGTTGTACAAATCCTAGTAGAAAAGTAGTTTTAATTGCAGACCCAAACTTAGATATGGACACTATTGCAAGAGCAAAATTACATCATATTGATAATAGCTATGATACAGCTATTATTGTTTATTTCTGTCCAGTATTCTGGAAATCCCTTAAAAATCTTAAAAAAATGTTTGAAGTTGCCGAACCATTTATTTGGCATGAGGCTACTCACTTAGCTCGTATGGATAAACTCGGAACAGATGAATCACATGAGTCAGATATTGATGATATTGATTATCTCAGAAGTCCTGCAGAATTAAATGCTTTTGCTATTCAGTCTTTGGTATCAAAAGAAGGTGAAGATTTAGCAGCCGAATTATACGACTCTTATGATGAGTTATATGATCTTTTTGAAGAGGTAAAATCACAAGTTTCTGGGTCTAATTCTCTAGATGAAAGTGTTGGCTTTGAGCGTAGTATTAAAGATGACATTATTGGACCATATCAAGATTATTATCAGTCACTCACTTATAATAAACAGTTGAATGACTATTTTGAAAAAGAAGATCTTCCTTATGAAGCTTATAGTACAAAATATGATGAAGCCACAAGAACTCTTACAGTAAATGTTGGAATGTATTTAAAAGCTTATGGTGATAGTTATTCTAGAGAATATCACTACACAGGTGAGAGAACTTATTCTGATAATACATTCGCATTTGATGAAAAAATATCAGGTGATGAGGCAGACATTTTATTCCCAATGGGATTGGTTAAAACAGGAACTTATTATCCAACATCTGTTTTCCATTATTCAGATGGAACTAAGCCTAGAAAATTGCATTGGATTGATAAGATTGAATTAAATATTATTAAAGAATACGACTAATAGAAGGAGATAAATAAAATGGCATTAAGATTACCAAGTATGATTGAAAAGGACCACGACCTTATTGAAAGCTATAAAGAAAAGTATAAGAACTTTGTTACCAATGTTATTTTTGGAACAGGCGAAAAATCTGGAGTTGTGGGTTCTTTTGCAAATGAAGACCTTGAAACTTTAACAGGTAAAAAATTAGTAGAGCTTTTTCCAAAAATTATTGAGACAATAAATGATGGATGGTATAAAGTTTTTGTAAAAGATAATGGCGTAAGTGAATCTTCTACAGGCCTTAAACCAAATGAATCAACTTTTGATATCGCTGATAATTTAACTCCAAAATTAGATGAAGATTATCTATTTTACATGAAATCATCTATCTCAATAGAAGTTGTTTTCTCAGAAGAATTAACAAATTTATTAAAAACAAGTGATGAGGTTGTTAAATACTTTAATAAAGTAGAAAAGCTTTTGAATGAAAATAAGAATGTAAAAGAAGCACGCCTTACTTATAAAAACTTACTAATCGTACTCCCTTCTTACAGTGAAATCTCTACATCTTCAAATGGAGAAGAAAATCTTTTAAGTGCAGATGTTTTAGAAAAGCAGCCAATCTATAAATGTGACTGCGACTGCTGCTCAGAAAAAGAAGAAGGATAATTGTTAATATTATCTTTATGAAGAAGAGAATTTTTTTATTTGCAATAATTTTTGCAGTAATGGGCTCAGTTTTTGCTGAGTCCAAATCATTTAGTTTTGGTGAGTTGACAGATGATAACATTATGGTAACTTTGAATACTAGCCAGTCTACTCTTGACAAAGGAATTAAGAGTACTGGTTCATCTATTCAGGTATTTACAAAAGTACCATTTGATAGTCATGCTAACACAATGTCAATTACTTTTATCGAGCCTCTTGTTATTGAAAACATCAGTAATTTCAAATCTGCAAAGCTTACAGGAAAATCTTTAGGATATGATGCTACTGTTATTTTGCACTTTATGAATAGTAAGGGCATTCTCTATAAGATTACATTTAAGGATGCTATTACTAAAATTCCAGGAGAATATACTCTAGAATGGGATAACTCCGCTTATATTGAAGATGTTAGAGATAGAAAGCCTACACTAAAGCCTATTTGGCCATTTAATGACTCAGATATGTATTTATATGAAGTTGAGTATCATATGAACAAATGTCCAGATGGTTATCCTTATAATGCTCAGGAATTGGTTTCTCTTGAGTGTGTTTATGACAAAGATACTCTAGATGGTGGTGAACTTAAACAGAGCTTTGAAGATAACTTTAAGGTTGAAGAGAAAATTAAGTCTGCAAATAATAAACGTACTGAAAAATTGAAGGCTGAAAAGAAAGCTGCTGAGGATAGAGAAAAGGCTCTTATGGCCACAGAGGAGTAACTACTTGAGTGAGCATTATTACAAAACACAAAAAAGATAAACCTCTATTTCCTAGAAAGCTAGATAATAGTATTTTAGACAAACTTGTAAAGTTTATTGATACAGATACAGAGAATGTAAATTTTATAAAAACAAAGGTTTCAGATAGAAGTGAAGATCCAGAACCACCATCTATTTATAGTAATAATGATGATGACTTCGAAGGTAGCTATTTAGGTGAAGTTGAATTAAAATTGGAACAAACCTCATTAAATGATTGTGAAACAATTCATTTTGAAAATGAAGAAGAATTATTTAAACAGGTAGTTTTATTTATTCAAAGGTCAACAGAAAATTATCTTGCAGTAGCAAAAGATGATCCTTTGGATATCGTGATAGCAAAAGCTTCAGACAACTTGTATGAAAAATATTGCAGAGGAGAAGTTACATCACTTATATGTAGTTCGACTTTTAAAACAAATCATAGTCAGGTTGGATGGCAAGATGTAGACACTATAGAAGCTGAGTTTTTACCAGATAATCTTGCAATTGGTATATACCAGAACGAAAAAGTTGATTATGACATCACTGTTTTAGGATATATCAATAGAAAAAAGAAATGGATAAAACTTAAATTTGTTACAGACTATGCTATTGTCTGCTTTGAAGAAGATTAATTTTGAAAGGACCTTATTTTTAAGGTCCTTTTTTAATCAAAGTTTTTTATAAATTTATATTCTTTGATTTTTGTAAGCTTTGATATTTCTGGGTGGTTTCTGTGAAACTCGGCCTCAGCCAATGAATAATAAGGACCATAGGTATTAGCATCTCTTAAGATGTAGTATTCATTTTGAAATAGAACAATTTTCCCCAACATAAAAAAATTAGTTGAACTTTTCTTGAATTTTTATTATATTATTAAGTATAATCTATAAAGAGGTAATAGATAGGTATGAATACATCATTTACATTTAGAGACATCCTTCGTTCATTGGGTAGAGTTAATAATTCAAATTTTAATTCTACAATTGAAATGATTCGTAAGAGTGTTGATACTTTTACTGGACACGGCATTTCTAAAGAGTATGCTGCAAGAGTTAAGGATGAAATTCTTCCAAATCAGACAGTTGAAACATTGAACACAATGATTCATAATGCTCGTTCTGCTCGTGGTGGTTTTTCACACTCTTTGATGGTTGGTCGTCCTCCTAAAGTAAAGGAAGATGAAGAAGAAACAACAAAGTAAAAACTTTGTAAAAGAGGTAGCCTTAAGGCTACCTCTGTTAATTTTAAAACTTATGAAAAAGATTAGATATATATTAAATGGATGTACTAATCCTAATGATAAAGTTTCAGATTATCGCTTAATATGCGGAGCTTATGCTAGAGATTTTGAATTAGGTAATGCGATTAAAATTGAGGTTACCAATCTTGATTTAGAAAAATGGAGCTGTGATAGTTATTCTACAGCAAATAATCATACTCTAATTAAAGACTTAAATCCAAAATGTATGGTCGTTCTAAATGGTAAATGGCATGAGGACAAAACACTTACTAAAAAATGGCTTAATGGTGAACTTTTACCACATGAATTTTGTGATTATTTTGAAGATGAAAGACATTATGAACTAGATTTTGAAAATCATACTTGGATTAAATAATGAAAAAACATCTAAAAGAAGACCCATCTAAAGTTATTTTCTTGGATATAGATGGAGTATTAAACTCAGATAATTTTTTCACATCAAAATATCATGATAGACTTTTACTTTCGAGAGGAGAGCAAGGTGTAATGCATGACCCAAGAGCTTGTGCGCTTTTGGGTAAAATTAAAAAAGCAACAAATTGTAAAATAGTAATGAGTTCTTCTTGGAGAAATTTTTATTTCAGTAAAAGAAAAGATGCAAAGTTTTTGGCAAAGCCACTTAAAAAAGAATTGAAGAAAAATGGTATTATTATTAGAGACAAAATTGCTTATGAGTCTGATGATGAATATACCGAAAAATATTTGGAATGGTTTAGCTCTGAAAATCCAGAGCCATTTAAGGTTGAAAAATTATTTGATAGAGGACTTCAAATAGATTGTTATCTTAAGCGTCATCCAGAAATTAAAAAGTTTGTAATCTTTGATGATAGTGATGTTGACCTCTTTTTATTTGGTGAGCATTTTATTCAAACCAATCCAATTATAGGTTTAACTGAAGAAGATGTTAAAAGAGCTATAAATCTGTTAATATAATTAAAAAATAATATAGGAGGCCGGAATGGCTATTCACAAGAAAAATGAAGATGAGCTCGAAAATGTAAAGACAGCTCAGGAATTGTTAAACCTTTCTTTGGATGTTGTATCTGAAAAAAAGCAGGCAGTAAAGACTATGAATATGATGCTTGCAGATACAGCAAAAACTTATGGCGTAAATAAAAAAATTCTTGCAGGTGCACGCGATATTGCATTTACAAAAGGTAAAGGATGGAAGAATGATAACCCATTTGACCTGGACTCGGATGCAGAAATTAAGGATAAGACTTCACAGCTTTTTATGAAGCTTCGCGATACTGTTAAAACTCTAAATGAGATTGGCAAGACAGATTGGCTCACACCTTATATTTCAGCTCTTGAAGGTTATGGCATTCACCTTACAGTTGATGTAAAAGATGTTGATGCAACAGCTTCAACTGAAGTTGGAGAAGCAATTACTTCAATGAATGCTTATCAGCAGATTAAGTTTGATGATGACAAGCTTCTTAAGGAAAATCATGCTCCAAAGTCTGATGAGCTTAAATTTACAAAAGCTTCGGATTATGGATATGTTCTTGGACTCTATGACAAGGTAAAGAGCAAGAAAAATATTGACGATGAAGTTCAGGAAAAGTTCCTTCGTCTTGAAATGCTCGAGAATGCTATGGGTCTGGTTCAGAACGAGCAGGAAAATGTCGACTAATGAAAAACTAGCCTCATCCATTAGGGTGAGGTGTTCAGTTTGTAAAAGACTTCTAGAAGCTGGAGCAGAAGATCTCCAGCTTGAAGGTCGAATCTCAAAAGAAAACAATTATTATTTTTATATAAAATGTCCAGCTTGCCATGCTAGAGTTATAATCCCACCTGAGTCATGGCCAACGGAGAAGTAAATGGAAAATTTTTTTATCACATCTGACACCCACTTCAGTCATAAAAATTTAATTTATTATTCTAATCGTCCTTATGAGCCTACTGAAGAAGGTCTTAAACAAATGAATGAAGATTTGCTTAAACCTTTTGATGAATTACCAAGAGGTTCAACTATTCTTAATTTGGGCGATATCTGTATGAATGATAATGTTTCATTCCAAGAATTAAAAACTTATATTGACAGAATGAGAGAGAATGATAAGCATCTTTGGCTTGTTCTAGGTAATCATGACAGAGATACAATGCCATATCATTCAGGACATAATTATGATAATCCTATTGACTTTTTTACAGCATTAGGATTTGAAAAAGTTTTTGAATATCCTTTTATTTATGAGGGAAAATATATTTTTAGCCATGAACCGGTTTATTTAAGGCCTGGTACAAATTTTTATAATGTTCATGGGCATACTCATCAATTTCCAGTAGATGCAAACTATTTTAACAGAGATTGCAAAAACTGGGCAATGATGGAAATTGTTAAAAAATATATGCTTACAAAACAGAAAAACTTAGATATTGATACATCAGTTAAATCTTCTTATGGAAAGCTTGTTGACCCACTTGACTATATTGATGTTTGTTGGGATTATAATCATAAAATTCTTTCTTTTGAAGAGATAGCAAAAAAGTGTTAATATTTTACTATAGGAGAAATTAGATGGCAATTCCAGCAAAAAATCTTAGTCTTGGAACAAATGGAGAAGACTATCTTGTAGATTATTTGAATAAAAACTATCTTACAAAATATAAGATTAAGAAAGTTGAGAAAAATCCAAGTAATTTATTGAAGAACAACCATCAGCAGGGTGATATTTTTATTACTTGTGAAGATGATGCAGTTATTAAAGTAGAAGTAAAATCTGGATATTCTAAATCTGGTACATCTTACACCGTTAGTTCTGTCAACAAGACAATTGACCAGTATCTTAAAGAGATTGAAACAGATATTATTCTTTTCTATCATGTAGATCAAAAAGCTTATGATAGCAAAAATGATAAGTGGGACTTTAGCAATGCTACAGTTTTGACAATGCCTACAAAAGACTTTTTGGAAACTGTAAAACCTGGAGCAAAAATTCTTAAGGAGTCTCTTTACACAAAAGGAACATATTATGTTTCAGCTAACGACTTGGACACAAAACCTTCATATGATGCATTGAGAAATGCAATCGAGCAGCATTCACCTTCATATGTTCTTTCAAATCCAACTTCGGAAGAAAAAACTGAAGAAACTCCAGCTGAAACAGGTCCTTCTTTAGCAGGTGAAGAACTCGCTAATAAGTTTATTGAAACATTTAAGGATGAACTTGGAGTTGGCGGATATGGAAAAAATCGTTTCTATAAAGCTGATCTTACAGGTTATGCAGATGAGCTTAAGAAACTTGTTGCAGCTCAAGATAAAAGAACAATTGAGAGATTCTTTACAGGTCCTGCTTCTTCAAGTGGAAAGTATCATAAGACTGGAAAAGAGTCTATTGACCTTTTGAAAGAAGAATGCAAAGGTGAAAAGTTTGGTGGTCTTGTAAACCATTCTAAGAGAGTTTATTTTTATGCTGCACAGCTTTGCGAAATTAGACAGCTTAATAATGAAGATAAAGATGCTCTTTTGATTGGAGCAATTTTGCACGACCTTTGGAAGTATCATGAATGTGATGCTCATACAAATAGTGACCATCCACTTGTTGGAAAAGAAATTCTAGATGAGTTTGCTGATAAAACAGTACGACCTTCTTTCTGGCATAAAGTTGCAAGTCTTGTAGAAACTCATGCAGGACAGTGGAATTATGACAGAATTTCTGGTAAGAAATGGTCTATGCCAATTTTCGATTTACAATGGTATCTACATTATGCAGATATGTTTGCTACAAATCCACCACCACAGGAGATTAACTAATGGAACCAATGAGTAGAGCAGCGGCCAAAGATGTCCTTAAATATTTATATGAACAGGGACTTTTATCTTCAGTTTATAATGAAGAAACAGAAAATGATATTATCAATTCTGTTCAGGAAATTATTAGAAAAGATTGTGATTTAGGTTGTTAATTTTGAAAGGGGTGCTTATAACACCCCTTTTATTTTTTACCATAAGAAAAGTAATGTCCTAAAATGTTCAACTAAATAACCTGTGTCTGATTTAATCGATGCTGGTAAAGTCCTAGCTTTTAAGCACTATAAAGCTGGGCATGTTTTTCTGATAGAAATGTCAGTTAATATGATAGTAGTTCTTTGCTATATTAATGAGACTAATGAAGAACCAATTTACTCAAGAGCCTTTTTACATGGCGAGAAAAATAAAGATGATGTTTTAAAACAAGCTCGTTTAGTATTTAATCAGATTAAAGAGTGCCTCTTGAGAAAAAAACTACAACTTATAGAGGAGCTCAATTGAAAAAAGATATTATAGCTTATTCGAAAGGAGCCGTAGAAGAAGTTACAGGCTCTAAACACTATATAGAATTTAATAATAAAATCTATGAAATTGACTGTGGTGCTTTTCAAGGTGGAAAAGACCCAGAAAAAAGAAATCGCGAGTCAGAATTAGTTCGACCTGATGCAGTAATCCTTACGCATGCTCATTATGATCATAGTGGATTATTACCTCGTTTGGTAAAAGAAGGATATGCTGGAAAAATATATTCTACACCAGCTACTAGAGATTTAACATCTGTTATTTTGATGGACTCAGCTAAAATTCAAGCTCATGAAAAAGGTGAGCCTGCTTATGAGGAAAAAGATTGTCTTGAAGCAATGAATCATTTTAGTTGTTTTATGTATGGAAAACACAAAATAATTGATGATAATCTTAAAGTAACATTTTACAATGCAGGCCATATTTTAGGTTCAGCAATGGCAGATTTGCAGTTTACAAAAAAGAAATTTCTTAAAAAAGAAGAAGTTCATATTTTGTATACTGGAGATATTGGACGCGAGTCTAATCCACTCGTAAATCCACCAGCAACTGATATGCCTGCTCCAAAATATATTTTCTTGGAATCCACTTATGGAAATAAGACCCATGAGTCAATGGATAAAGTTTATAATGAGTTACAGTATATAATCAACCGTACTATTGAGAGAGGTGGAAAAGTTTTAATTCCATCTTTTGCAGTAGAACGTGCTCAAGAAATTATTTACTTTATTAAAAACCTTATGGCTGATGGAAAAATCCCTAAAATCCCTGTTTATGTTGATAGTCCTATGGCTGTAAATGCAACAGGTGTTTTTAGTATTCATAGTGAGTGTTTTAATGATAAGATTAAGAATGATTTTATGGCAAAAGGAAAAAATCCTTTCTCCGTAAGAAGTCTTAAAACTATATCAAATTATAAAGATAGTTTATCATTAGCTAAGTCTAAAAAACCAGCAATTGTTATTTCTGCTCAGGGTATGTGTGAAGCTGGTCGTATTATCAACCATATTAAACATGGAATTGAAAATCCTGATAATACAATTCTTTTAGTTGGATATATGTGTGAAGGAACTTTAGGTAGAAAGATTTTGGATAAAGAAGAGACTGTTGAGATTGATGGAGAAAACTTCAAATTAAAAGCTGAAGTTCATAAAATTGATGCATTTTCTGCTCATGCTGACTATAAAGAAATTATTGATTGGCTTTCTAAAGTTGATACATCTAAACTTAAAAAGATCTTCTTAGTACATGGTGAAAAAGATGCTCAAGCAAATCTTTCAAAAGTTTTAGCTGAGAATGGTTATGCTAATGAAATTGTAAAAGAAGATACAAAATATAAATTAGCTTAAAGAACTTCAGTATTGATTATCTCTATTTTGCTGTCGTCCCAAATGCGAATTTCTTTTTCATCTGGTTCGTCAGCATTTAAGAGTAAACTTACCAACCAGTCTACATTTGAAATTGCGGTTTTTCCAGTTAAAATACAAGGCGCATTATTAGGATCATCATCATCAAATTGATTTACAAAGTTAATAGCTGTTTCTTTATCAAAAGTCCAGCATATTCCAGGATGGTCTGCATCTGGTTCAGCATCACCCATTAACTCAATACCTCTATATAAAGTTATTTCTTCATTTGGATTTACTAAGCTTGTTAGGTCAAAAATTCTGTCTGTAGCTGAATCAATTGCATCTAAAGCTCTAGGTAAAAAACCATCTTCATAACCCATAGTTTCTCCCAGCTCCGCAGCCTCTTCTAAATTATTACAACTTGAAATATTTAAAAAATCTTTATGTTTCCACAAATATTCTGCGACTGCATAATTATCTAAAAATAAATCATGCAATGTGGCAATATTCATTTTTTCTGGAGAATGTGAGTATCTCTCGTCATTATCAAAACCTTTCATATTTTAATTAGTTTTTGAAAAATGTTATTATTAATAGTATATTCTATTTAATAGATATTTGGAGGATTTTAATGGGAATTTTTAGTTTTTTGAAAATTAAAAAGAACAGTTTGGACGTTTTTCTTAGCAAGAAGCTTTCTGTTGAGGACAAACTTGATTATGCTTTGAAGGAGCTCGATAAAAGAGCATTCCAGTACAAAGAAAATCTTATTGACCTTGTTGCTCGCCGTAACTCACTTAAGGACAGTCTTGAAGACTTCCAGAAGAAAGTTAAGTCGACAAAGAAAGAAGCTTCTACTTTGAAGGCAGAAGGAAAAGAATCCCTTGCAAAATCTAAGGTAATGGTTATGCTGTCATATCAGCAGGCTGTAGATGAACTTGAAAAAACATACAAGGAAATCACAAAGCGTGTAGATGACAACAAAAATATCCTTATCAAGATTGACGCAAAGAAAGAAGTTCTTGCTGCTCAGGCCGAACTCATTAAAACAAAGGCTTCAATTACTGGTGTAAATGTAGCAACAATTGATTTCGAAGACATTTCGAAACTCATTCGTGGTGTTGAAATTGATGTTGATGCTCGCGCCGAAGTTGAAGAAACTGTAGCTTCAACAAAGACTGCTGATGAACCTGAAATCACTTCTGACGAAGTAGATAAGATTTACTCAGAGCTTTAATTTATGAGGGGCTACAAAGCCCCTCTTATTTTTAGGAAATTATTATGCTTGTACCATTATATTGGATTTTAGGTTATTTAGGATGTGCTCTTTTTACAATGTTAATTTGTCCACCTATTGTGTGGATGTTAGACAGTCGTTTAAAATCAGGCACTTACAAAGAAATGTGGGACTATACTTATAAGGGTAATGATAACCCACATCCAGCACTTATATTCCTTTTATGGCCTATATTTATCTTTTTCCTATTTGCATTTTTTATAATAGATTTACCTACACTGGTTAAATATATCTTTGGTAAAAAGAAGAGATACATTGCTTCTGTAAATGAAAAAGTAGCCCTAATTATGAAGGAGTAGAATATGCCATTAGCTTTGAAAATTATTTTAGGAGTTTTCGGTTATCTTCTTACAGGCTGTCTTTCAACTTTTTTGGTTCCTATTTGGATAAATTTTTGGGAAATGGCTAAACTTGAATTTTCTGGCTGGGAATATGATATTGACATAGTATCTAGTCTTTTTGATTGGTATGATGATGAAGACTTTTTAGTTTGTTTTGTATATTATCTTTTTTGGCCAATTATTTTTGTTATCGCTCTCGTAATTTGGCCTATTGTATTATTCTTTAATGTTATGAAACTTTTATTCAGTCTTCCTTCTGAAATCTCATATAAAAAGAGTGAAAAACGAGTGGCTGAACGAGAGTATATCGAAAAAGTTGAACGAGAATATAAGAAAATTATGGAAAGAGAGGGTAAAAAATGCCTATAGTTTTGAAAATCATTTTTGGTGTTTTTGGTTATCTTATAGTTGGAGGCTTTTCAATATTCTTATTACCTCTTTATGAAAACTTATGGCGTGTAGCTACATTTAAATTTGAGCCATTTTCATATGACTATGACATTGTAAAAGAGATGTTTGTTTTTGAAGATGGTGATGAGGCGGCATTTACAGTATTGTATTTCATATTTTGGCCAATAGGCCATGCAATATTTTTAGCTATAGTGCCACTTGTATTTTTCTTTAATGCTATGAAAACTTTGTTTTTACTTCCTACAAATATTAAAGAAAAGAATGAAAAAGAATTAGAAGCTCGAAAAGAATATGTTCGAGAAGTAGAGCGTAAATATCAAAATATTATGGCTAAGGAGCGTGCAAATGACTTTAAAGACTACAGGTGGTAAAGTTGCTTATTGGACAATAACATGGGTTGTTATTGTTGCAACAATGGTTTTATCTATTATTTATTCTGCAAGTACTCACATGAAAGGCGTTATTTTTGCTACAGATATTGATGGTAGAGTATACACTGTTGATGATAAGGGTTCTTGTGGAAAACACTCAAGTGATGTTTGGTGTTTATATGATGAAAATGGCGAGCAGACACTACAAGCTGGCCCACTGTTGAGTAATCAATATAAGTTTATTCGTATAAAGTTTAATCATAATCATTATGATAAAAAAACTAGAACTTCTACATTAGGTTCTTATAAAAGTATTTATCATAGAGCTTTGGAAAAAGATGGTTTTTATTTACACCAAAATACAGATGATAAAGGTCTTCAGGTTTATGAGGAGCTAGACTCTGGTTTTAAAGGTGTAAGATGTTTCTCTATTTTACTTTGGGCTATTTTAACCACAGTTTTAATTGTATTACCTCTTGTGCATACTAATCCATCAAAAGATGTTTTACTAGCTCTTATGAAGTACGCACCTTATGTAAAAGGTTATGATGGTTATTATAGCGACAGAGCAAGTTTTTGCTATAAAATAAATAATCTTCGAGTTGATATTGATGTACGGCCTGACAGAATAGAGTTTGATGAGATTCACTATAAAGGTGAACGAGTTGCTCGTGGTGTTCGTTTATATGCTGATGGACATCTTGAAAACTATGTAACACACGAACTCTATTGGATAGAAAAAGCAGCTAAAGCTATTTTACCTTCATTTAGCAATGATATGGTCAACTTTAAGATTGAAAAAATACTCTAATTAAAGTATAATCTATTATGAGAGGTAATAGATATGGCAACAACAGAATATTGTGCAATTCCTTATTTGAGAGGAAAAACACAGACACAGAAAGCTTGGAAAAATCAAGATGGAAAGTTTTTTGCGGTATCATATTGTATGCCAGTTCATTTGGGAAAGCCTGAAGGTCTTCCTGAAAAATATCTTGCTTCTCATAATAATATTATGCTTGCTCCTTGGTGGATGTGCAAGGATATGGGTTATGAGCAGCATTCCATTGAAGATTGGGAAAAAATCTATGAAATGGATGGTGGTTGGGAAAACGATGACCCAGAAGAATATTCAATTAGAGCTAATAAAGTAGATTATGAGAAAAGTTGTGCATATTATGCTGAATTGCGTGCACGAAAAGCTTGGAAAAAAGCGCATCCAAATCAAAGAAGGTGGTCATATAGAGTATGATAACTCTAAATAAGATTTCTATATTTCCTACAGCAAAATGTCATCATAATTGTGAATATTGTCTTTTAAATAAAGAGATAGTTTCTAAAAAATCTATTTCAGATGAAGAATTTAATTATAAATTAAAAGTAGTATTAAATATTCTAAATAGAGATTATTCAACTTCTGAAGTTCAATTTCTTTTAGGAGATGATAAACAAAATTTTTCTAAAGAAACTATTCAGAGTATAAATGACTTTTCTAAAAATAAGATGGTGACTATTACTATGAATAATGTGCCTTTTGAAGGTCAATTACCAGTTTTTACATTTAAGCATATTCTTTCAGTAGAAGATCTTATTAAAAACCCACTTGACAGTAAAATATTTATAGTAACAAAAGATAATATTAATCTTCTTACGGAAGAAATAATTAATAAATGTTTATTTTCAACAAATTTTTTTATAGACTCAAGTATTCAAGATAAAGCTCTTAAAAAAGAAATTACTGAACGATTAAATCATTTTAGAATAAAACCTTTATTTAAGTCGGTATGTTTAAATACTACAAGTGGAGTAGATATATTTGTCGACCAAGGACTTCTTACTTTTAGTTGTAGTAAAAAGATTACTCATATCATTGGACATGTTGATTTTGAAAACAAAAAGTTTGTAATAACTAAAACTCATTGCGATAAAAATTGTAAGTTAATATAACTTTATGAATAAGGTAACAATTATAAAGTCTCCAAATGGAGATACTCGCACTGCAAAAGGTGATGTTTCTTTTGAAGAATTTCAGAAAGCAAATGACATGCATATCAAAGATGTTTCTAATATTATGAACTCTTTGGCAAAAATGATCCAAGACACTGGTAAAACTCATGACTGGACTAAAAAAGAAAGAGAAAAACAGTTTTATGAAGAGTTTACAGATGCCAGAAAAAACAATAAAAAGTTTACAGAAATGGATTGGTATAAAAACCATATTAAAGATGAGAGACACCATATTAAAGATCATTGTCCAGAAGATGTTGATCTAGTTGATGTTTTAGAAATGATCGCTGATTGTACAGCAGCAGCTTTAGCACGTAGTGGTGGCCTTAAAAGCCCGATTGAGATTGATAAAGATGTGTTGTATAAAGCTTTTGAGAATACTTGTAAGATGGTATTAGATGCTTGTGAATTGAAGGATAAGTAATGAGCAGAGAAGTTAGAAGATATTATAACAATTATGTAAAGTATTTTCCAGAAAAATGGGAATGGCGACCATATACTGGTTCTGTAGAAGAGCAAACAGAATGGAACAAAATTTATATGGCCACTAGAGCTCGTAGGTCTGATAGTATTTATAAAAACAATGACCTTAATCCACCAGATTTTTATTCTCTAGAAAGAGATGCTGAACAGTTTGGATTACATGAGTATGAGTTTACTGATACTTTTGGCCTTAAATGGATAGGTCATAAAGGTACTCATAAATATGTTGGTGCTCCAGATTATGAAGGTCATTTATATTATGACAGCATTGACGATGAAGACGCTGAAATAAGTGAAATATATTCAGAATTCGAAAATCCTCCAGAGTCTGAAGTTTATCAACTTTTCGTAGGTTCATCTAGAAATGAATGGATTGATATTAAAAATCTTGTTGCAGCTACATATCATTATGTCGTAGAAAATCATTTATTCAAAGATACTTATATCGACCTTGATTATGGTGAAGGTCAGCATGAACGCATCTATGAAGAATACTATAAAACATTTATTAATGCTCTTACAAAGTTTAACAAATTAGAAATTCTTCAGAATGTCTTTACTAAAATGGACGAACATTTTGAAAAACTTAAAAATAGTGATAGAGAAGATGAAAGAGCTTATTGGCCTGGTATGAAAGCTAATGAGTATTTTCAAATGAACTAATTTAAATATTAATGTATATTCTTTATAGGGATATATGTTAATATAATTATATACCTAGTTGAATGAGAAGATTAGCCATAAGAAAAGTTGGTCGGATCTTCTCTTAGTAAACTAAACTATTTTCGATTTATATAGGAGAAAAGAAAACATGAAGAAAAACAAACTTCTTATTGTCGTTGATATGCAAAACGACTTCGTAACTGGTTCTTTGGCAAATCCTGCCGCAGAAAAAATCATTCCAAATATTGTAGAAAAGCTTAAAGCTAAAGACTACACATATCTTATTTTTACTCGCGATACACATCAAAAAAATTATCTTGAAACACAGGAAGGAAAAAATCTTCCAGTTGAACACTGCATTGAAGGTACAAAAGGTTGGGAAATCGTTCCAGAACTTCAGGAATTTGCAAAAAATGCATTTATTGTTGACAAGCCTACATTTGGCTATAAAGACTGGAAAGCTAAATTTAACGAACTTTTCAATGATGAAAATAATCAGCCTGGTGACTTCCCTGAAGAGATTGAAATTATTGGAACAGTTTCATCAATCTGTGTTTGTAGTAACGCCACTTTACTTAAGTCATTTTTTCCAGAAATGCCAATAATAGTTGATAGCTCTTGTTGTGCTGACCTCTCTGAAGAAGGTCAAAAATCTGCAATGAATGTACTTAAATCACAACAAATTTTTGTAAAATAATCCAACTCTTGGTATAATCTATTTATGGAGGAAAGGTCTTGGATAAAAAGAACCTTGGTGTAGACTCCTTCACAAAGAAGGATGCTATTGATAATCCTAAAAGAATTATCAAAAACTACATCGGCCGAGCTAAGTGCTCTGAAGATGTAGCGGACGCACGAGAGTATATCGCTCTTGTTGCCAGTGAAGGTAATCACGACTTTAACGAGTTGTATGATTTTTTTGTAAAACAGATGCAGATGTGGGGAAGAACTCCTCGTAAGCGTCGCTAATATTCCAGCCGGCTTTTGCCGGCGGATATGAGGAAAAACCTTTGATTAAAGTAAATGACATTAAAATTAAAGTTGAAAACTTTCCTGATGGAACTCCACTTTTTCGACTTGACCCTAAGATTAAAAATAATCAGCAGATAACTGTAACTTGGTTGTTTGACTCTATGAGTGAACTTTTCACTCTTCAATGTATTGCTGATTTTTATAAAGGCTGCAATCTTTTCTTGGAGATGCCTTATATTCCAAATGCACGAATGGATCGTGTTAAAAATCCAGATGAAGTATTTACTCTTAAGTCTTTTGCAAAAGTTTTAAATGCAATGGATTTTAAGGCTGTTATTGTTGATAATGCACACTCAGATGTTTCTCGCGCTCTTATCGATAATATTCAGGACAATGGACTTCAGACAATTGAAAACTTCTTGAAAGAACTTCCACTTGATGTTGAGACAATTATGTTCCCAGATGCTGGTGCTTGTAAACGCTATTCTACTTTGGATATAGTTAAAGAAAATTATGAAATCGTAGTTGGTGAAAAAACTCGTGATTGGCGCAGCGGAAAAATCCTTGGTCTTGAAATTAAGGGAAATCCAGAAGCTATCAAAGATAAGAACATTCTCATCATTGATGATATTTGTTCAAAAGGTGGTACTTTCAAATATTCAGCTATTGAGCTTAAAAAGCTTGGAGCAAAAGATGTATATCTCTACATTTCACACTGCGAAAATGTAATTGATATTGATGCTCTTAAAGAAGCTGGAATTACAAAAGTATTTACTACAAATTCAATTTACCGTGGTACTAACGACTTCGTAGAAGTCTGTTAATATAATTTAGATGTTGCTAAGAATAACCATAATTAGGTGGCACAGTTCTTAGTGACTATCAAAAAACATATTCGACTTATATAGGAGATAAAAAATTATGTTTCATTTTATGATGCCTGATGTAGCTGACACCTACAAAAACTGTCATGTTGACGTTTATCCAAAAGGGATGACTAAACTCGTTAGTTATCTTGTTCCCCGCAAATCTATGTTCGAAAAACAGCAGAAAGTTGTTGTTTTCGGTATTCAAGCCTTTATTAAAAATTTCAAAGAAAATGCAGATGCTTGGTTTGCTAAGCCTACTTCTGAAGTAATCGCAGATTATGAAAAGAAGATGAATCTTCAGCTTGGCCCAGGAAACTATGAAACAAGCCACATTGAAAAGCTGCATCGTCTCGGTTATCTTCCACTTAAGATTAAAGCTCTTCCAGAAGGTTCTCTTGTAAATATGGGAGTTCCTATCGCTTCTGTAGAAAATACAGACCCTGATTTTGCTTGGTTGGCTCAGTGGACAGAATGCTGGTTGCAGGGTGAAGTTTGGAAGCCTTGTAATGACGCAACTGCTGGTTATATGTACTACAAAATCGCAAAGAAGTGGTATGACAAAACAACAGATGGTGCTGACCCTCGTATGGCTGCTTCAGACTTTGGAATGCGCGGAATGTCTTGTATGGAAGAAGCTTGTAAAACTTCTGCTTCTTGGTTGATTTCATTCAATAAGACTTCAACAGTTCCTGCTATTTCTTGGCTTGATTATTTCTACAATGCTGATTGTTCTTACAATCACCTTGGAATTGGTGCAGTTTCAATTGAACACTCTGTAGTAAGTTCAAATGTTGCTGTTGGCACTTCTGAAAAAGAGCTTATTCTCAAGCTTCTTAAGCAGTACAAAAACTTCAGCTATGTTGCCGATACTTATGATTATTGGGACATTGTAAAGAATGTTCTTCCTGAAATTAAAGAAGAAATTCTTGCTCACGAAGGTAAAATCCTTATTCGTCCAGACTCTGGTGACCAGTATGAAAATGTTATCCAGACAGTTCAGTCTCTTTGGGAAACATTTGGTGGTACTGAAAACAAGAAGGGTTACAAGGTATTAAATCCACATGTTGGAATGATCCTCGGTGATGGATGTACTCTTAAACAGGTTGAAAAAATCTGGAAAAAGCTTGAAGAAATGAAGTTTGCCGCAACAAACTGTCTCTTTGGTGTAGGTGCTTTCTGTTTCCATGCTTTCTTTGAAGGTGACAAGATGATTGTATCAACTCGTGATACTTTCGGTTTTGCACAGAAAACTACATATATTCAGCTTATGGACGGCCGCGAACTTGAAGTTGTAAAAGATCCAAAAACTGATACAGCAAAACTTAAGAAATCTCACAAAGGTTTGGTTTTTGTTGAAAAAGTTGGAAATGACTATGTTGCAACAGATGGTTTGACTGAACATGAATATGATAAACTTGCTGCAGCTCACAAAGATGAAATGCAGGTTGTTTTCGTAAATGGTGTTTATTTCAACCGCCAGAATTTGATGGATATTCGTGCCCGCCTTGCTAAGGAGATTGAGTAGTTATGTTTGATGCTAATCTTGCTATTGAAAATATTGTAAATGGCTTGAGAGCATCTAATCCATCTGGAAAGGCCGTAATTGGTATTTCAGGTGGAAAAGACTCAACAGTCGTAGCTTACCTTGCTGTAAAAGCTTATGGTAAGGAAAATGTTGTTGGAGTTATGATGCCTAATGGCGAACAGAAGGACATAGCCGACTCAAAGAGAGTTTGTGAATTACTTGGAATTAAGAATTTGACTGTAAATATTGGTGATGCTTATAGAGCTCTTACAGGAGCCATTTGTGTCAACCTTATGGATGATGTATCAAATGGAGTTCTTAACAATGAAATTCCAAGCCAGTATTCTACAAATACTCCTGCGAGATTGCGAATGACAACTCTTTATGGAGTTGCAGCAATTCTTGGTGGTCGTGTTTTGAACACTTGCAACCGCAGCGAAGATGTCCTTGGATATTCAACATTCTATGGAGATAGCGCCGGAAGTTATGGTCCAATTTGTGACTACACTGTTTCAGAAGTAAGACAGATTGGTTTGGCTTTGGGTGCTCCAGAAGATTTGGTTATGAAAGCTCCAGATGATGGAATGTGTGGCTCAACAGATGAGCAGAATCTTTCTAAGCAGTTGGATATTCCAAACTTCACATATGAAAGATTGGACCATTTTATTCGTAGAGAAATGGATGAAGTTGATTTTACAGTAGATGAAATTAATCGAATTGTTAAACTCTATAACAAGATGAAGTTTAAGATTGAAATTATTCAGATGCCACATCCTGACTCAGGAATGGTAGATTATTTCAAGGAGTTGTAATATATGGCTAAAATCCATCCTTTTTTGAAAGGTTTCTTAAGTAACTGGTACAAAAGCGAATTTACTGTTGATGGAGTAAAGTTTATCAACAGTGAACAGTGGATGATGTATCAGAAAGCTAAGACTTTTGGAGATGATGAAATTGCTCAGAAAATTCTGGCTTCAACCTCTCCAAGCGAAATTAAAGGTCTTGGTAGAAAAGTGCGCAATTATAACGACACTGTTTGGAATGGTGTTCGTCAAATTGTAGTGTATGAAGGTCTTAAAGCTAAGTTTGAACAAAATCCAGATTTGGCAAAGCAACTTCTTGACACAGGTGATGATATTCTTGTTGAATGTAATCCTACTGATAACATTTGGGCTATTCATATGGCTGAAGATGACCCAAGGGTTCAGGATATTTCAAAGTGGCAAGGACAAAACCTTCTTGGATTTACTCTTATGCTAGTAAGAGCTTATCTTAAGAAAAAGGCCAAATTACTATGAGTGTAGCAAATTGGACAAGGTTTGCAGATTTTAGTAGAATGAATTATGGCGAGGAAGGAATGATTATGATACCTAGGTACAGCAGACCTTCCTACTCAATTGAATATAATAATGGGGAAGAAAATCCCAAGGAGAATAAAGATATGAACGATTTTGGTATGGGTGACATGGGTAAGATGTTTAAGGGAATGTTTGGTCCTATCGAGGCAGGAAAGTGCAAGCTCGGTATGAATGGTAAAATTGCAATTAAGACACCAAGTGGTTACAAAACTTATGATGCTAAAAAAAACCGCTTGACAAATGTTGGTTCTTTCGCTTTTGACATGTTCAACATGTTCTGGCTTATTCCAACAAATACACTTCAGGTTGGTGATATTATTCTTATGCAGAAAGGTGACCGCCGCGTACCACGCTTTGTAATCAAGGTTGATAACGGAGTTATTACAGCTCTTGACTATGAAGACAACGAACTTAAGCAGGTTCTTCCAGAACGTCACATCCTTATGGGAAAAGTATTCTTCTATGCTAAAATCTGGTGTCCCTTTAAAGGTATGGCATCTAATGGTAACATGTTTGGCCAGATGTTTAAAATGCAGCTCATGAGCCAGATGATGAATGGTATGATGAATGGCGGAAACGTCGCAGATGCTTGCAGTCCATTTGGTGGTGGAAACATGTTTGGTCAGATGGTTATGATGCAGATGATGGGTGGAATGTTTGGTGGAAAGACAGATGCAAATCCATTCGCTGCTATTTTCGGTGGTGAAGATGGTGAAAATCCATTTGCAAGTATGTTCTCAGAGCTTGATTTCTCAGGTGCAGAAGATGCAACTGAAGAAGAAAAAGCTGAAGCAGAAGCTGACGACGATGAGGAGTAAAACATGGGTGGAGGAGCATATTCAAGTTCAGACTTTGTAACTTATTCAAGGTCGATGAAAAAAAGTGTTGATGCTTCAACATTGCGTGTTACTTCAGGGCAGGCATGGACTTCTTCTTCAATGAAGGAGACTATGAATCCTAAGAACAAAATCCGTGAATGTATCAACACTGCTGAACACCCAAATACAATACCTGTAATTCTCGCTTTGGATGTTACAGGTTCTATGGGTTCTGCTTGTCAGGAAACTGCTGCAGCTTTGGGCGCTATGATGGATAAACTTTATAAGAAGTTTAAGGATATTGAAATCATGGTTATGGGAGTTGGTGACTTTGAATGTGACTACTCTCCACTCCAGGTTTCTCAGTTTGAGTCTGATGTCCGTGTAGCAAAACAGCTTGATGATATTTGGATGGAGCATCATGGTGGTGGAAATAACTGGGAAAGCTATACAGCTCCTTGGTTCTTTGGTCTCTACCGTACAAAACTTGATGCTTATGACAAACAGGGACGAAAAGGTATCATCATTACGATGGGTGATGAGCCATTAAATCCTGATTTGCCGGAAAACAGAATTGTTGAATATTTTGGACGTCCTGAAGGCGCTGAAGAGTTTGGTTCTCTTAAGACACCAGACCTTTACAAAGCCGCTTCTAAGAAGTTTGATATTTATCATATTTCTGTAGATGATGATGAAACTTGTTATTCAAACAACAAGAAGTATATCGAAAATCCTGATAAAGATTTTTATGAAGATAAAAATATGAAAGGATTTAAGCAGCTTCTTGGTGAAAGATACAAGGTATCAACAATTAACAATTTGAACAAGACAATTATGGATTGTATTGAATCTTCTATCGAGAATGCTGGTGAAGAAACAGAACATCTTACAGAAGATAATGCAACTATTGGTGTTGTAACTTGGTAAAATAAATAGAGGAGCTTCGGCTCCTCTATTAAATAGGAGAAAATAGAATGACTTTGCAGAAATTCCGTAAAAAGCCAATTATTGTTGAAGCTGTTCAGTTTACAGGTAGCGATGAAAATGCAGAAGAAATTGCAGATTGGATTATTGACAATTGGGAAGATCTAGAAGTAGAATGGGATAATGACATTGATGGAGATGAAGTTTTTATCATAACTAAACCTGATGGAAGTGAAATGTTTTGTCCTAAAAATGGTTGGCTTGTTAAAGGCATTGATGGTTCTATTTATCCTGTAAAAGATGAGACTTTTAAAAAAGTATACGAACCTATGGATGACTCAACAGGGGTAATAACATGGTAGTTTATAAGTGTAAGCGCATTCCAGATGAGGGTGAATGCATTCACATTCCTCAGTTAAATGAAGAAAATAGTTTTAATATAGCCGCAGAAATACGTAAATTTTTACCTCAAGTGGCTTCTATAGACTATGAACACGATTATCATGGATGGAATTATTTTAATGCATCTTATATCAATGAAGAGGGAGACAGACGAAGAGTTCATATAGGTGAAGGCTCTTATATCATTAAAAGAAGTAACACTGACTGGTCTGTTTATCCTGAACAAACATTTGAAAAAATGTATAATCTAGAAGGAACTGCTAATGAAGGCCTTCTTGATAATGTTATTACTTGGTAGGTGCAGCTATGAGAATTATTATTGAAGGCAAACTTTCCGAATTAAAAGATTTTTTATACTGGGATATTGATCCTAAAAATCATCCGACTTATGGGCCAAATCTTAAAGAAAGGCATCCAGATTTATCTTATGATATTACTGTAAAAAATGTAAAGATTTGGCAAGATCAATGGACTGCAGAGTCTACACCTTTTATTAAACTTGAAGGTAATGATAAAGTTTGTATGGTTGACTTTCATACAAATGATGACTCATCTTTAAAAATTGAACATAAATCAGATGATGTAATCACCTGGTAAAGGAGAATATAATGAATGTTCATATGGTAATCGGAGCTGGATATGGCGACGAAGGTAAAGGTACTATAACAGCTAGAGTTGCAGCTAAAGATCCTACAAATACAATAGTTATATTAAATAATGGTGGAGCTCAACGTGGACATTCAGTTTTTTATCAAGATAAAGTTTATAATAATAAACATTTTGGAAGCGCTTCTTGTTTAGGAAGCGCAAGTTTTTTTGGTCCTATGTTTATTATGGACCCAATGCAATTTATGCAGGAGTACAACTTAAATTGGATGAAAACCGCTCCTGCTATTTTTAGACATAAAGACTGTAGATGGGTTACTCCATTTGATATTATCGTAAATCAAAATAATGCCCTATATCGAGGTATTCATAATACTTGTGGTATGGGTATTTGGAAAACTATTCAAAGATTTTCTAATTCAAGATTTAAGTGGTCATTTGATGAGTTTATGCTAAATGACTATAAACAACGATATAACTATATTAATGATATTGCAAACTGGTATCAATCTAATTTATCAAAAGATGAGTTATTACCAGAATATGCTCCATTTTTTACTGATCTTGCTCTTAGAAAAGGACTTATTGACCATTTTATTTCCGACTGTGAGTTTATGTTTAGAACAACTAAACCAGTTAATAATTATGAATTTATTAAATTATATCAAAATGTTATTTTTGAAAATGGTCAGGGTTTAGCTATTGGAGATAATGGTAACAATGACTCTGAAAAGACTCCTTCTTATACAGGATTAAAAACTTTAGATAGAAATTTTGTATCTCTCTTACAAGATTGTATTGAGTCTTTTACTATCCATTATGTATCGCGTACTTATGAAACAAGACATGGCGATGATGAATCTTTTAGTCCTGTAAAAAGAAAGTTGATTTCTTCTTATATTGAAGAAGATTTTAATAATCATTATAATCAATGGCAAGGTGAATTTAAGTATAATGCTTTAAATTCAATGCTTCTTACACAGCGAATTCTAAAGGATTTGAATGACTTAAATCCTATAATTAAAGATAAACAAATTACTAAGACAATTTTGGAACTTACACATTGTGATGAAGTCGGACCTGAAAATATTGTTTGTAATGTAGTAGATGAAATCCATTGTACTAGTTCAGCTAATATAGAGGACTAAGAATGGGAGTAAGAAAAGTATCTGCAGAAGAGTTTGAAAAAGCGTTTAACAGTGCTCAATTCTGGCTTCTTCATAAAATGTTTGTTGGTTATCATTCAGATTTTAGTAATTGTGAATGCTATTTGACACCTGCCGATTTAGGTGGATTTGCGATTACACCTACAAAAGAGTTGGTTAATATTTTCAATTATGAAAAAGGTTTGCCTCTTCTTAAAGATGATGATGTTAAAAAAATTATTCTGTCTAAAGTTGAGTGGCTTGTTGTTTTAGGCTATTATCAAAAAGAAACTCATGTGAGAAGAGATATTTGTGGTTATTATGAAAAAACTTTAGGTTTTACTAAGGTTTGTCAAACAATGGTGGATATTAATGACATGGCTAATCATAAAGGTCTAGATTATGTATTAAAATTTATTGATGATTATGGTGTGCCCTATCAGTCATTCATGATAAATCCTAAGTTTAATGCTGATGATTGGGATTGGACTTTTACACCTAAAGACTATAATGATGGTGTTCATCAAATTTTAGATTTTATAAATACACAAAATTTAACTAGGAGTTTTAAATGACATTTCAATTATTTAAGGAACGATTAGATATTATTAGAAACTTAGATATTAAAACTGATGATGCAGTTGAAAAATTTAATAGTAATAATCCTTTTATTACTGATGCTGGAGGAGTTCGTTCAGACCTTCTTGCAGATTTACTTTGGGAGCATTTATTTACATTATTCAGCGCAGTAAAAGAAGCTCCCTATAATAAAATTAAAGATTTTGTAGATTATTATCTATATGATCAAAATTATGGTGGCGAAGTTACTTATTTAGGCCAAGTATTTCATCTGGATGATGATAAAGAATTATATGACTATTTGGTTGAAGCTTTGGTATAATCTATATATGGAGGCAAATTTTGAATAAAAAAGAATATAAAAAGAAGTTTGACGAAAAAATGAGTCTCATTGAAACTGCTATTAATGAAAAAGATAATCTTAAAGCATTAACAGCTATCAATGAGCAGTGTGATTATGTTCAACAAATTTCAGAAAAAGTTGATAATTCCACTTTTGTTAAATGGGTTAATGAGTATAATAAAGTAGGTGAAGAAGCTGATCGGATAAATAATGCTAAAAAAACTCCATTTATGATGAAACTTAAAGATCTCTCAACTGCAGTTTTTATTACAATGTGGGTTGCTTTGCTTATGTCAGTAATAATGATATTTTTAGGATTTCGCTCTGGAGTAGGTATTATAATAGCTTTCTGGTGTTCATATGCTTTTTATTATGGCATTCAAGGTTATTTAGAAATTACTTTTAAAGTAAAATTTCCAAAAATTAAAAGAAAAGACAAAAAAGCAGGACTTCGTCTTTTTGAAGAAGAAAAACAAGAACTTAATATTGCAAAAGCAATGAATTATCGTTATGAAGATTATAAAGAAAATCACAAGTAAAATATAATTTATGCTTTTTGGACGGCTTTTTGCCGTCCTTTTTTATTTTAAAAACTAATTAATTCATAGGAGATTATAGAATGAAGTTATATTTTAGAGGCGAAGAAAAAGGTAATTTGTCTTATACTACTGATGGAGTAAGATTTACATCTACTACATTAGATGCATTAAGAGATGGCATTACACTTCCTGATGATACAGATTATACAAAAGTTCAGGTAAAAGCTGGCTCTAATGTTTTCTCAGCTTTGGATGTTGTAAAGAAGGTTGAATTGGTTCAGGGAGGTGCAGACCTTGAGTATGATGTTGATGCTCTTAAGAACTTAGTAAGACCTTATCTAATTGCGAATGAAAAAACATCATATGCTCGCGGAAATATTTCAGATTTAGTATATACTATAGGTACAAATGATGAAAGTTTTCAATTTAGCTATAATTTTAATTCTGAGAGTAATAACTATTTTCATGGCTATAGAAATTTTGGTGTACTATTCCAAAATAAAAATACTAAACGTTTGGAATGGCAGCTTGATGGTGAAGCAGATAATGCTTCAGACTATGAATATGTATTAGTTTATTCTAAAGACTACCCAAATGATTTTAGTTATTTTAGTGCTGATGATGGCCGTAACAATAAGTTCTTTGTTTTAGCAAATCTCGGTTCAATAGAGTCATTCTTTGCAAAACATACTAATAACTAAATTAAGCATGACTGTTGTTTTTAATTATGATAATTATTTAAAAAATCCTGTAGCTGAGTTCTGTGTAGCTCAGCTACAAAGTCCTACCATTTTAACTTTAGATGATATAATGCCAGATATTCAAAAGTTGCATCATGCTAGAGAGTCTTATGAAAATGTCTATATAAAGAAAAATCAAAAATCACTTCCGTCATTCATTGGTGACCAAATCCGTTTATATTATTCCTTAATTTATGATGATTATTTTTATTGTGATGCAGATGTTTACATAACAAAAGAAATGCAAAATAAAATTTGGGCTAATAAAAACTGTGTTTATTACAGTCCTGAAAAGCATGAAATAAATAATGGAACTTTCTTTTGCTCTGATAAAGGCTGTGAATTTAATAAATATTATTTCGACTTATATGAAAATAAAGACCTAAAAGACATGACCAATGTAAATGTTTATTTCAAATATCCATATAAAGTAGATTATGAGAATAGAAAAGCTGGCGATATGAACTTATTAGATGTTCCGGTAAAACATTTTATTTTGTCTAAAATGAGAAGCTTTGGCATTTACTATAATCAAACAAATAAGCCTGATACCATTTATTATACTTATAAAAAAGTTGGTGACTTATTTGAAAGCGATAAGACTTGCGTATGGCAACTTGGAAAAAATGCCGATGAAATTCATATTGTCAGAAAATTAATAAGAAATAAATATGGAAATATCTTGTCAATTTATCAATGGCATACAGCTTATGAGTTTATTCCTGAAGATGTTCAATTTGATTTGTGGAAAGAACAAATAAAATATACTCTTCAAAATCCAAACATTAAATTTGAAGAGATTTAATATCCTTTTTTAGAATTTCTAATCTCTAAAACTTTCTTAATTAAAGGTGTATCGATTTTTTGATCTTCACAAAACTTAATAAGTGCAGGTATATCTTTATTTAGGCAATGGCTATTAAAGTAAGGTTCATCTGGATAAACATAAGTATGAGATGGAGAAACTCTAGAATCTGCAAGCCAAAGTTCTCTTAATTCAGGATAACTAATACCAAATTCTTTTGCAATTTCTGCAAACTCATTACAGAATGTAACTTTAGTTGCAATCCAACAATTTTCCATATATTTTACAAGCTCAGCTGTCTTATGGTCTGTAAAATGATACTTATAATATCCATCTTTGGCATAACTATAGAGATTTGCAACTTTGTCTGTATAATCTCGATATCCACCTAAAATAATATAGTCTGGATCTTTACTATGCTGTGTTGTACCCCAGAATTCAGGTGAAACTACAATATTATTGTTATTTGCAATTTTATCTGTAAACCCAACTGGAACTGCACTTTTTATAATAAGAGTGTCTGAGTTGGAATATTTATTTATACAATCTAAAACTTCTTCAGTATTTACTGACCCATCCTTTTTCATCTCGGTTGGAACACAAATAAAAACATAATCAAATTTTGAAGTTGTCCAACCTCTATGGAGGTCCATATATAAAGGATCTGACACAAATTGTATATTTTTGTATTTGTCATAAACATGAATAGCCGCATCACAATTTTTTATTGTTGGAAGTAATTCAGTATAAATATGTTTTCCAATATTCCCATATCCACAAATTAAAATATCCATAAAGAAAATATTAACTTCTCAAAACTAATTTAAGGTATGGGAGTCGAACAAACTGTATCATATACTGAAGGGCATATTTATAATGTACGAAAACTGTTAAATAAGTTTGCCGATGTGTTGAAGCAGAAAGGAGAAACCCATGACCAATCTAAACTAGAAGAACCCGAAGTTTATGGATGGGCTGCTATGGATTTAGAGCCTCGCTATGAATATGGTTCTTATGAATATTATGACAAACTCAGAAGATTCTCTGAGGTATTTAAGCATCATTACAGAGTCAATTCTCATCATCCGGAACATTTCGTAAACCCAGAGCATGAAATGACTCTAATAGATATGGTTGAAATGCTATGTGACTGGTTTGCTTATAAGCAAGATATTCCTATAAGAGAAGGCGTCAAACTCATAAGAGAACAGTGTGATAGATTTGGATTCTCTGATACAATTAGAAGTCTGCTTACAAATACATATAGAGAATACATGAATAGTGATCTATTCAATGATATTTATGCAAAACAAGAACGCATTATTGCAGATAAGCAAATGGAAAATTCTTATAATTATTTATTATGGGAACAAGCCTTCAAACCTGAAGAGAAGGAAGAGGAGGAAGTTCCAGATAGTGGAATAGACTTTAGTGGATTACTTCCATGGGAGAGAGAAAAAAGTAAATAATTATTTTGAATTTTACTAATTAAATTAAACATTGTGGTCTGAATGACCACAGTGAATCCAGTGTTTAAATGTGGAGAATAAATAATGCAAAGATTAGTAGAAAGCTGGTCATTTAAACAGAATGATTTCCAGGCTAAAGCTTCTCGTTTACATGAAAATGCTTTTAAAATTCATGGCGTAGAAAAACCAAATAAACTCAATGAGTGTGTTGTTTCTAACATGGACGTTATTAAAGCTGCTCAGACCTTAAAAGAAGCTCTCACATCTACAGATAATCAAGACAATTCACAGACTATTCTCTTATTAAATAAGGTACTTGAATCACTTACTAAGAATGGTAATAATGACTCATTTGAAGTATGGCGCATTCCAGTAGCTCACTACGACGTTAAAAACTTAAATGGTCGTATCTATCCAAAAGCCTTATTTGAAAATGTAAGAGATAATCAGAGAGAAGCTTGGTGTGGTTTATGTGGATTAGCCGACCATCCTGTTAAAGATGATGACCCTGGTTTATTTAGAGACCAGGCTGTAGTATGGCATGATATGGACCTTGATGAACAAGGAACTGTTTTTGGTTATGCCTCATTTGTTGGACCTTACGGACATCTTGCTCAAGAGATCTTAAATCATCATGGACGTGTAGGTACATCTTCTAGTGGTTTTGGCGATGTAAATCAAATTACAAGAATCGTTGACCCAAATACCTTCCAAATTGAACGTTTAGCAGACTTAGTACTTAATCCATCTCAGGGAACTTATGGTACTTATGCTAGAGATAATCATAGTGTAGCTCCTACAAACTTTATGAAGGATATCAGCCAGCCAGCTGTTATCAACTATAAAGGTGTTGGTCCTATCAATGAAAATACACAAATAGATACTTCAAATCAGATTACAGAAGCTACAGCAGGTATGAAAGGCCCTGTAGATAATGGAAATCCAGTTATTATCAAGAGTGCTCCAGCTAATGCTCAGAGCAAAATAATCCAAAACAATACAAATAATGAGGAAAATATGACAGCAGACGCAACAAATACACAAGCTCAGACAGCTGTAGCTCAGCCTGTTCATGAGTCTAAAAAGCTTACAAAAGCAGAAGAAAAAATCTTTAGAAATTATGTAAACAATTTCTTGGCAGAATCATCAGAAGGCGTAAACCCAATTGATAGATTAAATGAATGTACAGACATCCTAGATTGTTTCGAAGATGGAAACTGCACAGACCTTAAAGAAAAAGTAGAAGCACAGATTATTGCTGAAAAACAGCGCCTTGAAAAGATGGTTGAATCAGCAGTTGAAATCCAGAAAGACTATGACATGTCTACAAAGGAATTCCGCGAAGCTTCTGAAAAGAACTTAGAAGCAGCATTACTTCTTAAAGAACAAGTTATTGATTATAAAGAGCTTGTTGAAGAAGCAGCTATCAGAAATGGTAAATTAAATGAAGAAATTGAAGATCTTAAGAAACAGCTTTCTGAAGCAAGAGAAGCAGCTGATGCAAAGATTAAAAACTACAACAAAGATCTTGTAGCTTCACTCAAAGAGTCTGACAAATCTTCTGAAGAAGTTGAACTCTTAAAAGAAGCTAATAAAGCTCTTGAAGATCGTCTTGCAGAAGTTAGAGCTTCTATTAAAGAGAGTGCTGAAGGTGAAGACTTTAAGGCTAAATATGAAGAATTGAAAGAATCTTATGATACTCTTTCTGAAGAAAATAAAGTTTTAATGCAGAGAAAAGATAATATCAAGAAATCTGCAAATGAAAAGATTACTGAATCTGAAGAGTATATCAAAGATTTGGAAGAGCAGAACAAAACTCTTAAAGAGTCATTAGATAATTTTGGTGATGAACTTGAAAAAGTAAATGAAACAATTGAGTCTAAAGAATCAGAAATTGCTGCTCTCAAAGATATGCTTAAAGAGTCTAAGACAACAAGTGAAGATACTATTGCTAAACTTTCTGAAACAAATGAACGTCTTGAAAAAGATAATGGCTTATTAGAGACAAAACTTAGAGAAGCTGTTACTATCATGGAAGAAGCTAAGAAAACAACAGATAGAAATGTTAAGAGAATTGCAGAACTAAATGCTGAAAATACTACTCTTAAAGAGAGCATCAAAACAGCAACTACTTCTGTTGAAACTCTCAAGAATAACTTCAATGAACAGACAAAGAAATATAATGCTTTGAAAGAAAGCTTTGACCAATATAAAGAGCAGGTTTCAGACATGTATGATACTACAAAGCATCTTATGCCAACTGCTGAAAACCGCATTAATATTGTAAGAGAAAATGTTGAAGTAAATGAATATTGGGAACAGCAGCATGCTAAATATGGTAAGAACATCGAACCATTTGAAAAGCAAATCCATGGTGCAAGAAACCTTAAAGAAGCGACATCTGCATTCTTGAGACACAGAAATCAGATTATTCCTGGATTTGATGATGCAGCTCCAATTACTGGAACATTCATGAATGAATCTGCTCGTCAAGATTATTACGAAGCTGTTGGAAGAAATGACTTTGAAGGTGAAAAAGTAACTGAAAAAGAAGCTGGAAACAGATTTGTAAATAACCTTCACGCTCAAGGATTGTACTAATAGGATTAAGGAGAGGAGATAAAGATATGGAAAATTTAAAAGAAGCAGCAGGAAATATTGATAGACTTTACACTCTCCTTGATAGTGCTGTAGCTGCAGTAAATAAAGCTGCAGCCGCTATTGAGGCAGCAGGTAACGCTGTATTGGATGTAACTGACATTTTGGATGATGCTCAGGTAGAATGTACAGCTATTGGTGGAAAGGTAAATGAAATCATTCCTTCTCACTTTACAAATATTATCGCTGAACTTACACAGATTGCTGAAACAGAACTTGTAAGTACAAAGCACAAGATCGAGGCATATGTTGATAATAATGGACAGAGTTCATTAAGTCAGTTAAAAGATCTTGTAAATAACATGCCTTATAAAGATACTCATCCTGAAACAAAAGAAGAAAAGAGAGCAAGAATTCTTGCTGGTCCAGATTTGACACAAGGACCTCAGTCTTCTATTTTAGGTAGCCAATCACAGCCAACTGAACCACAGTCAGCTATTGCTCCTGGCCCAGCTCCTGTTCAGGAATCTACAGACCAAGCAGTTATTAAATCTCTTGAAGAGAATTATGTTAATAACAAACTCAACTTTGGTAAGCTTAAGGCTATGTATGGTCAGAATGAAAGAATCAATGAAGCAGCAAATCCATTCGGCGAGTTTGGTATGTTGAGTCAGTTAGATGCAAATGGAGTTTCACTTGCAGCTAATAACGTACCATCAATGAACTTCGATAGAGGACAAACTATTCGTGAGTCTGGAAATATGAGTAACATTCAAGAGTCATTAACTTCTGGTATGCCTGATATGGGAATGCTTGATTTTAGCGAACTTGAAGATTCTGGAATGACTTTAGGTAGAGGTGGTACTAGTGCAAAATTCACTGGTAACATTTTAGCTGGAGTTGATTTAGGAGATTAATAAATGAATAAAAAAGATATCGCTAGAGACATTTATGACATGGTTGAAGGTGATAAGGATTTATTCTTTGAGATTGCTTCTTCTGAAATGACTGATGAAGAGGCAAATCAATATTGGAATGAAATCTTAGATGATGAAGAGGCATTCTTCACAAGTAGAGAACCAATTGAAGAGTCTGCAAATAATAAAGAAATAGCTATGGCTTTTCATTATGATTTTGAACAATTGATATTTGAATATGCCGAAAAATTAGGAGCAGATTTGTCAAAAGACACTTTACCTTATGGTGATGAAGCAAATGATCTAGAAGATAAAGTTTTTGATTTTATCATGCAGTCAGTTAAAGAAAGACGAATAGGTTAGCTTTTAAATTTTAAATAAGCTTAAGAGGAGGTTTTAATACCTCCTTTTTTATTTATATCCACATATTATGTGACTAACACTGCTGTAGTCAGCCAATTTCTAGAGTTTGAGCGCAGCGAAAAGTCTGGAAAGTGGTCATCTTTAAATATAATTTAACAGTGACCTGTTTCCAGACTTTTTGAACTTTTTATATAGAAAATGTATAATCTATATAAGAGGTAAATATGGTAACTTTAGTTATTCTTTTAATCAAGGCTATAAATGGTACCCTTGCTAATGTAGATATTGACACACTCATCAGTCTTTGCTTTGGTGGCATTGCAGTTGAAATGCTTTTTGTATGGATGCCACTTCTTAATCTAGACAAATGGTATAAGAAAATGTCTTATTTCAAATATCTTTTCAAAACTCTTTTCTAAACTAAATGGTTAAAGGATGCTATAATGGACAAAATCACACCCGAAATTAAATTTCTTACTAAAGAAGATATACTTAATTTATGCGATGAAGCTCAGAAACCTACAGCCTTAGGTAAGCTTGCAGCTATTTCACTAGAAAATATTGTTTCAATTTTGGATAAAAAAGCAACAGATTTTTATAATGAAGCTCTTTATTATAGTGGTGAACGAAGAAAATGGTTTCTTTTTAAGCTAGCTGCGGCTATTATTTGTATGATTTTTTGTCCAAGAATTCCTGTAAGCCATATTCTTTTCTGGATAAACCTTGGATTTTTAGCAGTTGGATTTATTGGTGCAAATTATACCAAAAAATTATTCTTTTACTATAAAGATAAACATTCAAAAATATTTGAAATTCTAGCAATGATAAATAAAGCTCTTGGCGTTGAGGACATAAAAGAAGCATAAGTTAATATTATCTTATGTATAATTCAAGCAAGTTGGATCCTCCAAGAGAGAATGATGTTGTTCACGCTCAAGCTGAATGGGAACAATATAAAAAAGATATTTTAGAACAAAATAAATATTTATCCTCATTCAATAAAGAGTCAGATCGAGATTTGGCTCTTCTTTTGTCTATTGATGATATTAAATCAAAAATTAACGCATTATATGGTCTTCAATTTACTGACAACATGTGGATTTATAATAATTTCAAAGATGCAATAGTAACATGTAAAGTTTTATCTACAACTGCTACTTTTCGTACATTTGCTGAAAATAAATACCCAATGTTTTCTTGGTCATTTGAACCAGATGAAACTATAGAAGTAAAATTCTTAAGTGGTGTTAAATTTGATATTATCAAAACAATAGAAATCATGAATAATCTCTTTGCTGAGCGTCAACTTTGGTTGGAATACAAAGGAAATATTAGTAATGATTAAAGTTATGATTACAGGCCATAAACCAGAAAGGTTAGATGGCCGAGAAGCAGAGATTAAAGAATGGATTCTTAAAACCCTTAAATCATTGGGAGATACATATAATTTTACAGGAATGGCAAGAGGAACTGATACTCTTTTTGCAGAAGCTGTGAAAGAATTAGGTAGACCCTTAGTTTGTGCATTTCCTTATAAACATGATTTATGCGATGTAGAGCAAGAATTTTATGACTATGCTGAACAAGTTTATTTTCAATCTGAGAAGAAATATGATGGAGTATATGAAGACAGAGATAAATGGATGGTAGATCATTCTGATGTTGTATTAGTTGTATGGGATGGTACACCAAAAGGTGGAGCTTATGAGACAATGCAGTATGCAGAAGATGAGACCAAGACGGTTATCATGTTTCCTTGGGAGAAAGAATAATGGGTAAAGTAACAATTCTAGAATGGACAACTAAAAATCCATTACAACAAATTGGCTATAATGCTGGTGTATGTTGGGGAGCAGATGTTGATGATAAAGAAAAAAATATTAAGCGCGCTAAAGAGTGTATATCTAATGATCATGGAAGAACTACAGAATTTCCAGATGTTAACATGGTACTTGATGGTTATAGTGCTAGGGTTATTCGTGAATGGTATACTCACATAGGAGGAATGCCAACTCGATTACAGTCTTCAACTAGATATGTAAAATGGGCAGGTCAGTTTGAAGAAAACTTTGTAATGGCTCCAAAAATTAAAGATGCTTTAGAGTCTAATGCAGACCTTAAAACAACATTTAATAATTTTGTTGATTCATTTCAAATCCTACTAGAACAGCTAGAGCAAGCTAATGTTCCAAAGGAAGATGCTGCATTGTTCTATCCTTTAGGAATGACAACTAAGATTACTTGTAAACATAATATGAGAAATCTTGTAGATATGTCTCATCAGAGAATGTGTTCAAGAGCATATCATGAATATAGAAAATTATTTAAGGATGTTTTGAATGCATTACATGACTATTCAGATGAATGGGCCTGGATTGTAGATAATTGTATGAAACCAAAATGTGAATTATTAGGATATTGTCCTGAAAAGTTTACATGCGGTAGAAAACCACCTAAATCTGAAGTGGAAAATGAGATTCAAAATCTTAAGAATCAAATTACTACTATGGGTTCAGAACGAACATATTTAATTCAGTCAGCAGAAAATATGAAAGCTGAATTAGATGCTTTGAAAAAGTAAATAAAAGCCGCTCTTTTGAGCGGCTTATTTTTTATTTAATTATAAAGTTCTTTTCAATTTTAGTATAATTCTTATCACTATAAATTATATCATATTCATTATTGCATTCAAAAGTATCTTGAACAGGTACCGCATAAACATTAATTTCGATTTTATCCTTAATCATTTTCTTGATATCAGGAGTTTGCTCTTCAAAATCTTTTGTTTCTGCAAGCATTGTTTTTAATGTTGCAATCTCTTTTGCAGATAAAATATTTTTTACAGGAATAGTAATTATACCATTCGCATACTCAGATGAATTTGGATCATTATATCCTTCACTAAACTCAATTTTACAATGATTCCAATATTGCCAGTTTTTACGGTAACAAGTTGCAGTTTTAATATTTGCATCATAGTTGAAAGAAACTTGGTCAGTTGCGGGTACATCTGAAACATCAAAGATTTTATTATTTCCGGCTTCATCAATATATAATGGACGAATTTCAAATGGTGATTGTAAGAAACTCTTTACCTGATTCATATATTTATCATTTGTAATTCTATCAATTAAAGGATATTGAGCTGTACGAGCTTGTAAGTTTTGGAAGCTTTCACTCTCATTCTGTGGCCAATAAATAATTTTAGACTCACCATAGAAAGTTTTAGTTAAAAGTGGATATGATTCTGTCTCTTCTATTGGAGTTTTATAAGCACTGTCAATATCTATTTCATTTAATAAATCAGTTCTGTTATCATATAAGATTAAAGTCTTGCTATTAGCTGGGTCATCCTTAAAAATAATATCAGCTTTCAATAAATATGGTGCTTTATATTTGTAATTCTTAAATCCTCTACCCAATTCATTTTGAGCAAAAATCTTATCAAATGAGAACTTAAATCCAAATAAGCTTTCAATCTTTTCTTCTTCAGCATCATATTTTGCCATATCATTTACTGTATTACCTACATGCTCAAGCCAATTGATATTTGTTTGGCCATTTTGAGAATAAATGATTGGTTCCATATCAACATTAGCTTTTGCCTCTAAAATACACTCAACGGATTTAGCATAGTTTAATGTGTGAGCAATATCAACAATATTTGATTTGAAGTATTTATCACCAAAGTCTTTGTAGAAAATAGAATATTTACTGATGATTTTAGGCAAAAGTTCATCTCTAATATCAGACTCTAAAACAGAAGATGATGTTGTGATAATTACATTTGGACAGATTTCTACTTTGTTAGGTTGAATAAAATCTAAGCTATCACTAGGTGAAATATAATCATCTAAAGTTTGTCTTAAAGGTGTAATCAATTCACCTTCTGGGTCTTCAATGTTTTCGCCATTAGCCCTTAAAGCACAAACAATTAAAGCTTTTTTATCAGTTGTAATCTCTTGTAAAACATTGTAATTTTCATCTAAGCAGCTTGCAAATTCAGATGATGTATCAATAGTTCCATAAGATTCTGAATCTACAACTTTAGAGCTGAATAAAAGACAATGTAAAAGATTTACTGGACTATCATTTATAATTTTTTCAAGATATGTAAGTCTTGTTCCCAATGTATAAGATTTCAAATAAGAAACTGGAGCATTCTCTTTGATAGATGTTTGAGCTTCAATAGCTTTACCACCCATAATAGGTGACACATTAGTGCATGATAGGAATGGAGCTACAGCATTTGTTCTAGGGTCAACCATCTGATAACCAGAAGGTAATGTCATTCCAACAATCTGGAATTTTGTGTCAACGTTACCAGCGTCGCCTAAGGTTTGTAAATAATTTACTGTAACTAAAGCACCTTTTGGAAGTGTTCTACCTGTAATGCCATCACCGAATTTAATTAAAACTTTTCCGGCATCATCTAAAATCTGTATTTCAAATACTTTATCATATTCACCAGCTAAACCAATATTTGGAATATTTTCCCAAGTTTCTGTGTAAGAGTCATCGCTCTCATATCCTTCTTTTGCTTGAGGCTTAACTGTTACTGTGAGATATTTACATGAGATAATATTTGATGCATTCTCTACATTTAAGGTGTCAATTGTGAAAGACTCAAATCTAGTTCCTTCAGCTTCACCTAACTCTAACGAAACTTGCTCACCTTGGATAACAGGTACTTTAAGATATTTAATGCCATCCCATCCACCTGCTTCAATAAAACTCTTATATTTTGCTTTATCTTTTTTAATTACAGAAAAAGGTTCTTTTAAAGCTCTTGATTCTACTGTAGATGTTGCTATAAACTTAATACCACTATTTGTGTGAAAAATTGATCCTTCTGGGATTGAATAAAACTCATTAGCTGTCCATGGAATTAAAGCAGCTTTTTCAGCGGCAGTAGCATTTGGATTTTTGTAAAGATCATCATAATCTGATGGGGCATCTAAATCAAAGAAACTTGTACCAAAATTCTGTAATCTATTTTTTCCATCTACGTCAGTATGTGATACAACTACATAACCAATAGCTGATTTTGGTAGCTGACGCTTATAGCCAACCAACTCAGCCATTTGAGTAACTGATGAAATATTACGACAATTTTTAAGTTTTGTTTCATTATAAAGATATTCAAGATAACGGATATATTCTGCATCAACTTCAGAATGAGCCTTAAATAAAGCATCAATCGTACCTTGATCTGCTATTTGTGCACCATTAGTTTGTTTTTCAAAGCGTCTTTTATATCTATCATAGTTTGCTGCCGAGTCAAAACGATTCATAGATAAATTAGTAGAAACTAAAAGTGATTGAGAATATCTTCAGCTATATAAAGTCCATTTGCTGCTGCTTGTGATAATGAATGTGTATATCCTGCACCATCTCCTGCAAAATATAGTCCAGGATAATCTAATGCTTCACAATTATTTTTAGATTCAACTGTCATATTATAAAATTTACATTCTACACCATAGAGTAAGTTATCATCATTTACCATACCTGGAACCAGATGGTCGAGTTTTTCGATCATTTCCAAAATATCATCTAGAATACGCTTAGGTAATACAAGACTTAAGTCACCTGGCTCAGCATTTAAGGTTGGAGTAACTGAGTTGTGAGCAATATGATCTTTTGTTGAACGTCTTCCACGAATTAGGTCGCCATATCTCTGAACAATGACACCACCACCTAACATATTAGATAATTTAATAATAGCTTCACCATACTCATTAGAATTGTCAAATGGCTCTGTTAAAGTTTTACTAACCAATAATGCAAAATTTGTGTTATTAGATTTTTTATCCTGAGCTTCAAATGAATGGCCATTTACAGTGATACCACTCTTTGTATGCTCTGTAACAACATAACCAGATGGGTTCATACAGAATGTTCTAACCTCATCTTCATATGTTTTAGTTTTATAGACAATTTTGGCCTCATAAAGGTCTTTTGTAACATGATTCCATATTTCATTAGGACATTCAAATCTAATGCCAATATCAACTCTATTAGAATGAGTAGGAATATCCAAGTCTTCGCATAAAGTTTCAACCCATTTACTACCCGAGCGGCCAGCAGCAACTATAACAGTAGAAGCTTCAAAAGATGTATTTACATTATTATCATTGAATGAGCAGTTTATTTCCCAATGATATTTTCTATCGCTTAAAGAGTCGACATTTATAAGATTTTCTGTTCTTTTAATCTTATCCACATGAGTATTAGTTGTAAATACAACACCTTGATCTTTCAAGTAATAAAAGAGTTGTCTAAATACTAGTTGGGAAATATCTGTACCTAAATGACGAATATTTGCATTTAACAAGTGTAAATTATGCTGAGTACAAATTTTCTTATAAGGTGAGTTCCAAGACATATACATCTTTGGCCAAGTATATGGACTTCCTCTAGATTTTTCATCAAAAAACTTTTTATTGAGCTGGTCGACTTCATTCATATAAATTAAGGCTTCATCTTTACCACATTTTTCCCAAAGAGTGCCACCAAAGTCATTTGTAATTGGAAATTTACCATCAGAAAATGCGCCGGCTCCAGCAATTCCAGACATAATAGCACAGTTATTACAATGTAAACAGCTTTTATTCTGCTTAATAGCTGGGCACTTTCGATTATCTATTTCTCGTCCTTGCTCAAAAACAATGATTTTAAGATTTTTATTTTCTGTAATAAGTTTATAAGCGCAATAAAGACCAGCAGGACCAGCTCCAACAATAGCCACATCAAAGTTCTTGTTCATAGAAGTCTCCAAATCTAACAAGGTTTTCTTCTACATCTGCAACTTCATATTTTGTTCCAGTCATTTGCTTAAGTTTCCAAATGCCTGAAGTTGTATCTGTAACGTCTATTAATGTGTCTGGAGTATTACACAATGTAATGATTGTTTGACCATTAATATCCAACTTAAGTTCATTATCCAATTTAAAAAATTTCAATGATGGATTTGTGTACCAAGCAATCAACTTATTTTCTAAATTATAAACTACTAATGATTGTACCATCTTATATGTAAGATTCCGCCGCCATCCATAAATACTGCAAAAGTATATATTTCAAAGCCGCGTCTCTCAATCTCCTCTCTTTCTTCTAAGGTTATATCACCTTTATATTCTGCACTACAAGGAGAGTGCTCAACCGCCCATCTTAATTTCTCAGCAAGCTCTTTCCTTAATTTCATTAGGATAATTCCTGAATTCTTTTATCACAAATTGCTTGCATATTTTTATATGCTTCTTTACGATTTTGAAGGAATAAAAGATTTTCTAATAATTGCTTATCATCCTCATGTAATGAATAATCTGCAATCATTTCTTCAAAGTGAGATTTTTCAACATACTTAGGACCAACCCATCTATCTGGACCTTCATCAAGCTGTCTAAGGCGTTCGCCACAAATATGTTTGATTTTCTGATAATCTAGTAAACGACCATCTGTTGCTTTTGTTCTTAAAGTACGTTTACATAAATCGGCATCAAATGGGTTCAAAACAAAAGTCAGCCAAAAATCCCATGACTGATATTTATGTTTTGAGTAATCTGACGCACCTACATTATAACTTCTAACATCTTCCATATAAAAAATATTAACTATTAAAAATAAAAAAGAGGAGCATGCTCCTCTTTTAATTAAAGACTAATCTGTATCTCATCAGATGGTGGGATTTTATCTACAATGGTCTCTACAGCATAATCCAAAATGCCATTATATAATGGTTGTAATTTAGGTTTAAGTTTTATAAAGGCTAATGCAACTTGTAAATCATATTTATCTTGTAAACTTACTTCTTTCGTCTTATAGTTATAGCGCATCCCATCTCTACTCAAACCTAGTTGAGAAACAAATATAGTTTGGTCATCATGGTCGATACTTATTTTCCAAGTAACAGTCTCAGTAATAAAATTAATAACTTTAAGTTTTTCAACTTTAAAAACATGTTCTAAGTGTGGAAAAATTTCTGCAGCTGCTTTCCTAACTTTTCTCTCTTTTATTGTATTAGGCAAAGTAAATTCAAACTCTTCAACGGGAATTAATCCTATCAAACAAAGAGCAACTAAGCTTAAGGTTATCCAACCCCATATATTTTTTGATCCTAATGGGTCAACATCACCCTCAAAAGGAGGATTTTCATAAAATTCTTCAAGAGTATAAGCCTTTTCGCCATACTGAATATATCCATTAAAATTTTCAGGTTTAGTTACGCCACCATTGTTAAATATATAATACGTTTTTTTAGAAAAAATGGCTTGATTATAAAACTTCTTATTAGGTTGCTGAATACGAACTATACTACAATTCTGGTTTTCAAGATCGATATAATCTGTTTCATTATTACCAGTACCAGAAGTATTTAATAAAATATAATACTGCGGAGTTTGGCTCTTGCTTAAAATGGAAGTTTCATCATTATAAATAATATATGTTTTAACTAATGTCCATTTAGAGAGATGGTCATCTACTACCATAAAAGCTATAAATGTAAAAAATGCTATTATACCAGCAAAGAATGACATGCATTTTCTAAAACCTTCCATATTTACCTCTTTTTATAGCATCTTAATTTGTTTTTTTATCAACTTTATAAAAGCTGAATGTAGTTGCTTCATTTCTTACATATTCAACAAAATAAAAACTGAATGTTTCTTTTCCATCAAGAGATGGAACTGTAAGAATTCCAGACTCAGCGTCAATGTCAACTACAGGAACAACCATTGTTCTAAATGGATTCTGTGCATAATTTTTTTCGTCTTTATATAATCTAATTTCTACCATATAACCTCTAAAGTACCTTATACATTCTTGAATTTGAAGTTCCACCACATTGACAAATGTGATAGTACTTTCGACCCTTCTTAAAATATCCATTTTCTTCAGTATAGCCAACTGAAAGTAAATATTTTATATAAGCTTTTCTTGCTCTAGAAGGGTCTTTTATACAAACAAATCGAGCATCAAGTGGGTCTCCGAGAATCTCTCGTTCTAGATTAAAAAACCAGCCTTCTCCACCAGTTCCACCGACGCCAAATTCACCTGCGTCTATTCTTTTCTGTATTTCGGCCTTCTTTTCTTTCGAATAAATCATATATAGAATATACTTTTATTCTTTAATAATTTCAGTATGAACCTCAACCAAGGTTTCTGCGTTTGTTTCTAAATGTCTGCCATCTTCAGTATCAAAAGCAATATAAGTACCTGAGATGATTTTAGCATTTTTAGCATTCAAATAAGTTTCACCATCTTTAACATGAATATCAAAAGTTTTTATTTCTTTATATGGAGCTGATGCTACCTGTTCAACTTTTCTATGAGAGTCGTCATATTTTGTCCAATCAACTATTGCAAAAATGCCCCATACAGAAAGAACTAAAAATCCAATAGAAAGCCAAAAGAGTTTTGGCTCAAAAGTTCGCTCTTCAACGTGATTATAAATCAATCCTGTAAGCATACCTATAAAGCCACAAATACAAAGGCCTACAATTACCATTAAAAAAATAAAAAATACTACACCTGATCCCATAAAATCCTCCTTAAATCAGTTTACTGCCTTCAGCAAAAGCATCAGCCAAATCGTCATAAGATTCACTAAAAATAACATTAGCATAATTGCATAAAGTAAGAAGCCACTTATCATTATACCATCTTATAGCGACTACTTCACCAATGGCATGTGTATCTTTTTCCATATAAAAGATTTGATTGAATCTATCAAAAACCCAACCATTTAGAGAAATATTTCTTTCTTTACCTTTATAAAGATTATAATGATCTGAGAAATCTTCTTCTCTATATTCATTTTGCTTAAACATTAACTTAAAAGTTCTCTCCAACTTCTTGTTTCAAAATCTGCTTCTGTTTTTCCATATTTTGAAAATTCTTCTTTTACAATATTTATAAGTTCTTCATCATCTGGATAAACACCAATAGGTGGAATAGCTTCAATCTCAATAGCATAAAAACGCTTATAAGTTTCTTTATTAGGATGAGTGGAGTTTTCAACCATTTCAATTTCGGTATGAACGTCAACTCTGTTTACAGTGCTTTTAAGCATATATGATGTTTTATACTTTTTGAAATAAGGGCTATATCCTGCTTCTTCCAAAAGTTTCTGTAAAACATTTACATCTAAAACTCTTGTCTCATATTCTTTATTATTTTCAAAACCATCTGTCTTATTTTTCTGTTTAAGAGTAAGAAAAGCATTATCTTCTTCTATTCTAATACGAGTAAGACTTTCACCATTCTTAAGTGCTTCTTCAGTTGAAGCATATTTAGACCAATAAACATCACTCTTTTTCTGAGAAAAAGTAAGACTCCATTCTCTGATTAAATCAATAAACTCATCAGCGGAAATCAAAACTTTAGCTTCAAATTCTCGTCCCATTATTTATTCTCCTTTAGATATTTTTCAACATAAGTTTCTTTTACCTTGTCATTATATATTAAAACCTTATAAGGCTTATTATATTTTTCGCATAAGTCAATATCGTTTTTGGTACCTTTACTCTCACCATCCCACAATATTAAAACTTCATCTGCAGCTTTCACCATAATCTCATTACGAATAAAACCTGCACTTTTTCCATATTTATCCCAATCGGCTGGGTATTCTTCAATTTTCCAGTCATTTTCTTGAGCATATTCTTTAGCAATAGTATCAATACCTTTTGCAGCACCCTCAATCATTGTAAGGTCTTCATATCCTGCTAGATTCCAATACCAATATGCTTCAATTTGGTCTTTAGCCCACTGAGTAGGACCTTGGATATAAGTGGTATCTCGAATAGTACGAGACCCACATACTAAAAGTTTTCTTGAACCGCAGCTCATTATTTATATCTCGCTACAATCTCAGAAAGAGTTTTTACTTCATCAGGTGTAAGCATTGCTTTAGTATCAACTTTTGGAATAAAGCCATCATCTGTTTTCTGAACACCACACAATTTAGAAAGGTTGATAAGAGTTGTACAAACTTCTCCATCACCGCCTATATCCTCACATCTATCTGGCCAAGCAATACACTTATCATGGCCCGGGCATTTATAAGCTACCAAAGCATAATCGTTTTTAGATGCTTCAGTTGTTGAGCTTGGATGTTCAAGACACTCTTCAACAAATTTAATAAATGCATCTCTTTGGTAGTTGTCTGCAAAAATATCTGGGTCAATATCAACTCCCTGAGGTGTTTGGTCTAGATGCCCTTGTTTATAGAGCATATATCCAAATTCTTTGGCAGAAATATTACCATTTACAAAATCTTTAGACGCTGTTTTCCAAAATCTTTCAAAATGTTCTTTGAGTTCTTCTTCTTGAGTTTTTAAAGTTTCATCTGTTGTCATTAGTCTTCTCCACAAATAAGCTTATGCCATGGTCCTTTTTCTAAGACTTTAACATTTCTCATTTCTAGGTCTTTTAGATGGAAAGAAGTAAATCCACCAGCATTAAAATTCAAGTTTCCATTTTCATCTACTTCTAGTATAGTTATTAGCATAGCATTATTTACATCATTTGTAATACGACCTTTTACAAGGTCCCAAAGGCCATTAGCATTTTTAATCTCAGCCTCGATTAAATCTCCAATTGTAAATGAAGAATTTGGAATTTCCTGCATAAAATTTGTTGTTTCCATTTATTTTTTCTCCTTATCAAAAAATGGAATATGACAAACTTCAATACCCATATCTCTCAGTAAATCAACACCTGAAGTATCTCTGTCATATTCTTCTTCATAAACAACTCTTATAATCCCAGACTGAACAATCATTTTGGCACAAGTAGAACAAGGACTTAATGTTGTATATAAAGTTGCTCCATCACAATTTGTTTCATTATGAATAAGAGTTAATAACGCATTTTGCTCAGCATGAATTTCATATTTTTCTGAAAAAGAATGATGTTCTTTACTTAAAGGGCCATCTAATGGTTGCTCTTTCCAATTGATATTTTTGAATTTATCTTTACAGTTTTCAAAACCTTTAGGAGTACCATTAAAACCAGTTGCAACAATTCTACCATCTTTTACAATTAAGGCTCCAACATGTTTTCTAGAACAAGTTGAATGTGTCGCATATTCCCATGCTATTCTTAGAAAGGATTTATCCCAACTTAATTTTTTCTGAGCAACAGTCATTTAATCCTCCGTTGTATAAATATGAACTTCTGGCTCTTTATGTTCAATTTTAGCTTTCAACTTCTCAGCTTCAAGCATAGACAACTTCTGGCCATTTGAGGTAATGACACTCAAACTACCATCGTCATTTATAACAACTTCACCTACTGGATTCAGTATCATTGACACACCTCTCTAACATTTCAATATATTCTGAGCGATTTTCATAATTGAAGTTTACCATCTTATCTACAGCGAGGGCGACATCTTTAGCTCCATAAACAAGAGTCCAGAGTTTTGTATGGCCATCTTCTCCTCTATAACATGAGCGTCCATAATGAACATAATTTGGCCAAGTAGTCCAATAGTCAATGCTTTTTTCTTTTAAGGCTTCAATAATATCTGGAGTCTTAAATCCATGGCATTTTTTCTTTCCAATATAAAAATGTCCTGCATTCAAAATTGAGTTTCTTGTACAATCTTGCTGTCTAAATCTAAAATAATTTATTACTTCTTCTTTTGGAAGATTAAAGCATCTACAGTCAAAAGTAATATTTCCATTAAGACATTTTTCTGCCCATTCTTTAGTTTCATCAGACTGAGTCATCTTGTAAAGATTTTTAATGAATGCTTGAGTGGCAATAGAAGCGGCTACTGAACTGATTTTCTGAATACGAGCACCAAAAACAGGCTCAGTTTCATAAGTAGCATATGGACACATAAGAATGCTGATTTCATCAGACTGTACATATCCAAGAGTTGCATCTGGAAAAGAATTAAAAACCTCAATCATTGTATTATTCATGAGATTGATAAAATTATTATCATAAGGCTTTTCCATAAAGGAAGTGAGGGTATGGAATGCTCTTCCATCGATTCTTAAAATTATTGGCATCCTATGATAAAGGGATGCATCTGTGACATTTTCATATTCTTTCATACGATCACCCAATGTTTTTGTCATTGTGTTTATTCTCCTTTTGAACTTTATGAGTTTATTTCAACCCACAATAAAATAATATTAACACTTTATCTGTACGGGGTCTTCAAGCTTTTCAAGTTTTGACTTAAGCTTTAATCTTGGAAATGCTTTTCTCGCTGATTTTTCTAAAATAAGATAACCACTTATATCACACTTTTTATTAGGCTTATCAGAGTTTGTACCACCTTGTATTGTATACAAAGTATTATCATTTTTATCTGTATACTTATTACAAATTAAACCTTCTGAAGAGAGTGCTGGGAAAATAATTTGATATTTTTTCTCAATACCTGCAACATATTCAAGATTTTCATAATGCGAAACTTTAGTAAGTGGAAACTTTAATGGAGGATTCTCTTTGTCAAGGATGTGGCACTTAACAGAATTATTATAAATTGCCTTTAGTTCATTCTGAAAAGATATAGCATCATCATTTAAAACATACGCACATTCTACAGCTTTAACTACTTGTCTAACTCTATCTGGCATATGAGCAGCATAGAAAGCGGTAAAAGGCTGTTGTACTAATCCATTACCACCTTCCAAATCTATGAAAATAGGCGCAAAAAGTTTAATAGGTCCAATAACGGCATCATTGTAAATTGATTTTAATAATTTAACTGTTAGAGAACTAGTTGTTCTCTCCTCTGAAAAACCAATTGATAAAAGAAAAACTCTTTCACCTTTCTCCAAATGTCTTAATGCTAAAGACAAACTATCAAAACCACCACTAAACATAATAGCATAAGAGTCTTTTGGCCATGAAGAGAGATTATATAGTGACTCTTGAAATTCTGGCTTCCATTCTCTAGGAAATAATTTCTTTTCTATCTCAGAAGCATTATATACTTTTGCGAATGGTTTATCTTCTTCACCATCATATAAGCGTATAATATCGTAAGAATTATAACAGTCATCACAGTAATGTACTCTTTTAGACATTGTTTTCTCCTACAAGGTGAGCTCTATCTAATTGTGGCTCACCTTTCCATAGTTTAGGCTTATCAAATTGATAAATAATTTTATTTCCTCTCTCATCAGAGATTTCAATTTGAGCAATCTTTCCATTTGTATAAACATTACTTACATCATAAATATAAGTACCCAACTTTTCAACAATTTCAGGCTCTTTAGCTGTTAGAAGAGCTTTACTTATTTCGAAAAGTCTTTGTTTATTTGTAAGTTTTTTTAATCGTCCCATGGCAATTTTTTATTTGGATTTTTAGATTTAATAACCATTACTTTATCATGACGAGCCTGAGAGTCATCTTCCATAATAACCATTTTTGCTGTATTAGCCACAACCTTTCCATAATAGAGGCAATAGTAATTGTGGTCACCACCTCTTGGATAAGCAATGACATCCCCAACTTCAATAAGAACTCCATTTTGATCCAAAAGAGTACCTTGCGGCACAAGAGCCGATGATGACTTTGATGGAGTATGACTTGAAACTTTTATCTTAATTCCAAGTAAGGCAGGAGCTTTCTCAATAGGTTCAGTTTCATCAAAATAAATATTTATAAGATGGCGATATAAACCAAACTCCTCTGCATAAGCTTCAAAAAGTTCTTTTGCTTTAGCAGGTGGACCATCAAAATCTTCAAAACAAATTTTAAATGATGTTGTAAGTTTTGGAGCATCATAATCTTTAAACTCGCAGGCACTGATGTTTATATCTTTATCATTAAGATAATTTAAGAAATTTGCCATTAAAGAACTAGTAATTTTAGCATATCCTGCATGATAGAGCAAGCCACGCCTATCAAATGGAAAACTTCCACCTGTTCTTAAAAAATGTTCAAAATTGCCCTCAAATTCATCATTTTTATATTCTTGTAGTGCCTCTTTATAGTCAGCAACATCATTATTTGTTGCTAGTTCTCCAAGTAAAAAATTGTTTTTGTCAAAATAATCTTCAACTTTTTTCTCAAATGGAGAAAACTCTAAGTCTTTAGGAGGTGTTGTAAGTTTAGGATCACTCCAAGAACAAGGTGTATGATTTTCACACCAAATATTAAGAAAATCTGGAAGCTTAATCCAAGGTTGTCTTAATATAAACCATACTCTTTCTTCAGCATCATTTTTATTATCACGATGATCTGAGTCCCAATCATAAAAACTCTGTCTATCATAATGTTCTCTACCATAAACTTTTAAGTTATATTTAGAGTGTTCATCAATAAGAAAGGAAATTTCAATAGACCTTAAAGTTGTGCCTTTTACTGTAGCAACTTTTTTAAGTTTTTTACTATATTCACTTGGGTCATAAATATTTAACATTCTTTCTCCTCTTCACTTAAGTCTTGTATCTCATCTCTTGAAATTTTTTCATAGGCTTCAGCTTCTTCTTTAGTAAGTCCAAATTCTGTCATAATATCTACTAAATCACGCTGCTGCTTAAAACTAAAATTACCAGAATGGTCTACATAATAATTATAATATCTTACTGGCTTGTTAGAGTTTTTAATAAAAATAGCATAAGGAGAACTTAACTTAGAGTCGTCTTCTCGTTTAAAATAAGTATAATGCACATAAAGTTTATCATCTTCTATGAGAATTCTAATCCCATCTTTCTCAAGAAGCATATTACCAAAGCCGGCGCCTCTTGTCATATGAGGATTTCTAAGCATAAGGTGTAATAATCGTTGATATTCCGACTCTTTTATAAAGCCTTGATGAAAATCACTTGTAAAAGTACTCTTCATTCGTTGGACAAAATCATCAAGGGCTTTAAAAAATCTATTATCTTCGCTTGAGCTTTCAAACATCTATATTTTTCTCCAATAATCTGCAGGAGTATCTTTTGCCCATTCAAATTTTTCCTGTAAGTTTTTATTATAAACTTTTCCAATAGGAAGGTCTACATCTTTACACCAAGAATAGATAATACGTGGGTCAGCATAATTTCCAAGGGATGTACCAAGAGCAATATCAGCAGTTTCAGAAGTTTTCTTAGCTTTCAATTCGTTCTTTGAAACAGTTGCTTCTTGCTTTTTAATACGTTCTGCAATTTTTTCACGAGCAATTTTCAATGCGGCCTTTTTAGCTTCGAGCATCTGAGGCATTTTTGCATATTTTTCTTCAAAGCTTTTTTCCTGATTATCAATATCAGCAAGTTTTGCCTTAGACTCTTTTTTAAGAGTCTTTAATTTATCTTTAGCATTCTGAAGATTTGTATTTGCTTTTTCCTCATTGTTTGACTGATTTTTGCCGATATTTTTCTGGTGATTAAGCTCTTTAGCAATAGCATAATTTGCATTATAAATTGCCTCAAGCTTCTGGGTTTCTGTCGAGTTTTTATCAACCTTCTGCTTTTTAAGATTTTCAACAAGAACACTATTACAACGAGCTGTACGCAAAACTTTAGGTGAGAAACTTTTATCAACTTCCTTCAAAAAGTTTCCTACATCACCAGAGTCAACCATATCAAAGATTTCATCAGTTGGTTTTTTATTTTCCTGGCTTCGTTTAATTACTTCATAAAGTTCATCAGAAACTTCAATAGTACGGTTAAATGGAACTGAACTCTTACCTACAAAGTTTAATGTAATAGTTTTCATATCTACCTCTTATATAGAATATACTTTTTTGTAAAGCTTAATTCAAGATGATGTCTTTAACCTTGAGAGTTGTGGCTCCAACAGTATCAGCAGAAATATTAAGATTTTTTTCATTTCCGACACGAATACCAGTCTGAGAAATCAACCAAGTAACTAAAGCAGTTTGCTGTGTTTTCAAATCTGAAGACTTAAGACCATCTTCAATATGTTTTTCAAGTTTTTTATACTTCTTAATAGCTTTCATTGTTTTATCAAACTTCTTAGAAGTATTTCCCTGAGCAATATCACTCTTAGCATCAACATTAGCTTTTTTAGCAAGCTGAGTATAGCAAGACATACCTTTGCGGCCACAGTCCATCTTATATTTGAAGACCCACTGAGATGTGTTAGATGAAACAACCTTGCCCTTCCAGTCTTTTGGAGTTTCATAACCAACAATATTTAATGTAACATCTTCTGGCTTTACACGATATTTCCAAGCACCAAACTTAGGATCACCTGGGTGTGACATAATAAGTCCAGGTCCTTCTATTTGATAAGGACATTTCACCTTTTTGCCATCAATAAGACAGAAATTATGTTCATCACGGAATTTTTCGTTTTCAGATTTTTGTTTTGCATACTCAATTTTATTATTTTTCTGCCACTGCTTTTTAGCTTCAGACTCAGCAGTTTTAATATCTTTCATTTCAGCAAGCAAAGTTTCAAAATCAGCTGGAAATGAGAGTTGTCGTTGATTTTTAGTAAGTTCTGGCTTAAGACACTGCCAGAAGTTATTTAATTCTATAAGACGCTTCCAATAAGATTCATGCAAATAATATGAAGCACAATTCCAAAGCATCTCTTCTGCAAGGGAAGGTAAAACTTCATTATTAAGATCAAAACCCCTAGGAGCATATTCTTCAGGAAATATTGGAATTGGTGGATAAAGTTTATTAAATCTTTTTTCTTTAGCCATATTCTACCTCGTATATAGAATATACCACCAAGATTAATAAATTTTCAACTATTTTCCATCATCTTCTGAGAGATTATTTATTTTATCATAGAAAAGTTTAAATGCTTCTTCTAACTCATATTCATTGGCTGCAATAATAAAAGCTTTTCTAATCTCTTCATAATCCTTTTGATTAATCTTTTTCCATTCAAAATATGATGCCATTTATTTCCCTCTCTTTAGTCTTCGACCTTTTCTATAGTAGATATTTTGATTAGAACTACCTCTTAATTTCAAGGTAAGATCTCTTTTTGTAATGTCAAACTTTCCGTCAATAAGAACATCTACATATTTGAGGCATTCCAACTTTTTAACATCTTTATAGTCATAGCCTGTCCATAAATAGATTTTCTTATCTGGATATACAAACTTAATATGCTTTAATAATTCTGCCATCTCATCTCTTTTTGATGGATCTAGAGGCTCACCACCTAAAATGGCTAAGTCTCTAGTTATCCCTTCAGCAGAAATCATTTTTTGGATTATAATTTTTAATTGGTCTATTGGAATATCCTGGCCATATGAATAATCCCATAATTCAGCATTATGACAACCAGGACATTTATGTGGACAGCCACTTACCCAAAGTGAGACAACTATTCCACTTTCACCATTTTGAACATCATTTAGAATAATATTAGCAATCTGCATATTTCTTCCAATCTTGCATCATATCTGTATGATGAACTCTTTCCAAAACTTCTCTCTGTTTTCCAGGATTGAAATGACGGTAATCTGTTGAAAGATAACCAGTTACACGGCGCAATCTCTGAATTTGATTTTCATCATCATTATGACAAATTGGACATTCATTATCAATAAATCCCTGATATCCACAACATTCACAATAATCTACTGGAACATTTAATGCAAAATATGGAATATCTTTTGCCATCGCATAATTTACAATCTCTTCCAAAGATTTAAGGTTATTTATAGCATTACTGTCTAATTCAACATAAGTGATACATCCTGCTCCAGAATATCCTGTCAATTGACTTTCAATATCAATCTTTCTGAATGGAGAAACCTTTTCCCAAACTGGAACATGAATTGAGTTTGTAAAGTATTCATGATTTGATACATTTGGAATTTCACCATATTTAGCCTTAAACTTCTTCATTGCTGTATAACAGAGGTTTTCAGCAGGAGTGTAATAAACACCAAAGTTTAATTTATAATGCTCTTTATATTCGGCACACTTATCCTTAAATAGCTGTTCAATCTGTTTAGCAACTTTCATACCTTTTTCTTCAGTATGATTACAACCAACCAAAATCTGAAGACATTCTGCAAGACCGAGTTGGCCAACTGCTAATGAACCATGTCTCAATGCTGAACGAACACCTTCCTCAGGTTTATATCCAAAGAATGTATTGTTTTCATACATAAACTTAGCTGAAGCGGCTGGCTGAGCACAAATCCAATTAAATCTTTCAAGCAATTCATCTTTACAATCACCTATTGCTTTTTCAAGAATATCCATGAAATAATCTACAATATATTCAGGTTGCTGCTCTTTTTCAGCTTTTTTCTTAGCTTCCATAGCTAATGTTGGGAGAATGATAGTTGCAGGACAAATATTTCCACGGCCATCCTTCATATGAGAAGAGGCAAATGTTACAGGCTGATATGATGGATTATCAATAGTCTTTCTTAATTCAGAAGTCCAATCCTCTGGCCAACTAACGTCTTTACTTGTATAAGTACGACATCCCATAGTTGAAGGCATTGCAGCTGGAATGATATCCATTGCTTTAACATGGCCGTTTTTAATCTCAAGACCAAAAATATCCATTAAGTCTTCATTTTCTTGGAGACGCTTAATCAATGTTTTTTCATCTTCTTTTGTCATCTTTGAAAGATGAAGTTTCTTGAATGCAACATCAGACCAATCTGTATCATTAGACCAATCAGTATTAACATAATTTGGATAAAGTCTCTTAGCTGTTGATTTAAGGGCTAATTGATACATATCATAATTTGGAGTTCCTGGGAAACCATTAATCTTCTTGCTGTACTGGAAGATACCACATGGGAAGATTGCTGTTCTGTGATTGATACCAACACCTTTGATACTACCATTCAAGAGAGCTTTAATAATCAAACGACCTTCACTTGAAGTACATGTACCATAATTGATAGAGGTAAATGGCAACTGATTACCAGAACGAGATTGTAATGTATTTAAGTTATGATACATACCTTCTGCTGCTTGATTTGTTTCAACAATTGTATCTAATAATGCCATCTGGCGAAGTTTTCTAAACTTTCTTTTCTTAAATATTTTATTATCGAAATAGAAATCTTTATAAGAGAGCTTCCATTTCTTGAGATATTTTTGTTTATTGTTGTCGATCCAGTCGTCCAATTCTTCTGTTGTCATAAGAAGCAAATCAAGTTTTTCAAACTCACCAGTAAGTTTAAGGTAATTGAGGATAAAATGCTTCATGAATGAGTATCTTACGTATGGAACAAGTGACCAGTCTAAGTGTGTCACTGAAACACCACCAAATTGCTGCAATGACTGAACTTGGAATCCAACTGCTAACAACTGGAAAGCTGTAGAAACAGACCTTGCTGGACGAATATCTGTTTGCCTAGTCTTAAATCCTTTCTTTAATAAATGGTCAATAGGCAATGAAAGACAGTTGTGCTGTCCTACTACAAATGAGTCAAGGTCGTGAATATAAATTCTGTTTAATAAATGATTTTTTGCAAATTTTGGATTCATATAATAATCCAATGCAAGTTGTTTATTAAGACATGAAGATGCTTCACCTTTACGACCACCAAAAGAAGCTTCATCAACATTAGCATTCTGATTTTCAATATCAGACGCAGCTAATTTTTTATTTATTTCTTTGGTAATAGCAAGCTTCTTAAATCTTTCCTTGTTACGTTCTTCACGGTAAAGAATAAAAGCCTTAACTACTGCATGATGATTATATTTAATAAGACTCTTTTCTACAAAATCCTGAATTTGTTCAATATCTATTGTTTCCTCTTGAATACTTTCAATAGACTTTATAACATTTTGTAATACTTTTTCAATTTGATCTTCATCGAGTCTTTTTTCTTTATCTACTTGAGTATTTGCTGCTCTTATAGCTTTTTTAATTTTCTCGGGATTGAAATCTTGTCTTTTAACACCATCCCTTTTAATTACTGTTTTTATCATATTCTCTTCCTTCATAGGAATAAATTAGCTTAATTTTTTATTTTCAAAGGTCATTATTGAAAATAACTTAATCATCTTCTTCCAAGAGTTGTTTAATTATAGAGTTTACAGAACGTTTTGGATGAATGTCTAAATCTTTACACATCTGGGTGTATGCATCATAGAAACTTTCAAAAATCTGCTCAAAAATAACAGCTTCTTGATCAACTTCTACATCCTCGGACATGTCTAATACATCTTTTTCAGACCTTACAAAATAGTCCTTTTTAAGTGATTCTGCTGTCTCATCATTACAGTTTATAAAATCATAAATAATGGTTGGATTGGCATCTTTTTTATGGTCTGGCAATTCTTTAGAAATATCCAAAGTCTTGAATAACTTAAAGATTGGTAATGGAATTTCTTCCACTGAGTCTTTTGTTATTTTAGCAATACATCTTGGAAGAGTAGTATCATTCTCGGTTTTCTTAAATGGCATAATAGAACCAGTATAATTCTGAGCATATGAACCAACTCTTGAATGTACATGTCCAAAATAAGCTGTTTTATAATTAAACTTATGTATATCTAAACCTTCAGCCATTGGCATTTTTTCATCATAAATGTTTAAATGTCCCACCAATAAATCAACTTGAGTAGAATAATATTTATTATCCAATTCTGAATTATAATATTCTTCTATTCCCAATGTTGTTTCTTTATGAGGTAATGCTAATACTTTAAGGCCATCAATATCTAATATTTCCTCATTATAAATGAGGTGTATTTTTTCTGAATTAAAATACTTAACAAACTGTGTTGTATAATGAACTTTCTTAAAAGAATCCTTATGCATATCGTGATTTCCACCTAATACATAAATCATCTTAAACTTTTTAAGGGCCACGGCAAAGAACCAAGAAATCAAATCAATTGTTTTACTATCATTTATCTTCTTATCAGATATATCACCTAATAAAAGGAGGCTTGAATCAGCCTCCACTTCTAGGTTTGAGAAATATTCAATAAATCTTGTAAAACAAATATCATCCCATTCATGGGAATTTGTAAAATGCAAATCTCCAAGTAAATATAACGCCATTAGTTGTTCTCTTCCAAATATTTATCAATAGCTTTAAAAAGTTCTGATCTTCGAGCTTTCCATGCTAATGAATCTTTTTTATATTCAATATCCTCAATAGGAACTATATTCATAATTACATTATCTTTGATGTAAGCAAAATACTGTTTACCACTATCGCTATCTCCGATAGTTGGCTCTAATCCTTTTGATGATATATAATTTACAACCTCATCAATCAAACTAATGTCTGATGTGAGAGGATTATTTCCATCCTTAAGAGAATCTAATTTTTTAGAGATATTTATTCCTATTCCAATTATTCCAAACCCAATAAGAGCAAGGATTATCAATAAAATTGTATTTATCATGAGTTTACTACTACCTGATTGATTGTTTGCTTAACGAAATTTTCCTTAAAGAAATTGATTAAATCAAGGAAATCATCATTCTTAACGTTTTTAAGTTGCTCAGTAAAATCTGAGTTTAAATTCATAATGAGCTCATAGTCATCTTCTGTAGATTTTGCCAGGATTTTTGCAAAATAAGGAATGATAAGCTCTGTAAACTTGGCATTTTTATTTTCAGCAGCCTCTAAAAGCATTGTATAAATAGTATACAACCAAACCATCTGGATTGATTGTTTCTTAATACCACTAACATTTGAGACTTTCTGTAAAAATTCTTTCTCTTCCTTAGAGAGTTTAAAAATTTGTTTATTGCTCATAGTAAAATATTAACCACTCCATTTAAGGAGTGGCTCCATGTTTTAATCAGTCACAGCATCATCTGCTGTTGCTGCAGCCAAAGCTTGAGAAGCGAGTTCTGCTGGGTCAACAGCATTTCCCATTTTCTTAGCTTCATCCAAAGAAATCTCATTTCCATTTTCATCTGTTGCCTGATTATTAGCATCCAAAATCTCATTGTGATGAGAAATCTTCTCAATAATCTCTTTCTTCCAAGAATCATAAACATCAGCATGAGTATCAAGCCATTCCTGAAGTTTTTTACGTCCCTGAAGAGAATAATCCTGACCTTCATGGCTAAACTTAAAATAAGCTCCGGCCTGTTTTACCATTCCTAAAAGAAGAAGGAAGTCGATATACTCTGAATTAGAGTCAAAACCACCATCATAGTAAAGCTTCATATTAGCATCACGGAATGGAACAGAACACTTATTTTTGTAGTTTCTTACGCGCATCTCAATACCACAAACATCACCTGTAGCATCCTTAATATCATCTGTTTTAGTAATACGACATGTGATTGATGTATAATAATTGATTGCTTCACCACCAGTTGCAGTTGGAAGACGTGCCATAGGATTAAGGTTTGCACGTTCCTGAGAAATCCAAAGAATAGTTGTACCATAATTTGCACAAAGAATATTGTATTTATTACAGAACTCTGTAAGAGCTTTAGCGCGTGAACCAAAAGATGCCTTACCAGCTGGGTCTGTAATTGTAGTACGAGTTGGTGCTGCCGCATCTGAGTCTAAAATAATTGCCGCAACTTCTCCAGATTTTACAAGATCTTCAATACCATCTGACATATCTTCAATTGTATCAAATGTCAACTGGAAAAACTTATCTGGACTTGTATCAACACCTACTGAAGTTGCAAATCTCTTTTCAAATGTACGCTCAAAGTCAAGATATAAAACTTTATTTTTATTTGGATTGTCATAAAGTTCTGGACAACCTTTCTGAAGCTGACCTGCTAAATAATTACAAAATGCAGATTTACCAGAAGATGAAGGTCCTCTGAAACGAATAATACGAGCTGTTGGAACTCCACCACCCATCATATAGGTTGCCTGAGGCGACTCTATAGGACACCATTTAATAGTACCATCGCATGATACTGCCATAGGATTTTTATCGGCCACTTTCTTAATTAACTTGTCAAAAGCACTAGACACTACTTATCCTCCATTGATATTAAATTTTTAATCATAATATAAAAATATTAACAGAATAGATTTAAGGTCTTTTTTGATTTATATCCACTTATTAGCAGACCTAAGGCGGTGCCGTGGTCACAGTACCAGTTTACAGGATTTTTGAGCGAAGCGAAAAAAGTCTGGAAAGTGGTCATCTTTAAATATAATTTAACAGTGACCAGTTTCATGAGTTTTTAAAACAAAAAAGGACCTTCCTTTCACAGAAGGTCCAAGTGGGAGGGTACAACTATGACTTATTTTTCAAAGCCGTGGTTTACTTTCTTAAGGCCACTCATTTTGAGCAGCTGTCCAGCATATTTTGGCATTTTCTTGTAAAGAAGTGCCATCTGCTTGTCAGAAAGGTCTCCTTTACGTTCATACTGCTGAGCAAATGAAGTAAGAATTTCAGCATCAGAACCAGTAAAACCAATCTTGTTATAATGCTTTGTAGAAGCATCGCGCTTTTCATCAGCTGTCTGATTATCATAGATAACCTTCAGTCCGCGAAGTGCCCAAGCTTTATTGCTTGAGAGCTTTTCCTTAAAAATCTTAATAACTTCTACCTGTGAATTAACTTCTAAACGCATATTATTTACCTCTTATATAGAATATACTACAAACTTAAGAGAAATTCAAATTATGCCTATATGTACAAGTTATTTCTACGAGAAAGCCAGTAATTTCTATAGCAATATCAACATCATCAACAGCTATCCAATTACCAGTAACTAGACTACGGAATTTAAGTCGATTATTTTCTGCATAATATTCATAGGCATTTGTAATACATTCATCTCCATCTGGGCAATGTATAATTACATTATTCATTTTCCCACCTTTCTCTGTAAATCATAATTTGTATAGGAGAAAGAAAATCTTCCAAAATGAATATGAAAGTCAAAACAGTTATCACCATTCTTTCTTTTTCCACCATTGGTATATATTTTATACATTGGTTTTTTCCATTCTTTACAATATTGAAGATTAATAACTTTATTATTTTTATGCCACCATTTTTCAAATATAATCATTTCTCAATCTCGCAATAATCATAAGTTGGACTATGCCATTCATTATCGCCATATTTTCTTACAACGATTTTTTGATTTTCTTCATTTATTGTTATCTGTTTGTCTGCATCGTTTGGGTTAAAATAATAGAAATCATAAATCTTTCCAGAGTTAGAAGGTTCATGTTTCCATTCACCTTTGCCATGTGCCAGCCATTCTGCGAGTTCTTTATTTGTAATATTATTATTCATTTTCTGTCTCCTTTAAAAATTGTTCTGTATCAACCTGTATTGGTGGTTTTGGGAAGTCTTCTAATTTTGGCTTATATAGCTCTACCCATTTCGCTAGTAGAGTTTTTGCTTTAGAGAGTTGTTTCTGTGCTTTTACTGCTGCTTTAAAAGGTTTTCTACTTGTGCATTTATGCCGCCAATCAAAAGAGCTGTCTTTCCAATAATCTCTTGCTCTTTCTGCGCCCTCTAACTTTTTTGTTAGCTCTTCATTTTCTTTTTCATAATCAGTTATGGTACTCTTCATTATGTCCCAATCTTGTCTTAGAGCAGTATTTTTCTTTTTAAGATCTGCATTTTCTTTTTTAAGAACTTCAATTTGCTTTTCTCTAGGTTTTGCAGCTGCAAGATAGGCTTCTCTACAAGGTTTTCTAACGCCCATATCTTTTAAATATTTCTTATCAAGCCATTCTTCTACTTCTTTTTCAAGTTTTTTCATTATTTTTCTCCCAAACTTTCAAAGCATTTTGCTAATTTTGGTGTTTGAATTGCAATCCAATCTGTTAGTTCTTCATTATCTGCCCAAGAGCAATTATTCCATAATCCACTCTCAAAAATAAAACAATGCACAATTTCATGTTTTAGTGTTTTCCAACCAAGCCCATACCAATCATATGTTTCTTTATTTATGTGGATTTCTTTTGTGGAAAAATCTGCATACCCTTTACATTCTAGTAATTGCTCATTTTCTTCTTTTGTTTCAAAAATAATCTTATAATCTGTGCCAAGAATATTTATCTTATCTTTCATCATTAATAACTTCTTGTATTTCTGTGGGCAAGTCGTTTCTTATTTTTACCAACTCAGAAAAACCATATTCCACATATATTTCTTTTAATAAAGACCTCATTTTTTCAATTTGTTCTTCGAATTCTTTGAGTTTCTGCTCTCGCTCAACTTCTTCTTCAACTTGTTCAAATAATGCGGATGCAGTCTGTGGTTCCAGATGCTCGGTGAGATATTTTATCTTTAGTTCAAGTTCCGCAATTTTTACTTTTTGCTCTTCTATACACTTTTCTCTTGGCTTCGCGCTTGTTATATACCCATGAACAAATAAAGGTCGGTCGATCATTGGTATATTTTCCCATTCGATAGTTGAGGTTGCTTCTTTTCTAAGTTCTTCTTCAGTCATCATCTTCTATTTTACCTTCCAAAAGAAATTTTCTATGTTTATTAGAGCAGTGACACCATATTCGTTCACCATCATTATATTCAGCTACGACTCCGATATCTAATAAATTGCCAAGCATTGAATGCTTTGGAACAGATAAGGTTGCATAACCTATAATTCTTAAATTATGTTCATTTAATGATGAGGCTATTTCAGCTAAATCACCTGCATAAAGCCAAGTATTATTCATTTCATGATAGCCATCCACTTGACCCAAATCATGGTTTAGAGCTTCTTTTATTTCCTGAATAGCATCTTTATATTTTTCTTCCAATTCTTCATCAGTTAATTCAATTGAAAACATATAATCAGAAGCATTTTCCAGAGTTTCTCCCCAGCTTAAAGTTACAGAATTCTTTTTAATTGATTTTACTTCTTGGCGGCAAAAACTTTCTGAGCATCCTTTTTTATAACCATGGATTTCCATACCAACTTTTAATTCAGAAAATGGGATATATTTTGTCTCAGTCATTTTGTTTACTCCTTGAAAGCATCATTATAGCTAGAGTCATTAAATACAATAACTGGATAAGTTAAGTTTGCTTTTTTCAAATCTTTTTCGCAGACATCATAATATTCATAAGCTTTTACATATTTTTTAAGTTCTTCAAAGTTTTCACAAATAGCAATTTCAGCAATACCAGACATATCAGCAATAGTAAAATGTTTATCTGAATTTTCAGTTAAAATTTCAAGAAATTCACCATAAGTAAGTTTTGGTAATTTTGGCCCATGAAAACTATCTCTATCAATTTGAGCATTATCTTTTCCATACCAGTCATCATTCAAAACAACTCTATGAACAATATCAAAAGTAACTACGGGACCATGATCTCCAACTTGAACGACCATATTAGATTCAGGCTTTAATTGCGGACACATATTTAGAACATCAAAAATTTCGGTTGAGTTAAATCCCCAATTTTTACTCATATGATCTGCATAATTATTAAAGCGCTCCATTAAAGAATAACTCCATCATAGTCATTTACTAAGTTTAGAATTTTCTGAGAAACATTACGAAGATGGTCATAATCTCCAGAGGTTGCATCTTTCTGATAAGCAGTGCGAGCTTCTTTATTAAAACGTTCATCCTCATGGGTAGCTTCATAAGCTTTGCTCATTACCTCATCAATAAATCCAAGAATACAATAAGCATTTCCAGCTGGCTCTCTTTCATCTGGAAGATAAAGCTTTGACTTAAAAATTTGCATAAGTTATTACCTCACTATATAAAGAATATACCTCTACTGTCAAAAAATATTCATAGATAACTAATTAAAATATGGCTAAGATTGATGATATTCTTTCTAAAATACAAGAATTAAAAGATAATACTTTTAACTGGAACCGTGACCTCAGAGATGTTGTTCAAAGACTAAATGACCTTAATTTTAATGCTGAGATCGACCATGGAAATTATTATATTACAACTCTTGAACAAATTTGGTTATTAGATGCTCCAAAAGAACAAATTCAAGCTGGAGAAAATATCCATACTCTAACTGAAGAAGAAAGACAATGGTTTTATAAATATGGTAAATTACGTGAAAGTGGTCCTTGGAAGATTGCTAGTTCAACTCACTGGTTTATAAATGCTCGTGAACAATATGTTAGAGTTTTAATTAATAGAGGTATATTAAAAGAGTTTAAGAGTCCTAAAGAAGACTATGGTGAACTTTATACTGCTTATAATTCTGCTGAAGGAAGAAAAGCTCCAGAATGGGTAGAATTTAAGCTTACAAAACTTGAAGATCAATATTCAGATTTAAGAGAAACATTAGAGAAATTAATGACCATTTTTGAGTATGCTAAAACCCACAGAACAAGATTACATGATTTAGACCATCTTATTAAATATGATGTTGCTTTATGCTGGGGTAATGAAGAAGCTGCAGAACATAAGCATATTATTGATGACGAATATCAAGAAACTGCTGCTCCAGAATTGATTAAAGTTCAAGCACCTCATAAGAGAGTTGACATTTCAAGAGAATTTGACTTGGTTAACATTCTTAAAAATCCTGGATTTGATGAAATTAAATGGCCTACAAGTGATGATGTTAATGGTCTTACTTTTGATGAGTCTCATGAACCTATTGAGTTTAAGACTTCAGCAACTGGTAGAAAAGTTTCAGTTGATACAAACTCTGTAACATTCTCATTTGCTAGTAGACTTGATGCAGACAATTTCTTATTCTCAGCAATTGATTATTTCCACAATAACTATGCTAGAATTGAGTCAACAATACACGTTGAAAAGCCTGTAAAGATTACAATGCTTGAAAAACATTATCTTTCTAACAAATGGCCTATAGCTAATACACCTGAAGAAAGTGCGGAATTAGAAAGAACTCTTACGCATTACTTTGTTTCTGTAACAAAATTCCATGATACCCCTGTATTTAAGGAAGAAATCTGGGAAAATGGCATTGTTTATGAAGTAACAAATATGCACACATTTGGATATCATAACTAAGGAGATTACTATGGAAAAATTAGAAGAATATAATCCACAAAATCTTTCTAAAAGAGATACAGATAATATAAACTCACTTACAAATCAAAGTGTTGCTGCTATCGCTAAATTGATGGCCGCCATTCAAGATTTGAATAATAATATTGCTTTGTATAAAGAATGCATGGTTGATTATCTAAACATTACTACAGAAGCATTGGATATTCAGAGTAAATATAAATCAAATAACCTTAGTGGAAAAGGTGTAGGATCTGGACAATTACCTGGTATTTATACACAGCCTCAGTCATATAATATGGAAGAGGTTAAACAAGATGCTGCAAAACTAGAAGCTTTAACTCAAGAAGAAGATAAAGTAAAAAGCCAAAGAGATAACTATCTTATTCTCTGCCGTGAAGATATTAAACTTATTATTGAGTATTGGAAGACAATGAATAGAACTAATCTCAACTTCGATAATTACATAATAGAGTTAGACAAAATCATCAACTAACTTATATTATGGAAGATAAAGTTGCTCTCACAAAAAATTTAATCGACCTTTTAAGCACAGCTGGTGGAAAGATTATTCTCATTATTTTGGCCGCAGCTGTGGTTATTGGTATTTTAAATAAATTTATTCTTCCTTTATTTGGGCTTGAAATTAAAACTAAATGGGGTACATTTGGTGGTAATTTTTGGAAAAATAAAGAAAAGAAAAATAAAGAATCAAAACCGATTCATTTGGATGATGACCTTAAAACTTCAATCTTAGAGTTCTCTTATGAAATTATTAATGACGCACAAAATCACTTCCAAGAACTCACAGATAAAACAAAAGATCGTCTAGAAGATTATATTAAAGCAATTCAAGGTTGTTATGAGACATCATTAAATGACGACTATAAAGGTGATGATAAAGATTTTTTATTGCAGCCAGACTCTCTTAAATATCTTAAAAACCTTATGGAATTAGCATCATTTGAGAAAGATGTTATCACAAAGATTACAAACGGTGTTAAAGATATTATTGAATTAGAAGACGAAAATGCTTCAGACTCAGAAAAAGCTCAGAAGAAAGATATGATCATCTCTGAGATAAAAGAAATCTATATGAATGTTTTTGTAGGCCGCGACGACCCATGCCGCGATATGGTTGATACAAAAACCATCAATACAATTATTGAGGAACAAGCCAAGCTTAAAGTTGGTGATATTCTAACACGTTTAATTCCTGAATTCAAACTTAAAGATAAGCAGTTCGACAATGACTTAAACAACACAATTTCGGCGTTCCTCTCAAAATTGGAGGAAAGCCAGAGTGATAAGTAGTTTTGCTAATCTAGCTAGTACTGAATTGATATATTTAATAGCAACTTTTGCAATCTCAGTACTAGTTCATTTAAGCGTTCTTAAAATGTCTTTTAAGGATAATGTTTGTTTTTTAATTAAAAAATTATTTCAAATCAGAGATAATCAACCAATCTTATATTCTTATCGGCATGTCAGCTTAATGATCGCTTCATATTTTTTAATAATCTGTTCACTTTTAGTCTTAAATAGTTTTTATCTAATATTAGCTCTTTATGCTTATTGTGGTATTCCAATAAATATTGAGTTGGTTTCATATTCAGAATTGAGTATTCAAATCATGGCTATATTAAGTGCATCTTTAATTGCTATTGCCATTTTATTATACTATATTCGTAATAGCAATAATTTTATGAGTTTATTAAAAAATAATTATTGCTTATTAGAGTCATTATTAAGCATTTTATTATGTGCTATTTACATAGGAGCAACAAAACATTCTAGACCTATTGGAACAACTATTGGTAGTGTTTCAAGTTTCTGTATTGTGGCAACATTCTGTTTTGTTCTTTTATGCGTTTTCTTACATAAACTTCAATCTAAGAAAAAAGAAAGCTTAAGAAAACTTTTATTTGGGAACACAAAGATTAGAGAGCTGGTAACTATTAGCAAACAAGAAAACATAGAGTTATTGTACAATATTTTATTATGTGATGGTTTAACTCTTTTAATAATATTTTATGTTGATTCTTTAGCATCAATTACAATTGTAAAAGCCATATCTTATATCCTTTTACAGATTTTATTTGTAGGAATTACAAAAGGATATAAAACTGCAATTAATGTAACTATTAAAACTAAGGAGGATAAATAATATGGAATATGCTCTTATATTAGTTTTAGCTTTTGGATTTTTACCATTTATCTTAAATGATTTTAGGTGCTATAAATCTGATAACCCAGGATTAAGCTATATTGATAAATCTATTAAGACACAAATGTTTATTTTATCTAAAAATATGGTAGTTTTATTTTTTGCAGCAAGCATTTGGTTTTGTAGAAATCATTTTGATATTGATTTTTGTAATAAAATATTAGTACCACTTAAAATTGCAACAGCTTTATTTATAGCTATAAAGATCCTTCCAAATAATTATTCTAGTCATTTCCAATTTGCATTAGAGTCTGGAATAAAAAATTATAAGAAGTTTTCATATTGCTATGGAAGATTTTTTGAAATCTTATTTTTAGTTATTTCAATTATTTCCGTAGGCGTCTCTATTTTAGGTATACAAATTTATTATTTAGCTGAAAATAAATATGATGCAAGTCTTATTCAAACTAATGAAATTTTACAAGAAATTAAGAAAGCCGTTAGAGTTGTAGACATAAATAGAACAAAGTTTACTTTGGAAAATTTAAATTCATGCGCCCATAGTGCAATATTTTTAGTTGTAGTTGGAATAATTTTAACTTTAGGATTTTTAATTGTATGTGAAATTTTATATCATTTAGAGTGGAGAGATATTAAAACTGCTAATCAAAATAAATCTGGAATTCTAAAAATAAACAATGATATTTTTAAGAAAAGACAATTTGGAGTATTTGGTGCATTATTATTATGTATTGATCTTATTGTTACTTATATTTTCTATTATAAAGTTTTAAGTGCCGCATCTTATTCAGAAATTTATAGAATTTCAAATATTTGGTATTATACAACTAATATCATTCTTATTTTAATAAGCATCGTTATTATGACAGAGACCTTAAAAATTATTATAAAGCTAATGCTTTATTATAGACATAAGAGAAAAGTTATTCAAGCTATTGCAAAACAAGAGTGTATCAATCTGGGAAAGTGCACACCTGAACAAGAAAAATATAAAGGATATGATTTTACTTCTAAATTAATGGATTACCAGTTTAATGTATTTAGATTTATGTTTGAACCTAAAGTATTAAAAAATAAACCTGCTACTATAAAGAACATTAAAGAAATGGTAAAATATGCTGATGAACTAAAAACTTGTAAAATTTGTGTATTTATGGGAGTACCACTTATTTCAACCAATAATTTATTTTTATCTTATAAATGTTTTAGAGCGCAAATGAAATATTGTGATATTACTACAAAAGATAGCATTAAGAACTGCTAGGTGGAATAAAAGGTGGTTTTTTCATTAAACTTAAATTGAAATGCCGTCTTTCTGAACGCTTAACTATTCTATGAAAGTTTGAAAGGCCATCAATATAATTATTGATGGCTTCTTTATCATACTCAGATAATTGAATACCATAAGCTGAGAACTCATCCATTACTTCTTTTATTTTTCCTGGACTTATAGACCACTTCTTTTTAGAGGGATTATAATTCATTTTGAGATACTTACAAGATTCTATCTGATCTTGGAATTGAGAACCTGAACATGTAACCCAAATTAAATTATCTTCAAACTCTATAATTGTAGCCATCTTATTTTACCCAACTATAATAGGTATAGTTTCCATTATCTTCATACTTAAATGATTTAATCTCATTAAGTTCTAATTTCTCTTTAATATTATTAACTGAGAAAGCATTTCCCATATTCTTTTTTAACTCTTTGAGTTGATCTTTATAATATTCGCGCTCTTCCTTAGATTTACAAGTAAATAGTTTAAGAGCATCTGATACTTTACAAGTCTTACTATTCTCAGCATAAGACAATTTATCCAAAGCATCTAAATCAGTTTGAACTTCTAAGAAATGACCATAAGCTTCTTTTAAGAAATCATCATTATCAGACTTAATGATAATATAGTCATTCAACTCTTTGAAGTTTACAAGATCTTGGCTCAAAAAAGAGCGGTTATTTAAGGTCTCATAAACATCAGCATTTTTCTTAGAAATACGGCAAATCCAAGAAGCAGAATTATCTAGGTTTAATTCTTTTATAAGAGTTTCAGCTGATGCAAAAGATTGTCCCTCAAATGTAGACCGATTTTTATGAATTGCATAATATTTTGGTCGAGCAAAAGCTGTACAACCTTTCAAAGAAGCTTTCAAAAAGTTTTCAGATATAGGATTTAAGTCTTTATCAAATGTACCTTTTGCAGTAACAACTTTAGTTCCATCTAATAAACCAAAATTGATATAATCTTCTTTTTCAATCATGCGTGCCAAATCAATAGTTAGATTATTCACATCATTATAGTAATAATCAACATATTTGCTGCATCTGCTTGAGTCTAGAATAACAAAAAAATTATTCTTAAAAAAGAATAATCTATTTTCTGGCTTAAATAATTCTTGCTCACTTTCTGGGATTTGAACAATCTTTTTATCCAGATCTATTGTTGTAGCTATTCGATAATTAAAACCATCTTGAATCAGATGCCCATAAACAGAGTTAAATTCTTTTTCTCTATTCTTGAAATAGCCTTTCGCTTGATTTGCAGAAGTTTTATAAACTTCTTTACCATAAATAGATTTTAAAATTGAATAACCAAATTTCTCAGCAATAAAATTGAGATTATGTAAATTATATTTTGGACTACCACCATAGGGTAAGTCCACTTTCATTTTAGAGCTTTTATATTCAAGCTCATCAAAAAGATTAGTCGCTGAATTGCTCACTATATGACCTTCTTGCTTCTTCTAAGATATATTCCATTGAGCTAATAAACTCATCTGCAGCTTCTTTTGGAGTAGTAAAAAATCCTGATTTGAGATTAGTTTTGATTTCTACTCTGGGATGCTTAATGTCGGCGATCTTATAGAATGTTCCTTCAGTATTCTCAAAATGAGAGTTTATAACAGACTTAATCTCATATTCATGGATTTCGAAAGAAGGTTTTTCATCTTCAGCATTTTTACCAAAATCAACTGAGAAAATATGATCACCCTTATGATATTCTTTTAATGTTGAGTCAATGCCCAAGTTTACTGTATTTTCATTCATAATAATTATTAGTAATATTAACACAAATGAAAAAGGGACCCCTGGTAAGAGGGTCCCTTAAGAAAACTTAGGTAAACTTTTTATATTAAGCTACTTCTGATTTAGAAGTTTCTTCCATGCGGTTCATATAATACTTTACATAATTTACAAGTTCGCGATTAAGACGATTTGCTTTTACATAATTTGTATAAACACTCATGATGTAATTACAAGTTGCTGCAAAGAGAGGGTTTGTTGCATACTTCTTTTCGAAGTTGCGACCTTTGATTTTAAGTGCAACAGCGAGCTGGTCCATATCAGCAACAATCTGTTCTCTTTCTTCTGGGTTATATTCTACATTGCGGCGAATATTTTCGAAGAGTTCATCAGGATTTGATGAAGAAGCAGTAGCTTTTGTGTCTTCAACTAGCTTTTCTGTTATAGCTTCATAAGCTGGAGTAGCATCATATTTTACATACATTCTACGGATTTTTTCAACATCTTCCACAAAAGAGTCTGTCATATAAGAAATATATGCTTCCTGAACAGTTTCACTTGGGAATGTATTTGTACCAGCACCTACCAGACCTTCTACAGCTCCACGGATAAGTGGCTCAATTTCTTCAATATCAGACTTTGCAATACTTATAAGTACTCTCTTAAGATAGCTGAGACAACGACCTGAGATAAAGTTTGCAAGGCGCTTTGTGTTTGTATCATTTTCAACATCATAAATCTGGAGATTATGATTAAGTGGGTTGAGTACATTTCCGCCATCATCACCATTTGAATATTTAACAAAAGTCTTCTTCATTGAAAGACCAATCTTAGCACTGATGTCAGGTAACTTTGAAGGATTGATTGTACCAAACTTAGGAGTTTTTGGAGTAGGCATTTCATTGATAACATAGTCATCAACCATTGTTTCAAGAGAAGCTTCTTCCAAATTGATAATACAGAAACGATTTACAGCAGGAGAAGAAACATCACAGTAACCAGGAAGATTTGCTTTATAGTTAGCAGCTGACATTACGATAGTTCCTTCAGGAAGCATATCACCATTTCCAATTGTACGCTCAAAAATAAGACGAAGGAGAGATGACTGAACATCACCACCAGTTGTTGAAAGTTCATCAATAAATAAAACTGATTTTGTACCTTCATCAGCAAGTTTCTTAATTCTCTTGAACCAAAAAGGAGCGAGCATTTCAAGAGAACCATTTACATTTACCATGTAACCAAGAACTTCATCACGCGAGAATGAAGAACCCATAATTTCTTCTACATGGTAACCATTCTGTTTAGCCCAAGCATGAACTACAGTTGTTTTACCAAAACCAGGATTTCCTACTAAAAGGAAAGGAACGTCGCTATCCTTTGAAAGGGAAATAGCATTTACCATTTTGTCAAAATTTTTCATAAAGTTTACCTCTTTTGTTTAAGTTTTCTTATATAGATAATACCTTAAGGTTTTAATAAATTCAAAAAAATCGCATTTTTTAATAAAATGCGATTTTTATCAATTATGCAGCATATTGACGATTTACGATTTTTATGTGTTTTACATTGTTAATTTCATTTTCTTTGAATTCTTGAGCAACATCATCATTATTAGAGTTTCCAACTTCAATACAAAGAATTGTAGATTTGATATTATCAAATGATTTTTTAATTGCACTGATATTATCACAAAAATCTGAAATAATAACCAAAGTATTAGCTGAGTTATTTTCCTGAGTTTTAACATAATTTCTGTTAAGTGATCTAGCGAGTTCAGTGCCACCACCAACAAATGATTTATTTATAACTTCATCACTAAGAGTTGTAAACTTTTCAGTATTCAAGGCCCATTCATTATAAAATGTAATTGATGAGCGAGTATCAATACGGCTGCTAATTGCTTTTACAGCTTTTACAACCTTTTTAGTATATTCAGCATCCATTGAGCCAGAAACATCAGTGAAAATATGAACATTTGGCTTTCTGAAAGTTGAACGAGTTCTTACCTTATTGATAAATACATCTGTTGTTTTACCACGATTATAGTTGTATAAAATATCATTATAAGATGAAATATCAATAGAAGGAAGAGCATTCTTAAGAATAAAGTTGTTAATCTCAGAAGCATTAGAAGCTATGTCAACCTTTCCTTTAAGATTATTTATTTCTTCCTCTTCTCTTTCATGGTCTAGCATCCAAGTTTTAGAGTTATAGATTTCATTGTCAAGAGATTCACCTTCAAGTTCATAAAGAGGTTCGCTATTTCTGCGATTAGCTCGGCAGTCTTCTCCTTTAATGTTATCTTTTTGTTCTTTAGTGTCACGATTAATTCTAAAACGCTTAGCAAAAGTATCATCATCTATTTCTTCAATTTGAGGAGTATCTGAAGATACTGAGTCTTTACCTTTTTCATTATTGCTACTATTGCTATTAGCTTCTTCTTTATCATTTTCATTAGGAGAAGAAGCAGAACCTGGGTTTTCTTCGTTAGAATTGTCCTGAGTTTCTTCTTCCAATTTATTTTCATTAAATGAAGGAAGTTTATTTTCTTCATCAGAATTATTTTCATCTTCTTCATTAAATGGTGAGTCACCTTCAGCATCATCATTTTTTGAAGTATTTTCAGTATTATTACTAGGAAGAGAAAATGCAGTTGCACCTTTAGTTTCATTAGAAAGTTGACCTTCATAAGAAGAACCAGTTCCATTCTGTGGAATTTCTGGCTTTTTATGATGAACACAATAATCAACCATCATTTGAACATATTCAAGAAATGATTTTTTTCCAGGAAAACCAAAGTTTTCTGGGAAGAAAATTATAGTTTCTTTAGAAAGTTTTTCAGGATCAAAAGAACTAATAAAAGAACTAATAGTTCTAGTGTCGTGTCTTCTCATTAAATAAAATTGAACTGAGGCATTCAATTCTTCTCGCTCTTTGTTAGTAACAAAAAGTTTTGAGTTGATTTCAAAATCCATACAAATATTGATAATATCATGGATTGCATTCATGCGGCTTATATCAAGAAAATCTGCAATCTGACTTCTATAAGGTTCGAGGATTTTTTCAGCCATAGCAATATACTTACGAGAGTTTTTTAAGTGGCCGAAATAAATATGTCCAAGTTCATGAAGGTTTGTTGAACGGAAAACTGCATTCTTAGGACAGAATATTTCAAATCGCTGTTCAGCACTATTCCAAAGAGAATAAGCTGCAGCCATAGCCATAAGATTTTTCTTCTGATAATAAATAGGAACATACTTAAGAGCTTTCTGAACATCTGCTGAAATAGCAAACTTATTCTCAGAATAATAATCTTCCCATGCATCATTAACTGTTGTGAAATTTTTCTTACCTGCTAAAACTCTTGGACTTGACATAATTTACCTCTTATATAGATTATACATCAAATTCAATAAAAATTCAAAAAAGGCGCTTTTTGCGCCTTTATATAGAAATTACTTATTTTATTAAAACTAACATTTTTCTAAAAAAACTTTCTTTTTTAAAGTTGGTCTTTGTGGGTCATTTATATTCATAATTTTAGTTATTCGATATTTTCCATCTAAAATAACTTCTTTTTGCCATGCATAATCTGAGTCTTCATAATTATTTTTATCATAAACACTCTGAGGTATTTGCCAACCTTCTGCATTATGAAAAATCATTTCTAAAAGGTCAACATCTGAAGAATTACCTGTAAAAACGCACATGCGATCAACATATTTTTTATAATTTAATTTACTGCAAAATGGTATAATTGAAGTTGAACAAGGAGTTGCATTAAAAATATCACCAACTTTCATTTTCCAAACATTCTGACCCTCTTCAATATAAGAATCATATGGTAGAGCAATATATCTATAAAGTACCTTAAATTGTTTTTTAAATTTTTTAATTCTATTTTTAATACTCTTAAATCTAAGGTCCCATCCACAGATCCAATCTCCTAAGGCTTGTTCATAATCCTCTTGTAAAGATTCTGCTAAAATGGACTCAAATAGTTCAGATTTATTCATTAGAAATTTCCTTTTTCATCTTTTCAAAAAAATTGAAAGGTTTTAAACAATTGTCACTATATCGCATACAATTAGGGCAGCGTCTTCTTGTCCAAATTTCCATTCCTTCTGGAAAAGACTTAGTCCATTCATATCCACATTTTGGACATTTAAACTCAACTACTTTAGGTTCTGTCATTTTATTTACCCTCACACAATCTTAAAAACTCACTAACAATGTCACTAGACTCTTTTAATCCAATTTTTTCATCTAAGATAGTATAGTGATTTTCTCCTGGTTCCGCAAAATATGGATGGAGTTCAGCAACGGCATATCGAGGATCGTCTCCTAGGCTACCTCTAATATAACCAGTTCCATAATATGGTACATTATGCTTCTTAAATATGCTTTTAATATTACTAATAATTTTAGTAAGTTTTTCTGTGTCATCTTCAAGGATATGGTCCCAGTCATCTTCACCAGTTTCATAGTTATGAAATCTTTTAGCTACGTGCAAGTCATCAACACATTTTTCGCCAACTTCATATTCCATTTCAAATGCTCTATATCTATTAAATATTTCATCCCATTCTCCAAGAGCATTGTGTATATCTTTTCTGAATTGAAGAGAATTTACAATTTCCAAAGTTTTGTATTCATCATTCTCATCACCTGAGATTTCATCTTTATGTTCAACAATAGCTAATAAAGCATCATAAGCTCCACCTGAATCCATATCAGGTGCTGATGTATCTACTATAGTACAAATCCACTCACCCTCATCATTATAGCCATTTAATTGAGCTTCAAAACCACTCATATCTTCATGTTTATATTGGTCCCATCTATTTATAAACTCACCTGAGTTTGGGTCAAAATAAGCAACCCAAGTAGTTTTATTTAAAAACTTAGGATTCATCTCAATAACATAACCATCTTCATCAGGTTCATACCTAAAACCATCATCAATAATTACAGCTTTTAGATATGAAATATTTTGATTTGTTTTTTCAGCTATAGAGCGATATAAATCATACTTTCGGCCATTAGGTCTTGGGGTATTTTTAAGAAATTTTATAATTTGATTATATGTCATTACTCTTTTCCTTCTATAATCTTAAACATTTTTTGATAGTCTAAACATTTATTCTCAAGCTCATCCCAAGCATTTTTTGCTTCTAAGTTTAGATAATTTTTAATATCGTCTGGGTCATCTACTTCATCATAGCTGCATTGAACTTCACCATCACCACCACAGTTAATGCAAGTATCATAATAAGAACGATCATTTCCGTCCTCATCTTCATCCATTACATATTCTTCACCAGATCCACCACAATATTCACAAGGTCTATAGAATGTAGTTGAAGATACTGCATCACAAACTTCTTTAACATTTCTCACAAACTCTTCAAATAATGGTTTTACTTCTTCTGGAATATATTTTTCTTCATATATATTTGTAAGAATATCATTATATGAAGCAATGCTTAAAATTTCATCTACTTCTTTGTAATATCCAGGATTTAATCTAATTGGCTGACCTACACCACCATTATAAATCTGGTAATAGAAATTCATAAATGGCTCATACCAAGATTTAATCTCACTTTCGCGAATAATACATTCATATAAGTCTTTACCAAAACCAACTTTTTCTATTTTATCATCTATTCTATCCCAGTCTAATGGAGCTTTTTCACCTTTAATGTCGATATAATTTTTCTTTTCTGTGTTTGTTCCTTCTTTTATAATAGACTCAAATAAATCTCCCATATCTGGGCCATCATAATGTCTATCTCTTCCAATATCATCTAAAGCACAAGCTTCACAAGTATCGCCATAAGCTTCAACTTCTTCTTTTGATAATGGAGCTCCGCACTCTATACAAACTGGTTTATCAAAAACCTTATCATCAATATAAAGGCCACCTGCATCTGAATTGTTAGAATTGCTATTTAAAAAAGCTTCATATTGTTCACAGGTTCCAGTTGAGATAAACTGCTTCATATTTTCCAAAGCAGTATTACCTTCATCTGCTAAAGTCCAAACAATACCCTTAATCTTCTTTGTAAATCCTGGGCCATAGTGATCTTTCAATTCAGCTTTAATAGGTCTAAGAGCATCGGTCCACCACTTTTCTCTGTTAGTTACTTTTTCTGGATGATAACCATATTTAAATTTAATATCTTGATTATTTTCTGGATATGGTTTTTCTTGTAAATATTTTGCTCCAGCCTCAATACACTTTAAGTAAATTTCAGGCTGATCATAGAATACATCTGAAATAGTTTCATTTAATCTCATAAATAAATTAGTAATCTTTCCAATAACAGTAGAGACAGCCATGGGCACAAGGGTGTTTATTATCTAATAATTCTCTTTTAATTCCTAAACAAGCACAAGCAGGTCTTTGCATTCCTGTTTCTGGGTCTTTATCCAATTCAATGCCAAAAATGTCTAAGTCTTTTTTAGATAAACAACCAGTACAAGGTAAACCAGGCTCACCACAGATTTCTACTTCAGTTTTTCCACCTCGAGTAGTAATATAATCTTCCAACATAGCTAAAAAACCTTGCCTTAAAAGGATATTAGCATGTAATTCAGGTTGTATTTGGTTTAACTTCTCAATAACAAGAGTTTGTGGTAAATTCTTAACTCTTTCTCTAACATGTGGGTAATAGTCAAAAAATGAAATACGATACCTTAAATCATTATCAATAGCAAAGTTTAATATTTCAGAAATAATTGACTTGTAGTCAAATATAGATTGGGTTTCTGGAGCCATAAAAGGAATAAAAATTGGGTCGCATCTTATAACTAATCTTTCTTTTGGAAAACCATATCTAATTTGTTTTTCTAAAAATTCTAAAACCTTTTTATAATTTGGAACATTAGGCTCCCATCTTGTGCCACCTAATCCAGTAACAGTTGCATGAATAATTACATTTCCATTTAATAATAATTGCTTGTTTTCTTCAATAAGTTTAATTACATTTTTTGTGATTAAAATCGCAGGCTGCCCATTTTCTACCCATTTCTTCCAGCTAGTATTTAAGGCAGCATCACCTCTCTCTGTTATTCCTACTTGTACCATATGAAAAAATATTAACCTTTTGGTATAATCTAGATAAAATGACAATTGATAAAAGAATTATAGAATTTAATCACAAAATTTTGGATATTTTGGACGAATATGCAGACGTTATTACTTTTCCTTCTATCAGAGTTCGTGAAAAAACAAGAGACCATGATATTCATGGCTATCCAGTAAAAGGCTCAAATGAAATTGAGTTTACTGTTTCTTTTAAGTGTGAAGATGACTTAAATACAGCGACAGATAAAATAGACACTGAGTATAAATCTTTTTTAAAAGATACCAATAGGAGTTAATAATATGGATTTATTAAAAGTTTCAAATGACATTGAAGAAGCTCTCAAAAAAGAAGGGCTTGTTGGTCAGCAATTAGGCTCTGGATTTTGTTTTTTGGACAATTCCAGAGATGTTCAGTTTGAATATGCTTCTCAGGAAGTAAAAGATTATTTTTCAAAAATTGAAAAAGTAATCAAAGATGTATCAGCACAAGATGCTGATGTTGGAATAAATCTTCGATTTAGAGAAGACAGTTTTTCATTTTATGTTAAGCCTATCGAAAAACCCGAAGATTCTGGCCCAGTTCCTGAAGCTCCGGCTCATGAAGCCAAAGAACCAGTAGATGAAGGTATCGATACTGAGTCATATAAACGTGGCTGGAAAGACTGCATGAAAGAAATGATGGAAAAGTTTAAGTCTCTTGAAGATGACATCAAAAATATGTAGTAAATAAAAAGCTCCTCATTTGAGGAGCTTTATTTTTATGACTGATTTTGAATTATAATTTCAGATGCTCTTTCTAGACCATCTATTTTACCTTCTCTATAAGCCATTTCTATCATAGCTCTAAGAGCAAGTTTTGAAATTTCACCTTCAGTTGTCATGTGATTTTTATCCCAATGAATTTGATTATAAAGTTTTTCATAGAAAAATTCATTAGACATATATTGTTTTGTATCACAATCATCATTTTTAGCTAATTCTAATCTTTCTTTTTCAATAATTTCGATAGTTGTCATTATTCTGCTACTGCTACCCTTCTACGTCTTCCTGTTGTAGGTGGAACTGTTTCCTGCAAATGCTCAGGTTTTGGAGCTTCACCTGCTTTTGTACCAGACTCAAGATATAATGCAAGAGAACTTCTCCAAGTACCATTTTTCAACCAAGCTTGTTTTCCTAATTCCATAAATACATCACGCATTTCATCAAAGTATTTTGTCTTAGAAAGCTGAACGGCTTGATCCCACTTCCATTTGTCACCTTCTTCAATAAATTCAGTACCAAATGTTTTTACTGCCTGAGCATCACCAATAATCTTAATCAAAAGATTAAACTTGTCGATATAATCTTCACCGTTTACAATATTCCAAGTTGTACGAGTGATTTCCTTATTTCCAAATTGGATAAGTGCTGCAACAGCATCATCATATGAGACAAGACCAAAAGTCTCTTCCATTTCTTTCTGAGTAAAGATTCTTCCTTCATAACACTGTTCAAGCATTTGAATACCTTTACGGAAAGAATACTCTGAATTCTGTGCGATAAATTTCAAGCCATCTGTCCAGAATTCTTTTGGAACTGAAGTGTCAGCAATAAGGTTTTTCTTCTGAGCAATTGATGCCAAATACATATAAGTATCATCAACCTGAGGTGTCTTCATTTTCCAAACTTTACAACGTGACTGAAGAGCTCCGGCCTTTGGTCCCTGAAGTTTTGACATTGCTGTAAAAATAAAATAAAAACCAGGTTTTGGATTCTGAGTTACTGTAAGGAAGGCTTCAACTGCTTCTTTTGAAAGTGCCTGAGCTTCATCACAAATAATTACCTTATTACGGTCACGAATAGCTCTTGTCGCTGTAAACTTTTCAACTTCATCACGAACATCCTGAGCACTCATTTTTTCAGCATCAATATAGAGACAATCACGGTTATAAGTTTCATTATTGATTGCCTGACAAGCTGCACACTTATCACAAGGATTTCCACCAGCATCAAGGTCTTTACATACCAATGACTTTGCGATAATTTTGGCCATAACTGTTTTACCAGAACCAAACTGTCCAAGGAACATTGTATTTTTATCCATTGAACCTGAAGCAAATTTTTTTGTGTAATACTTAATAATTGTGTCTTGAGATTTAACATCAGATAACTGTTTTGGAGCATCTGTGATAAACCAATCTGATTTCATTTCAATACCATTCTCGGTCATTAATATTTTCTCCTATACAAAAAATATTAACAGTCATGATTTTACTAATTAAATTATGCCTGATGGAATTACCCTTAATGCAGATAAAGTAACACTCAATACAAAATCCCTTGAAGGTATTGGATTAACACCTAAAGGAGATGATACTAAAAAACTCTTTAAAAAAGATGAGCAATCTGAGCTTATGCAAGCTATTAAAGATATGCCAGAGTCTTTTAGACAAGTATTAAAAGAAACTTTACAAGCAACAGGCCAGTCAATTGTTAATGAAATATTTGCTAATGAACCTAAAACTCCAGAAGAGCCAAAAGAACATTTCCAGAAACCAACTGATAAAATAAATGATGTTAAAAAATTGGCTGCAAAATATGGTACTCCTGCTTTATATTTGGGTGCCAAAATAGATGATATTATTAAAATCTTAAATAAGCCTGTAAAAGAAATAACTGCTTCTAAAAATAATCCTATTTCAGCAGCAGGAGTTATTGTTTTAGGATCTAATGTTGAAAACTCTAAAAAATATATTAAAGATTTTCAAGAATTAACAAACTTTGTTTCAAATCAAAAGCCATTAGATATAGGTGTGTTCAAAGATACTCAGAAAAGATTGGATGAACTTACTGAGTCTATGGATAAAACTACTCATACTAAAGTTAATACAAAGAACTCTGAAAAGTTTACAAAGCAAATGGGTTCTATTACTGCAAACTTTGGTCAAGTTGTAAAACAAGTTATATCCTTAAATGCACTTACACATTTTATAAACTTCAAAAAAGCAAACGCCAAACTAGATGATATGGATAAATATCTTGAACGGCTTAGTGGTATGGGAGATAATATTGGTAATTTTGCTACAAATCTAGCTCTTGCAGCATCATGTATCAATGACTCTATGAAAGCCATTATTAAGTCTAGTTTAATTTCTAAATTGGCTATTAGCTCAGTAAAAAATATAAAAAGTTTCTTTACAAAAGGTATTCAGCCTTTGATAGATACTCTTGAAGATATGAAGCTATCAAAAATTAAAAGTTTAGCTAAATCAATGGAGAGTATCAAAGACATCGCTGTGAATACCTTAAAAACTTGTAAAACTTTTGCTATTATAACTCCATTTGCAATATTAGGTAAATTTGGAGCAATGGCTGCAAAGTTTTTTGTAAAGGAATTAGCGATATTTCTAGATTTTGTTTCAGATAAATTTGACTTAAAGAAAATACAGAAAAGTACAAGAGCCATTAAAGCCATCGTTCTGTTAGTTACTCTTACCTCTGTCTCAATGATTATAACTTCATTGATAACTCCTATTGCTGTTAAAGCATTAGTTGGAGCAGCAGCCCTTGGACTATTTGCTATAGGCATGACTTTTGCCTTAAATCTAATGGGCAAAATGACAGATAAGATTGCTCAAGGTTTATTAGCGGCCGTACTCACTACTGTATTTGCAGGTTTAGCGTTCGTCGCATTAAAGGCATTAAGTTCAATTACTCCTAAAATGGTTGGAGTTGCTATGATAGCTGTTTTAGGATTTGTTGGAGTTATGGCAGTTACAGCTTTATTAGGTGCGGCAGCCATGTATGTTATGGCTCCATTAGCATTAGGAGTGGCTGCAGCTATTCTTACAACTACATTCGCATTAACTGCATTCCTTGCTTTGAAAACTTTAGCAATGATAAATCCAACTGATATCCAACATGCTGTAACTGTTATGGCTGGTGGAGATGAAGGCCCAGGTCTTATTGGCTTATTCACTGCTACTATGCCTTTAGCTTTAGTTGGTCCAGTCGCTTTATTGGCTATGGCAACATCTATGCCTGCAGCTTTAATGTTAGCTGCTTTTGCTGTTGGATCTAAAGTTGCTGTTTCAGCATTAAGTAAAATAGATAAAGACCAGATTAAATTATCTGCTAAAAATATCACTCTTATGGCCCTTCCATTTGCGGCTACAGCAGTAACCGCTCCTGCAGCTATAATTGCTATGGCTAGTTTACCACCTATTATGGCTGCAATTACCATGTTGGCTATGGTTGCATTACCTTTCAAAGCTATATCAGAAATGCTGGGTAATGAGCCATTATTTACAGAGACAAATCCAGCATTAGCTAAGACTGGTATTTTAGGTTTTGTAAACGCAATGACCCTTACTATTAGTTTATTAGGTTTAACAGCTGCGTTAGGTCCAATTGCCATGGTTGGTGCTACTTTAATTTCAGCTGTACTTATAACTTTAACACCAGCATTATTTATATTTTCAAAGGTTGCAAAATTCTTTGGAAAGAGATCTGACCCAAACTTAGTGGATGCTATGTATGGTGATAATATCTTAAAGCCATTCCAGAGTAAATATGGCTTAATTCCATTCTTAGCAGGAGCTGTTATTGCAGCTAAAACTTTAGTAGGTGGTACTATCCATTTCTTATTAGGTACTATTTCAGCTGTTCTTATGAGTTTATTCTTCTCAACACTTAAAAAATCATTAGATGCAATGGAACAGCTCACTGAATTATCTAAAAATGGAGTTGATACAGAAGCTGTTATAAAATACTTAGATACTATGGAATTGATTGCAGAAAAAGCAAGAAGTCCTGGATTATTGGCAAGTGTTCATGAAGCAGCAGCATCTTGGGTTTCAGATAAGATGGGAACTACTGTAGCAGATTTAATCAATAAAATGTCAGACTCAGTAGGCCCTATGAGAAATTTAAGTGATCAATTAAAGGGTATCAACTTAGATGGTATTTCAATCTTCTTAGATGCCTTAAACAAAATACAAAGTATGAAAGCTTCTCCTAATACAAAAGCAATTAAAAATGCAATTGCTGGAGTAAATGAACTCACATCTCAAATAGACACAATTGATGGCAATAAGTTTAATGCAAATATAGAATCAATTATGCCTGGAATTGAAAGACTTCAAAGTTTACCAGAAGGTGATGGCTTAAACAAGAAAGCAAAAGAAATTAAAACTGCTATTACAACATTGTTCAATATTAAAATGAATAAGAATGCAGATGATATGATAAATAAAGTTGATAGACTAACAGATGCTCTAGAAAGATTCTCAAAAATAGACTCATCTAGTATTGCTAAAACTTTAGGTATTGAAGGCTCTCTCAACTTTAGAGAAACAAGTAGTTCTGCAATGGGTGCCGAAAATAAAAAGAATACTCCTACAACTAATGTAAATGTTGATAATAGTAATCTTGAAGCAATGCTTGAAAGAATCTTAAATGCAATTGAAAGTCTTAAGGAAGGAAAAACTTGGACAGATCAGGAAGCTTCAACTTTAAGATAATAAACCAATATCAGTAAGTTCACCACATTTAGGTGACTGAAGTCCTTCAAAAGTAATAGTACCACCTCTTGGGAATCCATACTCATCAACTTGTGTAAAATCAAAATTCCACGAAACACTACTTGGAAAACAAGGTGGCAATTGATAGCGGCCTATTCTAAGAATAATACTTTTACTATTCTTCTCCATTGATGTTTTAAGGCCTTGGTCAATACGTTTATATAAGCCTTTAATAAATGTAGTAGCTATATTTGAAGCTGCAGCAGCTCCATCTCCTAATGCTTTTTTAGTAGAGTCGACTGGATGAGAAATATCAAAATCTTCTTTTAATGCACTTCCCATTTCAGAAAGTTTATCAGATAAGTTTTTTCCTTGCTCACTAATAAAACCACCCATAACAGAGGCAATATTGGCATATACTTGAGCTTGAGTAGGAGCAGCTAAATTTAACCAATCTCCACCTGTTCCATCTTCTTTATAAGGTGATTGATAAGGTAAAAAGATACGAGCTAAAGCTAAAATAGGTCTTACAACTTCTTGTTCACCACTAAAAATACCTGCTTGCCCAAAGTTGAAATTAAATGTTAAAGAAGATGGCTCAATCTTAAAAGGTTCTACTGACTTAATATATGGTACTTTTTGATATTTTCCCATTGGAGTAGAAGAATCAACATCCATTGAACTTCCATTAGCAGCTGCTAACATAGCTGCATTATTTTGGATTTTCTTGGCCATATCAGCTACTTTACCAATAGCTCCTGATCCAGCAATTTCATCCCAAGCATAACCAAAGTTTTGAGAATAAGTCATTCCTATTTTAGAAAGGTCATCTATATAGAGAGTAACTCTATCATCAACTTTTATACTGTTACTTCGCCAATTTCCCCATCCTTTTGTTTTATTAGCATACCAACTAGTATAAGCTCCAGCATCTTGAACAATTTTAATATCTATAGTCCTAAAATAGTTTACACTTTCTTGTGCATGAGAGCCTTCACCTGCAATAGATGAGTCCATAGCATCTACTACAGGGTTTGGAACAGAGACATGATTTATATAATAATTTTCAAATTTTGGGTCGGAAATATAAATATTTTTATATCCCTGATAGTCAGTTAATGGGTCATTTTTATCACCACTTTGACTTCTCCAAGCTGCAGAAACTAGATTTGGACTTCCTAACATACTTTAATTAGTAAAATTAAAAACGCCCCATGTTAATATTATTTTTATGACTATTCCTGAATATATTTCTAAACTTGAGCAGGCTTATATGGCTCAGGGTTATCCTAAGCAACAGGTGGATGCTTTAATTGTAGGCTTTAAGATTGGCTGTGAATTTGCAGGTAATCTTGCATCTGGAGTGATTAGTGATTTATTAGTTGCTCCTTTTGCGAGTGAAAACACAGTTGTTAAGCCTAAGAATGCTTAGCTAAGAGGACGGTTCAGGCCGTCCTTTTTTATTTCAGTTAATATTTATTTATTATGGATATTACAAAGTTTTTAAATGAAGAGTATAGTCAAAGCGCTTTGTATATGGCATATAGGTCTTTGCCATCATATATTGACGGTTTGAAAAACTCAGGTAGAAAAGTAATTTATACAGTAAAGCAACGTAACATTAAAAGCAAAATTAAAGTATCAGCATTAGCAAGTTCTATTATTATGGAAGCTGGTTATTTACATGGTGACTCAGGAATTCAAGGTACAATTGTAACATTGGCAGCAGATTATTGTGGAGCTAATAATTTACCTTATGTTAAAGGTGAAGGTTCTTTTGGAACTCGTCTTATTCCAGAAGCTTCTGCTCCTCGTTATATTTTTGCGAGAATGGCAGACTATTCAGATTTAATTTTTAGAAAAAGTGATGATGAAAATCTTATTTCTCAGGAATTTGAAGGTGACGAAATTGAGCCAAGATTTTATGTGCCAACTTTACCTATGATTTTGGTGAATGGAGCAGAAGGTATTGGCGTAGGTTTTGCAGGCCAAATGTATGCTCGCCCAATTGAAAATATTATTAAGCTTACTCGAAATAAATTGGAAGGCAAAAGAATTAAAAAGGATTTATTACTCCCAAATTGGCAGGGATTTAAAGGAACGGTTGCTGAATTAGAGCCAAATAAATATGAGGTTCGTGGAGTTGCAACTATCCAAGGTAAAAAAGTTGTAATTGATGAACTTCCTATTACCTGGGATTTACAAAAGTATTTAGCTCTTTTATCTAAATATAAAAATCCAGATCCTAAAAAACCTAAAGAGAAAAAGAGAATTGAAAAATATATTGATGGATCTGACCCAGAGGTAGATACTTTTCACTTTGAAATAACTCTTACTGATGAAGAAGCCGCCCTACCACAAGAAACAATTCTTAAAGATTTGGGCTTAGTTGAAGTAATCACCGAAAATCCAACATTGATTAATGAAAATAATGCCGTTGAAGATGGTTTTAAAGATGCAACAGATGTATTTAATGCTTATTATGATATTAAGCTTAAATATATGGAGAAGCGTAAGAAGTCTGAAGAAAAGCGACTTGAAAATGAAAAGATTTATTTAGCTGAAGTCGTTCGCTTTATTAAAGAAGTAATTGCAGGAACTATAAATCTTAAATTTAAAAAATCTGTTGTAGAAGCAGATATGAAGAAAAAGAAATATATTAATATCGATAAACTTATTTCTATGCCACTTTATTCTATTACATCTGATAAAGCAAAAGAGATGGAAGAAAAGTATCAAGCTAAAGTTGAAGAATTAGACAATTTTATTAAGAACGAAACTCCAGTTACACTTTGGCTTAAAGATATTGATGAGTTAGAAAAAGAACTTAAAAAGGAGGGTAGACTTTAATGGCAGCAAAAAAGAAACAAGTAGATGATAGATCAATTAAATCACTTTCTCCAGTAGAACATATTTTGGCGAGACCACAGATGTATGTAGGCGGTATGAAACCTTCTGATACTATGGAGTGGACTTTGAATGAAGAAGGCGGAATTGAATTAAAAACTGTAAATATTGTAGAAGGTCTTCACAAGATTGTAAATGAAGCAATTGATAATTCGGTTGACGAAGGTATTAAAACAGGTTGGAAGTATTCAACAAAAATAAATATCACAATGGACAAAAATACTTTCTCTATTGAAGATAATGGCCGTGGTATTCCAGTTAAGAAAATGGATAATGGAGATTGGATGTGTGTAAATGCTGTAACAGTTCCAATGTCAGGTTCAAACTTCAATGATGAAAATCGTGAGACAATTGGTACAAATGGTATTGGAATTAAGGCCGCATCTATTTTCTCAAAAACATTTGAATGTATTACTTGTGATGGCCAAGGAAAGATGAAAATCTCTTGTGAAAATAATCTTTCTAAAATCAATGTAAAAGAACTTGCAGCTAATAACAAGACTGGAACAAAAATTACTTTCTCACCTGATTTTGAAAAATTTTCAGTAAAAGGATTTGATGAAGATATTATTTTGCTTGTAAAAACTAGATTGAAGTTTTTGTCATGGTTTTATCCAGATTGTACTTTTACTTTCAATGGTGAAAAAGTAAATATTAAAGCAGCCAAAGATTTAAGTTCATTATTTCCACAGCCAGCAATTGTTATGAATGAGCCAAATGCTTATATCTGTGTTTATCCTTCTGAAGAGCCTTATACACTTACTTATGTAAATGGTATTTCATTGAAGGAAGGTGGAACCCATGCTGACTATATCACAAACAAAATTGTAAGTGATATTCGTGATAAAGTTTCAAAGAAATATAAAGCAATTAAACCGGCTGATATTCGTAACCGCATCGGTATTGTAATTTTCTTAAAAGGATTTTTGAACTGTGCATTTGATAGTCAGACTAAAAAGAAACTTACAAACTCTTGGGGAGAAGTAGGCGACTTTATTAGAGATAATCAACTTGATATGGATGGCTTTACAGCTAAAATTCTTAGAGAAAAAGAAATTGTTAATAACATTACTGATTTATTTAGACTTAAAGAAGAATTAGCTGAACAGAAAGAGTTGGCAAAGTTAAATAAAGGTAAGAAGGAAGTTGAGTCTGATAAATATTTTGGACCTATTGGAAAAACTGGAAAAAATTATCTTATGATAACTGAGGGTTTCTCTGCCTTTTCAGGTATTTCTCCAATTTTAGGTAGAAAAGGTATTGGATATTATATGCTTCGTGGTAAGTTGATGAATATCTTCGGTGAAAAGCCAGTTGAGTTTATGAAGAATCGCGAAATCAAGGAGTTGTGTGATATTTTAGGTTTAGATGCCAATGGTAATACAGAAGATATGACTTATGATAAAGTTGTAATTCTTACTGACGCCGACCCAGATGGTTGTGCTATTGCTGGTCTTATTCTCACATTCTTTAGTATAGTTGCTCCTAAAATGCTTGAACAAGGAAGAGTTTGTAGATTGGAAACACCTCTTTTGATTGGTAAAAAAGGTAATAGCGTAGAAGAGTATTATTTTGCATTTCCTAAAAATTCAGAACTTAAGAAAAATCTTGAATATTTTTATTTGAAAGGATTGGGTTCTTGGGTAAAAGAAGACTTAAAACAAATTATCGAAAAAGTTGGTGGAATGGATAAACTTCTTAAACCTTTTGAAATGGATGATAGAGCTAAAACAACTATTGAAGAATGGTATGGTGATGACTCAACTCCTCGTAAAAATTATTTAAGAGGAAGAGAGTTTCATATTGATATGGCTTAATATGAGGGGAGATTTATTCTCCCCATTTATTTTTTAAATATTTCGCACATTCAGGATCATAATAATCATATGACCAGAAAAGTCTAAAATCTTTAAAAAAATCTGCTACCTTATCAATATCACTGATATTTGGTTTTTTAATAGTAAAATTAATCTGTGTATCAAAATAATTTTTTAAAAGATATGCTGTTTCTATTATTTGTTCAAACTTTGCACCATGTCTAATTGATTCAAAACTTTCTTTAGTTACACCATCTATTGAGAGGTCGAAACTATATTTGATTTTTGTTTTTTCACTTATTTTACTTAAAGTAATAATTTTTTCTTCAGTTAATAATGTACCATTTGTTAAAAAACAAATTTCTTCTACATTGTGAGATCTTACTGACAATAAGTAATGAATTAGGTCTTTATAATATAAAAAAATTTCTCCAGATCCATCCATTGATATTATTTTTAATGGATAGTTTTTTAAATAATTTAAAACTTGAAAAAATGACTCTTTTTTCTGTTGATGATATTCTAAAGATTTATTAAGTCCAAAACATAATCTTGGGTCATTTTTATCAAAGCCTGCACAACAATGATAACATCTTAAATTACAATTATGAATAATATTTAAATGAACTTTACTTATATCTTCTAAAAAATTACAATCATGAGCACATAGTGATAAGTCATCTTGGATAAAAGACTCAGGTTTAGCAAACCTGCCAACATCATTTAAGGATGACTCAAAAAATTGTTCTTTTGATATTTTTTTACTTTTCAATATACAGCATCTACTAACCTCAAAGCCATCTAAGCCTTCGAATTGATTAATTACTAAAGAATTTTCCCATGGATGACACATAACTAATTAAATTAGTATGTCATGTTCAAGGTCCTCGATTATAAATATATCATATGACAAACCTGGATTTATTTTAATAAGTAGATGTTGTCATTTAAAAGAACACCAATTTTCTAGAGCAGATTTATTTTTAAATAGTTTAGAAGATTTAGCTTCAAATACTCCTATTGAGCTTAGGCCAGATCATATGCATCAGTGTCAATTTAATTGTGGCTTTGTAGAGCCTATAACAGACGTAGTTATATCAGCTATTGCTAAATGTAATTTATCTTGTCTTCATTGCTGTGCAGGACAGAGTGGTTCAATTAGTGAATGGAATGCTAAAAATATTTGTAAAGAAGAATTACAAGATAGAAAAAATTTTCTTTTTGATGCACTTTCTTACTTAAGAACAAAAAAACTTTCTTCTATTAGTATGGATGGCTCTGGCGAAATATTTATTTATTATGATGACCTCATTGAAGCTTTAAAATCTTTTTCAGGTGAAAATACAAAAATAATTTATTTTCAAACAAATGCTACTCTTTTAAATAAAAATAAAATTGTTAATTTATTAAAAATAAGTAAAACGACAAATGTTCAGTATAGATTCGTAATATCGGTAGATGGTATAAGCGAAAAAACTTTTAATGCTTGTAGACCAGGTGCTGATTTTAATAGGGTATTAGATAACTTAAAGTTTATATCAAAATTATTCCCATATACTACTGTAATATTTACAGTTAAACGACCTAATGTAGAAGATGTACCTTTTGTTGAAAAGTTTTTTGAACCTTATGATGTTAGTATCACATGGAATTCAGATTATTTTGATGAAGAGTATTGTTCTAAATATGTACCTGTAGATAAAAGATATTCATAAATTAACCAATTCTACAATCTTCTGGCATATATTTACCACATTCTGAATCAAATATGTCATATAAAAATTCAATATAAGAGCAACCTAGTTGTATAAAAAAATCTTTTGCAAAAGGTACTTCTTGGATATTATATTTTTTAATAGTAAAAATAATTTCAGGTGGATTATTAAAAATATTCTTTATAGAATCAATAATATCTATTGTATGTTCAAAATTTGCACCCACTCTTATTTTCTCATAAGTTTCTTTTGTTAAACCATCTACCGATAAACCAAACCTATAATTTATTCCTGTGTCTTTACTTATTTGATAGAGTTCTTTTAGTCGGTCTTCATTTAAAAGAGTACCATTTGTTAAAAATCGTATATCTTTAGTATCATTTGGAGTTAGTGTTTTTAATAAAGACACTAAGTCTTTATAAAAGAGAAATATTTCTCCAGTGCCATCGAATCCAATAGAATCAAGATGCGCATTTTTTATAGTATTTATTATTTTAAAAAATTGCTTTTTTCTAAATGATATATTACCTAAACCTTTATGGTCACATCCGGCGCAGCAATGATAACATTTAATATTACAAACATTAATCACATTAAAAAATATTGTTTTAATGTTTTTTGAAAAATTGCATTTATTACTACAACCACTTTTTCTTTCATTTAGGGTATGTCCATTTATTGGAATTTCGCTGAGTTCATCTATAGAATAATTAAAAAAATCATCTAAACTAATAACTTCTCCTGAAGCCGCACAACATCTTTGTAAATATATATTATTTTGGTCATTTAAAGTTATATATAATTCATTAGTTCTTCGACATTTTTGCATATTAAAATTAGTACTAAATTTACTATATATGTTTTGTTGTAAAACTTCAGATTTATTAGTTTCATATGATAATATAAATCAAACTATAGATATAGGTAGATGTTGTCAACTTATACAAAAAACTATTTCTTTAGAAGAATTTTTAAATAAAAGTTTAAATGACTTAGGTGAACTTGCAATTTCTTCCGAGTTTAAAGAAGGTCATGAAAATCAATGCCAAAAGAATTGTGCATTTTCAAATCAGATAAAAAATGTTACCCTTAATGTCATTAAGGCTTGTAATTTAAGATGTTATCACTGTTGTGCAGGTTTTGGTGGAATTATTGATGGATGGAGTCCTTTAAATAAAGAGCAAAATAATCCATTAAAAGCAAAAGAATTTTTATTTAAAATGTTAAACTTATTAAAAAACTCAAATATTGGTACTTTATTCTTAGATGGCTCCGGCGAGATTTTCATTTATTATAATGATTTAATAACATATTTAAATAGCATTACAAGTAATAATATTAAAAATATATTTTTTATGACTAATGGTACTCTTTTAAACGAAGATAGAATAAATCAATTATATGAAATATCTAAAAAAACTGGTGTAAATTATCAGTTTAATCTTTCAATAGATGGAATTAAAGAAGATACTTTTTCGAAATGTCGACCAGGTGCTGATTTTAACAAAGTAATTTTAGTTTTAAAAAAATTAAATAATCTTTTTGGAAATACTTTGGTCACATTTACAGTTAAACGGCCTAACATAGAAGATGTGCCTCAAGTAGAAGAATTTTTTAAAAATCTAGGATCAAATGTTTTATGGAGCTCTGACTATTTTGATGAAGAGTATTGTTCTAAATATGTACCTTTAAATAAAAGATGGGATTAAGTAATGAGTAAACTAGTAAATTGTACTGCTTATGAAGGTGGTGAATTAAATATTAATTTTTTTGAAAATAAAATTGACCTAAAACGCTGCTGTCGTGGTAAGCCTTTTTATAGTTGTTCTATTGAAGAATTTCTTAAAATAAAAGATCCTATTGAATTTTCTAAAACTTTTGAATATTTAGACTATAGTAAATATGCAAATACTAATTTTTCTTCTAAAGAAGATAATTTTTGCCATCCTTGTTATTTTCCAAAAAATGAAATAAAAAGAGTAACTGTTGGGCTATCTTATGCTTGTAATCTAAATTGTTATCATTGTTTCTATGAAAATCATAGAGACACAAAAGAATTAAAAGAATTATATTTTGAAACTTTAGAAAAAATTAAAGGTCATGACTTAGATATTATTGAGTTTACTGACAGAGGTGAGCCCTTCTTTTATTATTATAAGATAAGAGATTACTTAAAAACTTTAACTACTGAAGATGCAAAAACAATAAAGTTTTTAACAAATTTAAATTTATTATCGGAAGAAAGAATTAAAGAACTTAAAGATATAAGTGAAAAAACTGGTATTCACTATAAGTTTGAGGCCTCTATAGATGGTATCACAAAAGAAGCTTATGAAGCTACTCGTATTTATGGAAAGTTTGATAAGACTATCACAAATCTAAAATATTTATTAAATAATTTTGATGATGTTTTAGTAAATTACACTATTAAAAAACCTAATATGGCTGCCTCAAGAGAAGAGATTGAAACGTTTTTCAGAAATTTAGGTGTATGGGTAGTTATTACTTATGACTTTTTTGATGAAGATTGTAAAAAATTATTTATTGAAAAGTTTTAACGATCTTTAAAATAATTTGTTAAATATTGATTCATATTTTTATCTAAAAAATCACTTTGCATAGCGATTCTTTCAGGTAAAATATTATAATTATTTACTAAAAAATCTTTCACATAAGGAGTGTCTTCTTTGTTAGGTTCTTTAATCGTAAAAGTAATATCTACATTATTATTTCCAAAAATCTCTACAGTGTTCTGCAAATTAGCCATTACATTTTCAAAAGAAAGTCCACATCTCACTGCTTCAAAGGTTTTTTTACTAATGCCATCTACTGAAATTGCAAAAATATAGTTTATACCTGTCATATCACTAATAGATTTTAATTCTAATAATCGTTCTTTAGTGAGTGTTGAACCATTTGTTAAAAATCTTACAGTCTTAAAATCTTTTTCAGCAGAAAGAGTTTTTAAAAATGCTGTTATTTCTTTATAATTTAAAAATACTTCTCCTTTCCCATCTAGTTGAAGAGTTCCATATCCAAAACCTTTTACTTTTGGTAAAATAAAATTATAAAGTAAATCTCTTTCTCTAGGGTCGGGATGAGAATGATCTGCAGCACAACAATGATAACATTTTGCATTACATAAACTACTGCAACAAATATCTATTGTTTGATATTTATTATCATCAAAGTCGCAATTCATTAAACAATTTTCAATATGGTAAGGATTAGAAGGTAATTCATTTGGTGGAATAATAATATTATCTAATGCCTTAAATTCTTCAATTGAAATTTTATTTCCATGTAAATAGCAGCATTTTGTTAGTTCAACTTTATTTATAGTAAAATCTACTTGTATAGAATATATTTTTCTATGGCATTTATTCATATTGAAATTAGTCACTAATTTTATTGTTATGGAATTCGCAAATCATGGAAATTGTACCATTCCTTATGGTGCGCTTTGGATTACAAGAGAAAATGATACAGAAGTTGCTCTAAAAAGATGTTGTCATTTAGCTCCTTTTAAAACCCTGAGCTTTGAAGAATTTTCAAAAATAGATGATATAATAGATTATACAAAGACGTTTAAATATCCTTCTCCTGAAGAATTACGAAAACAAATGACCATGGATAGATGTACTACTTGTTATTTTCCACCCGATAAAATTAAACAAGTAGTGGTATCTTTATCTCATGCTTGTAATATTCATTGTCATGATTGTTTTTTTGATGGACATCACACAGATACTAAACAGATTAAAGATTTATTTTTTAAAACATTATACAGTGTTAAAGGTCATCAGCTTTATCAACTACAACTCACAGACCAAGGAGAGCCATTCTTTTATTATAATGAGGTTGTTAAATTTTTAAGGAGTCTTACTCTTAATGATACTGAAACTATGCGGTTTTTTACTAATATGACTTTATTAAATAAAAATCGTATTTTAGAATTAAAGAAAATAAGTGAACAAACTGGTGTTAAATATATGTTTGTTGCTTCTATAGACGGCATAACTAAAGAGAGTTTTGAAGGAACAAGATGTGGCGCAAATTGGGAACAAGTTATGGAAAACTTTGATAACTTAATTTCCATTTTTGATAAAAAAGATATTTGCGTTTGTTGTACTATTCGAGAAGCTTCTATTAAAGATTTGCCAAATATAAAACCCTTTTTTAATTCAAAAGGTGTAGAAGTTAATATTTACTATGATATGTTAGATGAGAATTGCAAAAAAGCATTTTATAACTATAGGGGATAATTATGGAAATTAATAGAAAATGTTGGAATCCTTTAGGTGAACTATCAATTATATTAAATCAAGAAGATAAAGTTTTTTTACGCAGATGTTGTTATCTTGAGCCATTTTCAATTTTATCAATTGAGGATTTTTTAAAAATTAATAATATAATTGAATATGCTTATCAGCATTGTAATGTCCCACCTGTTTTTAATGATGAACACAAAGACAGTTGCTTAGTTTGTCATTTCCCTAAGAAAATTGAAAAAGTAACGGTTGGCTTATCAAAGGCTTGTAATTTACGTTGCTATCATTGCTTTTGGGATGGAATGCATAAAGATAGCCCTGAAACAAAACAATTATATTTTAAAACTTTAGAAAATATTAAAGGAAATTGTCTTACTGAAATAAGATTAAATGATAGAGGTGAACCATTTTTTTATTATAATCAAACACTTAATTATTTAAAGTCTTTAGACCCATGTAAAGATACTAAACAAGTAAGTTTTGTATCAAGTCTTTCTACATTAAATGAGACTAGAATTAAAGAATTAAAACAAGTAAGTGATAATACAGGAATTCCATATAAAAACATCACTGTTTCAATTGATGGAATTACAAAAGAAACGTTTGAAGCAACTAGAATAGGCGCAAACTTTGAAAAAGTTATGAACAACCTTGAGTTAATGGTTAAAGAATTTGGGTCAGAGAACATATGCATTAACTATGTTATTAAAAAACCAAATTTTAAAGATAAAAATGTTAAAGAATTTTTTTCAAGAAATTTTAATATAGGCTATACTTTTGTGACATACGACTGCTTTGACGAAGAAGCAAAGAAAGTGTTTGAGGAAATGTAATGGAAGTTTTTAATAAATGTGTAATGCCTTCTAGACTAGAAATTACTTATGAGCCAAAAGGAAAAACAGTTTGTCTTTCTAGGTGTTGTTATATCTATCCTTTTGTGGTAGATATGCCAATTAAAGATTTTTTAAAGATAAAGGATCTTATTTCATTTGCAGAAGAAGAATCATCAAAAGTAAATATTTCTAAAAAGCCTGCTTATGAAGGATGGTGCACTTGCCCATGTACTTTAAGTCCTAAAATAGAAGTAGTTACTGTATCTTTTTCTAAAGCTTGTAATTTACATTGTTATCATTGTTTTTTTACAGAACATAAAGATGAGCCAGACACTAGAGACCTTCAATTTGAAACATTAGAAAAAATTAAAGGACATTCATTAGAAAAAATTCATTTAATAAGCTCTGGCGAAGTCTTCTTTTATTATTATAAAGTAATTCAATTTTTAAAAGGTTTATCTCCAAAAGATACAAGAATTGTAGACTTTCAATCTAATTTAACTTTACTTTCTCATTCTAGAATAGATGAACTTAAAGCGATAAGTGACACAACAGGAGTGATTTATAATTTTTCCCCATCTATTGATGGTATAACTAAAGAAAGTTTTGAGGCCATTAGAATTGGAGCTAGTTGGGAAAAGGTTATGGATAATCTTCTATATTTAAGAGATACCTTTGGATCACAAAGTATTTTTGTCAACTTTACTTTAAAGAAACCTGCTTTCTCAGAGATAAAAGAAGTAAAAACTTTCTTTAAAATTCATGGTATTGATTATGTCCAAATAAGTCCAGATATCTATGATGATGAGGCTAAAAAACTAGTTGAAAATCTTTAAAATAAAAAGTATAATCTAATTATGAGTACTGTAGAAGAAAATATCAAAATGTTGGAGTCTCTCGAGCATTATAAGCTTATTGCTGACGAAGATGAACTTAAGTGGTTTTATGACCATTGTGTGCATCCTCTAAAGAGAAATGAGGCTTATGCTTTCTGTCTCTCAATTCGTAAGAAAAAGCTTAATGAGGAAGATTTAAAATCACCTTTAGGTCGTGTAGAAATGCTTGACCCACAGGTAGTTTTTGCAACTAAAGATGGTGAAACAACATATGAACGCTGGAAGAAAGGTATTCGTTCTTATGAGTGCCATAAAGAAGCTTTTGCATATGGAGGACATACACTTCCACCTAAAGCAATGGTTGTTTATTTCCATATTAATCCTTGTGATGAGCTTAAAGTTATTGAAGACTTGAAAGGATATATCAATATTCATGAGCAGGAATTGATAAACTCAGCTATTAAAGATATTGATCGCGCAAACTTTATTGCAAATATTCTTGGTCCTGATTTGTCTGGCTATTTGAATAATCCTACTGCCGAAAGTTTGGATGCTATTACAAAGAGAATCGGTTCACTAAAAATGAGATCTGATGAGAGTGGTACAAGCCAGTCTCTTTATAAGATGTGTAAATCACTCTCTAAGATGAAGCGCCTTCAGTTCGACAATGTTGGTACAAAATATTGGGTAGACTTTGATCTCGACCTAAATGATTGGGGTAAATATATCCGAGATTATTATGTAGATGGATTTCCACTTCTTGAAGGCTGGATGGACTACTGCAATGAAAAACTTGGAAAAGGAAATTATGTAATAGTTGCTACTTCGGGTGGTTACCATACAATGGTAAATAAAGACATTATCCATTGGAATCCAAATACTTTTATTGAAGATTTCAAACGTCTTGAAATTGAGTCACCTATGCCACATCCAGATGGATCCACACGACTTGTAAAAAATGGTGAATTGATTGATGAACTTGTTTATAATACTAATGCCATGGTGCCTGTTCCTGGAACTTTCCAGTATGGAAATATTGTACGTGTAATCAATAAAGGCGACTTTCCAGCTTAAAAAATAAGCCTCTCATTTGAGAGGCTTTTATTTATTTTAATATGTCATTAAATAATGTTATACAATTTTTAGTTTCTTTAGATTTATATAGTGCTATATCAGCGTGTTTTATTATTCCATAGATATTATCATCTTTATTTCCATAAGCAATACCTATTGAATAGGTAATGTCATCTCTAGAACGATTGGCACTTAATCTAATTTTAACTTTTGATAATTTCATATTTTCTGAAATAATAATTAAAAATTCATCACCACCATATCGAATAATATTTGCAGTTGAAAAAGATTTTTTTAAATAGTCGACCGTGTCTAGAATAGCTTTATCACCAAAGTCATGGCCATTATTATCATTTATAGACTTAAAATTATCGATATCTATCATTAAAATAGTTGAGTCTTCTAATAATAAATCTTTGCTAGTAATATCATTTATTCTTTTTCTATTCCAAAGACCTGTCATAGAATCCATTTTTGCAGCTAGCACCAGTTTGCGTTTTATAATCCATGAATTATAATAATTTATTCTTAAAATTGTGGCAGAAATTAAACTAGCTATAGACATAATACAATTTGAAAATAGTAATCCTGCTGGGTCATTAGACGTTATAAAAAGTCCTAAAACAGCTTGAGAACTTATATACATTAAAAATGGATATAAAATCTGAGCTAAAATCTGAGCCACTCCAGATACTGAGGCATACTCTAGCATGAAAATAGCTAAGCTCATAATCGTATGGCCAGTTCCACTAGTAGGTTTACCTGAAAAATGAATAGCAAAAATTTGTGCAAAAAGATTAATGTATAATAGAAAATTAGCAAAGTAAGGCTCAATCTTTTTATTTGAGAAAGACCATAGAATAAATGGGATAAGTAATACAGAAGGAATAAGACGACATAAAATAACAAAATATAAATTTCCTTCAGGACCGATACCTTTTACAAATACATCTTTTAATAACCAAAGACTATTTAAAAGAGAACATGCAATTGTCATAAGCATTTGAACCCAAAAGAAGTCCTCATGCTTATCTCTACGAAACTCAGTAGAATAAGTGTCTAAAAAATATTGTTTCAAATTCATCATAATAATTCATAGGTGGGCAAACTATTTTTAAATCAAGCTTAATTAGTTATAGGTTAATATTAACTCTATGGAAAATAAAAAAGATGAAGTAAACGCTCTTTTTCAACGTACATTAGAAAGAGCAAATAAAACAGCAGATAGAGCAGCATTATTTTTTCAATGTGTTGTTTTCTATTCAGAGCCTGTTTCAGAGGAAATTGCAATCCCATCTAGAAAGATTTGTAAATTATTGAGAGTAAAAGAAGAACCTCGCTTTACATTCCCATATTATTCTTCAGATGTTTTTAAGACTGAAGCTGAAGCTATGAAGTATTTCCCTCTTTTTATTCAAGAATTACGTAAGAAAAAGATGCTTCCACCTGAAGCTTTTAAAAGTGATACAGAATTAGATGATACTAGATGTAAAGCCGCTTTAGCTCCTCTTACTTTAGCTGAGATGGAACTTAAAGACGAAATGAATTTACCAAGTTAGGAGAATATATGGACTGGTTTAAAAGTGCACAGCCTTCTCATAAAGAAGATACATGGGAAGGAAATTATGTTGAAACCAAGGTTTGGAAATGTATCGGAGAAAATGGAATTGCCTATGATGGAAGAACAGATTATGATAATATAATTTTTGTTCATGGCTCTATTTATGATAAAGATTGTTTTTTAGTGAAAAATAATCACTATGATACAATAAATAATTTACATATTCGCTTTTGTTATCCAAGTGATTGTGAGCCTGTGTCAATATGTGATGACTACAAAAAATTATTAAACGTCGAAGAATTTAAAAATGCAACAATTATAGGTAGAAAACGCTGGGATAATGAATATTCATATTATATTGTTTCTAAAAAAGAAAAAGAACTTTATCAAAATTATGAAAAAGATCCACACGAATGGATCATAGATGGAAAAACCGTCTCTAAAAAAGACTATGACCACTTAATGTGTACATCTCTTATAGTTGAGGCTGAAGATATTATTCCAGTTTCAGCAGCTGGATTAGAGATTAATACTTGTGTCGAACGAGACCGCTTATATAAAACTGAGCATACTATGAAAGTAGTAAAGCAAGAACTTCTTGAAAAGGACTTCATTATAACAAGTCCTGGCTCAGAAAAATATAAACTCATGAGTCATTTTTATACTCCAGTTTTAGGTAGATGGTTTAAGAAATCTGATTGGGAAAAAATGGTTGAAAAACTTAAAAAGCCACATGACCCATATGTTATTAAAGGAACTAATAAGCCACCTTATTTTAAGATTGATGATTATATTGTAGAAGCTAATACTCCAAGTTGGTATGAGTTTATTTTAATTTATTATTTTGATAGTAAAGTTCAAGATTGGATGCTTGAGAAAATGAATAATGCTTAAACAAAAAGATGATTATTTTATTTATAATAAAGAATATAATTGTTGGATGCATAGGACTCCACTGAAATGTATTATAAATCCAATTTTAAGGTTTATTCAATTTTATACAAATAAACCTTTTGTTATATATTCTGAATGTGAAGAAATTGATGGAAAATGGCATTTTATAAAATATGGATTTGGAAGAATAGAATATGTACACAGGATATTTCGCAAAATTAAAAGATTATGAAAGATTAGGCCTTATACCTATTGCAATTTGTGGTGGAATACCAAACTGGTATAAAGGTCTTTGGTATAAAAAACTCGCTCCTAAGTGGTCATTCTTTAATGAATGGAAAAATGGTACAGAACATAAAAGAGACAATGACTATTATATCCAACATTTTAATGATGAAGTATTAAATCATCTGACATATGATCAGGTTTTAGGCGACATTTCAAAATTATGTGGTGACTTTGATATAAATAAAGTTGTATTATTATGTTATGAGAAACCTGGAGACTTTTGCCATAGGCATTTAGTAGCTGAATGGCTTAATAAAAGTGGTTTAGTAGAGTGTAATGAATTTAGAATTAGAAGTTAATATCAATTAAAACAATTTTTATAGTAAGGAGAAACTAATCAATGCAATTTAATTTGAAAAAAGATGAAATTAACAGATTAAAAGTATTTAATTCGTATTTGAAAAGTTGTAATAACACTGCGGCTCTTAAAGCAGAACAGCTTTTCGTAATTGACAATAATAAGTTGTCAGTTTATGGAAATGGAGCAAGTGGACATATTACGGCAGACTTTGATATAGAATCAAATGATTCATTTAAGTTTACAATCGACTTTTCTAAGTTTTTGAATTACCTTGAAAAAGTAAATTCAGATGTAAACACTATTTCTTATGCAAATTCAAAGCTTGTTTTCACTGGTGACCAGACTTCAGCAAAATACTCTCAGGTTTGTTTGAACACAATTGAAGAAGAAGCCGCTGATGATATGAAGGCCATTTCTGATTTTGAAACATCTAATGCATTTACAAATGCCACAACAATTTCACTTACAGATGACCTTAAAAATACAATCTCTTACATGAGTAGTATGGCTGGTCTTTTGAACTGTAATAAGTTTATTAAGATTTCAGATGAAGGCGTGACAAGTGTAGATAACACTTCTATTATTACAAAGAAAATTCAGACAGGCGCAAATGGAAAAGATTTTTATCTTTTAAGAACAATCTCTCCACTCCTTAAAGATGCTAGAGAATTTAAGATTTGTAATTTTGAAAGTTCTTTGGATAATTCAATCAACCCATATATTTATATCAACATTGATTCTCTTGGAATTAAGATGTGGTTTAACGAGCCAGAAGTTGATTTCCAGATTCCTTCAGATGAAGAAATTACTGCAATGTCAGCTCCAGCAGATGCAGAATCTGAGTTGACAATTAAGACTGCAGATTTTTATGAAGCAATTGAAAAGTTTGAAGGTGTATTTGATGCAGACTCTTGGAAATATAAACAGCTTAAAGCAAGTTTTGACCCAACTGATAAATCAAAGATTTTGCTTCATTATGATAATATGGTTTCAGAGGTTAGTGCAGATCTTCCAATTGTTTCGGTTGACAAAGATAGATTGATTGATGGACTTTTCCTTTTCCCAACTTTACATATGAAATTTTTGAAAGAGGATTTACTCAAAGAAGAAACATTTAAGTTTAGTTTTGATTTTGATAATGATGCTCACATTATTATTCATATCAAAAATAGCTTTATGGATATAGCTCTTACAAAGGTGGATGCATAATGAGTTTAATTTTTAAACCTAGAAAAAACTTTACAGAAGTAACTTCTTCATATTTTGAAGATTTTAAAATGATTAAGCGGTCTATGACTGAAGTTAAAGCTGAAAAATGGATAAATAAAAAAGAATGTCCAGGTTTTAATTTTGAGGCTTTGGACAGAGCAAATGCAGTTCAGCTTATTACTTTAGCTAGATATGGCGCTTTTGAAGTATCACAGTTTGCTGAGTCCTTGAATGATAATCAGCTTAGTAAATATAAATTGAATTATGGTCCTTGGAAAGATTGGAATCCAGATAAAGACCCTGAAGAAAAGACGATTTAAGGTCTGTTAATATTTAGATATGTACTAATTAAATCATACAGCAGTTGCTGTAATTTAATGTAATATATAAGGAGAAAATGCAATATGTCAGAACAACTCAATGATGAGTTCTTCACAGAGTATGCGAAGAAACTCAAAGAACAAGAAGAACAGAACTCTAAAAATAAGGGTTCATCTTACACACCTTCAAAAACTTATGAAGATGTAGCCTACACAGGAACTGATAAAGGTCAGTATCGTATCGTTCGCCTTCTCGGCGCCCCAATCGGAACAGAATCAGTAATGTCCTCATTCAAGAGATCACCTTACGATCCTCATGAAATGCTTATCGCTGATGTAAAAGACGATGATGGAAAGCGTTTTACAATTCGTATGCCAATTCCAGCAGAAAGAGAATCAGATAACTATATTCTTTTGAGACTTTATAACAAAGTTATGGAGAAGACTTATGTAAATAAGAAGCCAGTATTTGTAAATGAGGCTAAATTTCCAGAACTCTTCAAAGCTGTTTCAAAAGGTGGATTTAAGGAGTCTGATGGATTTGCCTTCACTTATTCAAAAGGTTTCAAAGGTGACCGCGTTACAATTTACAATGTAATTGACCGTTCAGATGATTGGTGTGCTAAAAATAAGCATACTAAGATTCTTGCTCGTGATGTTACAATCGATGACCAGAACAGAGTATGGGCAAAGGAAGGTATTAAGTCATTTGGTTTTGTTACAAAAATCCGTGATTTGATTGGTAAATATGGTAATTATGAAAAGTATGATGTAGCCATTAAAAAGAATGGTGAAAAAGATAATCCATTTGATGTAAAGAATGCTTCTCGTCTCAAGGAAAAAGAGATGATGGAAGAGCTCATCAACAATGATGGATCTCAAGTAGATGAAGCTCTTATTGTCGAAGGTAATCTTACACAGGAAGAAATGGCTTATAAGAAGTATGATATTGAGAAGCTCTTCGGACCAACTCCATATTACAAACTTCTTAAGAGAATTCCTTCTGTATTTAAGCTTTGTGATGCATCACTTGGAACAAATTATTTCGAAGAATTACAGGGTCTTGCTGAAAGAGAAAAGGCTGAATGGGAAGCTAAGAGAGCTGAAACAGAAGCTGCTCAGGCAGAAGCTGAGAATGCTGCAATTCGTGAAAATCTTAATATGACAGAAGATGAAATGAATGAAGTTGCTTCAACAGATACAATGCCAGATCCAATGGCAGCTCCATCTTTTGATAATATGGAAACAGCTAATGTTGAAGCTCCAAAAACTCGTCGTTCAGCAGCTACTAGTTTAACAGCAGATAAGATTGCCCTTCTTAAGGGTTATGATATGCTTCCAGAAGCTTCAAAAAAGCGTATTAAGGATGTAACAAATATCAATGGTAAAGTAAATATTGTTTGGGACACAGAAGCTGACTGTCTTGCTTGTGATACTTGTGGTGCTATGTCTCCTGAAGAAGGAACAACACACTGTCCAGTTTGTGGTGTTAAATTCGAATAGTTGTTAATATAACAATAATATAGCTCCAGCTATAGCTGGAGCTTTTTTAGTTTTAAAGGAGATCTTCAAATGAAATATAGCTTAAATGATGCAAAAAGTTTAATTCAATTTATTTATGGTTTAACAGATTATAAAGCTCCAGAAAATATCCTTACAAAAGTGGTATTTTTTTATCGTTCGGACACTGAAAAAGAAATTCTTAAAAAGAACGGTGTTTATTGCTTAGATAGAGATTGTTCAAAAGAAGATATTCAAGACTTACTAAATAATAAAATTTTATCTGAAAAATATGTTGCTTTACATTCAGAAGACTTAAAATTATATATTTTTTTACTTGAACTTAATATCATTTCAATTGTTTTAACTTCAGAAATGACACCAGATATATTTGGCTCTTTAGGATTAATACCTAAAATTGATGATCATTATAATCTTAATGAATCTGAAAAAGGGCATCTTTTAACAGTTTTTGCAGAATGCACCAAAGATTATAAATATGTGGCTTTAGGTGATAAATTTTATTTATGTTATAGTGATGATCCCGACTTGATAATTGATGATAGTTTGATTAATAGTATTAAATCCACTAAATATAATGTTATGAATATTTTCAGTGAAAGAGCTGATAAAATATTGACATCGTTTAAAAATGCAAGATCTAACAATTAAGGGCTATTATGATAGCTTAGACAGAAAAGATTATATTAGTACCGACCTCATGGTAAAAGTAGGACTCGAATGGTTTCTATCTACTCTTTTATTTAAGGGTGATGTAAGCCGAGTTCTTTATTCTAAAGAGGACATTGTATTTAGACGCAGAACTGAGACAGTTGGAAAAGGCTTTGTTAAAGGTGATAATAATATAAATTATGTGTCACTAGATTTACCTTTTGCTTGTTATAGTGCTGCTGGTTCTTTTGAAGAAGATGACCGAACAGCCTCTATGAATACGGCCGCAGCTGTTAAAGGTTGGACTTCACCTGAAACTGGTATTGTAGTAAAAGCGATGCCAGTAAAAATAAATTATCAAGCAACAGCATTTTATTCTAAATTAAGAGATACCGATAAAGCTGCAACATTCTTATTCTGGGAACAATACCCAAAAGCTCCACTTTATATGTCAGTTGAAAATGATGTTGCGGGTATGAAAGTAGATGTGCCTGTCAATGTTACTATAGAGTCAATTGACCAAAATCCAGAATATGCTGAAAAGAAATGGCTTAATGAAGCTAAAATTTTCCCAGTTAAAGTTGGTCTTACAGTTAGAACATATCAAATCTTAATTGAAGACTTTGAAAATACAATTAAGCTTCCTGTTAGATTCTCAGGTTTATATGCCTATAATGATGAGGATATTGTATTTACACAGAAAACTTCATTAGTTTGGGCTAATGAAAAATGGACACCTCATATTAAGTCTGAATTAAATCTAAAAGAAATGGATGCAAAAGATCTTCTTCCAGATATGAGGCATACTCTTCAGTTAGACGACTCAGAAGATAAAGAGGCTATTTATACTGATAAGCAGGGAAAAGAAGTCATTATCAATAATAATGGAAAAACAGTAAAAGAAAAAATCGATGATGTAATTGCTGATACTATTGAGGGTTATTTTAATCAAGACAGAGATTGTAATCTAGATGAGTTAAAACAATCAGCTCAAACAGAAAATTCAGTTACAATTTCTTGGACCATTAGAGAGTCTGAAATTACAAACTTTAAGTCACTTACATTCTATATTCCAGGTATTTGTAGCCAGGGAGTTTATGACTGTAATGCGAATGAAATTGTTATTCAAGGATTAAATCCAGGCTCAACTTATGAGTGTACTGTTATCGCTTATTCTAATAATGATACAAAAATTACGTATAATCTTAAATTAAAAACAGATGGAAAATCAATTATGCCTGAGGGTGGAAGTGGAAAATTGAGTGATAAGCTCATTGGATTTACTTTCCAGAGGTAATGTTATTATAATTAATATATGGAAGATTTAGAAAATATTGAACTTACGGCTTATGAAATGAAAGTAGAGCCAAAAACTGTAAATGTTAATTGGTCTAAATTGCCTCAAACTGAAGGATTTAAATATAAGCCACCAAAACGTAGAAAAGCTGTATTAGAGCCAGTTACTGTTACTTTTGATGCTTATGATAAAAATGGTGTAAAATATAATATGACAAAAACTTTTATGCTTGAGTCATACCACGGTACTTTTGAAGATGACCAGATCTTTAGAGCGATAGAAGACTCATTTAGAGGAACTGAAATTATTGGAATTGATTTTGAGCATAAAGATTTTATAAATGGTACTCCTATTTGGGAATATTACTGTGATAAACCAGTTTGGAGTACAAAAGAATAGGAGAAAATAAATAGTGCTTTATGATTATATAATTATTGATTCTGCAAACCTTTTCTATAGATGTTTAGGCAAAAATGAGACAGCAGAACAAGTTGTTAGAAAAATGATTTCTTTTACTGAGGATTTAAGACAATCCTTAAATGATACTCTTTACATTATTTTTGACCCAATTTCAGAATATGACTTGGGCGAATCTAAGTCATTTAAGTTTCCATCTTCAGAAAGAAAAAAGATTGATGAAAATTATAAAGCAAATCGCCAATATAGTTCACTTTATTATCAGTCAATTGTATTATACAAAAAATATTATACATACAGAGGTGATAAAGTTAAGACCATTTATTCTCAGGAATATGAAGCCGATGACTTTGTAGAGCCTCTTTTAGCAATGATCGGACCTAATAAAAAAGTTGCTTTGGTGACAACAGACTATGATTGGTCTCGTTATATTTCAGAAGATGTTCACATGATAAATAAGGGATTAGATAAACCATTTTCTGTTAAAGATTTTGAAGAAAAATTTTTATTCAAACCAACAAAAGCATCTATTACACTTTACAAAGCTTTATATGGTGATGAGTCTGATAATATTAAAGGTTCAATTTATTTAGATAAAACTAAACTTGTAAATAACATTAAAGAGTTATGCTATAATTATATTAAAGAAGTTGGTGAAACTGGTAAAACTTTAGCTGATGTAGAAGCAGACCTTAAAAAAGGCCAGCATTTTGATGTAGGTCATATGGGCGAAACACCTCTTGAACAGCTTCTTTTTGCTTTTGCAATGAATTCAAAACAGGTTAATATAATTGATAAGACTATACTAAACATGTCCGTTGTTCGTTCTTTACTAGAAGGAAAGGACATTAGCAAGTATATACATTTTAATCCTGAAAAACCAGAATATAATAGTGTCATCCGACAGTCTATCTTCAAAGTTGACACTAAATCTTGGTTTGGGAAAACTAAATAAAGGAGGCCGGAATGGCTAAAAAAGACACAACTTCGAAAGAAGTTGGAAAAACAGCTTTCATTCGTCAGGAAATTGACAATGTAGGTAAGAAGCTTAAAGAGCTTTATTCACTTACTGGATTTGATGATGATGGAAAAAAGACTCGTGAAAAAGCTGGCTTTGACGAAACAGAAATGTTCTTCATGGTTCACGAGCGTGATGCACTGGAACTTTATATGTTCTGTCTTGAGAATCGCCTTAATTACCTGCTTGGTAAAGAGAAGAAGGAAGGAGGTGATAAATAATGGTTACAGTTAAAGTTTTGGAAGATCGTGATGGAAATCCTAATCTTGAGCGTGCTCTCAAGAAGTTTAAGAAGGAAGTCATGAAAGAAGGTATTATGAAAGCTTATGAAGAAAAGCGTTATTTCGTAAAGCCTTCTGCTAAAAAGCATCAGAAGAAAGTTTGGCAGAAACACCTTAATAAGGTTATTCAGAAGCAGGAAAAACTTGCAGAAAGTAAGTTTGAAAATGCTGAAAAGCTGCCAGATGGAAAAACTTTAGAGTAGTTTTAAGAAAGGTCAACTAAATGTTGACCTTTTTTCATTTTAAAAGTATATTCTATTATAGTATGATAAATCAAAGTTTTTTAATAGCTTGGGAAAATATTCCACTCGAACCAGATGACTCTCATGATGAATATATTTTGGGAAATTTATTTACAGAATTCCCATTTTATAAGTTTATACCAACTCCAAATCGAATGTTTTATATGCTCATATGTATGAAGCCTGAAACATTTCAATATAAAGTCTTTACAATGACAAAAGCATATATGAAAAATTTAAAACCATTAATTAAATGGGGTTTAAAATATAATAAAAGAAAGGAGAAAAATAGTGGATCCAAAACTTAAAGAAGTTTTTGAAACTGAGTATGCTAAAGTTCCGGAGTTCGTACAGAGTTTTATTGAGAAAAACTCTCTTAAAGATAAGCTCGAAAAGTATTTTGCAGACCAAAATAAAGATGTAGAATACAACAGCTTTACAGCTTATATAAATGTTATGCTCGGCGATGCTGATGGTGATGATGATTATGAAGCAACTTTCCCACTGAAAGATCTTCCATTATTACGTAAGTGGTTTGAAGCTTACAGTAAGAAATATCCAGAAGATGTCAATAATGAATATTTCTGGTTGGATAATGTTGGTCATTGTGATGGTCCTTCAGGTTGTATAAATTGGCAAGTTCTTAAAGCTATCATTTATGCTGAAAAACCATTTTCTTGTGATGACAGATATGAAGCGCCAAGTAGAAGTTGTTATGAATTCAGCCTTGAATATGACTCAGTTGACTTAAATGACTTTGACCTTGAAGAAGAAATTTCAGAAATACCTGATGAAGAAGATTTTGATAAATATATAATGTATGGCTGCGAAAATGGTCTCTTCTTTGGAGTTATGCCTTATGCTCTTTGGTGGAAGCAGCATGACTACCAGGATGACTATCTTTTGCCTTATAAAGAACAGGAGCCTTTCTAGTGAAAGAATATGATGACCAGAGTGAGTTGGTTGATTTAGCCACTCTTAAAAAGAAAAAATTACCTTATGTAGACATTCATACTTTGGAAAAAGCACCTTCTATGTATAGAAATAGAATGGAACGCAGGTATGACAGAGATTGGAATACTGGAAAAGAACATGAATGGTATGAGTTTATTGATAAATATCCAGTATGGCGAGTTGACTGGTATAACGTTCTTATACCACCATATAAAGACCATCCAAAGACAGAATATGATGATGCTTGTATTAATGGACTTAAAAACTTTGAAGAATTCTTAAAAGAACATGGATTAACAGATTTTAAAAAGCACGATGACTATGATAATACTATCGGCTATAAAGATATGTCACTTTCAAGCTTTGTTGTTTTCCAGCTTTTTAGGCTTATCGAAAAAAATATTGGAAAAGAAATTTGTTATATTTATCCACGTGGATTTAATGATTGTATTAGGCCAGGTTGGAATACCAAATTGTGCTGGTGGGATTGGAGAGAAAGATCATGGTTTAAAGAAGCCGACTCAAATATTCGTTTCTTTTTTGAAGATTTTTCAGATCCAAAAGAACTTGTTGAAAAGTTTAATGAACTATTAAAAGAATTTATTGAAAAAACTGCTTTTGGTAAATGCTGGCAGAAAAATATTACTTTTACAGATGAATATAAATCTGCAAAGCCTCGCGCTCCTAAAAAGAATGTAGAACCTTCTGCTGAAGAAAAATTGTCTATTGCTCAGTCTCGCTTAGACGAAATTCTTTGTAGCACACCAGATGAGTTATTAGACTTTATCAAGAATAAAGGTTTATTGGATGAGTTTAAAAATTCTTTCCTTGAGCAATACTCAAAACAGTCATTTACCACAATTTCTATTGATGCAGATGTAATGTTTGGTGATGCTGATGGAACTCATCATCAATGTTTTGCAATGTCATTCGACGAATGGGATTACCTTAAAGAATGGTGGACTGCATATCGACAGAAATATCCTGCTAAGAAAGATACATTTGAAATGGATCATCCTATTTTTGGTGTAGGCTATCAGGAAGCAGGTGAAGGAGCATGGAAAATTTGCGCTGTTGATAAACTTCTTGAAGATAAGACGGTAAAAGTATTTGACTTTGATAATGGATATTCTACAGTTAGAATGAATGTTAGCAAAGATGAAAGTGCTACATTTGAAAATCCATATGAAGGTATTACAGATAAACCAGACTCAAGTTCTTCTTATGAAGAGTTAGATGATATGCTTCTTGCTTATGCTTCATATTGGCATGCTATGGATAAAAAAGATGAGGCTTTAATTGAATTGCCAGAGATTTGGTAGGAGAAAAAATGAAAAAAATAATTACTAGAGTTAATAATTGTTTAACTATGGACTGGGAAGACGTTTGGCTTGTTGGGCATGATGAACATAGTAAAACAATTTTTCTAAAAACAATTTATGGCGCAACGCACAATATCAATTGTGATAATAGTGCAACCGCTGATAAACTTTATGCAGAATTGAGTAAAACTTTTGAAGAAGCTAAAGATGAAATGGAGTGTAGTAGATGACAAGAGAAGAAAAGAAACAGAAGAAATTGGAAGAGCAGGAAGCTAAAAGACTTGCTAAGATTGAAAAGAAAAACAATCGTTTTTACAAAAAGTTGAAAGCGAAAATTGACCAGCTTTTTGAGTCAACAAAGCTTACATTTTGTGGAAAAATGTTTATGCTTAGTATCTATACCTCAATTATCTCTGGTATAGGTTGCTGTATTGTTTCATGCATAAGGGCCATCTTTGTTGCACTTTTGGCTATTGCGAAAGTTGATACTACCAAGTTGGGCTTTTTTGATGGAGCCACAGGCGTATGTTGGACATTATTTATCATATCTCTCCTGTGTGTAGTAGGATTAGCTATAGCAGAAATAATGAGTATCGATGATTCAGATACGTCACTTCTTGAAAAAGAGGACGAAGAATAGTATATTCTATATAAGAGGTAATATCTATGGTAGAAGCAGTATATCAATCTAATAACAATTTGATGGGTAATCAGCAGTCTTTCAATGGTGACAAAAAGAAAAAGCACCAGAAAAAAGAAGAATCTATTATGGATATGTTCCCAACTGCAGAAGTAATGCGAGCTAACAAAGAACAGAAATTTGAAGAGCAGCTTGCTCTTGTTAAAAAGGTTCAATCTTTGGAAAAGTCTGGCAATAAAGCTGCAGAATACTTAAAAGCAGGTATCGACAGAAACTTTCACATGGTAAACATTGTTGTGCCAGATGATATCGTTGTAAGGCCTAGACCAAAAAATGCGATTGACATTTATGCATAACAGAATTACTGAAATCAAAAATATTCAAAGACACCGTAAAGAAGTTCAGAGAATTGCTAAGGAAAAAGGCTATTCTTTTCCTTTTCATGACTTTCTAAAAATGATAAATGTTTTTATCTTTGGCGATAAAATTGCAACAAAACTTCATAGAAAGTTTTCTGGACACCACGACCATATTTATTCTGATGGAGTAAATACATATCGTGATATTCCAAATAAAGTTGAAGCTGTTATTGATTGGGAAAGTGCTAGATTTACAAAGCCTGAAAAACAATTAACAGCTTATGAAACTTGGCAAAAGCTATATCCTGATATTGATATGGCAAAAACTCTTAAAAAATTAGGATTTTGGGAAAATGAAAAGAATAGTAGTAACTTATAATTTTCAGTACAGATTAAAAGATGGCTCACCTTCTGGAATGGTGTGTGGTATGGATATTTTTAGAATGGAAGGACTTGCCAGAGTTGATCAATGGAATGAACTGATAGAACATATCACAGATACTCATCCAGAAATCATTCCAAATACTATTTGTGTTTTATACACAAAAGAACTATTAAACACTTAAAAAGGAGAAAATAAATGAAAAAACTTTTTATTGCAGTGGTATTGATGTTTATATTTGTATGCTCAGCTTTTGCTTATACAGAAGGTAAACGTCTTAAGGATGTTGGAATTCCTGAACGAGTAAGCTTCATTCAGTTTGACAATGGTGGAAGAGTAACCTGTGAAGCTACAAACGCAGAAGTATCTATTTTGGTCCAGACTAATGAGTCAATGTTTTCCATGACAAATGGTAATAAAATTCAATTTTATGTTTATGAAATAAAGGGTGATATTACTATTTATAAAGGTGATGGATCTAAGGAAAAAGTAAGTAAATACCGAATTATTGACAGTGAGTCATTGTCTATTTCATATTACTAAAAGTTGGACATCGAAGCGTGAGAGCTTTTATTTAAAAAAGTTATTTAAAAATACCAAGAGGCCTGCTTAATCCATAAAGCAGGCCTTTTTAGTTAATATTTATTAAGGAGTATTATATGAAACTAGGTGTAGTAAATTTTTTACCAATCGCTTATAAAGTTGAGTCTTGTACAATTGATGATGAAACATATAAAAATGGTTATATGTGTTTCTTTGAACAGAATGGAAGAATTTGTATGGACCTTAATATGGAGAAAATGAAATATCAACTTTTTGACAATTCATTAGATGCACTAATTTCTAAAATAAACGACCATATTGATTTTGGTCTTATTGAGGCAACAGATGGTAATAGCAATTGATTATGACGGAACTATAATAAATAGTGATGCTTACCCAAATAAAGGTGAGATTCGTCCAAATGCAGCTAGTGTAATTAAATGGCTTAAATCTAAAGGTGCTACTTTAATTTTATGGACTTGTAGAGAAGGTAGAGCTTTAGAGAATGCTAAGGAATTACTAGAAGAGAATGAATTAGAATTTGATGCCTTTAATGATAATGCTGATAGTTATTATAAATCTAGAAAAATAGTGGCTGATATCTATATAGATGATATGGCATGGCCACGAATATCCATTGATTGGAAAAATATAGGTAAATCTTTTGGAATGGAGGAAAAAGACTTTGAATGATAATGAAGAATTAAGAAAGAAGATTATTGACTCTTATGATAGCCAATTAAAAGACATTTTTACTGAAGATGAAATTTTGACTATTTTGGATGCTCTTAGACCGCAGACATTGACACCTACTAGCCCTGGCTTTTGGCCAACAATAACTACTAATGCGAAAGGTATAATTGATGCAAATGACATAATTCATCCTTATAACAATGATATGTTTAAGGTTCATCCTGATCAGGATCCTCTATATACAGGAGTTACAATTACTTCTACAGCAAATAGTGCTGCTAATACAACAATGGAGCATTGTGAAAGTTAATGAGTGAAACAAGATTTAATGTAGCTCTTGCTGCTAGAATTGATCGTTCTCAAAAATTAACAAGTCTATGGTCTCAAATTCTTGGAGAAGATTTTGATGGTTTAACAATTCAACAGCAAAGAAATCTAGCAATTATATTAAATAATACAGCTAAATGGTTGAAAAGTTTATCTTCTAAAGAATTTGAGCGCTTCAGTATAAAAAGTCCAGAAGAACATATAAGAAATACTATAAATGCTTATAAGAGTCTTATTAAAAATGGTTTTAATGTAGTTGGGTTAGAAACCCCAGTTTCTTCTTTTACAAGTGAAAATGACCAAGAATGTTATACAATAAAAGCATCTTTTTTGGCACAAAATGCAGAAGAAATCATTAATATGTCTAAAAGTATCTTTGAAAGAGAAGGGCCATATATATCTATTCCCTATATTTCGATTTTAGTTTATGCTAGAAAAAGTAAAGGCAAAGATAGCATATATGGCAGTTTAGATTATCTAAGATGGAAGATGGCTTACTAACAACCTAACATTTTATTTATTCTGTCAATCTCTTCTAAAGCTTTAATTGAGGCTTTGAAGAGATTTACTTCATTTCGCCAATCAATGAACTGGTCGTCATAATGCTTTTCCATATATTTTACAAGTTTAGTTTCATCTTTCTTATTAAAATAATCTTTTAATACTTTTTCACAAGTGTCATCTACACGATAACCATCTTTCATTAGTTTTATAATTTTAGCGACTATTCCAACCTTAAATTCAACATATGAATTGTCTTTATAAATATCATAATGTTGAAATCTAACACATTTTTCCTTAAGTGATTTTTTACAAGCTTTAGCATATAACTTATTTTTGCCAACATCATAAATAGCTCCATCAGTAGAGAGCCAAGATGTTTTAGTTACATTCTTAAAGGTTCTTTTAATATTTCTATATTCTACTGTATGCTCAAAAGGTACAAAAGGTTGATGAGAGTCTAATGTCCAGATATCTAATTCTTTTGCATAATAGTCATCATAATGTGGGAAAACTTTACATCCACCACAGTTATTTTTTCTAAACTTAATTTTATTAGAATCTAAAAACCAAAGCAATTCTTCTTTAGGCATATCAATAATTATATCTAAATCCCGTGGTCCAGTAGACTCAAAATCTTTATCAAGACACCATTTTATAAAGCCACCTACAAAAGCATAGTTATATCCATTCAAATCGCAAAAGTCTAATATTTCTTTTAAATAAGTACAACACTCTCTATAATATTTTATTGCTTTCTTAATTCGTCTTTTTGTTATCATGTTTAAAATATTAACCTCGGTTAATATTATTCTATGTTTGAAAAGGTTAACCCAATGCATCCTGATAAGGTTGCAGATAGAATCGCCGGAGCGATTGTTGATATGGCCTATGAATATACTAATCCTAAAGTTGCGGTAGAAGTATTAATTGGTCATCGTAAATGTTTTATTATTATTGAATCATCAGTAAACTTTGCTGATAGTAGCTTACAGTACAGAATCACTGAGGCTGTAAAACGTATTTCAGGTCGTAATGATTTTGAAGAAATTCAAATTGTTTACCATCCACAAGATGTAGAGCTTGCTAAAAACCAGGAAAACGGTTTCAGAACAGGTGATAATGGTATTTTTAAGGGAGTTTATACTTCTGATGAAGAAAGGTATTTATCAGAAATTGCTCGTGTTATTTATGAAAAATATCCTACAGATGGTAAGTATATTTTAGACTATAATAGCTCTAAGCTCATTATTTGCCAGTCTTGCACAGATGAAAAAGAAATTATTCATAATTTGCCAGCAGGAATAACACAGATTGTAAATCCATTAGGTCCTTGGACAGGTGGTATTGATGTTGATACTGGCGCCACCAATCGTAAATTAGGCTCTGATATGGGAAGAGGAGTTACAGGTGGTGGACTCCATGGTAAAGACCTCTCTAAAGCTGATGTTTCTGTAAATATCTATGCTTACCTTAAAGCACAGGAACTTAAGAAAGATGTAGAAATCTGTACAGCTATCGGAGATGATACTGTAGATGGAAAGCCTTACAGCGAAATTGTAGAAATTGCTAGAGATTTTATTAAATCGAAAGGTGGTTTTGAAAAGTTTGCTGAATGGGGACTAATCTAAATTAAAAAGGTGAGCTTAATGCTCACCTTTATTTTTATAAGTCAATATCTCTATCCATTTTTTCTTTAAAGCGCTTAATCCAATAATCATAGCTATCTACATCTGGGTGCTTTAAGGCTTCTTGATAGAAGGCAACGATTCTACGTTTTGCTTTATTTAAGTCAGTAATTTTATCCAACTGTCTCTGCATCTGATAATATAAGTTTTGTAATCTACCTGGTTTATTAAACGTTCTCTTCCAAGCATCTGATGCTCTCATAATATCTTTAGCATCAGGATGAATATTTGCTGCAATATCAGCTTGTTTTTGATCAAATCTTGCTTTTTCGGCTGCTTCAGCTTCTTCTTTAGCTTTCTTTTCGGCCGCTGCTTTTGCCTCTGCCTCAGCTTTTGCTTTAGCTATTCTTGCGTCATTTTCAGCTTTTTTCTCATCAGACCAAGGTTCATTTTTGAAGTTAGAAGGATCTTGATTCCATCTTTTAGAAATAGATTTTAAAGCTCCTTGTAATTTACAAATATCAGACCAATCAGCATCCAAATAATCATAATATATATTTTTATCAGTCGAGCCATTATCGCTTCTCTCAATCTGTGCAACTCTCCAAATACCTCTAATAAGAGAGTCAATATCATATGGATAAATATATACTACGAATTCACCATTTTCTTCGCCGGCATGAACATAATCAATATGTTTGTAATAATAATTAAATATTCTGCCTTCTCTGCTGTCACTCTCGCCAATACCATCCCAAATCTGTCCAACAAAACTTGAAATAATATTTGCATAAGCTTCCTTGTAAGCTAGACCAGTGTATATAGGACTACTAAAAGATTCTTTTAAGTTTACCGACTCTTCAAGTGGTCTATCAAAAAAACTTTCATCATTTAATTCTTCATCAACCATAGAAAGAGCAACACCTTCAGCATCGGCTTCATTGTTATACCAATCTACTCTTTCATCATTTAAATATATTGCAAAACCACCATCTTCTGGTATGAGTACTGGAAAATCGTCCATTTATATTTCTCCTTGAATAAATTAGTTAATATAATGTTATGTCTTATACAATTACAAAAAGGCCAATGGAGTTGGCTGACTTTCTTAAAGTTAAAAAAATAAAACCCTACAGTGATGATAGACAAAACTCTAAAACAGTAAACTTTGCTACAATTTTTGCTTGTTCGGGTTCAGCTTTAGGTTCTCAGATGAGACAAAGTGGTTTTAGTGAAGAAGATTGTGATAAAGCTGCAAAAGCTTTTGGACTTACTGATGCTATAAATCAAGCTATATTGGCTAAAAAGCCAAATCAAGATCCACTCGATATTAAATATTCTTTAATTGGCACTAAAATCCGTGAATTATTCGCTGATACATATCCAGGACTCTTTGGTCGTACTGAACGTGAGCAAAATTTTGCTATGACACATGGATATGTTAGAACTTGGACTGGTCCTGTTCGCCATCTTCAAGAATTCCGTTTTATGAAAAGAAATGCTAAAGGTGAAGTCGTAGGCGCAGACAAAAAATTGTTTAGTGCTATGTTTAAACACCTTAAAAATGATGCTACAAACTCCCCAGTTCAGACAGAAGAAGTTTACCAAGCCATGCCTAATGTAACAGCAGTTTGTGGTATGATTAAGAAATTAGGATTGCGTTCTAGAGTATTTAATTATGTACATGACTCTCAGGAGTTATATGTTTACAAACCTGAAAGAGATTTAATGTATGCTTATCTAAACTATCTTGCTTCAGTTGCTCGTCAACCTAATTTTGGTATTCCAATGCATATTGACGTTGAGGAAGCAGACCCATCAGCAGGAGAAGTATTCCGTCAAGGTAGAGAAATAAATATTGAAAAGTTTGATATTAAAGTTGAGTTAGCAAAATGGAATGAAAAGTTTGGTAAAAACTTTACCTTTGATGATATTGACGCAGTTAAAAATGGATGGATTCCTCTTCATGGTGTTATTGACTTAACTCCAAAGATTGGTGTTCAATATGTTCCTCGAAGAACTACAGACCCTAGAGGCTATGAGTATATTATTGATAATAAGGAAGTTTTACAATGACAATAACTTTTTCATTTGACAATCCAAGAGAATGTGCAGAAGTTCAAGAGTTTTTTCATAATAATCAGATAATAAATAGTGACCCATTGGCCAATAGACCTCCTCAGAAATTCGATATTGATCTTAAAGGATGCATGATCGGTAAATTTCAAATCGATAATTACTTTTTAAGAGATGGCTTTCTAAATCAGGATATGGGTGAAAGTAAATTTGAAATTATCACTGATGAATTCAAAATTAAATGTAAAAACTCAGGAATAAACATAAAATCTAACTAATTTATTCATATGGATATAGTACAAGAATTTATTAAAGCATCCTTAAAAGAAGCTAATAGAAGTGAAATTTCTATCGCTTATAATACCAATTTATCGAAAACAGAAAGACTAGCTATAATTTTGGCTAAAAGCTTAAATGGAAAAATTCTTAAAAAAGATAGATATAGTTTTTCATTGCGATTTAACTTACCTCAAAATTATAATTTTAGGGTTTATTATAGTAATTCATCTTTTCCAGGCCATATCTCTTTAAATGATAAAGAAATTTTTTATTGGAAAAATCTTTATTTTGTTAAAGATAGAGATATAAATTATTTAACAGATGAAGCAAAAAATTGTGAAAACAAATATAATGTTCCCGTAGATGTTTCTTTAGCTGCATTAAAGATTACTTCAAAAATGCTTTCTATAGAAGCAACATTTAATAGTCAAAATTTACCAGACAAAGATGTTACCGATAAAAGAGCAAGTGCTAAAGCCAGACGTAATTTAGAAAAATATAAGAAAGAACAAGCTTATTATAGAGATCTTTTTGTTAAATCTGGTGCTATTTCAGAAGAAGACCTTGCAAAATATATCGTATCTATTGAGCCTGAAGAATGTAATGACCCAGATTTGGACTTAGATGATGATGGTGGTTCAGCAACATTTATTAATAAAATTGCATTTATTTTCAAAGATAGAATTACAAAAGCCCTTTATAAACTTATATATGAGGTAAAATTTACTGCAGGAGCAGCTGGTTGGTCTACACCTGGCAGTTATTGGGAGCCACCTGATGGAGAGGAATGGTTGACCGGAGATGTTTATGATGATATTGAAGCAGAATTTTGGGATCTCAAAACCGATGAGCCAGAAAATGAAGCTCTTGAAGACCATTTAGCTGATATTATTGATAACTTTGCAAATTCAGGTATGCTTGCTAAATATATTGAAGATAATCTAGAAGATGTTACTTGTTGGGATGTTAGATAAAAATAAAGCCACTTTTTTGAGTGGCTTTTATATTTTTTAGAATAAAAAAGTATATTCTTAATATGAAGATTATTATTTCTAAAGATAAGAATGGTAAACAGATTACAAAATATAAATCAGAAGATGGTTTAATTTTTACTGTTAAAGAACATTGTACTACTTATGAACGCAGATGGATGAATCCAAAATACAAAAAAGAAGCCGAGTAAACACTCGGCTTTTTGTATTAAATATTTACAAGATAGTAATTACAGAAAGATGTTCCGCCACCTTCTCCATAACAGAAAATAGATTCTGCTTCATCAACAGCTTCAATAAATTTTCTAAGACTTTCATTTTTAGCAAAAGGAGAATCTTTTCCAATAATGTCATCTAAATCATCAACTGTACAAGGTTGAGCAAACTCTACATACTCAAATCTCCTATCATCAAAAAAATCAGACGCGTCGTCTAATTCTTGAATATAATAAACGCCTCTATCTAAGCTTCTATCATACTCATTATAAACTGCTTTAAAAAATTTTACTTCCATTAGTATGCTCCTCCTAAACAAAATGCTGATAAACCATCACCAATTGAAATTTCTTTACCATCTTCTGATGCTAAAGGTCCAACTCCATCTGAGTCAACAACATATTCTCCTAATTCACGTTTATTTAAATAATTTCCTATAAAGGCCATAGAGAAAGCATCTGCTGCATCAGAATAACCCATAGTATCTAAATATTCACTTATTGAACTAGGTCTATAAATTAATTCTCCTTCTTCATAATCAGCTGGGTCATCACCTAAATCATCGCAAACTGAGTCCTCATCAATTCCAGGCCAGTTATTTTTTTGAAGCCATCTTATTTTGCCTTCATCTGTATCATCTTCAAATACACTAATAGCTTGTCGAACTGCAGCATCATAAGCTTCATCACTATCTCCAACAGCATATCTCTTATTATCTACGATATAAACTGGCAATCCCCAACAAGTTTCGTCTGAAAGTTCAACGTTTGTTGTATCAAAATAATCTTTAAGAAGGTCTTCAGTTCTATCGACATCTGTAGATTCTGTAAGTTTATCAAAGAAATTATTCCAATATTTTCTTTCTTCTGATTCCTTAACAACTGTTGCCAACTTTACAGAACCTTCATCAAAAGTAAAGTTTTCCTGATTATCTTCCTCTTCTTTTTTCTTTAATTGGTCTTTCTCATATTCAGCATGAGCGTTATAAATGCTTTCATCTTTTACATTTTCTCGGATAGTACTTTCAAATAAAGATGACCAGTCAATATCACCTGAACGAGGTCTAATATTGATATGCCAATGATTAGCATTAGCTTGAGCTTCAAATGCTTTTGCAACAGGACTCTCTGATCCATAAATATCAACTGCTGCTTGCCATCTTGATCTCATTTTTTCTTCATCTTTAATAGCTTTAGCCATATTAGCTGCTAATTTAATCATTTTATCAGTATCGCCACCAGCGCGTTTAGCAAAATCCATAACTCTCTGATGATCTTTATCAGCATTATAGTCTTTTACTTCAATACCTTGGTCAATAGCACCTCTTGTTGAAAACTCAGGACAAAGAGATTCAAACCAATCTGATTCACGAATCTTTTGTAATTGAGCTACAATTTTACCTAATGCTTCATCGGTAAATGCACTCTTAGAAATGCCATTTAAGTCATCTAAGTTATTATAGCCATGTCTACGACATTCTTGACGAACATTTGAGCCAAAATGTTCTGAAAAGAAAACCATATCATATCCACCCGCTTTTGAAAAGTAGAATGGTGAATGACCTGTATCTTCTGGGTCCCAAACCCACATAAAGAATCTTGTTCCATCATCTGAGAAATCTCTTTCAGGAACTCTCTTAAATCCATAATATGCCATATTGGCTTGTGCTTCATGCAATTTTGTCATTATTTAAGTTCTCCCATTATTTGTTCTTGTATTTTTGAACTAATCTCATCAATATTTTTCTGAGCTGTTGCAGCTTTTTCAGAATTTTGAGATAACAACTCATTAGCTAAAGCACCGTTAAAAGAGTCTTCAGCTTCTTTATCATTTTTTGGAGTATTCTCCATTTTATTTTTCTGTGATGCTGCCACAGTTGCATAGTTTTTAGCTAATTCTTTTTTCTGTAAATCATTAGCTTTTGTATAGTCAACACCTTTCTCCATATTACTATGGATCTGGTATGATAAATAATCATTATAGTTTTTGAATTCTTCTTCAGCTTCCCTTAAACCAAAGTCGTAATCTTTTCTAGGAGCAGCTGCTCTTTTAATTTTTGCAAGATTATAGAAATATCGATAATCTCCATTTTCTTTGATGACGATTAATTCGCCATCTGCATTATGAGCAATTTGTCCTTTCCAAGGTGTTGCAAAGTTTGCATCGTAAGCTTCTACCCAATCGCCATCATAAAACATTATTCATTTGCTCCTCTATTTAAGATTGATGCATTATATGCTTTAATACACTCTCTAATTTCGTCTTCACTTGGATATTTATCCCAAAGAGTTGGGTCATAGAAATCTCTTAAAGACATAATTAACTCACCATCTTTATTACATTTGTATACAATGTAAGCTGTTCTATAATAGCCTCTTGAATATTGTGCACTATAAGCTTCATCGTCTCTTCTACTTCTAATTGCGTTTGCTGCATCACTTCTGTCTTCAAAAATACCATAAATGCTACCGTTGTCTCTGTAAATCTCATGTTCTGGATTAGAAATACATTCGAAACAATCTTGAAGAATTCTTTTCTTAATCTTTGGTATGATTGTTGAACTTCTTGGGCCATATCCTGTATCTGAGAAAATACCATAATAAACTTTCTCTTCTGCAATTTTAGGTTTGCTAGATCTTCCAGTAGGGTTTGGCACAATAAGCTGTACATCATAACTTGTAACTTCTGGATTTATCAATTCTACTTCATGGTCATTTATAAAAGTAGCATTATCATAGTCGATACAATAAGCAATAGAAGCAAGAGAACTTAAAATCTCAGGATCTGCTGGAATGCTTGCAAGATTTAATTTAGCACCTCTTAAATAACTCTCAGCTTTATCCATATAATTTCTACCAGTTTCATCTCTCAAAGGCTTTGTAAATGTAATAATACAAGCATCATTTACTCCTGGCTTTTCTTCATAGCGAACTGTGTTCTTAACACCTTCTTTTTCAAAATTTGCACCCATTTCTGCTTGAATAATTCCAAGACATTTATTTAGATGCTGAACATTAAAAGAGGTTGTTGGCTTTCTCATTCCCATTTCATTTAAATTATTCATTTATATTATTTCCTTTATAATTATTTAGTCTTTTTCTGTAATTTTTTAATATCTTCCTCTAGGTCTTTTATTTCGGCTTCATAACCTTCCATAGAATAACCTAAATCTTTGATCTTCCGCTTAATCTTTTTAATCTTATTAAGCCGAACCTGAATTTCTTTTCGAAGATCTAACTCTTCTTTAAGAATCTTTTCGTCCATGTGAAAACCTCCTCTAGTTAGACATGAATATTGGATGCATTACTAACCATAACACCATTACGACCTATACAGGTACCACTTGGTATTGTAGCTAATAGCATGCCGCTATGGCCAAGAGTAATATTCTGGCACTTTGAAAAGTTTACTTCATTTGTTTTAAAATCGATACTATTACCAGACATATCGATTGAAGAGAAAGATTTTCCTGGTGAACCTACCCTTAAATAAATCTTACTGCGTTGTACAGAAATCATTGCACCAGTTGTATTTATCAAAAACCAATCTCCTGTATTTCTGTTGTAAAATTCTATTAAACCACCTGAGCTTGGATTTTGAGTTGCTTTTACTACTACCAGATCTTCATATTTGAAATCTGATGCCCAACATTTTCTCTCACGACAATAATTTGCCAATTTTTCAAATCTAACGGAACCTGCTTTAGCTTTCTGGTCGTCATCCCAGTAAAACTGAGAACAGAGTCCTAAAATATATCCTGTTTGAAAATCTTTAGTGCATACACACCAAACTAAATCTGCTTTTTCTTTTCCATCTTTTTTAACTGTACGACCTGAAACATAAGTGCCTGGATAAAAAGGCTGAAACACAGGAAGATTATCATATTCATTTTCTGGAATACCTGCCAAGTCTGGTAATGGCCATACTTTGAGTTGATTATTATCTTGGTCTATAATGTCATATATACGAGCCTTTCTTAAGACAAGTTCATCTGATATTTCTGGCTCTTGCGGAATTAAAAACTCAGTTTCAAACATTAATTGTTCTCCTTAACTGAATACATGAAAAGTCGTGTCTTCTTATCCAAAGTAGTAGTATTCTCATCACCACAGAATGTAGGGCGAATTAAAACTAAACTTTGAAGAAGGTTATCTTTTTTACCATCACCTTCTCCTGTGCCAACCATAAATGATTCAATTAACCATTTACCATTCATCCAGTTTCCTAAATTAAAATATACATTTACTGTTTCGCCAACGTTATACTGTTTGGCATCAAAATAACCTGAAATAGTTAGTTTAAAACAACTGTCTAAATCTTTTACATGAGAATAAGCTAATGACATAGCATCTTGCATAACTCTATTTCTAACTGTAAATACAGATGTTCCCATAGAGGTCATAGCATAGTGTTTATTAAGTGGAAGTAAATTATAGAAATGGCTGCCAGTACTTTTTCCAGCTGTATTTAATGGATTTTTAGTTCCAGAAATAAATGAACCTTCTTCGGCATCCTCTAAGAAAAGTTTCATTCTAGATTCATCTAAAAATTTCTTATTACCCATTGCGATAGTAGCGAACATAAAATCGCTAGTTGCTTCACATTTAAGGGCATCTTGTTCTAATGATGCTGCTACAGTATCATAACCCTCATCTTCAGAAATAGTTGCAGGAGTATAAAAAATCTTTGGTTTTTGTTCATATAGTCTTGCAAAAGAGCTGAATGAAAAATCTCCTGAAATATCACAGAATAAATACATTGGAAGTTTTTTATGTGAACAGAATGGAATAACTTTATTATTTAAAAACTCAATATCTGTTTCACATGTTTTATAGCGTGAAACTTTTCCATCATCATCGCTCTCTACAAGATTTTTTATTTTGAAAGAAACACCTCTTGTATCATCTTTTAAGATTTTTTCTACAAGTTTTGAGTTTTTCATTGGAGCATAAGCATGATTTTTAGTATCTTTATATAAATACCATTTATGACCAAACCATACACGAATATTTCCTTCAATTCCATCAAATTGGCCTGAGTCACCCTCTCCATTCAAACTTTCTACATAAAGAATTACATAATTCTTAAACTTAAAATTTTTAAGGTCTTTACTTTCACTATCAGTGTATGTTTCAAATGTAATAGGAGTACCTACAGAAAGATTTTCATAACTTTTTAAAAAAGAGCCCTCTTGGTCAAAATAATCAAAATATCCAAGAGGGAGTTGTCCTGAGATTGAAGATACAAATACAAATTCACGAATGAAAGCAGGATCTAATTCAGTAGTTGCATTTAAGATTGGGACAAAATATGTCTTAGCATTCATGAATTAATTAGTCATTAAACTACTGCTGCAGGTCTATGTAAGATATGGGCATATTTTACTTTGGTATTTCCAAGAGGCTTAACACTCTCATTAAACTGAGCATTTGTTAAAACTTGGTCATCACCTGAACCTCTATTTGGAAGATATGTTTTTGACTTCCAATCAAAAGCTCCATAAGGATCATCATAATACCATTTATCAATTTTAACAGCTGTTTTATTATTTACTGCTCTAGCTAATTCAGCCTCGCTCATAGATGTTTCAAAACCTTCTAATAAAACAATATGATTTAGATTTCCAAATTTAACTGAAATAGGAATTGGCATTCTAACATACCAAAGCTGTTTGATTAAATCACTAATGGCACAACTTTCAATAAAAGTATCTGCGTGAGAACATCCAAGCCAAGAGTTTACTCCATTTTCTAAAACTTTATGGACTTCATTTGGCCAATAAGCATCTTTCTTACCTTCAATCCATTCTTTCCACATTGCTGGAAAATGAATAGCATAATAAGAATCTGGCTTTTCAGACTCAGTTACAATATAATCACAAAGATTATCCTCATTTTGGTCATATTGTCCTTTAGGTTGAATCCATTCTCCAATTTCTAATGCTTCAGATAAAACTGTAACATTACACATACATGAGGCTTCCATTTTAGAAGTACCCATGTTTCCAGTCATTGTTTTCTTGTATTTATTGTTTCTTTGAGAACAATAATTTTCAGGTTTTCCTAATATAAACTTCATAATAAATTTAGTTTATAAGGAAAACCCGAAGATTAGTAATCTTTAAGATGTGACTTTAACTTTTTATATGCTTTGTTTTCGATTTGGCGAACTCTTTCACGAGTAATGCCCATATCATCACCGATTTCTTGAAGAGTAGCAAAATCTTCCATGCACTTATCCCAGTTTGTTCTAAGTTTAATGATATGCTGCTCTCTTTCAGTAAGATATTTATCAAATAGATGCTGCAAATAATCATGCTCTGATGCTTGCGCACATTTATTTAGTGGGTCTTCTGCATTATTATCTGCCAAAAGGTCGATCATTTCGTCATATGAGTCACCTATAATAACATTAAGACTTGAGACCTTTGCCATTCTATCAACTTCATCCAAAGTAGATGACTTGATGCAGTCTACTCCAAAAGATTCATACATCTTTTTTCTCATAAGCTGTTCATATTTTGTAGTAGAAATTTTTACAGAAGAGTAATATTCTCTTGCAAAAAGGCGACATCTTTGTTCAATCCAAAATCTAACATAAGTACTAAACTCAACATCTTTTGTTGTATCAAAGCGTCTAATACCTTCAATAAGGCCAATATACCCTTCTTGGGCAAAATCTGCTGCTTCTGCTACAGTCTTCAAACGTGACTTATGGATATTGTAAAACTTATAGGCACTATCCCAGACAAGACCTTCATTTGCTTTAATCAATTCAACTAAAGCAGTCTTATCCCCACTCTGATACCTATTAATGAGTTTATATTGCTGTTCCTTTGTTAATGCCATAATTTATTCCTCCTTAATAAGTTTTTTTATATCAGGTTTTGCCTCACATAAATTGAACTCCACTATATGAAGTTCGTCAGGCATTCTAGTAAGATAATCCAAGTTATAGTGACAGTTACCATTAAGATCTTCCCACCATGATTTGCAGAACCTTATAGACAAATATATTGAATCAATATCTATAAATACCTTCTGCAACTTACTGTAAATATATGCTATATCTGAGCTGACAAAATGTGGATCAGTATTGAATCTCCAAATGTCCCTATAGCTTTCGCGTTTAGGAAGAATAATATGACCATATCCTAAACTTCTTTTCAATTCCCTCTTTAAGTCTCTAATAAATATCCGAGTATCATGAGCCAAGTCACACCTTTCTCTTATACTATAAGAGAAAATCCATTTTCTAACTTCGAAATCTGCTATTTTATCTTTAATTTGAGCTCTAAACTTAGCTCGATTTCTTAATTTATTTATAGATGTTCTCATGACCAACCTCATAATAGAATATACCTAAGAATTATCAAAAATACTAAATTTTTTATGGAGTGGTGTTGGCATTGCTTTGCTGATGGCATGGCATTTTATTTTGATAAAGATTGGATTACAAAATTTCCTCAAATAGCAGTAGACTCTAATAATTGGATTCTTTATCTAAGTAGGACCAATGACTATTGCAATATGACTAATTTTTTTGAGATTAAGAAGCCAACAAATATAGAATGGAATGACATTATGATAAATGGCTTTAAATTTCTAATAGAAGATTATTTGCATAAAGATATAGAAATTATAAACTATTTTATAAAAGATGATTATTTAATGATTTATTTTAAATAATTATTGGAAATCAAAATATTCTTTATCTAGAAGCTCACCTTCAGCGTCCTTATATCCCCAAACCCAAATCTTAAATTCAGTTATGTTTAATTGAGGATCATAAGGACATTCATCATTGTCATTGTAAAAAGCATTATACCCAGCAGTATAAATATCATTTTCTTCAGGAGTGAGGCTTTCTTTTAATATTCTTTCAAATAATTTATACTTTCCCATATTTAAAAACTCATGAAACTGGTCACTGTTAAATTATATTTAAAGATGACCACTTTCCAGACTTTTGCAAGTCTAAAAAGATGTCTTTGGGCTAGCCGCGGCAACCCCAAAGTGAACCACGGCACCGCCTTAGGTTCCTTACTGACTGGATATAAATAAAAAATGACTTTATTTTACTTTGAAAATTGTAACTTCATTTTCTAAATATCCAAAATTTTTATTATCGGCAGGGCTTACAGTTTCAATAACCAAAAAGCTTTCTTGTAAAGCTTTTTTACATTCATCAGCTTTAGTATAAACTGCAACTGCTTCATCTAAAATATCATATTCATAAGATTTTAAGAATGATAATGCTTCTGGAATTTTAATCTTATAAGGTTGCGAGCCATTATCTGGCGTAACTTTTACTGTATCTTCTACTGGTATATAAGTTAAATCTGGGCCATGGTCTACATTATATTCTTTGCTGATGTCACCTAATTTACCCATCTTTTTTAGGACTTCAATTGATTTTTTGGCAATATCTTTTTCAGTATTAGTTAAGCTTGGATCTCTATCACCATTTTTAATCATGATGTCTTTTTCACCAGTAGCATCATGAGTTTTTCTTGTATAAAAAGCATCTTGAACAGCATAAACTTTACCATTACCTATTTCAAGAGCTCGTTCAGTTAATTCATCACTATCAAAAGATTCAATATATCTAATAAGCTCTTCATTATTCATGTCTTGAGATAATTCATATAAAACATCCTTAAATGGCTGTTCTAATTCATCAATACTGTAGTCCATTCCACCTTCGTCATCGTCATAAGAACTTCTGCCGCCTTGATTACCACAAAGCTCATCATAATAATCATTAGCTTCTTCTTCACTAAAGAACCAATTACTAGAAGAATGGTCACTGAAGGGATTAGATTCAACAACATCCCAAATTTCAACAGGTTTATCTGCTATGGAATTTAATTTAGGGAATAAATCTATTATTTTATCTAAATATTTTCTATCAAATTCACAGTAAGAGGCATAATCTTTAGTTTTAGGTGGGCCTTGTAAAATTTCATAAGAATGAGCATCCTCATTATAAGCTATCCAAAACCAAGGACTTTCTTCTTCATTTTCCTTAATTTTTGTAGACTCTTCTAATTCATTATATGTAAGGCTTCTACCACAAGCTTCAAAAAATCCTTCAACGGCAAAGCCTCTTTCTCGATTTCCAGAACCAAAAGTTCCTAAATATCCAGTCCAGTCATTTTCTTTAATATAATCATCTAAAGCATTTGAGAGAGCTTTTTCAGAGCCACCATTTTCATCTAAGGCTTTTTGTCCAATTTCTACTTCTTTAAGAGAAAAATCTGTGTCATGAATTTCAAGGTCCATGGCAAGATAATATTGTATCATAATGAGGTTTGCTAATTTTTCTGTAAATTCCATAAATTAATTAGTATGCAAGATGTTCTCAAATACTTTTTCAGATGGAAGCTGTCCAATACCTACTTTTGCATGATATTTGCCATCACCTAATTTACGAACATAAGCTTGTTTATATTCATCTCTGAATTTTGGATCAATATTATTTAAATCTTTTTCAGTATTTATGCCAATGAAATCTTCACCTTTCATGTATTTTTTCATTTCATCAGCATTTATAACAGGAGCGTTGGCATATTTAATATACATATGAAGAGGTTGTTCAGATACTTCACCCCAGAAACCACGCTCTGTTCTTCTAATATCATCTTGCATTATTTGGATAAGAGCTTCTTTTCCTTTAGGATGTTTTTTATTAGCAGTACAATAAACTAATTTACGACCACCTTTATCAAAACGATATGCACATAGAGCAGCAATTGAACCATCCTTTTTGTTGATTTTAATCATATCAACTTTGGAATAAAACTTATCAATTGTTTCACCACCAGCCATTCCACCTATAGAAGCATATCCTTCTTTAAAAATATCATACACTTCTTGCTTAAGGCCAGCATCTACAGTTTGTTCTTTTGGGAAAAGATTTTTAAAGCTTTCACTTAATTTTGATTCTCTTACAACATGGAAAATTGGCTCGGCTACATCATCTTCATCATCAAACATTTTATCAACTTGTTTAATTCCTAAAGAATCGATAGCATCTCTTAAAGCATTTTCAGCACCTTCAGCTCCATGATGACCACCATTAAAAGTAAAAGCATTTTCAGCACCATAATATTTTTTGAATTGAATTAAAAATTTATCACCAAATAATTCATCTTTAGTACCAAAAATACCACGAGTATTTATATTATTTTTAGAATCGAAGATATAGTCTTCATAATCCATATAATCATAAATAGTTTCTTCTGAAATGCTTGGGTCTAATTTTGGGATTTCATCTGAAGGCTTCATACATGGATTTATTACAATTTTGTCAACAAGGCCATCATATGCTAACGTATAAAAACCGCCTAAAGAAGTACCTAATAGAAGATGTACATTGTTTTTTAATATGATACTATCAATTTTAGCAAGAGTCTCATCAACATTTAATAGATTAAAAGTTTCAGTAATTGTTTCAATATCGTACTCTTTCAAAATAGAAGCAACTACTTTACCAGTTCTAGAGTCTTTAGAGCCACCAAATCCATGTATAAATAAAGCTTTAATTTTCATAGTTATTAAAATTAGTTTTAAAATATAAAAAGCGGCATAAAAGCCACTTTCAACTTCATAGAATATACTTAGAAAATTATAGCAACTTCAAAAATTGTGCAACTTGAGGACTCACAGTAACATTGACTGTATTAGGTTCAGAACTAGGTGGACCATTTTCAATAGCTGCGCATAATAATGCTGCTTGAGCGTATTGAGGGTCTAAATAATAATATTCTTCGGCTTCTTCATCTGTTAGACCATATTTCTTTTTAATACCATCTACCATATTTTTCTTGTGTTTTTGATAATTCTCTGAAAGAAAATCTTTATCATTGTTTACCATAATTAAATTCAACCTTAAAAGTACTAGTAGATTTTACTTCTACTCTTACCTTTTTTTCAACTTCTTTAATGATTTTATTGTTTTCTTCGTCTTTTATCATATCATAATAATTTTTGGCTTCATCATCTGAAAGGCCGAAATCTGATTTTAATTTTTCACAAGTTTGTTCTTGTACTACTTCTGGATTTATAATAAATAAATCATAGCGATCATGAAAATTTTTCCAAAGGTCATTTGCTTTAGATCGTGTCACTTTAAACCTCTCTTTGAGTTAATATTAACTACTAAATTAAGTATGGCTAATAAAGTAGAATATGGACGAAGGTCTAATGCAGACCCATTCTGGCAAGAATGTAAAAGAAAAGTAGACCAAAGAGATAGATGTCAAGATACATTTAAGATGTGTTTATCAATGAAAGAGTCTTTCCAATGCAAGCCTGGAAATCAAATGCAAATTGATCATGCTCATGTGTTTGCAGCCTCAGAAGAGCCAGAGCATATTTATAATCCACATAATGTAGTTTGTTTAGTAAGATGGGTGCACAGAAGAATGGATGATTATCAAAATCCCTTAAATGGTGATCCTGTAGATAGAAATGAACATTTTTACTGGTGGTATCGTATTGTTACACATTCAGTTATAAGTTATAATCCAGAAGAAGACTGGGAAATGAAGCTTAGAAAAATAGCTCTTAAGGCATAATTTTAAAAGTATCAAATTTTAGTAAATCATCATAATAAATAAGACTCTTATCAATAAAAAGAATATTATTTTCTTGGTCTCTTTTTAAGCAAAGCTTTGCAGATTTATAATCTTGAACTTTTTCTGGGGAATCAGGATTTACATAATTAGGAGGTATTGTTTCAAGATTACCAACTGAATGATGAACAAAGTCTACTGGTATATTAATAAAATTAAACTTTTCGCAAAGGTCTTTAAGGTCTTCATCATAGCTTGAGCAGTAAGGTTTAGCTATAATTTCTTGGCAAAAAAGTTCACTCATCATATAGCCCTTATGATACATATCTTCTTTAATATAAAGGTGTAAAGTATCAAAAGATTTTTTTAGAAAAAATTTTGTAATTTCATCAAGATGAATATAAATTGGCATCCAAGTACAAAAATTAAGTATAAGTAAGCAATGTTGTGAGTCATAATATACTGGCATCGTACCTGGAACAGTTTTATTTGGATTTAAATTTGTTGAATAGACTATTGTATCGCTTTCTGTAAACCATCCTTCTATGTGTTGCATTAAAAATAATTTATAGTATTCATATGTTGGAGAAAAATGAGTTCGTTTTAAAATATTTTTCATCTCATCTGTTAATGTACTTTGACAAGCCTTCATTAATTTAGAATTCTCATTATAAACATGAATTTCATGACCTAATTCGAGATTTCGATAAAGGCAATATCTATTTCTATATGATTTTTTAAGATTATCATTAAAGTCAATAACATTTAAAATCATGTTTTAATTAGTTTTAAAACTAATTAAATCCTATGCAGCCTATTGAACAAGTTTTTGACATTAAATTGAATTACATAATTAAAATGACTCAAGCTTTTGGTGTTTTTGTAGTTCCTTTTTCATGGTGGGAATATGCCGCTGTACAAAATAAAGAAAATGAAAAGGTAAATAATTTTGGCTTGCATGAATATGGCACTTCATTTTGCATAGAGCGCTTAGACGTCAAGTTTAATTTGTTATATATGAAGAAATTAAGAGCCACTAATATTAAGCCAACTATCTTAAAGGATAGTATTAAATATGAATTATTAATAAGGAAATAGGTATATTCTATATGATGAAGAAGACAAGTGTAAGCAACCAGGATTTCAAGGATGTCTTCAAGTTAGATATCGATACTGGTTTGGAACAAGTGGCGATTTCTTCACTCAAGGAGCAACATTCATTACAGGATGATGAAGCTGAAAAATACTTCGATATGCTTGTAGAAGAAAATGAGATTAAACCTTCTGATGAAGAGATTTGGGAAAAACAATTAAAAGAGAATAATAATGAAAAAGAATAATGATAATGACAACGCATTTTTCAGTAACTGTTTAGCATTTCTTTTAGGCGCAATTTTATGTTGTTGTGGTCATCCTTTTTTAGGAATTTTTGTAGTTATCCTCTTATGGAATTATGATAACTAATAAGACAGTCTCTCTAAAAGATTTAGATGATGGACATAAAAAAGTTTACGACCAGCATAAATCATATGTAGTTTCTAAATTACAGAAAAAATTTGATTTAACAAAAAATGAAGCTCTTACTTATTTTAAGCAATTAAACTATGAGCCTATGGTAAAACAACGTTCTTGGGCAGATTTTGTAGATAAACATTATGGAGCTTCTAGAATTCCTTTAGATAAATGGTATCATAATATATGATTGCAGTATTAGACAAAGATATTTTGTATAAACATTATATGTTGGTAATTGAGTCTATTCAAAAAGAATTTGGTTTGACTCCTGAAGAAGCAACAAAATATTTTGAAATGAATCGTGACTATGGTATACAGGTTAGACAAAATGCTCGATTAGAAGTAGCTATAAAACGCAAAGAACGAGAAGATGAATGCAAGAAAAAACATGGATATACTCATAGATGGAGTTAGCATGACACCTAAAGAAATAGAAGTTTACCGACAGTGCTATCGAGAAACAGTTGAATTCATAATGAATGAGTTTAAGTTAACAACCGAAGAAGCTTGTCAATATATTAATGTAAATCCTTATTATAGTTTGGGAATTAAAATAAAAGCTAGTAAACTACTTATGGAAACTAATTTAAACAGAAATGGATAACGTATCAATTAAGCAAGATGAGTTAGATAGCCTATTTGGATTAGATGATTTAGGTCCATTAGGTGAAACACATATATGGTTAGTAAAAAATAAGGCCAATAATTCTATATTAGGTGGAAGAAATTATACATATTCTCAAGCTCAGCGGACACTAGATAAGGCTTCAAAAGAGCATCCAGACTATAAATTAGAGATTATTCAGGTTAAATAAAAATTCTATGTTAATATAGTATTATTAACTATGGATGTAGTAAATTATTTTGAGAGTCCAAAGCCAGACCTTAAAAAGCTGGCTAAAAAAGTTTATACTAAAACATTAATCAATGACATTAAAACAAAGCCTCCTACAGAACAACAGTGTTTTGCTTATCAATATGATTATTTTATGGCTAATACTCCTGAAGATCGTTCTAAAGCATGGACAGCTTTATTTGATGTATTACTCAGCTATTCAAAATCACTAATCTTACAGAAACTCAAAAGTAAAACTTTCTTAGAGCCAGAAGAAGTTTATGAGAAAGCTTTGCAAGCAACTACAGCTTTTTTGAGCTGTTATGTTATAAATTATGAGTTTTTTGTAGGTGCTTCATTTGCAGGTTATCTGAATTATAAGATTATTGAAGTATTATATCGTCCAAAGAATGAGGATAAGACTCTTTCTTTGGATTTTTCATTTAATAATGGAGATACTGAATATAGTTTTATTGATGACCAGCAGAGATTTGGAGCACAAACACTATATGGTGAAGAGAATAGTGATCCTTCTGTTAGATTAAGGTCTACACCTTATGAGATTATTCAGGAAATCTTAAAAGACTATGAAGATGTGGTTGGCAATAATTCCCTATTGTTTAAGGCACTTCTTTATTTAGAGTTGTGTCTTAAGAAGCCTCGTAATCGCCACATTAAAGAGCAATATCTCAAGAATATTGCAAAATCTAAAAAAGAACTCAATGCAATTGAAATGCTTGAATTAGAGTTTGTAAATAGACTTAAAGATAATTATAGCAAAAGTTAATATAAATTAAAAATAGGAGAATATTGAATGGAAAATTCATCAGACATTAAGTTGTTTGTTTGCGGAGATGTAAAGGCTCCACAGCGTGCTAAAGGTGATGCAGGAATTGATTTCTTCGTACCAAACTTTAGTGAGCAGTTTTTGAAAGACCTTACAGACAAAAATCCAGGTGCGCCTATGAAATATCAAGTTCAGATGGTTCCACTCACAGAAGAAGAATTCAAGAATGAGCCAAATAAGGCAGGATTTATTGTTCTTCCAGCTCATGAAGATTTGCTTATTCCAACATATGTAAAGTCTCGTATTCCAGAAGGAATGTATATTCGTATGGCTAACAAATCTGGTGTTTGTACAAAGCAGAAGCTTGTTGTTGGTGCAGAAGTTATCGACTCAACATATGAAGGAATTATTCATATCCATGTATTTAATAACTCTAACTCATCACGCATTATTGAGTTTGGACAGAAGCTTGCTCAGGGAGTTCCAGAGAAGTATTGTGCAGATGACTTAGATGTTTGGTATGACTCATCAATCGAAAAGTTTAAGGATATGAAGAATCAGACAACTGCTGAAGAGTTCTATAAAGATCATAATTCTAATCGTGGAGAAAATGGCTTCGGGAGCACCGGACTTAAGAAATAATTGAATAATTCCTTGCAAAAAAGTATTATCTATATAAGAGGTAAATATTATGCATAAGGAATTAATCGAAAAATTACATGCCAAATTGATGAAAGTTGTTGATGAAAATTGCCGTGGTGTTGATTTTCATCAGTTGAGACTTAATAAAGTTTCTCCAAAAGTTTTTGATTTGGAAGTTGTAATTGAAGGTATGGTTGGTTCAGCATTGTTTAGTGCTAATCTTCCTACAAAATATTCTAATATGAAGATTGTTTATGATAACAAGTCTTCACATCAAATTGATTATGAAGGTAACACTAATTGCTGGAGAACTCGAGCAAGAATGTACCTGAAGTAATAAATAAAAGAATTATAATTTTTACTCATTTGGGGACCTAGAGATAGGTCCCTTTTTAGTTAATATTATAACATGTCAAACAAATATTCAGCTTCTAGATTTAGCTGTCGTTCTAGCTGTCTACAGAAGTACAAATTAGCTTATATTCAAGGTATTAAAATTGAAGGACGGGAATTTGATGTACAACAAAAGGGTCTTGCATTCCATAAGATCGCCGAAGAAACATCTGTTGATGATACCTTAGAACAAATTACAGAAAGAGGTCTTAAAACTCTTGACGAACATACTTATGATAAGGAAAAATATCCAGTAGAAAGATCATTTCCAATATTTTATAAATGGTGGCAGAAATACGTCGTTGATTTGGTAAAAAATCAGCACTATGAATTATTTAAAGAGCATTGGGAAAACTCTTCAATTGGTGGAGCTCCTTTATGTGGAGCAATCGACGTTCTCTGTTTTAAGGGTCCAGTTATTAAGACAAATGAAATTAACGAAAATCTTATAAACTTAGGAAATGGACTTGCTCAGGTAAAATATGAATTTATTCAAGGTGATCCTAAAACAGGAGACAACACACCTTACAGAGAATTTATTAAAGACAAAGAAATTGTAAGTAAAGCTCAAGTAAGAGTTTACGACTATAAAACTGGCTCAAGTGTTCATCTTGAAGGTTATGAAAATCAATTGCTCTTGTATGGATATATGATTGGAAAACAATTAGGATATTCAGCACAGGACATTATTGACAATTTTAAGTTTTATCTCTTCTATCCACTTGTGGGTATTAAAACAAGAATGGCCACAGATGAGAAAGTTACTGCTCGTATGCTTAAAGATGTTATTGAGTATAAATTTTCTGCAGATGATTATAACAATACTTTGTTAGCATTTGAGAGAGTGATTCAAGATGACCAGACAAAAGATTGGGAAGCAATGGACCCCAAAATGAATGCAAATATTTCATTTAGTTGTGGATATTGCCAATATTGTGGACATCCAGATTTATGTCCACTTTCAGCTGCATCAGGCCTTGAGTTCCCTGAAACAGCAACTGTAGTTTATCCTAAGGAGGAGGAAGACGATGAGCAAAAAGATTGATAAATTATTTGATGGACTCTTAGATGAAGAGTCAAAGTCTAATACATTAGTAATGCATCCAGAGACTAAAAAAGTCATATCGGAAGATACTATAGAACAATTAAAATTAAAAGGTACTTCTATAGTGGAAAGTGATTTTGTCCCAAAAGGTGAATTTCTTTGTGTGAAAAAAGGTGTTGATACATCGCCAGAAATTGCATATGGTGACCATGTATATCTTCCTTATAGTATTATGCCACAACAGCCTTTTTATAGAAAACCAGAGATTAAGTCTAAATTAAGGCTTAAACTTGCAAGAAGTAATATAAATGATATTATCAATACAGATGATGGAACTGTAACATTCACTCTTTCTTTCTATAAGAAAAAAGATTGCTATCATCTCTATGAGTTTCATGATAAAAAAGGTTTTAAGCATGCCATTACTATCCATATGACTAAACCTTACAAAGATAGTTTTGGTTTTTCTTATTACAATTTGGAAGTTAGACATCAAGCAGATGCTGGTGGACCAGTTGAAGTTATAGATAAGATTAAAATTCCTGACTCTTATAAAAAGTGGTGTGATTGTGTAGCTTATATGCATGGTATTTATAGAGATGAAAAAGACTCATGCTATAAAGTAATAGCTGTTTTTGGACATGATAAAGCTTTATTTGGTGAAAAAATAATACTAAAATAGGTATATTCTATATATGGACAAATTTACAGCTCACTTTATTCCTTGGAAAGATTGGAATAAACAAATTACTATTTTAAATTCTCTTAATAAAGCATTTTATCGCGAAGCAAAGTTTTATACAAAGAAAGAGCCAGATGATTCTTTATTTATGGACCATGAGTTTTATGCAACACTTGGTTCCTCTAGTTTTTATGAAAATGAAGTTGTACATTTCTCAGCCAAAAAAGAAAAAGTATTAGGAGCTATTACTAGAAGTGGCTTTTTTGAAATAGAAAAAAATCTTTGGCATGTTGATGACGAACATTTGCCAAGAGTCTATGGTTGGGTAACCACTGTTAGAGCTGCTGTAGGTAATACAGATGGCGAAACCATTTTGAAGGACAGATGCAATACTTTAACTAATGCTGTTTTTGACAAATTTAATTTAGATGGCTATAGCTTTAATCACTGGTATGATGCTAAAAATAAATGGACATCTCTTCCAAAAGAAGTACAAGAATGGCGTGATGAACAAGCTACTCACTTAGATAGGTATAAGATTCCAATTGAGATGGGAGATTATATTGCTTATACGAGAAAAGATTCTAAATATGTTACTATAGAAAAGGTAAACAAAATTACTGAAACAAGAGTGAATGGTATTGAGCCTTATAAAATTACTTTAGTTCGTGCAAAAAATCCTGATAAAAAACTAGGATGGTAATATGGACACTATATGGACTCAAGAGAAAGAGCATTTTCTAACGCAAGGTTTTAAAAAAGCAATAACTTATATACAGCCATTTCATTTTGATCTAACCCAACTAGATAGACGGGATTTTTCAGATTTTATTAAAATAGCATTTGAACCTAAGTTTATAGAATTTGCAACAGCTCTTAACATTTCCAATATTTATATTCATAGAGAATTACGTCCAGTTTTTGATGCATGCAAAGGCTTTGTTAGGTCAGAAGATAATTTTGCATCAGACTACTATCATTATGGTCATATTGGCTTAATGCATATACAAGTTTGTAATCAACACTTTTTTGATGAGAATTATATTTTATTTTTAATGGGATTTGTGAATGCAGACTATGGTAAAGTTGGTACCACAGGTTTAATAAGGAGATATCGATGAAAAAATTATTTTTTATTGTTATTGCAATAACAAGTTTATTATTTATTTCATGTGAAGAACTCTCTTATCAAGAGAGCTTTGTTTCAGAAGGTATTGTTACTTCAAAATACCATGAAGATGGCAGAACAGAATTAAGATATTCTTATGGCCTTAAACCTGATGGAAAAATGGGTTACAGATGGATGCCAACATCAATTCCGTCTAAAGATGATGTATATTTTAAGTATATGCGAGAAGATGGCCGAGAAATTGAGATTGGATATGATAGCTCTTATTATTATGGCAAATATGATAAAGGCGATATTGTAAAAGTTTATTATACAAAACGTATTTATACAAATAAAAAAGGTGTACAAAGAATAAAATATTCTGTTGATAAGATTGATTAATCAGTTAATATCATTTACATGAACTTCGGACATGTAAATGTAAATACAAAAATTAAAGACTTACAAAAAGAAAAATCAGATATTTTAATTATTGATAATATCAACCCAGAATCACCCACATTTTTTATGTTTCTTTTGGATGTGGCTGAAAAAGATAAAAGAGTTATTCAGAATCTTAAAAATGATTTGAAAGTAATTGGTATTGATTCTTATATCGCACTCTCTTGTGTTGATTATGATAAACTTGAAGAAACATCAACAACAGATTTGATGGCAAAAGAATCTCAGTGGAGAAAATACCTTAACTATCAGCAAAAAGAATGTTCAGCCATTGTTTCATTTGGTTGGGCAATTCGTCTTTTAAATAAATCAGCAGACATTAGTTATTTTGATTTTACAGATGAATTATTTGCTCCAATTCGTTATTTTTGTGGCTCTAAATTTGTTGGTGGTCCAGATAAATGGATTTATCCTGTAAACTCAATTAATGCAATTTATCCATATAAAGAATTAAACTCAACAGATGTAGTCAATATGCATACTCGTATTTTTAGAAAGCATATGGCTATGATGAAAGATGACGACTTTACCACAAATGGATTAGATACAAGAGACCCAATTGTGATTGAAGTCGACCCTGATAAAATTGATGAAGTTTTAGATAGTTTGATGAACTCAGAATTACTTGCGCTCGATACTGAAACAGGTGGATTCAATTGTTGGGAAGATCAATTAGGAACAGTTCAGCTTTGTAATGATGGCCAAATTGGATATTTCTTTAGCTGGTCTGATTTAAGAGTATATAAGCGAAAGTTTACAAAAGTATTAAAATCTGCAAAGCGTCTTACTTTAGCCAATGGTAAATTTGATATTAGGTTCTTATTCGTAAATGGAGTAAAAGGTGTTTATCCAACAGATGATACTTGTCTTTTATCACATGCTATGTGTAGTTATAGACCAAAAGGTTTGAAACCTGGAACATGGTTCTGGTGCGGAAGTCTTGGTGGATATGATGATGCCTTGGATAAAATTAAGAAAAAGATGAAGGTAACATCATATCTCCAAATTGTATTCCCTATTCTTAAAGAATATGCTGGTATGGACCCTATTTCAACATGGCGCCAGCAAGTAGCTATGGATGCCTGGTGTCATCATATAGATGAAATTATGCCAAATGAAAAAATCCCAGAATGGACAATTTACAGATGGTATAAAGAAGTTATGATGCCAAATCTTTGTGCTTGTATTGATAATGAATTAAATGGTGTATTCTTTGATAAGCCTTATATGGATTTTGCTGATAAAGAAATTCAGCAGAAAATTGAAGAATGTAAAAAAGAAATGGCCAAGATTTGGGGTGTTTCTCCTCAGTTCCCATTTACTTCAACTGTTGAGCTTGGAAAACTTTTTGAAAAATTAGGCTGGCCTTGTGTAGGTGAAAGAGCAAAAACAGGTGTTTATCCAACATCCGATGCTGCTTTGACTGAATATAAACGTTTAAATAAACCTGGAATTGATATTCTTAAAAGATTCCGTTCTTTGAATGTTGCAAGAAATGCATTTATTATTGGTTGGGGAGATTGTGTTGTTCACCATAATGATGATAATACAGATAGAGTTCATCCATCTTGTAATGCTTTTGGTACAACAAGTATGCGACATGCAATGAATGATCCAAACTTCCAACAAATACCAGCTCGTGGAGAAATCGCAGATTATATGAAACGCTTCTTCTGTTCACCTTATAATCGCGAAGGATTTGAGGTTGAAGATGATAAAGGAAATGTTTGGAATAATTCAGAATACCTAGCAGTTATTACTCAAAGAGGTTCGGTAAACTTTGAAGATTTAAAAGAAGATGATGAAATTATTGACTATGATAGAACTGCCACAGTTTATGAAAGAACTCCATCTGTTTGGTACGTTTAATTTTCAGAGTCTAGTTGGATATAAATTAAATCTAGATATTTTCTATATTCTTTTTTTAATTTTGGGTTGGCGATTAAGTTATAAAACCTTTCGCCATCCTCCATATGGTCTTTAATCTCATAAGTGGTTGTCATATTCCACTGATAAATATATTGAGTATCAGTTCTAAAAATTGATGCAAAATAAGAAAAGTGTTTTTCTAAGAAAAGGTCTTCATAAATAAAAAAGTTTTCTAAAAATGGAATAGAGTCATAGCACTTTTTAAGGGTTTTTCTATTAAAAATTTTATTCCATATACCATCATGCATAAAATAATAATTGACATATCCAACTTGGCTATCATTGTTTGGGTCTATTTTATATATTCGATTAGTATAACATCTTTCATTATTGCCGATAATGTCTTTATTTAAGTCATGAACCCTAAAATTATAAAGAACAATATCATCAGTAGGTTGGATATTTAATTCAAAATCAAAAATCTCGTCGTCGATATCAACAAACCAAATAAAATCATTATTGGTGTGCTCAAATCCATAACGACGAGATTCAAATAAACCTCTATCTTTTTCGGGTATAAGATAATTATAATTTGCTAATTTTTCATGTAAATCAATACTTTTATCAACGCGATTATCAATTAAAGTAAGCTGATAATCAAATGTCAATCTTTTAATATAGCTTAAAAATCTATCAATTAAAGTATAGTCTTTATCACAAAAACAAACTACAATATCTATCTTCATATAAGATAATTAGTTTGCTTCGTCAGTAGCACCCTTATAGAGAAGGATTATAGATCCATCAGCTAAGAATGTGTTGTTAGCATCATAAATATCTCCGAAGTTAGAGAAGTCACTCAATGTTTTAGCTGCACTCTCATCAACTGCTGATGTTGTATATTCATGAGTACCATTTACATATTTAGAATATGTTGTGAATGCTCTATCATAGTCATATCCTTTAAGAGCATCAGCCACTGTTATACCAATCTTAGCAGTTTTAGTTTCAAATGGAACATCACTTAATTCAATATTACCAAACCCAGACCAGTCTGTATTATTTGAGCTTGGTTCTGGAAGATATCCAATCTTATAAGTGATCTTACCATCTTTGTTAGTATCAATAGCTTCTGTTACTTTTTCTGCGGCAATTTCTTTATCACTTTCAGTATTAGCATCTCCATCACCATCAAGGTCATCAGTATACTGTTTCATATCTGATGCCTTAAGACCATCTTTTTTAGTTTCAAATAAAGCGAAATCTACAGCTGGGAAGTCATCACCTGCAGCTTTAGCAGCTTCATTCATTTTTTCAGAAACCTGCTCTACTGTAAGACCAGTTTCTTTAGCAACTAATTCACGAATATCTTCTGAAGGGAACTTCTGAAGAGCTTCAGAAATAAGGGCTTCTAATTTATCCATTTATTTTTCTCCTTTTATAAAATAATTAGTCTTTATTTAATAATTAGTAGTTAATATTTAAATTTAATATGATGACAGAAGACGAATTTATGCAAAGAATTTCTCCATCTATTCAGAATATAATTACTGTTTTTAATGCTATTTTGGATGATGCAGAAAATAATGGATTATATCCTCAGGGTGAACTAGACCTTTTAGAAGAAGATTATAAAGAAAACCTTAAAAACTATGACTCTCTTCCAAAGGAAAAACAACTTGAAGCTTGGCGACAATTAGGAGACATAGCTGGCGTTTTAGCTAAAGGTAAAAAAGATAAGTTCCCATCTATTGATGCTATTTGGGATATTTTGGCTTCTTTGGAAAAGTTTTATCATGTACATATCTTAAAAGATGGAGAATTTGAAGATGAGCAATATTAATGCAAATGCAAGATTTATATCATCATATTTGGGTACAAAAAGAAAATATGGTGAAAAAATAGCTGAAGTAATAAAGTCATGTGGTGAGAAGACTTTATATGATATTTTTGGTGGCTCTGGCTCTTTGACTTGTCAATTAGCACCATATTTTGACCGATTAGTTTATAATGAGAAAAACATTTTCATTGCAACCTTTATTGAATTAGCATATAGTCATTTTAAGGATGGCACTTTTGATGAATGGTTTGACTCATCAGTAAAAGCTTGGTACATAGGTTCAAAAGAAAGATACTTTGAGGTTAGAGAAAGATTTAATAATCAATTAGATGATTTTGACCAAAGATGCATGCAATTTTTCTGGTTGGACCACACTTGCACATCATCGCTAATAAGATGGAATGGCCATAAGATTCCTGGTAATCCTTGGTATTTTAATCAAGCTTATAATGGTAAAGTTGTAAATGCAGATAATATTAAAGAAACATTAAAGAATGGATTGGCCTGTGTAAATAACAAAGAGTTTGAAACACACCCAGATGATTATGAGGATTTGGTTATTGAAAAAGGTTTATTGATGGTTGATCCACCTTATGATAATACTTATTCTGATTATTTGCCAGAAAGTTGGGACTCAGAGAGATTTGTAAATTGGTTAACAGAAAAATCTAAAGTAAATCCTGTATGCTTATTTGGTTCAACAAAAGTTGACGACTTCAGTGATACTAAAAATTTAAAGCCATTTTTTGATGCAGGCTGGAAAGTTTTAGTTTTATCTGAAAAAGCTTTTAAAGGAGTTTCACCTCATGGAATGAATCATGATAAAGCTCAAGACCGCTCAACACAGAAAGATGTAATGCTTTATAATTTTTAAGGAGATAGAATGATAACAAAAGTTGAAATTGTTTTTGAAAACTGTGAATTTCTTAAATTAAGTTCTAAAGATATTAAATATTTATCACTTGATAATATTCAAAAATATGCTTATACCTATAATTTGCCACACTTTGATGATAAGGATAAAGATACTTTTTCTGGATTTAATACTATAGAAAGTGCTTATACAGCTTGTATTTCTTTATATAAGGAAGCTTTAAAAAATAAGAAAACTACTTTTGGCCGTCAAGATGAATCGGATGCAATTGAACGCTTAAAGTTTGGAGATATTACACAGATTCATGTTTACGACAAAGATGTAAAATATTGGTGCATTCCTTGGGTTAAGTCTAAACGAGGATTACGAAAATATATTAAAATACCTAAGCCTTTTGCAAAAACCCATCATTATGAATATTTTGTGAAATATAAAGCAGAAGATCCAGAAAAGCTTGGGTCACCAAATATTTATCAGAAATTTGAAGAAGAAAAGCTCAGCAACTACTATGAAGATGAAATAATTACAATTACCATTGATGCCACAGAAGATTTGAAAAAAGACTAATATTCAGGTATATCATATAATAAATAAATCTTATTAAGAGGTGGTTATAATGATTGGAAGAAAAGAGTTTATTTCTTTGATTGAGAACACATTCTCATTAAAAGTTATTAAGATGGCTTATCATCCATCTAAGTGGACTGCAAACTTCACTCTTAGTGATGAACATGACTATTACATGGATTTATGGACAGGTCATTGTACAGATATGACAAAATGTAAAAAAGATGCAGAAGAGTTTACTAAAGGAAAAAGTGAAGCAGAAATCTATGACTTTTTTACAAATCATCCAGATGAATTCAATGAATACGATAAAAAGCATGCAACCGATATTCCAATTGAAAAATTTCGAAGTTAATTAAAACTAAAGAGGACCTAATAAGTTGGTCCTCTTTTTATTGAACGATTTAATCTTTAGTAGTATATTCTACATAAGAGGTAAATACTATGGAAAAATCAATTTTTGAAATCGGAAAAACATATAGCATTCATACAAAAGGTGGTCAGCGCTATGATGATGCTACAATTAATGCTGTAGATAATATTTTTATTTCTTTCATTTATAAGAAAGAAGGTCTTGTTCGCAGCAATATCCTCAACATGGATATTATTGACTCTGCTTTTGAAGAAGCATCTTCTGCCGCTAGAAAAAAGATTTGGTATGCTGGAACATTTGACTCTTGTTATTATAATTCTCCACGTTGGGGAATTCAATATGCAACTCTTTCTCCAGAGGATATTGAGCTTACTAAAGCTGCAGGAATTAAGGTTTTTACCACAGAAGAATCTGCAAAGAAATATTTCTTTACTCAAATCAAAAAAGGTAAACAGAAATCTGAGTATTTTGTTTGGGGTGGTGATAGCTGCGCTCTTTACTTTGGTAGTGATGGTAAATGGGCAGGTACTCTTAGCCTTGAATATCTTAAGTTCAAAGTTTAATTGAACTTTATCAGTAATTTTGGTATTATCTTTATAAGAGGTAAATATTATGGATATTAAGAAGGCAACATCAGTTCAGATGGTTACACCAAAATATGGTTTTGCTGTTTTTGAAACAGATTGTGATGGAACACCTTGTAAGCCAACTGTTCATTTTTTAATTAAGCAGACAAAAGAAGATGGAAGTGCTCCTTGGTATCAGATGACTCCAGGCTGGTACGTTGAGAATCTTCTTAAAGATAAGCCTACAGTAAAGAATCTTGGAGATCAGAAAGAAGTTGGTCTTTATATTGATTATGGCCAGGACTGGTTTATTCCAGCAGGTGCATATTCCATGATATGGGACTGGCTTGAAGAATATATGAATAATCCTTACGCAAGATATTCAGATCATGAAGTAACAAATAGCGAGGTTTGGTAATATGAAATGCTGCTTTTGCGGTGAAGAATTTAAAGGTTATGGTAATTCAACTTGGCCTATTTATCCTGATGCCATTCACTGCGAAGAAGGCAAGCCAAATGGAGAACAGATGAGATGCTGTGATAAATGCAATCAAAAGTATGTTATTACAGCTCGTGTAAATCCTATGGCGATTATGCATATTAGAAATTTATTCGGCATTAACTGTGCCAATATGTAAAAAATATATTTAAAAAACGTGTATAGTTTACCTCCCAAAGAGGACTGGTCGTTGGCTAGTCCTCTTTTTTATTTTTAAAGTTAATATTTTTAATATGATTGAAAAAACTATAAGAGACCTAGATTATGCAGACTATCGTTTAATTGATTATGGTACAGATACTATTATAGTAGAGTATAAAGAAAAAGCTCATTGGCGAGTTGTTAAAGGAAAGCACTCATATATATTACAGGACCTTACAAATGGTGTTAGTACTGTAAATATTAAACAGATTGAAAAAGATTTAGGTAATAAGAAAATTCTAAAGTGGGTATTAGAATCCCTTGGTGTGAAAAAGCAGGAGAAAGAAAAAGATGACTCTATTGATTGAAGGTTGTGATAACGTTGGAAAAGGAACTCAAATTGAGTTTATTAAAAAATATGTAGAAGAAAAATATAATTGTCCTGTGCATTATATGCATTATTCTAACATTAAAGGCGCAAAAGATGTAAGAGCAGTTTCTGAAGAACTTTATAAACAAATGTTTGAAATTGTTGGTAAAGATTATGGAAATTGTTTAATTATTTGTGATCGCTCACATTTAGGAGAAGCTGTTTATTCTCCAATTTATCGTGGCTATGATGGCGACTATGTTTTTGAGCTTGAAAAAGCTGCTAATCTAGAAACAAATGTTGGTCTTTTAGTATTTACAGAGACAGCTGAAAATCTTATTAAAAGAGATGATGGTCTTTCATTCTCTATTGATATTGACAAAAAGAATGATGAGATTGCTAGATTTAAAGCCGCTTATAATAAGTCTTCATTAACTAAGAAACTTATTGAATTAAAAGGCCGTGGAAAAGAGGAGATTTTTGAACAAGAAGTAAAACCTTTTGTTGACATTTTGTTCAGTTAATATTGAAATTATGAGAAAGTTTAAAGTAGAAGAACCGATTGAAAAATCGCGCAACAATGATCAAATTGTTTTATCTGAGTTTTTATTCCCACTTTACAGTAAAGTTATAAACAATGATATTGTAACTACAGGTGCGAATGCGAGTCAAACCGCCGGCCAAGAAGGATATGTTGAACTTCTTGCAAAGAGAGTTGATTTAGACCCTTATTCACCTTATATTTATTTGGATAAAAATTTCCAAACACCTAAAAAGTATGTTAAGTCTGAATTAGATTGGTATAAGTCAATGGACCTTTCAATTATTGGCCATGAAGGAATTGAGAGTAATCCAACTTGGCAGTCTTGTTGTACTCAAGATGAAAAGAAACTTGTTAATTCAAATTATGGTTGGTGCGTATTCAGTGAAGAAAATGGTTCACAGTATGATAATTGTCTTGAAGTTTTGAAAAAAGATAAGACAACAAGAAATGCAATTATAGTGTATAATCGTCCTGGAATCTATAAAGATTATAAGAAAGATGGAATGCATGACATGATTTGCACAATGTATTCTCATTTCTTTATTCGCAAAAATAAGCTTTATATGGTTCATCAGATGAGATCCAATGATATTCGTTATGGCTTTATTTGTTCCGATTTGGCTTGGAATTGTTTTGTTTATCAGAATATGTATGAAGACTTAAAAGAAACATATCCAGATTTGGAAGTTGGTGTTATTAGATGGACATCAGATTCTATGCATCTTTATTCAAGACATTTTGAAGATTTGAAAAAGTTTGTTGAAGACAAACAAAACTTTAATATGGCGTCAAGAATATAATGTTTATAGTTATTGAAGGTGATGATAGAACTGGTAAAGATACACTTATAAGTGGTATCTGTAAAGCAACTAAGTGGGAGTATATTATAATTCCGCGAGGTCCTGCTGGTTATGCTGCTTATGATTCAATTTATAATCGATATGATTCAAGCAGATGGGCCAGTTTTTTAAGGTCTGCTGAAGTTCTAAACAAGAGTGAATGTCTATTTGTTTATTGCTATGGCGACCCAAAAACCTTATATGAGCGACGACAGAATGAGATTGATGATGGTACTCATCCTGAAGCTCCAAAAGGTAAAGACCTTTCAGTGGAAGACATTGAAAGTCGATTGAAAACTTATAGATTTGTTTTTGACGTTTTTTACGACGAGGATAAAAGAATTTATTTAGATTCATCTGTTTTATCTCCAAAAGAAATGGTCACACAAGTTTTAGAAAAATTAAAATAATTTTAAGCTCGGTTTTCACCGAGCTTTTTTGTTTGAGGTTAATATTATTTTTATATGAAAAATTATGATAATATTATTATTGGTGCGGGCATCTATGGTCTTTATGCAGCATCTAAACTTTCAGAACAAGGTAAAAAAGTCTTAGTTTTGGAAGCTGAGAGCCAAGCATTAAATAGAGGCTCATATATAAATCAAGCTCGCTTACATTCAGGATATCACTATCCTAGAAGTGAAGAAACAGCCGCAAAATCTAGAGATTATTTTTTTAGATTTATGAATGATTTTAAGTCGGCAATTTATTCAGACTTTAAGCAGTTGTATGCTATATCTTCAAAAGATTCATTAACTACTAATGAAAACTTTGTTAAGTTTTGTAATAAACTTAGCATTAAATGTGACAAAGTAGATGAGTCAGAATATTTTAAGCCAGGAATGGTTGATGGTCTTTATGATACTTTAGAATATGCTATTGATAGAGATAAATTGGCAGAAGAACTTTTATTAAGATGTAAAAATGTAGATATTCTTTATAATCACAAAGTTACAGATATTTCTCGTATTAATGGAATTTATGTACTTACTGCAGGTGGAGAGATTTTTACAAGCTATTGGGTATTAAATGCTACTTATGCTGGCACAAATAATATTCTTTCAAAAATGGGTCTCCCACTCGTTCCAATGAAATATGAATTATGTGAGGTATTACTCTGCGAAGTTTCGGATAATATTAAAAACGTTGGTCTTACAGTTATGGATGGTCCATTCTTTAGTGTTATGCCATTTGGAAAATCTGGTTTACATTCATTAACTGCTGTAACATTCACCCCACATGAGACATCTTGGAATGAGATTCCAGATCTTTCTTGTCAAAAGCACGATAAAGAATGTAAAGAAAATTATTTTAATACTTGTGGTGAATGCCCTTATAAACCTGAAACGGCATGGGATAAAATGTATGGATTAGCAAAGAAATATCTTAATGATGATATTGAGATGAAATTTGTTAAGTCCCTAATTACTATAAAGCCTATATTAAAGGCAAATGAAAATGATGATGGTCGACCTACTTTAGTGTTAGATTACCCATCTCATCCTGGATTTTACACAGTTTTCTCTGGTAAATTAAATACAATTTATGATTTAGATAGGATTTTGAAATAATGGAAAATGTTGGACTTATTGGTTATACTGGATTTGTTGGTTCTAATATTTTAGCTCAGCTTAAAGATAAATATAAAAAGATGAAGCTATATAATTCCAAAAATATAGGTGAGATTAGTGGGGAGAAATTTGACCTATTGATTATTTCAGGTGTTTCTGCAAATAAGCAGTTTGCAAATATGAATCCTCTTGAAGATCGAAATAATATCATTAAGTTGGATAACAATCTTTCAAAAATCACATCTAAAGAAACAGTTTTGATTTCTACTATTGATGTATTCACAAAAGATGCTTATGGTAAAAATCGCCTTGATTTTGAAAACTCAGTGAAGAAAAGCCTTAATTTAGGTAATGTTCATATTTTAAGATTGCCAGGCATTTTTGGTCCAGGTCTTAAAAAGAATGTGATCTTCGATATGAAAAACTTAATTCCAACATTTATTAAGGATTATGTTTTTGATGGCTTAGTTGAAAAAGATCCAGCTATTAAAGATTGGTATTCATATAATGCTGAAAAGAAAATCTATGAGGTAAAAACAAAGAATGAAGAAGTTGAAAAACACTTTAAGGATTTAGGTTTTACAAGTCTCAACTTTTCAAATATGAATAGCGATTTTTATTGGTTCAACTTAAAATATATTTCAGAAGAGATTCTTGACCTTGTTGAGAATAATATTCCAGAAGTAACTATTATTTCTGATGTAGTTACTAATAAGGAAATTGCTGTAAATTGTGGCATTAATTTGTCTTTGTTTAAGTCTCCTAATGCAGTACATTACAAAAATGTTTTGGTTGAAGGTAGAATAAATTCTTATTTAAAAGAAGACTTATTAAAAGAAATAAAGGAGTTTATTAATGGTACCAGCAATTAGTCTCCTGATGAGTCCTGAGAATTATGAAGGAATCATTGACTGTGCTAAAGACAATGGAATAGACCACTTTGAAATTGTTTGTGATAAATATTGTCCAGAAAATCTTAATGTGGTTAGTGCTCAGTCTTTATTTAATGGTATTGACTGTGATAACTTTTTTGCTTCTTCCGAAAATGTAGAAAAATATTCAGATATCTTAATTTCTAGAATAAGAAGTTATTATAATGATTTTGGTTGTAAAAACTTTGTTTTTGGAAGTCCTAAATTTAGAAATGTATCTTCTCCTAAAGAAAATATGTTAGCATTAACATTTTTCAGAAATGTTTGTGATAATATTCCTAAAGATGCTATTTTAGCTTTGGAAAATAATCCAGAAGAATATGGCACAAACTTTGGAACTTCTTTTAAGGAATGCTTAGCCATATTACTAATGGTTGATCGAAAGAATTTTAAAATTAATTTTGATATTGGTGGCTTTATTAAATCAGGTGATAAAGATATTGAAGCTCTAGCTAAAAGCATTCATCAAATTAATCATATTCATGTAAGTAGATTTGGACTACAGCCTATTTCAGAATTATCCGATAATGAGATAAAATATTATAAAGAAATTGTTTCTCAACTTAGAAAAGCCGATGATAAAAAGACGATATCTCTAGAAGTTAATATCAAAAATGGACTTTCAAGAGAACTTATAAATAAAGAAATCCAAGTATTTAAGGAGATTATACAATGATTGGAATTTGTAATCTTGCAGGTAGTTCAGTTTATGAAGGAAAAAATTCGAACTCTGATGAAATTATTGGAGTTATGAATCTTCTTAAGAGCCAAGGGTTGGACTGCAGAATTCTTCAGAATGAAAAAGAACCTCCTGCAAAACCTCAAGGACTTTTTGGAGGACGCTCTAAACCTGTAGAAAGTTTTTATTATTCAGACCCAAATAAGTTTGACCAGATTATCATTATGAATGGGTCCATCAACTGTTTTGGTGGTGTTGTTCCAGCTGATACAGTTTATTTGTTTAAGTTTTTAAAGAAAACAAATGCAAAACTTTATTATTTCTTCAATGACTCTTTATTAAAGGCGACACAGCTTAGCAAAGTTTTGAAATCAAAAACATTTGAAGATGTTAAACCAGAAGATGTTCATATTGATAAGCCTATTATGGTTATCTCATCTTTTAAGGATTTGGATTTTGCAAGAAAAGAAAACTCAAAAGAATGGACAGTTGATAATGTAGTTTATTTTGACTCTGGAAAAATGGTTTTATATGGAGACTACAAATCAAAGATGGTTCCAAATAAAGGACTATTCGACTTTATTTATGGTGGTAGTGCTCGTAGAGATGTTCGTATTAAATCATTCAATGAGTTTTTCTGTTCAAATTTGAAGACGGCTCTTTATGGAAATCTTAAGATTGAAAAACTTAATAACTATAAAGGTGAAAAGTTTGCAAAGGTTAAGTGTACAGAAGTTATAGCCAAGAATGCTGAAGGTAAATCAACTTGTATTATGCAGGAAAAGCATTATAATGATGGATTTGTTACTCGAAGAGTATATGAGTCTATGATGGCAGACTGTATTGTTTTCTTTGAAGATGCATTTGACTCTAAGCATGTGATTAGCCCATTCCCAGAAGTTTATATCAAAAATAGAAAAGATCTTGAAACAAATTATGCTAAGATTTTTGGTGATGCCGAGTTGAAAAATAAAATCTTAAATTGGCAGCATGAATTCCTTGAAAAGGTTGCTTCATCAGATATGGGAAAAGAACTTGCTGATTGTTTGCAGAACTAAATTTAATAAAGGAGAAATTATAATGGTAAATTTAATTTTGAGTGTTTTAATTGCATCTGTAATTGCTGTAGGTTATGTTGATGTTGTTAAGAATTTGTTCCCAATAGCAACTATGAATCCAAAGGTAAAAACAATTATAGGTATTGTTTTTGAAGCTTTGGTAGGTGTGGGTGTTTCTTTAGTAGGAGCTCTTTTTGATAAGACTTCAGTTGCTACAGGTGTATTGAGAGCAATTATTATTGCTGTTGGTACTGTAGGTGTTGCTCAGTTCTGTTATAGCTATATTCTCAGTTTTATTAAATCTATTAAAGATAAACTTAAAAAAGAATAAAATATTTCTGAATAAATCTTTTCATGGTGGTATACTCTATATAAGAGGTAAATACTATGAAAATGAACAAAACTACATTGCCACAGTTTAGAGAAGATTTTGCTAAGGCTGTGGCTGCTTTGGAAGCTCAGTATGGAGTATCTATCAGACTGGGTAATATTACTTACAATACAAATGATTTTCACACTCGTTTGGAAGTAAAGAATGTTGGTACTGATGAAACTTCATCAAAAGAACTTTGGCTTGCTGAACAGAGCAAAGCTTATTGGAAGAACACCTTGGTTAAAAAGGTAGAATATGATAAGTGGTATCTTGGAAATGATGGCCATTCTTACAAGGTTATTGGTTTCAATACTACTCGTCCTAAGAATATTCTCCGCATTGCAAATGGTTCTGGTAAAGAATATTCTTGTCCACTTGGTTTCCTTGGTATTCGTAACTAAATAAAATAATACCCTCTGAAAAGAGGGTGTTAATATAAAATTATTCGGGCTATTCCCGGTTTCGACGGCTATAAAATGGCTGGTAGAATGATGGCAGAACCTAGAGAAAAAACTAGTCAAAGACCAAATAAATGCTAACAGAACAAGCAGAACAGCTCGCAAGGCAGCTCGCCTTGTAGCTTAATCGGAAGAGTATAATCTTTTCCGACGGCATTTGAGTAGGAAGACTCAGTATCTTAAATGTTGTTACTAAACCGAGTCGAGTAGCTAATTTTGTGTCAACTTCAATTTTAGTGAACAGTTCTATAGTTGATATTGCTAGGTCCAAGAAAAACTAACCTAAGACACCATCTAGTAGAAGTTCTATTAGTGCTGAGTAGTTCGGACGTGGGTTCGATTCCCACATAGTCCATTTATTTGTAAATGGAAAAACATTAGAAATTACTTGAACTTTTTATAAGATTTGAGTATATTCTAAATAAGGTATTTGTTTCCAGGTTTTTTGAAGCTTCCTTCTCAGAAACATTAATGAAACTTGGTGGTGGAAGGTTGCCTTTAATCGGGCATCCCCGATTAATGAAACTAAAGTATGGACAATCAGCTTAGCTTACCCTATTGTAGCAAGTTGGATCGAGCTTTAGCATAAGCTTTTTTCTTTCTAATCAGTTGAAAGTTTTGGAGCTTTTCTTTGAAAATATTTAGCATACTTTTCAAAAGTATGTTAATATAAATACATCAATCATTTTTAATGATTGTACTAATTAAAATATAAAACTTAATTTGGAGGAGTAGATTTTCAATGTTTACTATGAATTATGATTACAATAATAATTTCTCTTATGAAAATGTAACATATGATTATGGGACAGAAGAAACTACTTTGTATAAAAGAGAGAGTTAATAAAACTATATAATTAAAAAAGTTTTATGAGCTCTCCTTTCGGAGAGCTTTTTTATTTTATTGGTCGTTAGCCAATCGGTTTAGGCAGCGGACTGTTAATCCGCCTAGGCGAGTTCAACTCTCGCACGGCCAGCTAAAAATTATGCTTAGGCGGCTACGATGGTGGAGTAGCATCGGTCTGTAAAACCGACACGTAAGATACGCAGGGAGTTCGAATCTCCCCCTGAGCACTTTATGGTTTGTTAGTGTATCGGTTATCACACCTGCCTGTCACGCAGGGGATGGCGAGTTCGATTCTCGCACAAACCGTATGTTTTTAAGTAAACAGGAGTTTTCAGCTTCTCTAAAGAGCTGATGGTGGAGGATTCCTCGTGCTCACTATGATAACGATAGTGGACAAACGATTAATCCCTAGTGAGACGATAACACTTAAAACATCAAACATTTTTTGGGGTTGTGGAGCAGTTGGTTAGCTCGACGCGTTGTCAGCGCGAAGGTCGCGGGTTCGAGTCCCGCCTATCCCGTCCGGAAGAGTGAAACGGATTTATCACGCTAGCCTCATAAGCTAGAAATAGTAGGTTCGACTCCTATTTCCGAAACTATAAAAAATCGAGCCCAGGAACTTGTAATGGGTTGAAAGGTAAGCTGTCTATGACAGTAAGCTGAAAGAGTGTGAGAGTGGCCTTGTGCAAGTAGGCAAAGTGTAACATTCAGTAAAAGTTTTTCGCGGTTTCTTTTATAATTTTTATATGCTACGTTGTCTTATCGGTTGAGGTCTTGACCTGTAATCAAGAGAGGTGGGTTCGACTCCTACACGTAGCTTATTCTTTGCGGATTATAAGATTAAATCCTAAAAATAAGGTGGTTTTTACAGACCTGAGGTTCCACCTAAAATTAAACCGTTGGCCGCCATGGTTCTTAGGACAAATTGGTTGAGTCGCGTCCCTTTCAAGGACGAGGAGTGAGTTCGAATCTCGCAAGAACTAAGAGGCAAAACTTTATGTTGCGACGGTGACAATTAAGAATGCGACGGTGTTCTTAAAAAGTAATGCCCCACATAATAATACAACTAATGCAGACGTAACAGTTACTTCGGTCTTGAAAACCCCGTGTCATTGGTTCGAATCCAGTCGTCTCCAATTCGTGGAGATGTAGCTCAGTTGGTAGAGCAGGTAAAAACGTACTGTTCAATTTTTTCTTAGTTGTTTTTTATGGTCCATTCGGCTAACGGCAGTCGCCATTTGGTTTTCATCCAAAAGACGTGGGTTCGACTCCCTCATGGACTAGAGACATTTTAATGCAGTTGAAAAGAGTTACTTCAATACTTTTGTAGTTTAATGGTTAAACAATTCACTGTTAATGAATATTTGTGGGTTCGATCCCCACTGAAAGCTGATTCAACACTCTTTTCGTTTTACTTAAAATGTTTTTTATGTATCAGTAGCTCATCTGGTAGAGCGCCGTCCTTCCAAGTCGGATGTAGAGGGTTCGAGTCCCTTCTGGTACTCTATAGTTTAATGCAGTTTTGGACGGTTACTTCATAAGTTCGATTCTTATATTATCCGCCATTCATTGGATGATGGGAAAGGTCCCAATCTCGCTGCTCAGCAGCAAACCGTTTGAAGTATTCTTAAACTGTTTTTTATGCCAAGTCTCGAAAGGCAGAGGATATCACCTAAGATTGGTTGTGGAGCACAACCTTAAAACCTTAATTAAGGTTTGATTAGTTACGGAAGTGATATGGTAGGTTGGTTCAAGTCCAGCATTTGGCAATTCGGGTTGAAGCACTGGTTGTGGCTTACGAGCCTCATAAGCTCGATATCGGGATGGTTCGATTCCATCACCCGAGATACTGTTTTGCGATAGAATTTCGTTTCTACCAGATAAACTTGGTGGTGAAACAATCTATGGTTCATAAGCTTGCGATATAGCAAACCTTAAAGCTTTTTTGCAGAGTTGATTGCAATTCTGCTGGGATAACAACCCAATGTGCCAAGGCTATCGTAAACTTGGTATGAGAGATGACTGTCGGGGTACTCAATAGAAATCCCCGACATTTTTTATTTTAAACAGAGTTAATATTTTTCATATATGAAGATTTTAGTTATACCAGATATTCATGGTAATTATGCTGCAGCTCTCCAAAATATTAAAGACCATAAAGATGAAGTCGATAAAGTTGTTGTTTTAGGTGACTATGTTGACGACTTTGATGAAGATCTTAATGGTCAGCCAATGATAGATGGTTTTAGTCAACTTATTGAATTTAAGGATAAAGAGCCTGAGAAGTTTGAACTATTATTTGGAAATCATTGTTTAAGTTATTTAGCTCAAACTAGAAATGGCGAATGTGTTAGTGGCCATCACTATGAATATGCTGATAAGTATAAAAAGATGTTTGTAGATAATATTGACAAGCTTAATATCATCTATAAAGTAGATAATATTTTATTCTCTCATGCAGGAGTATCGCAACAGTGGCTTCAGCATGTAAAGTATTTTATAAACTTAAAGCATGAATTTGATGATGTTCCACAAGAACTCATGGATAGATATACTGATTTAGATTATAAATCTCATAATATAAATGAAGTTTATTTTGATGGAATGATTTTTTCTCTTGTAAATGCAGAAACAGAAGAAGAAAAATCGCGAATTGCTGAATATAGAAAAATTCAGGCCAACCTTCAAGATCAGATAAATAAAACTTTTGAAGAAATGCAATCTTATAAAAAAGATTATTATAAGTATGCATCATATAAGTTTTTAAATGAGGTATTTCATTCACCTAATAAAGGTGACCCATATAATGCAGAAGTTTTTGAACATTGCGGTTGGAGTAATACAGGCGATAGTTCAGGAGAAAGTTGTGTATGGATAAGACCAGACTCTTTATTGCAAGATAACTGGCCAAGAGGAATTAAATATCAGGTTGTAGGCCACACTGAATGTGGAAATAAAAATTATGTTTATAAAAATAAGCATTTAATTTTAACAGATACAAGAGACCACAACACTTATAGAATATTAGATACTGAAAAAATGGATGAGTTGGAATATACACCTTATGATATTGCTCCAAAAAGTTATTCAAATACTGACATTGCATTATTAAAATTATTAGGACTATTATGATAGATTTAGAAACTTTACCTTTAAGAATTGGTTCTTATGAAAGAAAAGACTTAAACAGTAGAATGTTTAAAAATACTGGTAGAAATGGGTATGGATGTTCTATAAATCCAACTGAGAATCTTGCTACTTTTGGAATGTGGATTCCTTGTGGTGCAACTATTCTCAGAGAAAAAGTAACAACTAATGAAGAAGTTATTGAACTATTAAAAAAGACTGGAGATATTATTTCTTACAAAAGAAAAATTGAACAAAAGTCTTAGTTTTGGTATAATCTATATATAGAGATTAAAACTACCGGTGATACATATGCAGTATACCACACCGCTTACCAAAAAGGTGCACTGAATCCGTTCAGCGGATAGGTCCTGTATAAGTCAGGTTGGGAAGGCTAGAGAGTAATAAAGAAGGTGTAGTTCACCTTCGCGAAAATAACCCATACCATTAAATTGGTACTCTAGCAGCTATCTTTAATTTGTTTGTCAAGCTAAGGAGCGGAATAAAGCGTTGAGTTTAGATAGTTATAAACGGTAAGTCTTGCTAATGAAGAGTAAGCACGCTGTGAAGTCAGCAAAACGAACTAAATTAAAAAAGTTTTATCCTTTTTTGTTAATATTCTTTATATGATAGAAACAGTTGAAGCTGTTTGGAACTATAACTTAGAAGTTGGTAAAGAGCAAGGAGTTGTTCTTTTAGTTGGTTTCAACAGCGATGGTTCTAAAGGTATTGGCTATGGTCTTTGGGATGAAAAGGATAATGCTTGGTGGTCTTTTGAGACACTACAACCTATGCCAAATTTTACTCCAAAAGCTTGGTTAAAAGATGGCACACTTATTCCAAAAAACATGGTTCCATAGTGTACTTGGCTAAACACGCCACCCTCTCAAGGTGGAGATCCAGGGTTCGAATCCCTGTGGAACTACTTATATTCTCCTGTGGTGTAGCGGTCGCACATGAGGTTTTGATCCTTACAGGCTGGGTTCGAGTCCTAGCGGGAGAATTTTATCACGGGATAGCTTAAAAAGTGGTCGCAGGGCCCTGAGGTCATGGATGAGCGATAGACGTACGGCTATAGGTATTGGTTCGAATCCAGTTCCCGTGAATATAGACTAAATGCAGTTCGAATGAGTTACTTCGATTCCACTCATAAAGGAAGAGTCGTGGTTCGAGTCCACGGGCCGCCATTTCGTGGCGGTTTGGTGTAATGGTAGCATCTTAGAAAATAATACTTATTTGATAGATACTTTAGTCTTTTTATATGGTGTAGCCTTACGATGAGTAAGGATTTGGTGAGTAATATAGATGAAAAGCTGATCATTCGCGAACCTGTTCAGATTAGTAGTTTATAAGTCGAAAGGCATCATGCTAAGTAGTCAATGGTACCAATGGTGAAAGGCAGATTTACTCGAGCGGTTCAAATCCCTCCTACATCAACATATGACATTTACAGAAATCAGAGGTGATTTATTTCAGCATTTCCAAAAAATAGGTGATAATACTTTTATTTTACCAGCTGATAGAAATATAGCTTATGCTCATTGTATAGCAAATGACGGAAAATATGGTGCTGGAATAGCTCCTATTTTTATAGGTCAAATTTTTCAGTCTGATACATTTGTAAAACGCTTCTTAAAAGAAAATCCATGGCAAGGACATGGGTGGAGTTTATGTTTTAACAGAATAAATGGAGACCATTATCTTTTAGAAATTGAGCTTATAACAAAAGAATTTACATATGGAAAGCCCACTTATGAAACTATAACTGAGGCCATAAAACAATTAAAATGTAACTGTATACAATATGATATTTCCATACTTAGAATACCTAAAATTGGTTGTGGTTTAGATGGATTAGATTGGGATATAGTTTCTTCTATTATCAAAGATACTTTCAAAGACAGTCTTATCGACATTGAAGTATATTATCTCTAAGTTAATATTAATTATTATGATAAAAATATTAAAACCATTCCGCGAATTAAAAAGGGTTATTTCTCAGTTTGTCGAAACAGAATATTGGTATCGTTTCAGAAAGACACCACACTATTATCTCAATGATGATACTCAGAAATATGAGCCTTCAAAATATGACAAAAGAGCTCGTGATACCCTAACTTGTACTTGGAATGGAGACTCAGACATTTTACAGATGGCTCTTTTAAAAACAGAGCACATGTTTCATAACCTTAAAAAATATTCTTATCATCAATATTTTTATGTTGACTCTTTTAGATTTTTTGAAGAAGGCGCTACAGATAGTGATAGAGGTATTTTTGCCAGACAAGTTTTAGATAATTGTGAAAAAAACCCAAAAAAATATAAATATTGTTGGAACTTTCATAGAATAGAACTTTACTCAGATAAAGAATTACGTGAAACTGTTACAAAAAAAGATCGCAAACACAAAAAATATGTAGGTTTTGAAAACTCTTGGTGGATTGGAAACGAAGAGGTTGATAAGTCTATTTCGGATAGTGGCTTACTTCATTATTATTTATATCATAATGATGCGTTTGATGGATGGGGATGGACAACTACTTGGGGAATTAAAAGGACTTATGATGAGCAGATTCCACCTTCTGAAATTCCTGAAAAGAAAAAACAGTATTACTTAAATTTAGATGAGCCAGATTTAGGACATGAAGAAGCTCCACAGTATAGAGTTAAAAAAGAAGAAGGTGTAACATATTTCCCTTCTTGCTATACTTGGACTGATATTCAAAAAATTGTTGATGACAAAGGCATTAAAATAGATGTATTAAAAAGTTTCCTTAGTGGCGCTCAAACAATGACTATAGATGATATGAAAGTTTATGCTAAATTATCACCTTATATCAAATCTAAGGCAAGAGGTTTGAGAAGAAACTTGGTAGAACTTTTGCATTTTAGACATATGCTTAAGAAACTCATTTATATGAGTGATACAGATGATAAATATTATCAGATGTGGGACTCTGTTAAAGATCCAGACGAAAAGAGTAAAAGGCTTTGTGAAGCTGAAGAGCTTTATAGACAAGATCGCAAAAATCTTTACCATGAGATTGCTGAATATATGGCAGAGAATGGTGATAGCTGGTGGGATTAAGCTTATGAAAGATTATATAGAAGATAAGTTTTATTGTCAAGATGGTGATGTTCTTTATTTTGTTTTTCATAATGATGAACCTTGGCTTGGAATTACAATTTTAAATTCTAAAGCCTTAAAAAAGAGAGAAGGATGGGAGCATATTCTTCTTAGAAAGGAAACAGTCTTAAGATTAAGAGATTATATTAGTCATCCACCTTATAATGAAATTGGCTATTTTGAGTGTAATTGTACTTCAGAAATATTGCGAGTTGTTTATGAGGATAATTTTTTCTATGTAGATATTTTTGATAATTATGCTCTTAAATTAAAATCTGGAATTAAAACATCAACATCTTTTAATGAAAGAGATGCTCCAGAACTTGAAAGAATACTTAATAACATGTTGAACTTATTTGAATAAAAAAGTATATTCTATAAATAGGTTGATGTTGACTTGCATGTTTCAGAAAGCTATTAAGGAGGACCACTTCCCTAGTGAGAATCCAGTAGTGGCAAGCATCAATTTAATTTGATACATACGAACATGCCTTATTAGTGCTAATGGAAATGAGTAGTGACTATGGTAACTCATCCAGTGCAGGCTCCAGCGCACGAGCTAATATGTAAAATGATATAGACCTGGAGATAGACATAGTCTGATGAATACGGAACATGATTAGGTTTTTGGTAAACTAAATTCTTTTCAATGGTTTGCTAAAAGCACAGGGCTAACTAGCTTCCGTGGAGACAATGCTCCCGTTGCATAGCGACTAGTGCAGAAACGTTAATGGGCGCCTGAAATCGACGTACTGGGTAGGTAGTCGGGGACTTTTACTCTTTTTCACTGGGACAAAAAAGAGCTGCTCGCCACAGATGGTAGCAATTGGTGTAGGCGGTAACACACCAGCCTTTTACCCCGAGGTTGGAGAGCACCGTTCGAGTCGGGATTGCTGAGGCATAGCTTGTTGCTAGCTTCCGATGGTACAGATTTACAAGTTCTGAGATATGGACCTCTATAAATGCTCCCAAGACTTAAAAGCAACACTTATTTTTAATTCTATTTTTAAAGGTGGTAACACATGTATAAAAGCGCAGTAAAGTGCATTATGGGAAAGAAAACAAAAAAGTTTGCTTCTATGACAGCTGCTGGTGAGTGGCTTGTAGAAGAAGGTAAAGCAGCATCTGTAAACGCAGCAAAAGTAGCAATTACTCATGCAGTAAATGGTAAGCAGCATTACTATGGTAAAGATTGGACTTGTAATAGCGCTTACGGCTATAAGTGGGAAAGAGTTTAATCTCACTTAATTGGACCTATAGTTTAACGGATAGAATAACTCTCTCCTAAAGAGTGGAGTCCGGTTCAATTCCGGATAGGTCCTTTTGTGGAGTAATTATGAAAGTATTGTTAGGCGTAATTGCAGTAGTTTTAATTGTAGGTGTTGTTGCTGTATCTGTAATGCTAGGACTTGCTTCTCTTGAGGATTAGGATGAAAAAGTATTTTGTTTTATTTATTTGTTTAATTGGTGTGCTATTTTCTTCTTGTATGGAGAAAGAAGATCCTTATTCATGGTCTATTGGACAAATGGAAATTGATGAGCCAACTCCTGAAGAAAAAGTAGAATCAACAACAAAAGCAAAATCTATTATTCCTAATATTAAAGATGCAGTTGTTTTACAGACAAAATGTATGAGTTCTCGAATGCTTATATTAGTACAACTTCCAAATAATCCAAATTCTAAATATGACTTTTGGAAAGATGAAACTGAAGAGCATTATGCTATTATAGGTGTTATTTATACAGATGCAGATCATCATAAAGTTGATGGTAAAGTATATTGCAACTTAGATGATGCTTTACTTATTTTTAATTCAGGTCGTGTTAAAGAAACTGAATAAATTGAATGTTAATATTTTAATATAAACTAATTAACATATATGACGCTGTGTGCCAATTGGATGTGCAAACTGTCTTCTAAACAGTTCTATGCAGGTTCGAGCCCTGTCAGCGCCAATAGCTTAAGTGATTGGTCCTCACTTAAGTGAGAGCGAGAACTCTTTTTGAGACTTTCATGAATTTTTATAGTTTATGAAAAAACCTGGGTTGTTATTCTCTGTGACCATCTAAGGACAAGGGATGCGGTAATTCTGGTTACTTCAACAACATGCTAAGGTTTAAGTCTTAAAGACTTCGGTGGAAATGAACAAATGATTATTGGTTGAGTACGACTTGTCCAAGGGTCATTAAGGAAAAATTGAAAAAATTTTAGTAATTTTCACCGTTATTGTTAATATAAAAATATACTTAATGCAGCCGAATGAGTTACTTCACAATTTGGCCTTTATAATTGTAAAATTTAAACTCATTCATTATTTCTTAAGTGTTTTTTTACATATAAAAATTACATGCTTAAAGCAGCATATAACAGTTACTTCGTTTCAATGCATGAGAAAAAGTGTTTAGGTTCGAGTCCTATTTAGCAGGTTGGCTGCAAAACTGTTATTTTTATTCTTAAGCATTTTATTTTGAATATTGGAAAAGCACTTATCATTTTGGTAAGTGCTTTTTTATTTTATATAACTTATAAGGAGGCTTATAGAATATGAGCAAGAAAATGGCTAAAGCAGTATCTCAGATGAATGAGATGAATAAACTTAGACCAGATGAAATCGTTACAAACTTTATGGGTGGCGATTCTTACAAAGTAAATCCACTTGATACTCTCAAGTTGATTTCAGCATCATCAATTTTTGGTGAGGCTTCTTATTACAGAAAAGATGTAAAGGATGGAAAATTCTCTTGGCAAAAGGAATTTACCGATCCAGCTATGTATGCAATCTTCTCTGCTAGTGCAGGAAAATCAACAACAGAGGTATTTACTGAAGCTATTGATAAGGCATTGGATTATGACTTTGGCGGAACTTTGGACTTTGCAGTTGATTTGCGTAAAACATACAATATGCGCCTTAATCCACAGGTTATTATGGTACGTGCAGCAATCCATCCAAAGCGTGCTGATTTCTGTAATGCAAATCCTGGAAAGTTTGCAGCTGTAGAAAAGTTGGTTATGTCTCGTGCAGATGAGCCACTTACTCAGCTTACATATTACATGTATATTAATGGTGGTAAGAAAAACAAGATTCCAACAATCTTGAAAAAGTCTATTGCTAAGAAACTTAGCTCATTGGATGCTTATGCTGTTAACAAATACAAGAACCACGAAATTGGTATGATCAATGGTGTTCGTATTTCTCATGCAAACTCACCAGTTTTGAATGAGTTGATGCAGACAGGTACAGTAAAGGTTACTGAAGACAGGGAAACTTGGGAACAGAAACGCTCTGCTGGAATGGGTTGGCGTGAAATCTATGAGTCAGGCTGTATGCAGCACATGGCTCTTTTACGCAACTTGAGAAACATCTTCACAGATGTAAAAGACACAGAATTCTGTAAGAAAGTTTTGGAAGATTTGAAAGGTGGAGTCCTTAAAGGTAAGCAGTTCCCATTCAGATATTGGAATGCATATCAGATGATTGAAGAGGCTTCAGGTATCAATCACCAGACTTTAATTCTTGATGCTCTTGAAGAGTGTATGGACATTGCAATTGAAAACTTACCAAAGTTGAAGGGAAAGACAATGGTTCTTTCTGACAACTCAGGTTCTGCATGGCATGGATTTACTTCTGAATATGGAAGGACTACTATTGCTGATATTGACAACTTGTCTTCAATTTTAATTGCAAAAGCTTCAGATGAAGGTTATGTTGGTAAATTTGGTGACAGACTTATTACATCTCCAGTTTCTAAGAGAAATGGTGCTCTTGCTCAGACAAAGCTTTTATCAAGCAGAGGAGATAACGATGTAGGTGGTGGTACTGAGAATGGTATTTGGTTATTCTTCAAAGATGCAATTGCAAAGAAAGAAGTTTATGATAATATTTTCATTTTCTCAGACCAGCAGGCAGGAACAGGTGGATTATATGGTCTTAATGATGATGACTACAGAAGCTTCAGATGTAAGGGTCATATGATCAATGTTTATGCACTTATTCAGGAATATCGCAAAAAGGTAAATCCAAAGGTAAATGTATTTAGCTGTCAAACAGCTGGATATGATAATGTTCTTATTCCAGAAATGAGCTACCGTACAGCATTCTTGTATGGTTGGACAGGAAAAGAAGCATTATTCGCTGACGCTTATATCAAGCAGTGGGATGCTATCGAAGCTCAGAAAGACCAGGAAAAACAGGCCAAGAAAGCTGGTAGACATGCTGTAAATCAGCAATAATCATAAATGGTGGGCTTTTTGCCTGCCATTTTTCAACTAAATGAATTAGATTGGTATAATCTATAAATGGTTAAGCTGTTGAAGTATAGTATAATAATTGCGCAATAAAAACTATAGAATGATACAGTGATATGAGTAGTAGCTCAGTGGTAGAGCGGCCCGCCTAAAACGGGAACGTGCGTGGGTTCAATTCCCATCTACTCTAAAAGCAGTTGAAAACGTTTAGACTGCCAGCGATTGTAAAGCAAGCATGTTAATCAGAGTTGACCGCTATATAAATTATCAAACTCGAGCATGTGCTACCACGACAGGTTACTTCATATTTGTGTGGTTCCAATGGAAAGTGCAGGTTGCAAATACCGAACCTGTCCCTGCACTTAGCTTTTTATCGTGGGATAGTTTAGGACACGTGAATTCCTAAGAGTACTTGGGGAAAGGAAGTATGAGCCCAAGGTAAGGCTGGTATGAAAAATTACCGAGACATCAGCTTGTGATGTGGGGAGCATGGCGGAACAAGCATAAAGGCCTTTACAATGGTTACCATATGATGAATATGGGTAGAAAGTTTTACCAAAAGCTCTAGTTGTAGGTTGTCTTAATGGGACGTGGGTTGAAAAATACTTGGTTGTGGCAACTGAAAGAAAAACTTCGGACTTTTTATGGAGGAAAATTTAATGAGAAAATATGCAGTGTTTTGAGCTATAGGAGATTCAAAACATGAGCAGAAGTTACAGAAGAGGTTATACTCCTTCATACAGAGGTGATAAAGTTTGTAGAACAGAATATCACCGTTCAGTAAGAAGAAAAATCCGTACATTATTAAAAGAAGAATTAAAATTCATTGATGATGGCGACAATGCTCGCCCTTCTGAAAAAATTACCGCAAAAGGTAGAGACTTTGGTTGCAAAAGTGCAGATCCTTGGTCTTGGCCTTCAGATGGGAGAAGCAAATTCGAGGATGACCTTTGCACTCTTAGAAGAGAGTTTAATGAAGCCTTAAAAGAACAGTGTTATTATTGGGATGTCTGGTACAATCCTTGGGTAGAATATCAGAGATACAGAGATGCTAAATTCATAACAATTGAATATGAATTATCTTATAAGGTCGTAATTGGCTGGCATAAAGAAGCACATGATGATTGGGTTTTCAATCCAAATGTAGGCGAATATGGAAGACATTTTCACAAGCATTGGACAACTTGGGAACCAACATATAAAAAAGTTTCAAAAACTTTATATCATCAGCCTTTAATGTCAGATTTAGAGCCAGGAGCTACTTGGGTTTCAGTTAGAAAAGTTAATTGGCATGATTATACACAAGCATCTTGTGATAGAGGCTTGATTCCTTTTCTTGTTAAAAGAAATATCATTCCAAATAATCTTAAAACTGAAGAGCAATTTATGAGATGGCTTCACAAAAATGAAGAAAAAATCATAAAAAGCTGGTACAAGGTTTTATACAGCAAATAACTCTATTAAAGTGTCCATTTTTTGGGCACTTTTCTATTTTTAAAAGTATATTCTAAGTATGGATATTGCTATAACAGAAACTGTAGGTCTAATAACTAAAATAGAAAAAGATTTTAAAGCCGCAGAAGCTAAATGGAAAAGTTCTAGAACTGGAAAAGAAAAGTCTAAATATTGGCTTGAAATGACTTTTTTAGATGGTGCCAGACATGAACTTATAATTAAGAGACAAAAAGAAATTGAAGAAGATTTACATAGTCCTATTGAACTTAGTGATGGTTCTACAATGTCAAAAAGAGAATTTATGGATTATCAAAAACAATATGATTTAGATGATGAAGAACTTAAAAGTTACATTCCTTTATTGATTAATCAGGATTGTTAATATAATATTGTGTCTTCCACGATGGTGGCCACGAAGGTGAGAATAAAGACACAATCAATTAAAGGGTATCTGAGTAGGTTAAGGAGTGAGTCCAATCTCCTAAACGTGACTAAGACGAAATCTAGTTCTAGACTAGTACCGACTCTGCTTTTTGCCTCTCTACAACAGGTTATGCTGGTAGAGAGGATCTTTTAATTAGAATTATGTTCGACGGAATATAAGAGTAGATGTCCTCTATCGACGGATTTGAGGGTAGCATTGAAGACTTTTGTTAGCTTAGTTGGTCAGAGCGCCGGCCCGCTGTGTCGGAAGCGTAGGTTCAAATCCTACATAAAAGTTTTATAAAAAATTAAATTTATTTTTGAATTTAATTTTGATTGTTGGTATATTCTAAATAAGCTGCTAATAAGCAGCAACAAATTATGCGGAAGCTACCTAGAGAAAATTGAGAGACGGCAATCTTGATAAAAGTATCGAAAAATGGCTGGTAGGACAAAAACGTTGAGTTGCCGCTCAAAAATGAGAGTGGGTTCGAATCCCACCTTCCGAATATAGATTGATGCAGATCGAAAAAGTTACTTCGCCTATCACGCCGGTATCACAGGTTCGAATCCTGTAAGCTCCGTTTATGGGAGCTTTAGTGTAGTTGGTTAGCACGCCGTAAAAATACTTTTTCACAAAATTCTCAATCTTTTTTGCAAGCTTTCAAAAAACTTGTTAATATATTATTATAAATTACTTAACTACAAGGTTATAGAGGTTCAATCCTCAGTAATTTAATCGAACCTTCGGGTTCACCGGCTGGTTTCTAGTCGTTAGAATAAACCGTGAATTCATAAGCGGCGAAAGTTGCATTCGTAAAGGTGCAGCGGTGATTTATCACTTCATACGAAAACTACATATTCAAGATACTATGGCGCAGATTGATGGCAAATGCTGAGGTTTGCAGTGGTATTGCTCGGTTGAACAACGAGCTTAGATCAAGTCTAAAAGACAAGATTGAAAAGAATGTGGGTCGAAAGCTTACATATGGGATATGTATATCATCTAATAAGAACATGCAAAATTCTGAGTGAGATGATAACGAATTATGTTGACGCTTAAGCGAAAGTGAGAGATGTTGACTTTATTAGATTGAGTAGTTTAGCAGACGAAAAAAGAGAGGCGATTTACCTAAAGCACTCAAAAGGTGCCATGGTATTAAGGTCAACCTCGTCTCCCAAGGAAGTTCACCGATAATTACAGAATTAGCTCAGTAGGATAGAGCGTTAGACTATTAATCTAAATGTGGCTGGTTCAAGTCCAGCATTTTGTGCCATGATAAGCAAAAGTGTTGGTCACGATAAGATGAAAATAGCGTTATTCAACTGTAATATGTTGACTTGGTGAGTACCGCAAGGAAAGTCAAGAATGGATTGAAGTAATCAACTGGTAGGAGCCCGCAAGCTTCTTAGGCCGCAAGCCGCTAGGGATGAAAAATGAAATTATTAGTCTTATTGTAGTAGGTAGATAACACCTTTAAGTTATTCGCTATGCGTTCTACTTTCAGAAATGAAAGTGTGGTTAAGTTGCGAAAGTGATGAAGATGGACGCAGAGGAAAGTCAATAAATCTCAGCTTTCTTTTTTGAAGATAATTTAATAAAATACTAAAAACAATGTTAATATTTTATTAAGTTATTTTTGGTAACTGTACTAATTATAGTATAAACTTAATATAAAGGAGAATAAGATTATGGTAGAGAATGGAATTATCGGTCGTTCAATTATTTGTGCCTCTTCTATTGCGTCTGCGAAAGCAGTTGCCCCTCGTATTGTGCCTTGTTCTTCTAAATGGGTTATTGCCGGTAAAAAGGAGAAAGACTTTAAGTAAGGTTATAAGTTTTTTTATAGATTTACTTAAGGTCTTTCAGAAATGAAAGACCTTTTTTATTTTATATCTGGTATAGGTGTTACGGTAGCATGCGAGCTTTGGAGACTTGGGGCGGTGGTTCAACTCCATCATACCAGAAAATCTTTCTTGTATTGGAAGAATAAGTAAAAAATTTGTGATGACTATAGCAAATGAAGTAGCTTACCAATATGGGTCTGGTAGTGATTTCGTAGAGCACTTTATCTAGTCAATAAAGTGATTGCGATAGCTAATGTGGTATAACAAGGGATCCAGTTCCACGAAGATGTTTATCGGGCAGTCGGCTAGCGGCGATGCCACTTGGTTTGGGACCAAGCATTCAACGGAGGTTCGAGTCCTCTCTGCCCGACTAAAAATTATTATGGAAGTGCTGAGCATTGGTGAGCTCATCTGTCTTGAAAACAGCCGATTGCCTGATGAGGGCGTCTTACAGGTTCAATTCCTGCCGCTTCCGCTTTGAAAGCAGAGATGAATTGGTTCATCACCACCTAGGGGTTGGTGGAGATTGTAGGTTCGAGTCCTATGGCTTTCGCTAAGAACATATAAGCAGCTTTTGTGAGTTACTTCGATTTGGGTTTGAAATATAGCTCGCAAGTTTTATTCTATATGTTTTTTATATGGGGCATTAACTCAGTTGGCTAGAGTGTCAGCTTTGCAAGCTGAAGGTCGTCGGTTCAAGTCCGACATGTTCCAAACTCGTTGAAGGTACTGGTGTCAGAGGTTTTAGAACTAATAAGCTAAAATCGCAGCCTTCCACAGATATTAGAAGTTCACGAAGTTCACTGTGAAATCTATAGCTACAAATAGAGCGCTTAGTTATAGATATAAAGAACTCTTATTTTATGGGCCTGGGGAGGTTTGGCATCTCACCTCTTTTGCACGGAGGTTTAACCGGTTCGATGCCGGCTGTGTCCACTCATTTGTACATTTCTAACTAATTATCTTATGAGTGAATTACGAATAAGATATATTTATGAAATTACAAATTTAACGAATGGAAAAACTTATATAGGTCAGCATACTGTGCGTAAAGATCGTACAATTACATCTGATACATATATGGGTTCTGGTTCTATTCTTAGAGAAGCATATCAGAAATATGGAAAAAAGTCTTTTAAAAAAAGAATTCTTGTTTCTGGTTTCTTCTCAAAAGAACAAATTAATCGCTTTGAAAGATGTATGATAGCTTGCCAAAAGCTTATTGGTAAAGCAGAATATAATCTTGCTAAAGGTGGTGATGGAGGAGATACTTCAAAGTTTATAGACTATTCTAAGATGTCTAAAACTTGGAAGTCTACAAGAGAAAAACATCCAGATCTTTTTAAGAATTGTGGTTGGAAAAAACACGATACTTTCACTGGTAAACATCATTCAGAAGAAACCAAAAGAAAAATTGGTTTAACAAACAGTGAACATCAAAAAGGATCTAAAAATTCTCAATTTGGTACTCATTGGTATACAAATGGAGAAATTAATATAAAAGCAAAAGAATGTCCTGAAGGTTTTAGACCTGGAAGGATATAAAATATTATCGGTCGTCCTGGATTTTCGTAGATGAAAGGAATACACCTTGAGGGTAATAGAGATATGGTTTTACAGAAGAAAGGAATAACTACGAATGAAGCCTTTTGGAGTAGAATTCATCTCTGTGAGAGTAAAAGGGAAAGTGGAGTTCGATTCTCTGCCGACCGACTAAAACCATAAGCGGAGTCAAAGAGTTACTTCGTTCTCCGCCATAAGTATCTTAATTTTTAGGATATTTATGGGGGAACGCGATTATAAACTTTTTGCAATATTCTATGGTATGCATGTCGTAGTAGCTCAGAGGCAGAGCGCCGGATTGCCAATTCGGAGGTCGTGATTTCGAAATTCATCTACGACTTATTTTATAGTCCAATAGCGCAAATGGTTAGAGTGTCAGTCTGATAAACTGAAGGTTGATGGTTCAATTCCATCTTGGACTACTATGGTAGAAATCAGCTTTGGTTGAGTGAGATCTACCTAATAACAGACATATCGAACAAAATATGGGAGAAGTAGTTTAAAGCTGCTTAATTTGTTTCTAAGTGTGACGAACTATACAAACTGGGAAGCAAAGTACTGGTTTAGGATTAATCTCGAAACTGCAGCATTTATATTTAGACTATATAGTATTTTGCATGATATGTTTTTATACTGGATTAACCTATCGGCTAGGTATCGCCCTTACAAGACGACTTAGGTAGGTCCGACTCCTACATCCAGTAAGCCTAAGGTTTGTCAATTACTCGAATGTGGCGTAGAAATTGATGTTAACTAAAAGTTTGTACAAATGAATAAGTTTATGGTGGAGAATCCGAAAGGCTAGGAAGTAAGTCTGCAAAACTTATCGTTGTGGGTTCGACTCCCACCTCCATCTCTTAAAGGAGATTTTTTATATGGATTGTGGCGCACCAAGATTTAAAGGACCTGGAGCTAAAAAGCTTTATGAATACATAATGAAAGAATCTGAAGAAGCCAAAGCTAATAAAGAATCTAGAGAGGAAAAACGGAAGAAACGTTTAGAGGAATTTGAAGAAGAAATGAAGAAGAAACAGAGGCCATAACTTTCTGTTCGGTCCATTGGGATAGAAAGTGGCCAGAATTAAATGGAAACACAATTTATCTTAATGGGCGTGTGGCACATTGGTCGTGCACCAGACTTTTAATCTGGGAGGATTTTTCCTCTAGGATGGTTCGATTCCATTCACGCTCACTTCTTAAATGGGCGTGTTAGTATAGCTTGGTCGAATACAGAAGACTCTTAATCTTCCGGAGAAATCCCATCGGAGGTTCAAATCCTCTCACGCTCACTACAATTCGGGCCCGTAGCTCAGATGGTAGTAGCATAACACTTTTAATGTTAGGGTCGACAGTTCGAATCTGTCCGGGCTCAATTTAATATAGGTGCGTGGTGTAATGGTAGCATCCAGGTCTCCAAAACCTGCAGGTGGAGGTTCAAGTCCTTCCGCTCCTGTTTTTATTTTTCGGAGTATGGCATATCGGATTGGTGCACTGGTCTACGGAACCAGCTTTTTAAGGTGGGTTCGACTCCTACTACTCCGGCTTTTAAGAGGCTTTTCATAAGCCTCTTTTTTATTTATATTACTCACTAATTTATCATATGGCAAAATTTGAAAAATGGGAAAAACTCTGGCAAGATGGTAAAAATGAATATCTAAGAAAATCCCATGTATCTACAGAAATCTTACGTACTATTCTCACAAAAGGTAAAACTGGTAAAACACTTTATAGAATTATAGACTCAGATGACCGCCTTTTTTATGAAGGTATTGTCAATTTAAGAATCACATGCACTACCTCAGATATTGATAAACTTATGTATATCTCAAATGGTGTTGGAAGAAAATCAGTTGCAGTTGTAGAATTTTCAAAAGATACACTCTCATATGAAATGCAGAAAACAGATTCAAAATGGACAGATGAATCTGAGCACCTCATTTTTGGTAAGTTTAAGGTTTCTAAAAAATCTGATGAAATTTATATTAAAGGTTGTGATATTCCTTTAATTCATCTTTATGCTGAACCTATAGACCAAAGTGTAGATTATGCCAAAAAGCTTATTCAAAAAAGAATTAGCCATTATAAAGAAGATCCATTAGCAAAACAATTAAATGATGAAGCTATAACAAAGATGTTTAATGAAAGTACTAATTATAATATGAATATAGTTGACAGTAAAAAACTTTTTGAAAATATCTTAAATGAAGCATGGAATCACCACTCTGGATATGTTCCACATGATGGAAATGGCATGGTTGGTGGTAAATGGGCCAGCTCTGATACTTCTGGTGAATATGAAAAAGAAATTGAAGTTGAATTAGATGGTACTTATTATCTAGTTTATCTTATAATGAACGCCGACCTCGACCAAGGATATGACGATAGTGTAAATTATTCATGGTCTGATGTAAATATTGATGAAAATAGTATTCAGCTCAAAGACATGATGAGAGAATTATCTGATGAGCAAGATGTAACAGACCCAGAATTAAGAAATAAGCTTTTTAATTTAGCTAAAGAAAAATTATTGGCCAACCCAGATAAATATTTTGAAAATGACTTTGAAATAGACGAGCCAGATTATAATTAAGATTTGAATTTTTTAACTCAAAGAGGTATATTCTAAATAAGATGATTAAAATTTCAGAAGACTTAGAAAAAAGACTGATTGCTCGCCTTAAGCAGGTTTTGAATGCTAAAGAAGGTGGTATTACTCTTACCCATAAAAATGGTAAGAAAGAAGATTTAATCGTTGGTCTTTCTGGTGATGCAGTTGCTATTTACAATACTGAACCTGATTTAATTAAAATGTTTGAACTTGAAGGTCCAGGAGCAGCCGAAGCAAATATCAGAGCTGCAGCTTGTTGGTTGTATCATATGTCTTTTGAAGAAGATTTAATTTCTGAAAAGTAAGAAGGTTTTTATGGAAAATTTCCCTACATATGAACAAGTTGTAGAGAAAGAAGAAGCTAAAATTAAACAGAGACATGATTATTCTATTGCAAAATATATAAACATGCACTCTGATGCTAAAATGAAAGCTGTTGCTGATGATTTAAAGCAGCAACTAGATAAGGGTAACAATTATCCAAGTACTAAGGTATTTGAAATTCCTTATACCATAGAAGATGCAAGAGCGTGTCTTTTTTGGGATAGTCCAGACTTTCCAGATGATATTCGCTTTCTTCCATGGAAACAATTTACTGATGCAGGTTGGTATGTAGAATATTCCATTTTTGATGGTATGGATAGAAAAGAGCTTAGTGGTTATGTGCATCTTTTTCCACCTGATAGAAATAAAGGTTTCAGGTTTTCAACCTACATAAGACATAATGCTTGGGGAGACCCATGTTAAAAGTTTATGTTAATATAAAATATGTAAGTTACTTTTAGTGACTGTACTAATTAAATTATAAAATTTAATATAAAAGGAGTATAGGTATGAACAATACAATGAGTTTACATCAGTTTAGTTTTCTCAGCCAGTTACATTTGTTTTTACAGCAAATGTTTATACTCCTATTCGGTGGAGGACTTTATAGAAATTAGATTTGATATGTGATAGATTCATAATAAGTTTAATTTTTATAGAGCCCTCTCGAAAAAATCGAGAGGGTTTTTTATTTTCCGGAGGTTGCATAACGGAAGTGCTTTGGACTGAAGATCCAAAAGTTGGGGTTCGACTCCCTGTCTCCGGGCTCTTATGTGGATGTGGCTCAGTAGGTGGAGCAGAAGACCGAAAATTTTCGTGTCGTTGGTTCGATTCCAACCATTCACACTTTATTTTCCCGCTGTAGCCCAACGGCAGAGGCAGTAGACTTAGAATCTATAAAGTGGAAGTTCAAATCTTCTCAGCGGGACTGTACTGGTCGTTCAACGGTAGGACGGAAGATTGTGGTTCTTCACATGGGGGTTCAACTCCCCTCCAGCACATATTTATCGACCAGTGGTGGAACTGGAATGCACATCCGACTTAAGATCGGACGCCGTAAGGATTGAGGGTTCAAATCCCTCCTGGTCGACTTTATTTGGGTCTGTGGTGGAATTGGTATGCACACCTGTTTAAGGGGCAGGCGCCGAAAGGATTGAGAGTTCGAATCTCTCCAGGCCCATTATAAAAGAAATAATGCAGTTTGAAAGAGTTACTTCGAGAAATTGGTATACTCATTTTGATCGCAAATCAAACGCCTTATGGCTTGTGGGTTCAAGTCCCACAGAACTCTTTTGCTTATTCTTATTTCTTTTTGTTTTCGGTGAGTGACGGAATTGGAATACGTGTCACACTCAAAATGTGAATTTTATGGGTTCGAGTCCCATCTTGCCGACTCTAGCGTAGCATAATAGGTAGTGCTCTTGACTCTGGATCAAGCTTGTGTGGGTCCGACTCCTACCGCTAGAAAAATTCTGGGGAAGTTCCGGAGTGCAGAACGTTGTCTTACTTTATGGAAGGTTTGCGACCTGAAAAGATGATATGAAAGCAAGTATCACATTCCAATAAAGGAAAAAACCACGTGACAACAAGGCTAGTGACCCTGCAGAATGATGTTGAACTAGCTATTTTTCTTTGGTTACGCAGGTTTGCCAACTGGCTCTCATAAGGCTAGTTCGAAGCGTCCGACTCGCTTGTAGCCAACTACCATAGGAGCGTATGAGCGCGGTCTTATAAACCGTCCAGTATAATGCGTCTAACTGGTGGATGTTGGTTCAAATCCAACCGCTCCTAATTTTATTATGGATAAGTGCACGAGTGGTTTATGTGGCTTCCCTGCTAAGGAAGTGATTGGAAACTTTCCGTGAGTTCGAATCTCACCTTATCCGTCTTCACTCTGAGGTAAAGAGTAATTGGTATCTCCCCAGATTTTGATTCTGGTGACTCATACCCGAGTCGTGCAGGTTCGAATCCCGCCCTCAGAATTTAAAAAACAAAATAATAAAAGCCACTCAATTGAGTGGCTTTCTTTTTATTTACTCATAACTAAAAAATCAAGATAGGCACAAGGACCAGTTTCCTTATAAAAATTTCTTCGTACTATTTTACCACCTTCAAAATAAGGCAAAGCAATAAATACTATTAGTCTTTTATCTGGACAGCTTTCTCTAAGGTGTTTAAACAAAAACAAGTCTTTATCTTTGGTCCAAATACCTGTTGTAATTCGGCATAATGGTTGATACACCGCATCTTCACCTTTCTTATTTTTATAATTAAAGACATAATTCTTATGAAATTCTTTTGGAATTGTATATAATTCAACATCATATTTCTTAGCAAGTTTATTCAACTTTGTAAGCTTAAACCAAAGGAAATGTGCTCTTTTTCTTTTTGGGTCTTCTAATTCAAATATTCTCTGATTTGAGATTAAAATCTTTTTATCTAGATGTGTCAACTTTCTCATGCTTTTTTCTCCTATAATGATTATCTACAAGATTTTCTTCAACATTTATATTTGGGTATAAAAATCTAAATTTTGCATAAGCTCTATATGCACAATTAAGCCAATATCTTGTAGAGATAACTTCATCTGAAGCTTCTTTCCATTCTTGCTTAATCTTGTGATATTCTTCTTTTAATTGTTTAAGGTGTTCACTATGAGGTTCGTTTTTAAAAGCTTGAGTTAGTTTAATCTTTGCTTCAATAATCTGTCTATTTGCAGAAGAAGCTCTTTGGTGGGCAATATTTAATTTATTTCTATAGTAGTCCATGTCTTGAATAAAAAGACCAGAAAGGCATGTATACTTATAGTGTTCGATCTTTTTATTCTTTTTATATTGAAAAACATGCATTATTCAACAACCTCATAAGTCTGCTCGAAGATATCTGGCTTACAGGGATAATATTCACCTTTAACACCACGAATAATAAAATCACCTGGTGAAGCAGTATGATTACCTTCAAGAGTCTCGATAATCAAATTTCCTTTTATAGGCTGGTCATTAAGGTCCACAAGATTACTACACTTTTTAGCATCTCCACCAAAGAAGGCCTTTACCTCTTCAACATTATTTCCAGTCCACTGAATTGCTGTAATATTTACAGGCTTTTTTCTAAAAATATGCGCTTCTTTTGTATAATCCATTTTTTACTCCTCTACTGTATGAGACTCAAGAGTGTAATCAACATCTTCACCGCATGAGTCATTTAATTTGTCAACTTCAATTTTAGCCTTTTTCTTATCAAGATAAACATTATAAATATAAGAAGTTCCACTCCTTAATTCATGCTCTATAATAATATAAACTGTCATAATATCTCCTTATTCAAAAACAACTCCAGCTTGCTCTGCCTCTTGAATCACAGTTTGTATATCTGATGGCGGTAAAAGCGGACCAAGCCAAGACAAAAAAGCCCAAACAACAAGACCAATAGAAGCTGCAACAATTAATAATGATAAAAACTTTGCAATAAATCCATCTTCATCTAAAAAATGTCCAACAAAATCTGTAATTCCATTTTCATAACAGTACCACCAATAAGCAATACTAAAACAAAGGGCAATTACAAATAAAATAAAACGAAATATATTCATTTCTTATACCTCATTAAAATATTAACTACTAAAAAGGACCATAATGAGAAATAAATTCTTTTAGCTCCAAAAAGGCCTTATTAAATAAATGCTGATGTAATTTAACCAATTCTTTAGCTCGTTTACAATCCTCAGCATGAATTTTATTCAATTCACTTTTCTTCATCATTGTAAGTGGAATAAAATGTTTATTATAAAAGGCCGACCATTCCTTATCAGAAGACATTCCAAAACCATGAGCTCTTCTCAATTGTTCCACACTTTTTCTAAGCTGATTTTCTTCTTTAGAAAAGTGTCTATAAGTTTCTTTTGTTTTATTATACTTTCGTACAGCTTCTTCATAAAACTGCCTTTCGGTATAATACCTATTTAAAAGACTTACAAACTTTTTATCTGCTTTCCATTTTTCAAAATTAAACTCTGCCATCTCTACCTTCCTTAAGTCCTGCTTTATAAATATGCTCCATTAAAATATCTGGACTTTCCCAATTATAAGCATCTGAATAACCATATCCATCGACCCAATTTCTAATCATTTCTTGAACATTAGGTTGATTTATCCATTTTAAAAACTTTTTAGTATCGCCATCTCTTTCTTCAGGCATATACATTTCAACTGGATGCTCTTCATAATATCTAAGACGATAGGCTTTATACTGATTAAAATCTTCTTCATTTTTTAGATACTTACAATCTTTAATTTGCTTAAGAGGGACAAAACCAATTCCATCATCTGGAAAAAGGTTCCAAATGCCTTCATAGATTTTGTATTTGCCACCTCTACCTTTAAGGTTTGGCCATTCTTTTAGCCACTGTTTGTTTGCTTCAAAACTAGCAAAAGCTCTTCTTTCACAATAAATCTGTTTTCCACTATCCAATGTAACAAGAAGAGTTCTTTGATATGGAATATTAAAATAGTTTTTTATTACTCTAAAAAAGTGGGTCACCTTTCGCTCCTGGATAAACTACGATACTTGCTGGATTTTCCATTATATATTTATATGCTATTTGTAAAGCGTCTTCTCTAGATGATGCTTCAAAATGCCAATCTGGAACTCTAAAAGTCCACATACTTTTTGTTTTTTCTGCGAGTTGATATTCATAATCTTCAGCTAAAATTGGATTTTTAGGATCAACTTTTAGCCACTCTCCTGCTTCACTATCAGGAATGCCAGGATGAACAGGACGATAAACTACATCTTTATCTTCAAGAAGCCAACTCATTACTTCTTTAATACTTGTAGTTGACATATTTTCATATTTCTTTTTCATGTCATTAATAATTTCTTTAGTAACAGATGAATGTGCATTTTCTGTTTCTAAACTTTTTAGAAATTCCATTTTAGAGTTTGTTGCTTTTTCCATTTCTGTTTTTTCCTTATTATCCTCTTCCTTAAATTTATACCATAAAGCTTCACAAGCTTCTGAACACTCTTCACCACCAACTTGATGATATTTTTCATAAAAATCTTCAGGCAATTTAGACCAATATCTAGGTCCATAGTGATTATCTTCCCAGCCTGAACCTTCCCAATAATAAGTTTCAGAATGATAACCTACATATTTCTGACCATCAGTAAGCTCGAGAACTACAGCCCAGTTTCTATACCAACCTTTATCTTCATTTTGAACATTATCATATTTCTTAGCGCCATTTAATACATAATATTTCATAAAACATCCTTTATAGAGGTCATATCACCATCAGTATAACCCATGACCTTCCATACTTTGTTAAAACATGACTCACACAAATCTACTGCATGCATTGTTGCAGTTGCTTTAACTTCATTTGTAGAAATATTTTTTGCGCCAAAGACAAGTTGACAGGAGATTACTTTTTCTTTGCAGTCTACTCCACAAATATCACACTTAAATAAAATCATTTTAATACCTCTTCTTCACTTTGGCAAAGCTTTAAAAAACTTTTATACATCTGATTAGTATTAATTGACTCTAAATATTTTCCAGTGGGTTTGCCATTATCATCTAAAATAGGGTAATTTCCATTTTCATCTGGAATGATATAACCTAAAACTCCAGGCTTAAATGAACCATCTTCCTTAAAATAAGACTCATTTACTAATTCAGCTTTATGAATATAAACTTTAGCATTTTTATCCCAGTCAGGAAGTGACTCATAATCTTCAAACTGAGTAATAGCTGTATATTTTCCATTGTTATAAAATGCTTTTTCTGAGTCAAATTCTGTGGATGAACAACTCATAGTTATTAAACATGCAAATAATAAAAACCAACTTGTAATACAATATCCAAGCCACCAGCCAACATCACACACAGATAATCCACTTAAAAAGTGGGATATTTTTTTAAGTCTTGGGTTTGCATTTTCAAGTTTTTGTAATTTTTGATAATCATTTTCAAGTTCTGGGTATTTTTTATTTACTTCTTCTGGAGATAATTTTTTAATTTCATTTTTCTCATCATCAAAAATAAGTTTACCATGCTCATCTCTCATGAGAAAAACATCGGCGTTATGGAAATGATAAAAATTAAAACAACTATACTTTTGTTCTAAAGCATTTTTAAGTTTAAACTTTGCATCACTTTGTTTTCTAACTATTTTTGAAAATACATGTTCCAAAATCATTTTAACAATGAGTATAGTTGCAGGAAGTCCTAAAAATATATACTCCAACCATAAATTTCGTGCCAATAAAGCTTCGTTCATTTGTGTCTCCTATGAGTTAATATTAACTTTAAAGTCTTTCTGAAAGTTTGGCTACAAAATAGCCCACTGCAATAAAATATAAAATCATTCCTATCATATATAGACTATACTTTTTTATGAATCTTTTTTCTAAAAATTGTATATTCTATTTATGAATAAGCGAATTTATAAAAAGCAACAGAGACGTCTTATTGGCCGTGCTTTATCTCTTATTTATGGACAGGTTAGACGTAAAGATTTAGCTTTTATGTATCGAGTTAGACCTGCCTATTTTAGATATTTTGATAAGCAGCGACTGCATAGAGTTTATAAACAAATTCAAAAAGATGCCATTGACGAAAAATATCGACCAGATGTTCAGACATTTATCTGGTATAAACACTTTATGACCCTATATGAATATTTCATGTATGGTTATGACACTCTTAAAAAAGAGGAAAAGAATATAGAAGGAATATTTAAAGGACTTCCGGCCACCTCTTGGGTAATAAACTTTGATTGGAACAGAGAGGATTTATAAAAAATGTTAGCAATTGTTATTATATTTGCTATAATGTTTGGATATGCTTTTATTGGTGGAGTTTTTGCTCGTATCTCATGGCCCATCCAAAAATGGATTGATAAAAGAGCAAAAGCAAAAAATCCTAAAATAGAAGCATCTTCTTGGCATGAACATTTATGTTTTTGCTTTTTTCTTTGGCCGGCTGTAATTATTGCATATCTTTTTTATATAATTGGATTTATCCTAACAACATTTTTCTCTATAGGTATAGAGGACAAAGGAGAATAATATGTTGCATTATTTTGTTTGTGATAATCCTATCGGAGATGAAAATGACAGAATATATGTCGAAGTTTCAGAAGAAAAATTAACAAAACTTGCAGCTGAAAATATACCTGAAAAAGGTAAGACTTTGGCTCTTGTTAAAGTTGACAATGAGTTTGACCCTGGTCATACAATTATGTATTTCGAAATACATAAGAAGGAGTAAAATTATGTTTGAAATAACAAGAAAATATGGAACTGCAAAAGTTTATGCTACTACAGTTGAAGATGAATGTATGTCTCAAATTTACGGATTTATGAACTCTCCTGTTGTAGAAGGTTGTAATATTGCAATTATGCCAGATACACATACTAGTTTAACTAATTAAAATATGAATTATAGAAAAGTTTATATTAAAATTATTTCTAATGCGAGATTGGAGGAAACACAAGGTTTAAGATCTAAAAAGAATGGATATTATGAAAGGCATCATATTTTACCAAAGTCATTATTTCCTTTATGGAAAAAGAGAAGAACAAATATAGTTCTTTTGACAGCAAGAGAGCATTTTTTCTGTCATCAACTTTTAAGTAAAATATATCCATCAAAAGAAATGTCATATGCTTTAGTAGCTTTTACTGTTCGACCTAATTCAGATTATAAAATCTCTAGTAGAGAATATGAGCAATTAAAAATTATGCATTCTAATCTTAGAAAAGGCATAAATAATTGGACTCCTGAGTCAAGAAGCAAAGCTAAAGAAACTAAAATAAAAAATGGAACTTTACATAAAAGTCCTTCTAAAGATCACAAGGATAAAATTTCTAATACTCTTAAAAGAAAATATGCTTCAAAAGAGATTAAAACTCATAATGAAGGTCATTCATTAAATGAATCCACGAAAGAAAAAATTTCAACAACTTTAAAAACAAAATATGAGTCTGGTGAAATTAAAGTTTGGAATAAAGGTCAGTCTTGTCCATCTTCACAAAAATTTGGAAAAGATAATGGAATGTTTGGAAAAACTTTCTGGACAAATGGAAAAGATAATATAGTATCTGAATGTTGCCCAGAAGGTTATTGGAAAGGAATTACTAAAAAAATAAATAAAGAAACTGAGGAAAAACGAAAAAAGAAAATTTCTGAAGCAGGCAAAGGAAAACACTGGTTTAATAATGGCAAAGAAAATAAGTTTTGCTATGAATGCCCAGAAGGTTTTGTCCCAGGTTTTTTATGTAAGCGATGGTTAGAGAGGTAGGTTATGTTTACTATTAAAGGTAAGTTTTGCGAAATGAATGTATATGCCTCAACAGTTGAGGATGAGGCATTATCTCAATTATATACTTTTGCAAATAATCCTGTTACAGAGGGATGCCATGTGGCTATTATGCCAGATGTACACAGTGGAAAAGGTGTCACAATTGGATTTACCCAGAAGATCAATAAAGAGAATCCTCGCGTCAATCCAAATATGGTTGGAGTTGATATTGGCTGTGGAATGCTTGTTTTGAAAATTTCTGCAGAAGCTGGAAAGCAGTTATTTAATAAGCCAGGTTTGGATAAGTTTGATAAGATCATGCATACTAAAGTTCCATCAGGAGCGGGCCATCGTTCAACTTACCATAAGTTTACAAAAAATATTGACATTAAACAGCTTATTGCGGATGCCGACTATGATAAAGAACTTTATGCTATGGGTTCATTAGGTGGTGGAAACCACTTTGTTGAAATCGATAAAGATGAGAATGGTGATTATTATATTGTAATCCACTCTGGTTCTCGTCACCTTGGAATTGTAGTTGCTAAATACTGGGAAAATAAAGCAATCGCTTATCATAAAAATAATTCTTCTGCTAAGAATGAACTTATTAACAGACTTAAAAAAGAAGGTCGTGAAAAAGACATTCAGGAAGAAATTGCTAAGCTTCCACCAGTTATAATTTCTAGAGAGTTGTCATATCTTGAAGGCGAAGATTTGGATGGATATTTGCATGATATGAAAATCTGCCAGGAGTTTGCTCGCTTAAATCGTGAAGCAATGCTTGATGTTCTCATTGAAGAAATGGGAATTAAAAAAAGACATATTCTTGGTAAGTTTTGTACTATCCACAATTATATCGACCTTGAAAATGGCATTTTGCGTAAAGGCGCAATTTCTCTTCAGGAAGGTGAAGAAGCTATTATTCCAATCAACATGGAATATGGTTCTTTGATTGTAAAAGGTAAGGGAAACCCAGACTGGAACTTCTCTGGCCCACATGGAGCTGGTCGTTTAATGTCTCGTTCTAAAGCAAAAGAATGCTTGAAGATGGAAGATTTTAAGGCGGCAATGAAGGATATTTATACTACTTGTGTAAGTACTTCTACAATTGATGAATCTCCAATGGCTTATAAATCTGCTGATGAGATTTTGGATAATATTAAAGAAAATGCTGATGTTATATCTATTATAAAACCTATTTATAACTTTAAAGCATCAGATGAGGAAAAATAAATGGCAAATGTTGAATTGGTTAAAAAATTAAGAGCTGCTACTATGGCAGGTCTTGCAGATTGTAAGAAGGCATTAGATGAAGCTAATGGTGATTTTGATGAAGCAATAAAAGTTCTTCAGAAGAAAGGACTTGCTGCTTCTGATGCTAGAAGTGGTAGAGCTACTGCTGAAGGTCGAGTCTTTATCAAAGATAATGGTAAAGATGCTGTAAATGTTGCTGTTATAAAATGTGAGACAGACTTTGTTGCAAATAACAAAGACTTTGCAGCATTAGGTGAAGCTGAAAATCTCACAGAAGCTGTAGATAAACTTAAAGTTTCTATGCGCGAAAATATTATTATCGACACAGAAAAATCATTTGACTATGGTCCTGAAGATGTAGTTGGTACATATGTACATTCTGATAATAAGTCTGGTGCTGTAGTAATTCTTTCTAATGTTAAAGACAGAGAGAAGGCAAAAACATTTGCTCATGACTGCTGTTTGCATCTTGTAGCTTTTGAGCCACCTTTTATCAACAAAGAAAGTGTACCTCAGGACTACCTTGATGAAAAGATGGAAATTTTCAAGGCTCAGATGGATAAAGATCCTAAGATGGCCGGAAAACCTGATAAGGTAAAAGAAGGTATTCTTACTGGTAAACTTAATAAGCATCTAGCTGAAGTTTGTTTCTTAGAGCAGCCTTTCGTAAAAGATGATAAAAGATCTGTAAAGAAAGTTCTTGAAGACGAATGTGGCAAAGATGCTGTAATCGGATTTAAATATTTTTCAATTTAATTTTTGAGGTATTCAGGTGACTCTACTTGAATACCTTATTTTATGGAGAATACTATATGGAATCTTTATATAATGTTTATATTGCGACAGTAAATGATAAAAAATATTATCTTGTAGCTGAGAATATGAATGAAGCCGCACATGATGCATCAAATATAGATGGGTGTTGCTATTCAGATTATTCTTGGGACATAAACGATAAAAATCATTGGTTTACAACAGAATATGGTAATATTGATGTTATCCTTTTTAAGGAACACTTGGATAAATTAAGCTTATTGCATGAAGTAATTGATTATGTAAGCATAAGTGATATTTCTAAACTTTGGAGTGCACGTGCGAAAGATGATTTTATCACATTCCAAGGTAAGGCAGAAAAATCTGGTAGTAAAGATAGTTTTGTTTCAGGCGCAGAAGAATTATTAAACTTCATTAGTACTTCTGATTTCAAAAATGTAAAAAGTTTAATTGAAGGTGCAAAAGACTATATTAAAAAATAAGGTTGGGAAATATGAGTATTCTTTTTGAAGTGCTTGGTGCTCTTTGTTGTGTTGGTCTTATAGGAGCAATTTTAATCTTAGATGTTTATTTCTGGACTAATTATGTAGATAGTGACTTATCTGCATTGTGGGTATTTCTCACACTTCCATTTATTTTAATAATTGATGTCATTGCAATAATTTTACTTATTAAAGACGCAATTATTGAGAAAAAGTATGGATATTTTTGAACTTTTTCTTTAGCTTTGGTATAGTCTAAATATAGAGAATAATAATCAGGGTGAAATGCTGAAAAGCTCACACTCGTAACAAAGATGTCCTAAGATGAATTAGGTTGGGCGGATTGGTTCATAATAAGGCAGAGTAATTCACTGCGCGAAATTAGCCCGAATCAATCAATTCTCGATGATTAAGAGAATACTAAAGCGGAGACTTTAACCGTAAAGTCGGAATTACGAATTTTTGAGGATTTGATGTACGGTTGCATTACCAAATTTTAAGTTAAAACTTAAATGCAGAAGATGATCAGGTTCAATTCCTGGAGTCCTCAATAAAAGGAAAGTTCTATTTCGAACGTGAACTTTCTGGAGTGGTTCGAAACACTCATTACTGAATGGTGTACTGGCGCACAGTGCCTGACAATAAGTATGGCCTGCATTAAGCAGATCCCAGCTGACGATAAGGCGCGCGAAAGAGGTTCGAGTCCTTTTTTCAGTAATCGGGGAGCATAACCTCCCTTTTTAGAATAATTATTTGCCGCTGCCGTTATAAAATCTCAAGTACAGGTTCGGGTAAAGTTAAGAGATGACTTCGGTCTGAGAGCTTTATTTCTTGAGGTAAGGCGTGAAACCTGAAAACTTAGGGATGGTTTTGTATGTTAATATGAAGCCATCCCTTTTTGCATCAGTGGCGGAACTGGTAGACGCCCAGGACTTAAAATCCTGTGTCTGGTAACAGGCGTACGAGTTCGAGTCTCGTCTGGTGCACTCTAAAACGGCATTTTGAAAATCGTGAGATGAGGAACTGTTGGCCGTTATCTGAAGGTTCCCAATCCATTTTTATGGATCGTCTCACAAAAAGACTATTTATTACCTCTTAAGTTCTAAGTAGTGAGACGGCATGATTTTTTGGGAAGATGGGCTAGCTAGACATCTTCCCATTTTTTGTTTTAATCAATTTCAGCCCAATAGTAATGACCACCAAAACAGTGGTACTGAGCATACACTTTATCACCTTCTTTTCTATAAGGTTCAGTAGTACGCCAAGCAATGTTGATATATTGTCCAGGCCATTTCTTAGACTCTTCAACGCATTTGGCACATTTTACAGAATGTCCATAATGATGATAGGTAGCTGTAAATCCAATAGTTCCGACAAGTAATAATAAAAGTACTGTAATAAGTTTTTTCATTCTATTCCCCTCTATGCATTCTCTATAATTAAGTTATATGAGATGTGATTTGTTTTTGTATTATATTGCACGATAGGATGGTGCATATAAGCTAACAAATATCCTTCCTTACTGAAGATACCCATTTCTGTGATATTGACTATAGGCTTATACTCAGTATTAGTTACATCTTCTTTTGAAAGTATTGCAAACTTAGCCATTAAATTACTGTCTACTTTACAATATTTTTTATCAGAAACAATGTCACTATCATACATGTAATTCTTATATTTAATACCAGCTAAATAGCTATATTCTTCATCAGAAGGAGTGCATGTTATAATATAATTTAGTTCTCCTTTCTTTTCATCAATAATATCATCAAGACTATAAGTCTGATTTAGGTCGAGGTCTAATGTGATCTTGTTAATTACATTAAAGTCATTATCCTTCTTGAGAACTATTACATTATTCTCTTTAAGCTGCTGATAAAGTCCAATCTCATCTATGATATTCTCACCAATAATATTTTGGTTAATCTTCAAGAATCTAAAGAATGGATTGCTTCTTCTAACACTACTATAATATGTGTTATAGTAATAATCATAAGCAGTCTTATAAATAAGCTCAGTTGGATTTAATCTAGGATTTACACTCTGATAAACTTCTTGTGAGCAATTTCCAAATTCATCACCAATAACCTTATAATTCAATTTATGATTATTGATAAATCCTTTAACATACTTACCATTTTCATCAGAAAGATATACTGAATATCCATCTTTGTTTTTCCAAGACTCAACTGTATATTGTGCAACACTCTCTGTATTAAAGTATTGATTTTCTACTTTTAATGGAGGAGCCATAAATACATTCTCATTAATCCAAACTCTATCATAACCATAGAAGTCTATATCATCAATACTAATCTCAGTATAGTAATCCTTATTATTCATAAGGTCTGATGGCAATATAATAGAAGAAACTGGCATAAGCTTTATCCTTAAATAAGGTGCTTCAGTATCTAATAAGTGGTCAATACTTACTTTTGTTGTATCTATACTTACAATTGAGATTTTTTCATCTGCTGTCTCAACATTATAAATTTCTTCAACATCAGTATCAATCATTCTTCCAAGAGAGGTAATTAAGTCTTTAAAGTTTTTAAATGCTGGAGCAAGAAGAATTACTTGTCCAAATAAACCTCTAATTAAGAAGTCTTCCTGACGATTTACAACAAATGTATTTTCTTCACCATAAGAATAAACAAACTTATTGTTGTAATCAATATCACCTACTTTAATATTAGACTCAACTTGTTTAATTTCTTTTGTAAGAATAGAGAGTGCAGAATACTTACAAACAGCTTTAATTTGTTTATTAGTTTTTGTGATAACATATCTATCTGTAATATCTACATCTTCTGAGTATACTTTACAATTTATTCCATCTACATCTAAATTGTCACTAATCCAATCTCTATCTGTATAAAGCTTTGGATTTAATTTAACAACATCCAATTTAAGATTTGCTGAATTACCATCATTATCATAAATGATAATTGAAGGTTTTTCAGGCCATCTAGCAATTGTAATTGCTAAATTTGTTTTTCCATTTTCTCTAGAAATTGCTCCACTGATATTATTATCTGGAATAGAAATCTTAGAAAGTTCTCTATTGATAACATAAGTTATTTGTTGTGAATCATCTTCTGTATAAGCCTCATATGTATTTGGAACATTTACAACTTTGAAGCTGTTATTTTCTACTTCAAGAGTTATAGAAGCTGAAGCTCCAGATCTATTATCTGTTATAGTTATATTAAGAACATCATTTTCAACAAGAGCATCACCATTATAACTTCCCTTAAATGCAAGTTTTTCACCATCATAAGTGATAGCTAAACCAACATAAGGTGTAAGGTCATTCTTATAAAGAGAACTATAAGTTAAAGTGTAGTGAGCATCAAATTCTTCTTTAGAAATTGCAATACCACCTCTATAAACTCTAAATGGAGTAATTACTGTATCTTTAAGGTCAACTTTTTCAAAAGGTGTCCAAATCTTTATTTCAGACTCAGGTAAACTATAGAAATGGAATGTTGATTTATTATCAACCAAGTTGCCATCAAAAATGTCAATAACTGAATCTTCAGCATAAAGATTATCATGAGAAACTGTATAAACATTTCCTTTTTCACCATAGAATAAACCTTTTCTCATTGTGACATTATTTCCATTTGTGTCGCATAAGAAGATTGGCTCTCCATTTGAGTTGAACAACATTGTATTTTCAACCCAAGCAGCTGGGTCAATATCTTGAGGAAGCTTATTATCCCATTTCTTATTGCTTATTGAAGCTCCATAACCAACCGGATCAATAGCAATTGCGTTTATTAAAGAGTTTTCATCATATTGAGTATTTAATACAGCAGTATACATACTCAAATTATTTTCATCCAAATCTGTAGTACTTGTAAGAATTGAATTATCCAAATAATTGAAAGTAGAACCAAACTCATAAGTCATTGAAATAACTTCTTTGATTGATCTTTCTGTCATTAAAATTGTAGATGAACTAATCTCATAAACGCCATAGAAGTAGTCATCTTCATTATAGTAAACCTTAATTGGTTTAAAGTATGATCTAATAATTTCATCTGTTAGGTTGCCTAAATCTTTCTCAAGAAGCTGCAACTTCTCTAAAAACTCTTTAAGGCCATCATCAGTATTAGAACCATCATACTCATCAAATTCAAGTCCTAAATCACCACAGAGCTTTTCGCATAAAGCACCATCGATTGTAGGCCACTTTAAGAAGTATTTATTATTCAAAATCTGGATAATATCTTCATCTGTATTTTCACTTGTAGTATTTATCATATGAGGATTTTCATTCTCAAAATGAATTTCTTTTAAGATGAGATTTTTATCAATTGCATATTTATTGATAATATTTGTTAAGAACTCATCATTTACAGTAAACTCAAAGTCATCATTTATATCATACATTCTCTGGATATTGTCAATAATATCTGGTGAACTATTATATGATTTAAGAATATCCTTAAATGTCATGCAACTTCCAATAGTTCTGTTTCTATAAATTAAGAATTTCTTTCCTTCTTCTTGAGAAACCATACCACAAAGATAAATGTCATTACCTTCAAAGTTTGTCATAGGAATTGGGTTATAAACCTTTTCATTTGAGCCATTCTTAAGAGAAACATTATATTTATAAATGTTATGAGTACCTTTATCTCCAGTATCAACAGCTAATGAAGGAATACTATAAATTGACTCTTGAGCAAGTGGTAAAGTTTCATTTAATGAGAATGCTCTATCAGCAGTTGATGAATTCAATACCTCTTCAGATTCGCTTACTCTTAAATCACCTTGCATATTGAAGTAATCTTCTTTATAGTCGAGGTATTTGAACTGATCATAAATCTGTTTAGAAGTCTGAATAGCTAAAAGAACTCTAACATTTAAGTTTCCACCATCTGTATCATATACATTTGTTGGATTATAAGTGATAGAAGTAGCAGATTTTATAGAAATAGTACCACCTGAGAAAGCACCTGGCATTGAGATAATAAAACTATCTACACTTGAATTAAAGCTATTCTTTTCTACTGGTGAGTTGATTAAACATTCATAGCCACCACCAATATAGAAATTTTTATTCATTAGCTTATACTTAATGTCAGATTCAGTATATTCTTTTTCAATCAAACTTTCTTCAAGAGAGTCATCCTTAATTATAATATCATAATTATAAATCTTATCAGAACTCTTGTTATAAAGAATTCTAATAGTATTATCTATTCTATAAATTGCATTTACATTTGAACCCATTGTTGGAATCTGAATACCAGCTTCTGTAAGGTCAACTGTAGTGAATGTACGACCATTATCACTTGAATAAGCAATGAATAAATGTTTATTCTTAAATGCATTTACATTAGATTTATCCATCCAAGAATAGTCATAATCTACACCATCAAACTTTTTAAGGAAGCTCAAATAATCTGAAACAGCCTGATTATCAAGATTTAATGTACCACCATAAACCTGAATATCATCCTTAACATATGAGCAAGTAAGGTCATAAGCAAAGAATGATGATAATTTTGGTCCAAAGTTATAAGTTACAATACCATTCTGACTATCTTTATAGATATAATTTCCATTCTGATATGAATGATTATCACAACATGGAATTTCGTAGTCAGTATTAAGACTAAGCATATTCCAGTTATTCATGTTTTCAATATCATCTCTACTTGTCATTTTAGAGAATGGCAAACTCATGATGATATTGTTATAAGAAGTAATAATAAGACAAGTATTAGACATCTTAATATCTTTTATTCCTTCTTCAAACATATTTGTAATATTATTGCAACCTAAAATAATTTCATAGAAATCTCTCAAATAAGAAAGATACATCTGCTCTTTTAAGTATGAGTTTGAAGCATATCCTAATGAAAGGTCAACATCCTCTGCTGCGATATAATTTTCAAAATGCAATGCTTTTCCATATACTACACTTTCTGGAACAAGCTCGCCATCTTTAAGTGTTGTGAAATATGTAGGTCTTGTACCATTAGCAGTAATAGTATAAGATACATCATTCATTGTGATTTTTGTTGGAATATCATCAATATTCTCATAATGAACAACTTCATTATTTTTAAGCCAAGCATAGAATGCAGACTCTGGGAAGTTTGTTTTAAGGTCTTCCAAAACCATAAGACGCATAATTGCAACTTTTGTAAATGCATCTTCAATAGTCATTTTAGAAATATCACCATGAGAAATATCTCTAAATCTTGGAAGTTTTGCACGTTTCCAGAAGAACTCTTCTGTTTCCATAGTTGGAGTATAATGTTTATTATTGTCAGAAGTCCAAAGTTTTGTAGGAGACTTAATAAAGATATTTGTACCTACCAAAACAGCTTCATAACCATCTGAGTTTGAGCAACCTCTAATAACTTTAGACTTATCCTCATAAGGAATATAAGGTCCTGTTACATATGGTAATCTATCGAAGTCTGTTTTATTTCTTAAAGCTTCATGATTATCATAAGCTTCTGTACCAATTGTGAGAATGTCTTTAGTTGTAATAGCTACGTCTGAAATTGTTGCGCCCGCTATCTCGGCGTAAACATCAATTTCTGAATACTTATTATCTTTATCATCAACATTTGAGCTCTTTTCATAAGAAGCTTGTGTTTCAACTTGTACGGCAATAATTTCATTGTCATACATTGGGCGAGGTAATTTCCATAAGAACTCACCTTGAGCTAAAGTATTATCATTTACCTCTGTAGCATCAGCAAATCCCCAAGCATCTGTTTCAAATGTCTGGTCTAATCCAATATTTTTAGCTGTATTGTAACCAACATAATAAAGTCTTAAATTAAGAGAATCTTTTCCTTGGTCACCAATATGAATCTCAGAACCCTTATTTGTCTGATAGAAAATCCACTTACCAATTCTATTGTCAAACAACCAATAAGCTTTATCTTTCTTTAATTTAAGAGTTGTTTCTTCTTTTGTATTGCTTATAGTACAATCTAATTCAATGTAATTTCTAGGTGATGCATCATATTCTATAATAGGAGATTTAGGCTGAATCTTGCCATTTGTTTCTTTATATTCAACAGTAACAGTTGCTCTAGATGGCTTTTTATTGATTGTTGTATCAATTTCACGAATGGCCATATCTCTTGCAAGCATTCTACCTTCGCTATATTTATGAGAAATTAATTTATCATTTGAATTATTAAGTTTATCAAGATTTTCAGTAATGTAAGGGTCAACTAATTGGAACTTATTGAAGTCATTATCTTTTTCAAGATCTTCATCAATCTTAATAAGAACGATTCTATTATCATCTTGGAAAGAAATATTATACATTCCAAGACCTATTTCAGCATTTGCTTCTTTAAGGGCTAAAATCCAATTTTCTTGGTCATTATCCCAGATAAGCATTGAAGGACTTACAGAACCAGTTAATACTTCATCATCTAAGATGTAGTCCTGTCTTGTAGAACCATTAATTCTCTTAACATTCTCGAGTGTAAACTCACTCATTTCTCTTACTTTCATACCTGAGTCAGCACAAATCAAGAGTTTATTATTTCTATAATCAATAAATCTAATACCTGTAAGGTCGGCATCAATCTGATTAAATGTATTTGAACCATTTGTAAGAGAAGCAATTTCAAGAATCTTATCACCAACCTGTACATTATTTAAGGCATCAATAGATTTTGTACTACCAAAGTTGATAACTGTTGGGTCTTTTTCATCAATTGTACCTTCAACGATAAGATTATTCTTATAATAAGTTACTCCATTTTCTGTAGAAATCTTATCCAAGATATTCACTTTTGTAATCTTAGGAGCAGATATAATTTTGTCTTCAAATGAATCTTTATCAAATGTCAAACTATTTTCTTGATAAACTGTTTCATCTTGTTTATTATTTGGACGGAAATTATCCAAAACTGATGCAAATGAAACTCTATTAAGATATTCTTTTGTACCAGTTCCAAATTCATGAGAAACATTCCATTTCAAAACTTTTCCATAAAGTCTTTCTTCGATATCTGAATCTGCAATAATACCTTTAAGTGTACCAGAAATAGTTGTATATTTACTGAATAAACGAGGCTCTAAATAAAGTCCATAAGCTGAACGAATATCAATTGGCTTAAGACTTAAAATTCTATCATTCAAACTTAAACTTGAGCCACTGAAGTCAAATCCAGAAACAGGTGTAAAGATACCATTCTGAATAAGGCCATCTTTTGTAAGAACCTCTTCTTTTGAATATCCAACTACATTATTTACAATATTTTTAAAGTATTTGTTCTGTTCCTGATAAATAGCAAACTTTACAGGTTTACCATCAATCATGTTATATGTAAATAATACTTTATTTTCATCATCTGAGAAAATATAGTCTTCTGTAAGGAAAATCTTTTCTTTTTCTTTTGAGATTGAACCATCTTCTAAATATCTAAATCCTTCTGCTGTGAATGGAATACAAACTCTATTCATAGAAGAATATGAACCTGGAACGAGCTCTTCATAATCTCTCAACTTAATAGTATTTGAAATAGACTCAATTTTTTCATTGATTAAGAATGGATATCTATCAATATAATCTTCACCTTCTAATGAAGCTCCATTTGCTTTAGAGTTTAATCCAAAGAATGTTCTATACTCTCTTTCAGAGAGATATTTTCTTGAGTTATCAAAATGGAATAGTAATTGAGAAACATCGCATAATACAATCTCGAAATGGTCAATATTATAAATAGCTGCAATAAACTGTCCTGGCTTAAAGTTTCTATTTGCCAAAGCATCCGCAAAATCGGCATCATATCCAATGTATTCAAACCAATAACAAGTATTCTCATCAAAAGTATTTTTACAGGTTGGGTCTAATTCAATAGGATATACTGATTCATTTACTTCATCTATTGTTTTTTCTTCTTTGAAGAATGCTAAAGCATTTTGATAAAGCTCTAATAATTTAGAGTAACCATAATTTGCTGCAGTGGCAATATTAGTATAGCATCCAATAGAATTTAAAACCTTATAAAGAATAACTGCTCTAAAATCTGTTGTTTCAGTAATGATAAGATTTGAACCTGTTGTGATAGCCTCATCTTCATATTTACCTGTGATATATTTTGCTGCAGAATATGAATCACCAATAAATCCAGCAGCATAGAATGTTTTAACAATCCATTTGTCATTTTCCCAGATAATAATCTGTCCAGGCTTATAATTAACCTCTTTCTCATCTACAATGAAGCTATAATTATTTGTAATTACATAATAATTTAATACATTGTCATATAATGGCTTTTCTGGGAAAACAATCTCATCATTTTCAATTTTAGGAGACCATTCACCTAAGAAGTTTATATCTTTAAGTTCAGCTGCTTCCCCATTTTCACCCATAATATAAAGATCATCTATTGTATAACAGTTTTTAGGCCATGTTTGTAATCCATTCCAGTTTGAAACTGTTGAGTTCGCAATAGTAATTGTGTTATCATCAACAAATGAGTCGATGATTCTTTTCATAACTGAGAATTGGATAGTATTAAATACTCTATCAGATGAGAAATCATTAAACATGATATTTTTCTGAATTTCATATTCACCTAAACGAGCCTTAAATACAGGGTCACCAATATCATAATAATGTTTTCTTTGAGTATTATCTTGTACTTCTACTTGTGAACCATTATAAAGAGCAGAACCATAAGGGTCATCATGTTCATTATAAAGTGATCTTCCTACAAGTTCATCATTCTCATCGTGGTCTACAATTTCTTTTTCATCAAAAATACCTGGAATACAACCACAACCAATCTTAATATAGAATGGCTCATAATCCTTCCAGTCATCAGTAGTTATAAACTTAGCATGAATGTTTTTATCTGAGAATGCGCTATCACCATGGAAAACTTTTCCATCATTTAGAGTATATCCATTTACAGCAACACCTAGATGAATGTCATCTGAAGCTTTTGTCATTTCATCTAAGTACTGATAGAAATAATCTAATATTTCTTGCCTCATGATATAATCTTCACCTAAAAGGTTATAAGCATTTAATTCAAAGAAAATATCATCTTCATTCTCAATCATAGATGGCTTAACAAATACATCATTCTCACGAGCTGTTCCCAAATATCTATTATAGAAATTTCTTACAAGCAAATTGAAGTTTTCTTTATAGTATGGCTGCTCTTGTAAGTTATCAGTAAGAGCTTCTCTAAATACAGCAAAATCAATATATGAGCTAAGCATATAATCTGAGATTTCGCCATAATTTAAGGTATCAATAACACCATGTTCAAAAATTGAGTTATTTGAAACTTCTTTATTTTTAGAAGCTGCAATACGATAATTATAGAAGTCTTCTGAAACGTCATCAGGCTCATATTGAATTTTACATAAAAATGTAAATACAAATTCACCTGTAATCTGCATTGGCTTATTTAATGTTATAGAATGATCTTCTAAGTCAATTGCTTCTACATATGTATCATCATCTACAGTTTTACCAATAACTTGGCATCCTGTTGTGATATAATCTAATTTTCTAATTGATGCTCTTTCCTCTAAGGTAACAACATTTGAATCTTGTACAGTATGACAATTAATTTTTACTTTATTAAAATTTAATACCTCACCACGAATATTATTCTTATCCTCATCAGTTAAGAACATTTCAAGCATATTAGGGTCACAATATGCAAACTTATGAGTCATATCAGTATCATTCATTAAAGTATAAATATCCTGATTTAAGTCAAAATATTTATATTGTTTAACTTCTAATTCTGCTGCCTGTGGGTCATCAATATAATAATCATTTATCCAAGGTTTATTAGACTGATAGTAATCACCTAAGAAGTTTTTATCTGCTTCTGTTTTTAAGGCAACATCTTCAGTAACATAATCAAATATATCCTCATCATAGTGAGTCTCTGCTAATGTTGCTGTGTTTATTGAACCAAAACTCCAAGCATCCATTGAAACTGATTTACAGTTTGTGAGCAATCCACTTCTACCAAAAATACTTTCTGCTTCTAATTCCAATAAATCATCAAATTCATTTTTCTTGAATGAAACAATATCTTGGAAATAATCTTGGTCTGTAAGTAATGAGTAACTAAAATCTCCTTCTAATTCCTTTCTCATTAAAAGGTCTTTAGGAAGAGGAGCTAATAAGAATGCTTTATTTGGAAGCATTTCAGTAAATAAAACTGTATCACATCCAAGAATATCTAGTGAAAGATTTCTAATTTCTGGGTCTGAGCTCTTAATGTCTATAACATCGCTATAAAACTGCTCATCATCAAAATAAATTGCAATCTCTTCACTAAACCAAGTCATGTATTCATCTACATATTTTTTAACAACCTCTTTAGCTTTAATTTCGAGTGTAATAAATTCTTGTAATTTTTTATTATAATCTTTCTTGAAGGCGGCCATTCCTCTTTCGTCATAAGAACCTTTACCGCAAGAAGAAATTATAAAGTTTGTATAGTCATAGAATGCATCTTTGAAAGAGTCTGTTACATCTTTAGTAACTGTTTTTCTTTGATTAAGAGTATTTTCAATTTCATCATAGTAATATGAAATTGCTGAGAAAAGATGCTCAACTGACTCTAATTCCTCATGAACATCATTTTCAGAATTATTAAGAGCCTTAGTATATTCAACATATTGAGGATAATATACATCATTAAACTCTTTAAGAGACTGTATGCAGCTATTAAGATAGATTTGTTCTGCATCTTTACCATCCTTGAAGAGTTTAGTATAAGCTTCTCTGATAAGAGTTCTAGAGTCCTTAAATCTATCAAACCATCCGAGAAGATCTTCTAATGGCTGAGAAATATCTGTCCAATTTGAGTCATTATAAACTTGTGTATAATCTAAAATTGCATTATAAAGAATATTTAATTTTTCATTTACAATCTTATAATTCTTTTCAAGATTCTTTTTAATTTTTGGAGCTTCTAAATCTGTGCCATCTTCTACTAAATTGCTAATAGCCTTATAAAACTTATTGTATTCCTCATTAAATACTTTATTGAAACCATTCCAAGCGTCAACTAAACTATCTGTATAAATATTTCTAGCTGTTTCAAGATTTGCATAAGTTGTATCACCAGCCATAGTAAGTTCATAGTTACAAGTATTTCTATAAGTTTTTACAAGGTCATCAATTTTACCATTTAATTCATCATCATAAGGCTTATAAGTTTTTTCTGCTTGTTTTTGTAAAACTTTACGAAGAAGCATAGCAGAAATAGTTGTGTCCATATAATAATCATATTTTTTAGCTGAGTAGTCATTGTAATAAATAGACTCATTCTTAATAGACTCTCTAGTTTTTTCAACTCTCTCATCTAAAGCCTTAAAACTTTCATCAATCAAAAGAAGATTATCTAAAAGATTTTTAGCATATTCATCAGCAATAGAAAGATAATCATCTTTATACAACTGTCTTAAATCTTGATATTTTTGAGCTGCAATAGAAGCAAATCTACTACCGTAAATAAATCTTAATTGAGCATGGTCTTTAGTTGTAGGAATTGCTTTAACATCAAAATAAACACCCTTAGAAGAGAATTTTCTTGGATCATTGTCCATAGAAGTAACATCTTCAAAAGTAGGCTTACCAAAAACAATTACTCTTTTTCCTGCTGCTTCTGGGTTGTTTCCACTTAAAGCAAAAACAACACCATGTCTAGCAGTAGTTTCTTTATTCATTGCTTCTACTTTTTTATTTATAAGTTCATAGTCTGTTCCTTTTCCAGTTAAGCTGAATTGTAAGAATGCGCTAGACAATCCTAAAACAGATGAGATATATTTTTTATCTTCTGAAACAATATAATCACCTTCTTTCAAGAAAGCTTTATCAGAAAGATTTGTAGTTCCATAAATTATTTTTGAGGCAGGTTTTGCTACATTCTCATCAAACCAACTATCTATATTTAATGTGATATTTAAGGCCTCTTCAAATTCAGAAATCTGCTGTTGTGGGGCAATAAATATGCATCCATCTTGATGTGGGTCTAATGTGATTTTTGCAGTTTTTACTTTAGGAGCCTCATTAAATCTTGATAATTCACCTTTAATATCACCATAAATATTCTCAAGAACAATAGTTGAACAATAGAAAGGCTGTTCCATTTCAAGTGATTGAAAATATGGAAGCATTACATCTGCATCACTCTTATGAATTGCCCATTTTTCTTCAATAGGTAAATCCTTATCATGTTCTATTAATTCAGGATTATTGTCATGGTCTGAAATAAGCTGAAGTATTTTTCCATTTGAAGGATATACACTAAAATTTTTGTAAAGTGGCTGCAATGGAGTATCAACATTTACAACTGTAATAGCATTATCAATATGATGCTCTTCTAATTCAGATTTAGAAGGCATGTAATCACCACTCTTGTTATATCCTAATATAGCTCTAACTTTATAATAAGTTTCGCTTGTAATATATGAGATATGTCCTTCTTTATACGAGCCTTCTTCCCAATTTTGTTTTTGACCACTTACCTTAATTTTCTGACCTTCTTTGAAATCAGCTCTTATTGTTCCATAGAGATCATCAGTTGATCTTCCTTCCTGTTTATCCAAAGTATCGATAATTCTTTCATTTGGATATTCATATAAAACAAAACGAGAATTTGGAGTTGGATATGCTGTTCCATAAAAAGGAGTTGGCTCTTTATATCTGTTTATGAAATCATAAGAAGAGTTCTGCCAATCTATATTTCTGAAAAGTTTCTTATATAAGTAGTGTCCTTTATCTATGTCACTATTTGTAAATTCTTCAGGCTGGTCAAAAAACTCCTTAAACCAAGTAATATCAACATTCTTTGGAGTGCCAAAACTTGAAACATTTCCACCCTCTAATGGAATATATTGAGAAGCTGAGTAAATTGATGCATGTTGGAAAGCAGATGCCGCAAACATTTTATAACCTTCTTTAGCACCAAAGAATTTTCTATTCATTGCATAATTTTTAAGGTTACGAATCTTTAATTTTGCAGCTTCATCTTCTTGAGCAATTTGTGTATTTATTCCTTCAATATATTCAAAATATTTTGGAAGCCAATCCATAAAAGGAATATCAATCTTATAATCAATTAAACAAGCTGAGTCATCAATTTTATCATCAAATTCATTCTTTGTAAGAATGTTCAAATAATCTGGATGGTCTGGATAAATACAACTTAAATAGCGATAAGCCTCATGCATCATAAGATCTTTCTGAGGCTCAAAAACACCAGTTACTTCAAAACGATTATATTTTGTTTCAGAATTATCTACAATATATTTAAAGTCATTTGCTGTTTTACCTTCATCAAATGCTTCACCATCTTCTACTTGTTGTAAATAATTCTCATAATCTTTTTTCCAGTTTTTATTCCAAACTAATCTAGGGATTGGGCCATAGTTTAAGGAACGAATGCCATTTGTATATTTGGCAACTGACATTTCCTTTATGTCACCATTTCTATCAAAAGTTTCTTTTCCATCTGTGTCTAAATTATAATACTCATCATAAATAATTTCTGTGTCGCCAACTAAGTTCTTCCAGAAATCTCTCTGAAGCATAGAATGGAGATTCTTATAAATTGAAAGAGGAGGAATTTCATTAGTTGTATGGATTCTTTTTTTGGCTATAAATTCATCTGAAGAAGTGTAGCCATCGTAAAAATTGTTGTATAGATCACTATTAGGTTGAAACTTTTTCATAAATAAATTAGTAAAATTTCAACTGGGTTGGCTATTTTCGATTTGAGGCTTCTCTTATAAAATTGGTAACATCTCCACCTCTGGGTAAATAAATTTTATCACCTGGATTTAGACAATTTATATAAGGAACATTATTCTCATTTAAGAGAACATCATCATAGTTAAAAGTATTATATTGATTATACATGAAAAGCCAAAACTTTTCGAGGTCATATTTTGAAACATCTGCATTTATTGGAAGAATAGTAAGTTTACCTTCATTATAGTTTATTGACAATGGGTCTGGATAGCTTTCTCCAGTTTCTTTATCAATAACTTCGCTTTCATCCATAAAGTCGTATCTACTTTTCATAATTTAATTAGTTGATTAAAGACTTATCCATAATGATAATATTCTTATCAGTATAAGATTTGATTAAATTATAATATTTTTTTAAAGTCTCTTTATCATAAAAGAGCGTTTGCCAATATTCTAGTGTAAGTCCTTTAATTTCTAAAGGTTTTTGTTCTGATAATTTCTCATCGTCAACATATATAAAATATCTATTTATTCGCGATTGTTTTTTTGAAAATAATTTTTCAAATTGACTTAAAGTACAAATAACCACATCTTTTGTACCACGTAAATTACTAATATGGAAAATATAATCATGGCTATACTTAAAATTTTCTGTCGCAATATCTCTTAATTCATTTAATTCTTTTTTAGAAAAACCTAATTCAACTGCTGATGAAAAAGAAGATACAAACCAATCACTACCGATGGTATAATATTCCAAATATATATCTAATAATCTTCTTAAATAAGAATCATTAGCAGTAGGAAAATAACTAACAAAGCCATTATTTATGCATAAATTTTCATAAAGTGGACTTTCTAATATTCTTTGATTTTTTAAGGTTAAATTATATAAATAATTTGGCTGTAAAAGTTCATAATCCATTTCACAATAAAAACCACCATACTTATATAAAATATAAGTTGGAAGAAAAACACCTGCTTTAAAATCTAAAGGCCATTCATTTTTGCATAAGGCCAAAGCATCTTTAATATCTTGGTCTTTTTCTGTCCAAATCTTAAATTCCATATTAGGTTCTATACTTTTATTATGACTTAATAGATATTGAGCTAATCTATTGAGTTCAAGAAAATTATTTAAATTTATAATATGAATAACATTATTTTTCATTTATTAGTTTCTTTATATCCTGTCCTAGAATTACAACTTTATCTTTCTTATAAGTTTGATATTTTTGGCATGTTGTTTTGAATAATTCAACATCTTTTGTTGTAGATATTAAATATCCCCAATCATAGCGTTTAGGTAATTCTTTATAAGATATATCAACATCTTCAAAAATTCTTAAATTTACATACTCGTTGTCAAAAAATTCCAAATTAAATTTTTCTATTTTTTTAAGTTTTAAGTATGTTGAAGCAGAGCAAAAGACGATTTTCTTACAGCTTCCAGCTACTTGTGTTTGATAGTGATTTAAAACTTTACAATTATCAATATTTTTAGATAATGCTGATTTTACCAATTCATCAATCTCGTTCTGTGTAAAAGCTTTTAATTCTAAAGCTCTTTTAATAGAAAGAGCTTCTGCATCATTAGCAATACTACTTTCTAAATGAAGTGGTTCTTGATTATAATTTAACAACCATAATAGTCTTTTTAGAAGATCATGCTTAGGATAAGGAAAATAATGAACTTGATTACAATTACAATTTAAAAAATACCAAGTAGATGGAGCATTATGTATAACCTCTCCTTTCTGATATAAATCATAGAAAAAGTTTTTAATTTTAAATTCATAATCCATCTCGCAGTAAACACCACCAAAACGGTATAAAATATAGTGTGATAAATAAGCTCCTGCTAAAAATGGAAGATAACCTTTACTTACAGGACCAACATAAGACTCTATGCCTTCTTGAATTTCTGGATCTTTTTCAGTCCATATTCTCCATTCCATATTTGGCTCCATCTCCATATTGTGCTTTAATAAATCTTGTGCAAATGGAGTATTCTCTAAATAATGACCTAAGTTTATGATATGAATTGTTTTACTTTTTTCCATAAGGTTCTAATTCAAAATCCATTTGTTCTTTTGGAAAAATACTTTTTAATAAAGCTATTTTTTCAAGTGCTTCTTTTTTTCCTTTTATTTTTAAGATAATAAAATCTTTAACATCTGTAAAAGATGTTTCCCAATGAAGAATCTCGAAGTTTCCATCAACTTTTTGAGTCATATCTTTTACATAATAAGGTGAATTCTTTTTTCGTATAATATAAGTCATTGTTTTTACCAAATAACATTATCATAGACTTTTGTTGTAAGGTCACCTTCCCTCCACTCAGGCTTATTATGCACATAAGATAGTCTATCATAACATCCTCTATCTTTCACTTCAAAAGTATGAGTACACATATCATCTTTATCTTCTTTTTTACATAAATCAAAAACTGCTGCTTTTGCATCTAAAAGAGAGTCATAAAGACCAATAGCTTCCCATGTATTATCATGAAAGATAAGTTCTGCAACTAAAAATTTCATATTAACTCTCTCTATAATATTCCTTAGAAGGTTTACATACTCCTGGAACAATGCTATTACTTAGAGGATCATAAGCTCTACCGCCTGTCATCAAATCCTCAGAGCCACAAGTTGTGCCTTCTGACTCAAATGTAACAGTTACTTTTGGCACAAATACAGCATATAAAACTGTATCTTTTAAAATAACATTATGATCAAAATCAAAAGGAGTTTGTTCTTCTCCACTATCTGGAGAAACTGCCGACCAATGCGAAAAAATATATCCTGGTTTTTCAGGTACTACAAATTCAGGTTTCATAGAATAATTAGTTGCTTTAATAATCAATCTAATTTATGAAAATGACATTATTTTAATATTTGTCAAAATAAAAGTCTGGAAAGTGGTCACTGTTAAATTATATTTAAAGATGACCACTTTCCAGACTTTTTGCTGCGCTCCAAGTCCGAAAATTGGCTGACTGCAGCAGTGCTAGTCACATACTCAGATGGATATAAATAAAAATAGATAGTAGAATTATTAAAGCTATTTAAATTAAAATTTAAAAACACCTAAATATAATATGAAAGATGTAATTTTTTTAGAAGAGTTAATACAAAAATTTTGTGAAGAGTATAATGAAAGTTTTTTTAATTTCAGTATTTTGCCTACTGAAATAAATTATTATAGCTCTGACAAAAATAAAGGTAAAATTTTTCAGAAGTTTTTAAAAGAACATAAATTTAAAACTACAATAAAAATTGTAGGAGACATCCAGATTTTTGAATTTTAGTTACTACTTCTAGTATATTCTACTAGAGGTAAGTATATGAATAACACTTTCAGAAATACTGTTATCTATGCGCTGGAAATGAGCCGTCGCTCTAAGGTACCAGTTATTTTTATTTCAAATCCGGGTTACGGAAAAACAACTACAATTAATACATACGCCAAGAAGAATGGCTATCATGTTGAAACTGTATGTGGATCACAGTATTCAAAAGATGAAATTCTTGGTTATCTTGTAAATGAAGGTGGTGAATCACTCACTGCAAAAGCTCCTGAATGGTACACCAATATTAAATCTAAGGAAAAAGAAAAAATTCCTTCTATTCTTTTCTTTGATGAAATTTCTGCAGCTTCAACTGAAGTTCAATCTTCTCTTCTTCAGGTTTGCTTTGAACGCAAAATTCGTGGTGGTCGTAAACTTCCTGATGATTGTATCATTTGTGCAGCTGCAAACTATAAACTCAACCTTCCTGGTTGGTGTGACATCATGGCTCCAGAATTAAATCGTTTTTGTATCATCAATCTTCAGTCATCTAATGACTTGGATGTTATTGATGAATTTACTCAGGACTTTGCAGAAGTTGATGATGAATGGCCAGAAATTCCAAATATTGAGCCAACAAAAACAAGCGATACAAAAGTATTAAATCTCATGAATAAATTTTTCCATGGACTTTGGAAAAAATATCCACGCGACCTTTCTTCAAAAGTTGGTCAGACTATTGGCGCATTAAATCTCAACAATCAGAGATTTGATGGAATGTATTCTGACAATGATACAGGTGTTGGTCAGGTTTTGAACTTCATCTCAGGTCGTAATATGTCTTATATTTGTCGTGCATTCAAGGCTCTTTATTCTATGGGACTTGATGGTAATGACCCTTCTTTTGTATCTTTGGTAATGGATGGTATGATGGGTGGTGGAACAAACTCTTGGTCAGAAGATCCTGAAGAGCGTGTTACACAAATAAATCAGTTCCGCGAACTTATCCACAAGAAAGGCTGTGAAATTCTTCAGCGTTGTGCCGGTGGAGTTAATTCTCTTAGAAACAAAGAGTCTGTAGTTTATGCTTCAGATTTGCAGGGAAAAATCCTTGAAACAATGAATGCTTATGAATCTGGTGATGCTGAAGATATTGATGAAGATATTTCTTTGGCAATGACAGAAGTTGAAAAGAAGTATTCAAAAGATATTAAGAAATCACTCAGTTTCTTAGATGGTTCTGTTGAAAAGATGGGAGAGTTTACTTCAGATTATGAGGCAATGTTTCGCCTTGAAAACTTCTTGAAAGATTCTTATGAAGGTTCAAGCTCAATTCAGGATGTTGCAAAACGTTTGAGAGTTGTTTTGAAAACTTATATGGCTTACTACCAGATGAGCTTTGTTGAAAGTAGCAAATAAAGGAGATAAACTATGAAATTGGTAAACTTAAATCCAGCAAAGCAAGACTTGATTGAATATATTGCTGTTGCAAATATCAATGAGCCTGCAGCAGAAAATCAGCTTATTGGTTTTCGTCAGTCAATGTTTTTCAATATCGGTAATGATGTTACTGAAAACTCAGTTATTGATATTGCAAAGCCTATTTCAAAAACTAAGATTGCTAAGGTTTTAGCAATTAAAGATAAAAAACTTGTTGAAGTTACTCCAACAGAGTTTAGCAATATTATTAAAGAAATCGAGAAGGTGAAGTAAATGGGAAAATTAATTTACAAAATTTGGAATGAAAAAACTAAGGAAGTAGTTGACTCTATTGTTGCTCGTCCTAATTCAAAGGAAAAGAAAGCCTTTGTAGATAAGTTCCATGATGAATATCAGGCGATTAATAATTTCAACTGTCCTAATGATGAACTTAACATCTATCAGCTTGTTGAAGTAGATGGCAATTATTCAATCCCTATTGATTGTAATTATTATCATATCCGCAAAACTGATTTGGAAAAATATAAGTGGGAAAAAGTATCACCAGAATTATGTGGAGTTTTCTTCCGCCAGCTTATTGACATGCCATATTATGTGATGGGTGGTGTTATGTATGCTCCAAAAGAAGCAATTGAAAAAGTTACAAATGTACTTAAAACTGAATATAAACCTTTGGTGATTAAAAACACTGATTTCCCTTATTGGTTTGATGTAGAAGGTAAACTTCTTCCTTCAGAAGAGTCAAATTGGTTTTTGTTCCTTTATCAGACTTACAACTATGTTAGCCGCGCTAGCCTTGAAAACTATAAAGGAAAGTCTTCTACTAAAAAAGCTAAAGATTAATAGGTTAATATTTATCTATGATAAAGGAAGAATTAAGAAGTCAAGTCATAGATAAATATTCTGAAATCGAGAATCTTGGGTTTTCAGTAGAAGATCATATCGATGAAGTAATTGAAGCTCTTGCATTTTTGGAGTCAATTCCAGATGCGGAGCTTTTGTCATTTATTAAAAATGGTGAGCCTACTTATGAGGCCATGGACGAAATTGAAAAGGCATACATTTCTAAATATGAAGAGTTTTCAGAAGGTCGGTATAAAGATTATATTTTTAATGTTTTAGATACTTATGACTTTGAACAGTATATTGCAACTCGTTTTGGTATTTTAACTGCACCTGTAGAATACAATATATGGATTAGAAAAAAGGAGAAGAAACAATAATGTTTACAACTATTTTAGAAGAGACACAGCCTTGTTTTGTTGAATGTGGTACTGCACTTGTAAAAGAATATCCAATGGCACTTTATCAGGATGACAAAAATGTTTATCATGTAGTAGGTCCTAAAGAATCTATAATAAGCTCTTGGAAGTTTATTGCTCGTTTTCAAAGTAAGCATAATGCCACATTATATGGAAGATATTTAACTCATCAGAAAGAGCCTAAATGGTTTGTTTATTTTGACAATGACAAGAATGAATATATAACTATGGCTCAAAATGATCTTCATTTTATTAATCCAAGATGGAAGCTTATTAGACCATTCTTTACAGTAGAAGAGGCAGATAAATATACTAAGGATTGTAATTTCTATTATAGAATCAATAATGAATCTGAAGAAATAAAATGGAATGCCAACAGAGCAGAAGCAGCTGAAAATGAAGACGAAGATAGTGGAGCTATTTCTTCTTTTGAAGAAGCATATAAACTTGTAAAAGAAGGTAAAAGAATTTTAGGTAGACCAAGAGGCAGTGATATTTGGATAAACTTTTCAGAGAAGCTTAATAAACTTATCAATGAATGGGAATTCCATAAAGAAGAATATCACTTAGATGTAAAAGTTTCTTCTGATAAAAACTTAGAAGAAATTATGCATGCTATTTCTGACCTTAAGGATGTAGAGGAAGTTGTAAGAAGATGACATTTGAGGAGAGATTTGAATTCAATAATCCCACAATTATTGAAATTGCTAGAAATAAGGTCTCTAAATTAACTGAAGATGCTGGTACTGCAGGCATGTATATTGATATGGCCACTCTTCTTAAAGATTATGAGCAATTGCAAATTGAATATTTAGCAATACGAAAGATTTATAATTCTATTATAGATGATGGGTCACCTCTAACCTTAGATGCTAAGTGGTCAAGTGAGTCTTATACTAGAGAACCTTATTTTAATCAAGCACAATATGTTTGTGAAATAATACAAAACTTAAAGACAGATTTTATAGTTTGTGGTTGCACTGTATCTGCTTACATTAAACTTTCGCAGAATTTTAAAAGAGTTAATAGCGATCCAAAAGGTGTTTATAAAATTGGCACTTTTGATAGTGGTATTGAGGTTTATAAAGCTCCTCCGGATGTTTTACCAACAGATGAATTCATATATTATGATAATGCTTTAACAGCATTCAAGAAAGGAAAAATTATTAATATCTATGACAGAACGAACACATAATTTTACAGGAAAAAGTGATTTCTTTGATTGGTGTAATGCTCATAACGATCCAGATTCAATAGTTAAATATGCAGAAGTTTATTTAAATGATGCAAGAGTAGCTATTAAGGAGCCTAGAGATTTAATTCCTTATTATACTCATATTATTGCTACTCTTTGTAAATCTGAAGGTAAACAAGTAATTAACCTAAGTAAAGAGTCTTATTTAGACTCTCATGAAAAAGAACATATAAGTTATTATGTTAAAGATGCTATCACATGGGCTAAAAAAGCTCGCCGAGAAAAGAAAGATTTTGATTTAAATTTTGTTAAAACTCAAAAAGAATATCAAATATTTTACTCATCTGTTGATGATTGTTTATTAAATTCTATTATAAATAGAATAAATAACTACCCAGAGATTATTAAGTTCCCTATAAGTAAAAAAATACATGATATTAGCCTATATAAGGACTATATAGTACCAAGTTATTTTTATAATATTCATGATAGAAAGTTTACTCTTCTAAGAGAAGAGTTTGTAAAATATGCAAAAGAAAATGGATTTGCTACATTTTTTTGGGATGATGTAAGTTCAACAGTAATAGGCGAATATCATCCTATTATTTGGGAAATGTGCAAAAAAATAGCCGACTACCATAAAATGGAAAATGAAGGAGTAATATAATGGGTAATAAACTGTTAGAAGAAAGAGTAGATGCACTTGAAAAAAGAGTTGCAGATTTAGAAAAATATGTAGCACTTTTAACTCCTACGAAAGAACAATCTACACCAGAAGAAGATGTTATTAACGCGATAGTATGCGCTGTTGGGCATCATTTTACTGAGACGTATTCTAATACAAGATACAAGATGGCGGATATAAAATCTGCTGCAGAGCTTGTTGTAAGTTTAATTAAAGATTTCTTTAATGAGGCAGGTCTTGTCTCACTTGAATTTGAGAATGGTAGAGCTTTCTTATATGCTTTGCATCCAGCAAGTTTCACTGAACCTAAAAATCTTTGGGAATATCTTGCTGTGGTGATAAAACAAAACTTCGATTATACTTTATGTATAGGCCTTTTTGATATGACTGAGCCTAGAGGTACTCAGATCTCTAAACAAGTAGAAAAATCAATTGAGACTTATTGCAAAGGATATTTAGGAGAAGTTTAAAAACATGGATTATAAAATAAAAACAGTAGCAGATTTAGAATCTGCATGCCAATTAGCTGCGAATGCAGGATTAGCAGTTCATGCTATTGAAGTTTTAACAGAATGCGACCATTGCGCAAGCGATATTGTTTTAGATAACCCAATTTTATCAATTATAAAATCTGATAAAGGTTCTGTTAAATTATTATTCAGAAACGGAGATTAGGAGTTAATATAAATAAATATGCCAGAAATTTTGACAAAATTAAAAATCAATGGTTATCACTATGACCCAGAATCTTTTGATAAGTTGGACTCTATTTTTTATGTATCTGATACTACAGAAGATGATTGGATTAAAATTTCCAAAGTATCTGGTGGAGCATATGAAACCTATGTTATTGATTTTGTGATTGGATGTGAAGATACTTTATTAAAGATTTCAGCGTTCGATGAAGACCATCCTGAAAATTTTACACACTGGCTTAATGAGATAATAGAGACTTTATAAAACTAATTTACTTATGAGCAGCTGGTTTGGTGGGAAAGTAGTTGAGGAGAAAAAAGAACCGGTTATTACCGAAATGTGTGATGTTTGTGGTAAAGATGGGATAGCTCCTATGCCACGATATAAATTTGTTTCTTCAAAAGGTATAACCTATGTTATAAGATGCCATCCTCAGTGTAATCCGCTAGCTCTTATTAAGAGGTTAGGAATATGTTAAATTGGAGATTACTAAGAAGCAATAGTGAATGTATTGTTGAACTTTGGCAAACACCTACAAAATATTTGGTTTGTCAAAAGTATTTAGGCTTATTTTATTTTTATGAAAATCCTAAAGAAGCAATGGACCATTATTGGAGAATAGTTCAAAAAGGTAGATGAAAAGAGATTTAATTATAGATTTTGATGGAACAATAGCGGCCTCAAGCGAAAGAATTTATAATCTTTTTAACGAGCGCCATCGATTAAATGGTATTCCATTTAAGAGAGAAGACCTAAAATGGAACTTTTCGCCTTATATTAATAAGGAAGATTTAGTGGAATGTCTTTCATATTTTAGTGACCCTAAAATGTATGAGTTTCTTGAATGGACTGATGAATATGCAAAAGAAGCTATTGCTGAATTATCAAAAACCTATAATATTATTGTTTGTTCTCGTCGAGAAAGGGGAGCTTATGAACCTCTTCTAGAATGGCTTGAGCAAAATATGCCATGTGAATATCAAACTTGTTTCTTATCAGCCTTTGATAAAGGAATGGTTGGAAGAAGAGGCTCAGTAATTATTGATGATAAACCTTTATGTTTATTAGGTAATAAAGACCGATATAAAAAAATTTTATTTGGAACTTATGGCTATCAACAGGATGAAATTCTTGAGATGGATTTCACAAAAGTAAAAGACCTAAATGAAAATCTAGTAAAATGTAATACTTGGAAAGATGTCTTAAAGGAGTTGAAATAAATGGAAACTTGCTATATTTCTGAAAATTTTATGAGAGAATATCTTCAAGATGCTCATCCAGAAGCTAAAATAAAGAATGCTCAAATTCAATATGTAGATGTTGCATTATTTAGATCATTTTTGGTTTTAAAATATAATGTTTCTTATGGAGTTGGGGCTCAAGGATATATGAGTCCTGTTTTAACTGGTAATTCTGATAAAGGTTGGAGTGATGTAGGAGCAGGTAATTTTATTTCAAACTTTATTCGTTTATTTGGCTTTGATGAAGAAGTTGGATTAAGCTCACTACTAAATAAACCTTGTAGAGTATTTAGCGATGATAATGGCATATATGCTATAGCCAATTTCTTGGAAGATGATGATAAATGGTTCTGTCCAGAATATTACTATGAAATGTTGAAAAAGAAAAATGAAACAAAGTAATTATCGTCAGCTTATTGCCAAGATTGTTGAGTTATGCTTAGGAGGGCTAGACTCACTTAGAATATCCATGATTCTAAGAGTACCTCATGATGTAGTACTTGAAACACTCCTACATTGCTTCACTAATGGAGACCTTATCTTAGATAAGGAAGGTTTTCCAACATTAGTTTTATCATAAATAAAAAGCTCCTCATTTGAGGAGCTTTTATTTTGTTTAAGATTTTTTAATTACTGATTTTTGAATGTACCATTGTTATTAGCAATCATTAAAGCATTCTTGTCGCCAATAGTCTTATACATATCAGGAAGTGCATCACTACCAGAAATACCAGTCCACTTAGAAGAGTCAAATTGAGTATTACCAGCAAAAAATGGCATATCGCAGTCCATGAACTGGAATGTTACTGTCATTTCATTAGCACCACTACCATTTGTTTCAAATGCAGGACCAGATACCTTAGATACCCATACATGATAGAAGTTCCAAAGCATGATTGGGTTTGTGTGTTTTGTTGGTGAAAGTTTACCAGCGGTATTACCCAATTCATTAGAAATTTCTCCAGATTCAGCGAAAATCTGTCTACCATTTTCTTCATTTCCAGAAGGATAAACTGAAGTAAATGCATAAAAATCATTAGCTACTGTAGCTACCTGAACATTTCCATAGAATCCAGTAGAGTTTGAGATACCACCTGAAACTGGATCACCTACAGCTGAAAGCCATGCAGTGAAACGACGTCTCAAATCGAAAGCAGCATCTTCACGGAAAGTAATATCAAAAGAACGAGTAAAGTTAATTTCTCCACTTGGTTTATTAACTTTCTGTCCATGATAACCAACTTCATAAGTACCAACTTCAACATCAGGAACTGTAAATCCTGTAGCACGAACTGTGATTGGATATGTTGAAGAAATACCAGCTTCTGTATTAGGTTTTCCTGATGTAAAGTCTGGGAAGAAAATCTTTACATCATACATTGTTTTCAAAAGGTCTGCACCTGCATCGACAATACCTCTCATAGCTGGTGAGTGTGGACGTCCACCGTTATCAGAAGACTTATTATACATTGAATTCCTCCTATTTTAATAATATTTAAATTTAGCTTAAAAAAGTAGCTTTCGAGGAAAAGATGAAAATCCTACTAACTAACACATTTTGAATAAATTTATGATTCTTAGTATATTCTATAAGAGGTAAATATTATGCAGTCTAATTCAGTTTTAATGGTTTATAAAACTCGTGGTTCTTTACAGGTAGTTTATGATCGTGTAAACTCTACATGGTGTATTTACAAAAATAACCGTAAGGTTGACCAGTTTTCTCATAAAAAAGATTGCTTAACAGCATTTGAGAGAGAATTGAGATATTCTCACTAAGGAGTAAATTATGGGATGTATGATCCATTATAATTGGGGTACAATTAAATACGAGCTTAAAGCTGATAAACTTTTTGTTTCAAAAGAAGGTATTGACGATTTTATTCGTAAAACTTTTGGTGTTACTTGCAATGCACCTATAATCTCTAATTTCTTTAAAGAAATCGAGAGCTCTCCTATCGATAAGAGAGAGCAGTCTGGTGAACTTTATCGTGTATCTCAGCTCTGTGACTGTTTGGGTTTTGATGCTAATCAGCTTATGCATGATGAAAGTTTTTGGCTTTGTTATGACGATGAAGAAGTTACAGAGTCCGAAAGAGTCTATTGAACTTTAGCATAAAAAGAGGTATATTCTATATATGAAAACGATAGCAGAACTTGAAGAAATTATTAAGAATGCCGCAAACGCTTATTATTCTGGTCAGGAAATTATGACTGACAAAGAATATGATTTTCTTATTGAAGAGTTGCGTGCTCAGGACCCAGACAATCCACTTATTCCTGGTCTTGCAGGTGATGAAACAAATCCTGCTGGTTATGTTAAGGTACCACATATTCTTACAACTGGTACTCTGGATAAAGCCATGACAACTTCAGTTTTTGAAACCTGGTTTAATAAAAAGAAAAAAGCAGGTACAAAACGTTTTCATATTTCTACAAAGCAGGATGGAATTGGTTGCGAGCTTCAGTATGAAAATGGAAAGCTCACACATCTTGTAAGCCGTGGTGATGGCTTCTCAGGTTTTGATAAACTTGTTTTTGCCGATTATATTTCTACTATTAATAAAATAATTCCAGATCATTCAAATAAATCTCAGGTTCGTGGAGAGCTTGAAGTAAAGAATGAACTTTTCAAAGATCCATATTTCACAGGAAAGAAAAATCCTCGTAATGCTGTTGCCGGTCTTTTCAATCGTAAAGCTTCTGAATTAACTGATGAAGATAAAAGAATTCTTTCTCAGGTAACTTTTATCGCTTATGATTACCATTCAGATGGACACCAGCCAAATACAAAGTCTGCTGTTTTTGATTTACTTGAAGGTATGTCTTTTATTACTCCTGCGCATGAAACTGTAACGACTCTTGAAGAAGTTTATGCATTCCGTAATAAATATGGTGAACTCCGTACACAGGATAATCAGTTTGCTTTGGATGGAATTGTTATCTTTGATGATGAAGTTGATTATCGTGACCAGCTTGAAAAAGTACAGAAATCAGCAATTGCACTCAAATTTGATTTGACAATTGCAATTACAAAGATTGTCGGAATTGATTGGAATTACAAAGGTCGCTATTTCAACCCAATTGCTGTTCTTGAACCTGTTGAGTTGGATGGGACAACTGTTACTCACGCAAATCTTTGTAACATAAATCTTATAAATAAACTTGGAATTAAAATTGGTGATAAAGTAGCTATTGCAAAGAAAGGCGAAATTATCCCGCAAGTTCAGTATAAAGTTGCATAAAATCTATGTGCTCTTAGCACCTAAGATATTTACCTCTAGGAGGTCTTGTCGTTGGCAGGACCTCCTTTTTTATACCTCTCTAACTATAATATCAAACTCAACTATTTCGCAGTCACTCCATTGTTTAGATTCATTCTCAACTATATGCCATGGAGCGATGCAATCCATATCAAACTTTTCAGCAATTTGCCAACTTTCATCAAAAAAGTTTCTATAATAGAGCTTTCCTTTTTTGCTTTCTTGTTTTATTCCATATCCTGTAAGAGTTTTCATTTAATCTCCTTTAGAATTTATTTGTAAAGTTTAGACTCACGTCCATAGGCTCTTTAATAATAGGTGATATTGAATGAGCCAATGGTCCAAGAATAGACACATAAGCATCTTTAGATGGGTCATCTTCTTTTTCATTTTCAAATATTTGCTTGATATATAAATTATTAACATAGTGAGATTTTTCTGGCCACAATCCTTCAGGGATATTTATTGTCCAGAAATCTGAACCTTCTTCAATCAAACAAACTAAATCCTCACCTGTAATTCCCATTGGAGCATATTCTAGTAAATTATCAACATTAATATTTCCTAATACATTCCATCTAATTGGAGTCTTATCAGCTGAGTTATGCCATGTAATATTAAACTTACAATCTAAGTTTTCTTTCCAAACATTTCTAGGAATGTCATTTATATGTCTTGAATTCCATTTAACATTTGCTTCATTCTCATTATATTCCTTAGATCTAAATTGATAAACACCATCTGCAGGTTTTAGAACATATCTATATTCGCCATTTACCAAATATCTATCAACTTCTGGAACTCTTTCATAGTTATCCGGATTATTCTTATAAAGAATCCATTTATCATAAGCTTCCTTATTTGTATAATCTACTTTAACATAAATACGATAAATTCTATCTTTATCCAAAACAACATCCTTAACAATAGATTTTGTTTTCATGGCCACAGTATTTTGAACCTCATAGAAAGCAACGGTATGTCTTTCAGGTTTTACTTGGAACTCAGATGGAGATTTTGGTTTAATAATATTTGGTTGTTTTATCATATGTAATGATGCTTCAAGATGTCTCATTCTCCACATAGTACCATCGACTTTATTAAATCTATTTCCAATATAGAATAAACGATAGAAATATAAGATGTTTAAATACATCATCATGAAATCATCCAAAGCATTTCTTTTATTAAAAGTTTCTTTAATACTTTCGAGGCATTTATTCATTGTTTCAATATCATTTATTGTCCAAACTCTAGATTGTTTTTCTAGGATAGGTTTCATAGTATTAATATATTTATCTGCAAAAGTATTAAATTGATTTGTAAGATTTACCACATTTTTAACAGTTGTTTTTGCTGTATTTATATTTCCAAAGCTATGAACAGCTTTATCGATCCAATAATTATAGAAAATGTGAGTCTTAAATGGTGTGCCAATTTTATAAAAACCTTCTTTATCAAATGTCATACCACAAGCATATAGAACACATCTATCAACATTATAAACTAAAGTGTCATGAATATATTCTGCACCCAAACTTCCTAAAAGATCTTGAATAGTTTTTAAGTAATTCTTATGAGAAATTAATGCTGACAAGATAACTCTATAAGGAGCACTCATATCTAAGAAGTATGGCTGATATTTATTATCTGCATACTTAAACATTGTGATTCTTGACAGCATATTGATATAAGCTTTTCTTAAGCCTGGGTCATATGGTTGTTTAACATATTCCTGGTGACCTAAAATGCTAGTCATCCATTTTCTACCAAAAAGTTCAGCATACCAAGAAGTAGGAACTTCAACATGAGCTGTATATAGTGGAAGCACTTCTAATGGAGTGTCTTTGCTATAATCTACGCCTAAACCACTATCTAATGCTACATTATCAGAACCTATAGAAATAAGATCCTGAGTTTTAGAGTTTAATCCAATCAATCCAGTAAGAATACCAATTCCATCTAATCCTACATTAGAGATAGACACAGAACCTTTTTGTGAGATCAAAATATCCTGGTTTATTTTATGGAGTTTTTGAACAGGATTTACAGCTTCAGTACTAGCTTTCTTAAAGAATGCATCACTACTTGTATGCAATGGCTTAAATCCACTCTCTGGAACATAATTTATATTTTTATTAAGTCCATCATAAAACTGTACAGCATTAAATAAGTCTACATAAATATAAGGAACATTTGTTTTTTCAACTTTATTTCTATTAAATAAAAAGTCTATAATTTTTCTAAAAATAGATTTTCTTTTAGGTTTAGCATCATAATATTTAATGTAACAAGGAGCTTTAATGATACTTTCTGGTCCTTCAGTATATCTTTTTTCTTTATTTCCTTCCAAGAAATATAAATAGATAGGATTATTATTATTTAAGCCTTTTCCATACCACATCATATTCCTAATGACTTCTTGCTCTTTTTCTGGGTGTCCTGGGAATCTTAAAATAAATCCTGGATTTTGTAACATAGCTTCATGAGATAATTTATCACTTCTAAAAGCAGTTTTATCAGCAATTTTTACAGTTCTTAAAAATGATCCACTTAAAAGAGTATCAGCAGCATACTCATCAAATTTATGCATAGTGATAGTCCATTCTATGTCTGGATTATCATTTATGATTGGCAATTTTACTAATCCAAATCGAGCATCAAAATAGGTTGCTTGTTTACAAGGAACTTCAATTGTAACATAATTCTGTTTTGGGTCATATCTATCTGGTGTTAAAATAGAATTATTATTAAAAATAGAATAATAATTTAATTTTTCTTTTTTCTCATTTGTAGCTGCTAAAATATCTGCAACCTTAAATGTTTTTCTTTTAGTATATTGTTTTCCAGAATAAACAACTGCTCTGCCATTTTTAGTTACTGGGAAAGAATAATCATATCTACCAAACTTATTGATAAAAATATCCGCCTCTATTTCCTGAGTAGTTTTTACTATTTTAAAAGCTAAACGATAAACATAATGAAGTTCACCATCGAAAAGAATTCTCTTATTCATAGTAGGAGATCTACAAATCTGAAATGATTCACTATTTATATATTTGGCTTCCATATTAGAAAAATCATTTGAAGCTGGAGTTAAATTTAATGTAGGTGTATTGAGATTTAAGATTGTATTATCAAAATGACCTCTTAAAGAATTAAGAGAATAACAAGCACCATGATTTCCTCCATAAATAGCTGGAGCAAATCTTGAAATACCATCCATTTTAGCCAAAGTTGCTCCATTCATATTATTAGAATGCATTAAATCATCAATAATTCCATCTGATGAGATCTTAATATCTGCTGAGTTTTTTTGAGAACTTTGATTTATAAGCTCATTCTTTTTATATTCACCATTTTTTTCAAGAGCTTTAATAATAGCTCTTTTACCAAATAAACCACCTTGAGAAAAAGCAGCAGAATATAAAGCATTCTCATACCCACCTGCACAAAGCATTTCAATCTTGCTATCTTGAATTAAAGATGCAACATCTCTACAGGATGATGAACCAGCTGCCTCATTTGTGTATTCTTCGAGCATAACATCATAATCACTTAAAGCATCTTCTGATGAAGAATAGAATGCATCATAATATCTTGTGGTAAAACTTGTTTTACAAGAAAGAATAGAATTTAATATATCTTGATGTTTAATTACATTTAAAATATCTGTTTGTGAGTCATAATTATATGAAATGTCAAAATTATCATAGCAGTCCATATAAGAAATAGATGTGTCATATTGAGGTAATTTAAGTTGTTTAAGATTAAAATCAATTCCTTCAAGATATGGAGTCCACCAAGAAGAATAAACATAATCAGATGGAAGCCATAATTTCTCATTATCATGATACAACTTAGAAACAGAAGAACCACAAACATTAAAACAAAGAGCTTTATCTCCACGATATTCTTCTCTATCTGAGAAAGGATTATCTTGTCTGATACGATAATTTAAGGTTAAGTCAATATTGTTATCAGTTACAGACATAAGATTTTCTTGCATATAGTTTGAAAGATCCCATTCTGTGATATAAGTTGAAACAATACCTGTTGCACCTTCGGTAAGATATTGGAGATAGTCGATATAACTTGTAAGGGCTTTCATACCCATCTCACGATAAGTGTATTCTTCTCTATTTATTGAGTAATCCTTAAAATCAAAAGTTGAGTCTGGATTATCTGAAGTGACTGTTGTATCTTCAATAATATTTTTCTCAAGCTCTACTTTATATGGAGGAAAGCCATAACTAACGAATCTTGTATCATCTTTTGGAAAAGTTTTTCCATTATAAATTGTGTCATTTCTAGTTGGAATGATGAATCCTCTAGAAGGATATTTTCCATTAATTAAAAAGGCATCATCTACCTCAGTAATACTATCAATAGGTTGGCCAATACGCCATTGCATATCTGAATTTAATTTATTAAGGTATTGAGAAAAGTATAGTTTAATTATTTCTTTTGCTTTTTGAGCTTCTACACCTTCTATAAATTCTTTGGCTACCTGATCTTGAGATAGGCTATCATCCAATAAAGCATTATTATTTGTGCTTGAAAGGTCAATTGATTCTAATTTAGCAATTGTATCATGAGTTTTCTTTTGGCCTCTAATTAAATCTAAATATGTGCTATAAACTGCTTTTAATTTTGTACTAAGGCCATAATTATCTACTGAGTTTGCTCTTTTAGACTCAAATGAAGTTGCTCCATCATATAAATTACTAGGAGTATCTGAGAGAGTTGTTTTTATAATGTTTGCATTTGTTAAAAGTTTTTCAAATTGTGTGTAGTCCACTATTCTATCTCCAAATCACCAAGTGATACGTCTGAAATTAACTCACCTAATTTTGTAGTAGAGTCTTGCATTCTTGCAAATGACTCTTTAAGGTTGTCTACTGTAGAAGTAGCCGTTTCCATTGCAGAGTAATAAGCATTTGTCATATCATTATATTTTTGTATAGCTTTATTTTTGGCATCTTCAATAATTGTACCATGAGCTAAACTTCTAGTAACGTCATTTATTCCTTTATTTATAGTTGCGTTTGTATTTCCATTTACAGCTTCAGAATATTCATCTTGTAAAGTATTTACTGCAGCATCAATTGCTGCTTCTTTTAGATTTTCAAGACCTTCTTCAGAAAAGTAATCCTTAACTTTATTGACCGCCTCATTCCAATCCTCTTTCATATCATTTATAGATTTTTTAATTAAATCAGAAATATTATCAATCTGAGTAGAAATACCATCAAACATAAATCCTACAGCTCCAATATCAATTAAAGCTGCAGTATTCTTAAACTTTGAAATTAAATCCTGAATATTATCTAATAAATCTGTTGCTTGTTGTGATATACAATCTAATCCTAATAAATCCCATAAAAACTTAATAAGATTTGAAATTAAAGCAACTATTAAAGAAGTAATTAAATCCAAAATAATTTGAACCAATAAAGCAATAGATGGTGGGTTAATCCAACACATTGCTGCTAATTCAATAAGTTCTGCTAAAATAGTTGGTAATTCAAGAAGAAACTGCAAAATCTTAACTATTATCTGAAATATCTTTAATATGGCAATAAAGATTTTTAAGATTGTAAGATCTGCTGCGGCACAATTATCATTTTGTAAACCATCTAAGTTGAGTTCCTCAAGAACATCATTTGTTTTAGGTCTATTTGATGAGTCTATATCATCCGTATTCACAACATAAGTATGCTCACCATCTTCATCATCAATATCTTCAGAGCTTGCAACATCAAAATTATATTTACTTAAAATCTTTTTACAATCTATTACAACTGGTCCTAACTCAGCCTGTAATAAAGCAATTTGTTCTTCAACATCAGATGGTAAGCCTTCTCCAAATATAGTTCCATCATCAGAACCAGCATTTATTGAAGCAATTGTTTTACCCAAATTACCAACTGTGGATTCACCACCAAAAGAAGTAGTAAGCATCTCAATATCTTCTTGTTTAGGAGTAATTCGTTTTCTAACAATATCGTCAGTTAAACTTTGAATTGCTTTTTCCAATTGTTTAACTTGACCCATAAGCATTTCTCTTTTTGGATTAAGGTTATCAGCATTTATATCCCAGTCCTGTAGCTTATATTGGTCATACAACTTATCGATTGTTGATGTTGATCTCATGATATTATATTTAGTCTTTTATGAGTCTGCTACTAATTATTAAATAAAGCTTTTATAATTTGTCACATCTATATATTTATAGAGTGAGTTAACTATATGGCGCAGTATAAATTATAAAAACCTTAAATATGTTTTATAAGGAGAAAAAAGAATGATTAGAAAATCACTCACAGAATCAACAGAAAAGACTGAAAAGCCTCTTAATGATTTCAAAGTTGTATGGGAAAACTTCAAAAAATACAAGGAAGCTACCCTCGGTGAAGCAGCTACTTACAGAGATGCTTGCAAACTTCGTGAAGCTGTAAAAGCAGCTAATGCAAAAGGAATCTTCCTTAAGGAAGCTGAAATTCCTACTTCAGAAAAACCACATATTCAGGAAAATGCTGAAGAACTAAAGACTGAAGAAACAAAAGTTCAGGAATCAACAGAAACTCCTGAAACAACTGCTACAAAAGTAGAAGAATCTACAGAACCTGTAAAAGAGTCAACAGCTGAAAAAGTTGAAGAGTCTACAGAAAAGGTAGAAGAATCTACTGAAAAAGTTCAGGAAGCAGAAGTTCCTGGTGCTGCTCCAGCAGCTGCCCCAGTTGACCCTGCTGCCGCTCCTGCTCCAGAAGGTGCCGCTCCTACTGCAGCTCCAACTGTATCACCTGAGGTACAACAGCAGATTACACAGCTTCAAGCAGCTTTGGATGCTCTTAAAGCTTCAGCCGGTATTGAAGTTAATGAATTCGGTTCAGCTCCAACTTCTGATGTTGGTGCAGTTACAGGACAGAATCCAGAAGGTGTTGCTGATGCAGCAGCTCAGCCAGTAATGGAAGCATTTGATGCTATTCGCGCTAATGGCGAAAAGATTGATGAAGCTACTTTCAAGAATGTTATGGCTGAAAAAGGTGCAGCTCTTATTGAAAAGTATGGCGACCGCGAAAACCGCATTGCTTACCGTGCTGCTAAGTTAGATGTTATGAATGAGCACTATAAGGGAGACCTTGGAAAAGCTTATCTTACACATCTTGGTGTTCTTCAGGAATCAAAAGATGACTGGGATCATATCCCATCTGAAGAAGAGCTCGCTAAAGGTTATGCTTCTGGTCCAGCAGCTAAAGAAATTAAACCTGCTAAGACTTGGCCTACAAAAGATATTCCTGCTTCTGAAACAAAAGGTTTGAAAGAATCTGAGGAAAAGAAAGAGGAAGAAGCTAAAGAAGAGCCTAAGAAAGAAGAAAAAGCAGAAGAAGCTAAGACTGAAGAAAAGAAAGTAGAAGAATCTGTAGAAACAAAGACAGAAACTCCTGCAAAGATTTCTGAGTCTGAAGTAACAAACCGCTATGTTGAGAGCTATTTTGCTCCAAAATTGGACTTCAAGAGCTTGAAAGAGTCTATGAAGACAGGATTGCTTGGCTAATTAAGAGGAGAAAATATAGATTATGAGATCATTACGTGAAGATGCAATTAGAATGTTTGACGACTCTTATGAAGACAACGCAACATTCAATTCTATTTATGGTGATGCAGGAGTTCCTGATGATGGAGTTACTGGCGCTGATATCGAAACACCAGCTGTTCCAACAGAAGAACCTGCTTTAGTTGCAGACGTAGCAGCTGCAGAACCTCTCACACTTACAGGTGAACAGGTTTCAGCTTTGAATGCAGCAATTGCTACAATCCAGGGAATCCTTGGAAGTTCAGCTATCGAAACTCCAGTTGCAGGAGATACACCTGCTGCTGAAGATGATGCTGCTCTTGCTGCAGATGACCCAGCTCTTTAATTAGAGTTTAAGGTTTTAAAAGGTGGTTGAAAAACCACCTTTTATTTTTTAAATTGTACTAATTATTAATGTTAATATAAATTATAAAGAGAGTGATACTCTTAGTCCGGAATATTGAGATCATTCTTAAATATTTATTTAACAAAGCTATAATAGAGACTTTAAGCAATACCTTTATGGATTAGCTTAATTTACTCGAGGAGAAAAAATTATGGCAGGAAAATATTCTATTATTAAAAATGTAAACGGAAACGTTACACAAAAATCTGGTGAGTTTAATGATGATGTATCTTTTGATGATATCGTAAACTCAATGTTCAATTCAACTTTCAATGATTTCTTTCACACTCCACTTTTTGAAAATTATATGTTGAAATCTCCAGCAAGATTTCTTAAGAGTGAGTCAAATGTTGCATTCCCACCACATTCAAAGTTTGTTAAACCCGAAGAAGATAAAACCCTTCACTATGAGGTTGGCCTTTGTGGAATTTCAAAAAAGGATGTAAAAGTTGATATTGATGATGATAAAATCATTATCAGAGTAAAGAAAGATATTGATGAAAGTGGAAGAGTTTATTCTTATAAGGGATTGAAACTTCCTACAGATGAAACTCTTGAACTTAGATTTGATCCTAAGCTTTATGATGTAAATACAACCAAAATCAATTTGGAAAATGGTCTTCTTGAAATCTCCATGGAGCCTCGTGAAGAATTAAAACCAATTCGAAGATCTCTTTTTGGAGAACTTCAGATAGAAGATAAATCATCAGAATCAAGTGAAGATGAAGATAAGTAATCAACTTGATTAAATAAAAAAGGAGCAGCTTTGCTGCTCCTTTATTTTTTAGCTAATCAATTATTGCTGATTATCTACTCCAACCCATCTAAGATTACAGATTGTGTCTGTATCAAATGTGAATTGGTTCTGGTCAATTGTCTTGAATACAAGATTTAAACCAATATAAGATGGTGTAAATGCTACAGAAGCCTTAATTCCACCTTCAACTCCACCAGGTTGAGTTACTGTTGGATCTGGTGCTAATACCCAAACTCCTGAACCATCAGCATTCATTCTCTTTTCAGTAATTACCCAGTAATAATCGGCTACTTCAGATGCTCTTAAAATGATGCGTCCTTCATAGTTTGAATAGCCATCTGTATCAATTTCCCAAGTCCATCCACGAGAAACGTCCATATAGCGTCCATTTCTGATTATTGGCTGGAACTCATATTTAGCATAGTATGTTACTAATGTTGAATATGGATCATAAACGTCGATTGTAGAAATCTTGTCTGCTGAGATTAAAGTTCCACCATTATCTGGGTCACCTTTGTACCAACCAACAAACTTCCATCCAAATGGCTCATAAGCTGAGAAAATTACATCTGTACCATTGTTTACAGTTGCATGTTCTGGTGTAGCATAAGCTCCAGAATCAATAGCTCCTGCTGGTGTGATTACAGTTGTAAAACCAACCATATGAACTGGAACTGAAACAGCTACAGAACCTTTAACATATTTAATCATAGTTGGCTCTAATGATTCTTGTCCAAATACACCTGGCATTGTAAGAATTTTTGCTGCTTCTTTCATTGAGTTTGCAACAACAGAAACTGGATAATCTCCTTCTGATGTTGAAAAATATCCTGTATACTGATTTAAGGTTCTAACTTCCTGTCCACGTGGACGGCGAATCATACTCGCATGTAAATCATGTAATGTGATATCTGCCTGTCCATCTCCATTAACATCTAATCCTGCTGGATTATATTGTCCTGGAACAAAAGAAATAGGATTATTCATGTATTGTCCTCCATTAAAATACTTAGTAGTTCAATTTAAAAAAGAAAATCGCTTATTGTAAAAAACTAAATAAGCGATTTTCTTATTGTAAAAAACTTATTTTATTGCACAAATTCTATATCACATTCAGAAACGTGTTTGATCTTTCCTTTGAACATATTTACTACCTCAGTTCTGGAAGGCATAGATATATCATAATTGCCAACTTGTAATACAACATTATCTTTAGCATCTATTAAATATTCCTCTTTAGTAGTAGGCTTATAAATAAAAAGATCTGAATTTAAGATAATATCTCTTAATAAGTCTAAGTCATAAGGTAAAGCTCTTTCAGCTGTAGTACTCTTTATTATATTCAAATGCTCTATATATTTATTATCATTTGGATAGTTTTCAACCAAACATGAAGTATTTACAGTAATACCTGCATATACAGAATTTTTATTAGAAATTGCAACAGTATTATTTTCACCAACATTAGATAATGCTATACTATAAACATAGTTTTTATATAATCTTGGACCCTCGATAAAGAACTCTCCTGTTGTGGTAGCACTATGGGAAGTTGGCTCACCACTCTCTGAAGTATATTCTTGCTTATAGTTTGCAGCGTATTTAATTTCTACATCTGGTATAATCTTTAGTCCATTAGGCAATTTATCAAAAACATCTCCAGTGAAAATATTTTTTCTTATTGCAAGAATATGGTATTCAAAACCATCGATTTTAATATTTGGGAATGAACCAATAAGTTTAATACATTTCTGAGAACTGTTTCCATAATGGACTGTTGGATTACGATAAGTACTTGCATAATCTTCATATGTAGGCTTAAACTCAATTCTTTGAGTATTATTTTGAATGTAAGGACTAATATTTAATGAAACTCTTGGTAATGGAAGTTGTTCTCCTCTTAGATACATACCTTCTTTAAGTTCAATTTTATCTCCAATAAATGTTTCTTTTTGCATTGCCTCACCATTTAGAGGTCTATGTTTTACAATAGTATTTATATTATTGTGATACATTTTTCCATTAATCTCTTGAGCATCTACCACTTTTTTAATAGAAATTCCATCAGATGGCTTTGAATAGAGATAACTATATTCTGGTAAAAGTTCGTTATATTTATAATATTCTACTTGAAGTCCTGTATTATTTTCTCTATCATACTCATTATTATATTTCTCTAAATTAAATGCTTTTGAAACTTTAACATCTTCCATATCAGATGGTTTTTGCATATCCAAAGTAAAATTAGATTTATTAATAACTTCTATAGCGGTTTTTATAATTGATTCTCTAAGCTGATTAGTAGGCAAGTCTAGTGATACCCTAGCATTTGCGATATCAGCCACTAATTTTGCATCAGATTCACTTAAATTCAAGTTATTTTGTAAAATATGAGCAATTTTTCTAAATATTTCTACGCAGTCATTAGCCAATTCTGCAAAATAACTATTTACTATTGGTGAATATGCATCAACACCTGTAATATTACTATCAGTAGGTATCTCTTTTTTAATAGTTGTAATAGAGTCTAATGACTTCTTTAATTCATTAAAGTTTTTATTAGTAATTTCACTATCAACAAAATCATCAATATAAGTAGTACCTTTAATCTCAATAGGAGATTGCTTACCTGAAACTGAAAGATCTTTTAAGATCTTATCACAATGACTAAAGAATAATTCAATATAATTTTTAATAGTTGAAAGATTCTGCAATAATACATCGCAATTTGATTTTTCTGCAGCTAAAATTAACTGATCAATATTATTATAATTGTATAAATCTTTCAACTTAAAGTCATTAATATTTTTATCTTCTTTAGAAGATATATGTAATATATATCCTTCAAGTTTTGAGCCATATTGTATATGACCATCTTCTTTTACTTCACCATATAAATCTGTATTTAAAAGACCATATGTAGTCTGGAGTTGAGGATTATGGATAAAGCCACCACTAATATTTACGCCTTCAGTTAAAATACCATCAGCAAATAATTTTGCTGTATCATAATTTAATCCTTGCTTAATTAAATCATAGATAATGGCTTCTTTAGAATAATCTATTACAGCTGTTGACAAGATTTCTTCATCTACATTAGAATTATTATAAGCACTTATTTGCTGATATTGCAAGTTTCTGATTTCAAATAAAGTCTTAAATTGATCATCACCCAATGTAACTACCGGAATTGTCCAGTCTAATGTTGCATTTTTCAGTGGCTCAATATTAAGATTATATTCTTTAATTTCATTATTATCAATTCCACATTTATTGCAAATTGTTTCATCACCTTCTAATAATAGCTTTAATTCTGCAACAGTTATATCTGGAATATTATTTTCGTCAATAATTGAAATTCTTGATACAGGATTTGTCTTAATATTTATAATACCTATATTTCCATTAGTAGTTGTATCATCTGATACTTTTCTATCAATGAATTGATTAATATTATTTTTAGCAAATGTAAGACTTTCTTGTTTTTGACCATAAGTATTTATCTCAGAAGGCCAAACTACCTTAAGAGAGGCTGTGTCTTGAGTATCAATAAGGTCATTACTATCTTTAATTGCTTTATTTAAAATTTGAGTAAAATTAAATTTTAAATTTGTTTCTGATGGAATATTATTGAATGTCTTATATGCTGATTCATTGTAATATACTATATTTTTTGAACCATATGCTGCTACTCTAGCATAGTCAATAATTTCAAAACTATCCCATCTACTATCTGAAGAAGGATTATTAAATGATTCTATAAATGTAAAAAACTCTTGTAACTCACTTAAAGTAACATCTTCAACTAATCTAAGGGACTTTATTTCTGAAACAATAGTACTATATGATCCTAATTGATTATATTCATCATTTGGGCCTGTAGTTGCTGGAGTGACAGAAAATTTAGATAATAAGTTTAATTTATCATCTGAGATACCAGAATAAAGATAATTTGCAATTGAGTTCTTAGCCTCTTCTATTCCTTCATTTGTGGAAATATCAATACTAATAAGATAATCTTTTTTAAAGAAATCGCCATATGTTTTATATGCATTATATGGATCATTTTCCAATATTTTCTTTATACGAGCTAATTTTCCTTGAGTCACCAAGAAAATAAACTTTTTATAAGTTTCAATATTATCTAGAATTGAGAATTTATAAGTTTTATTATCTCCTAAGTCAAAAATAAAGTCAATAGATTTAGATGTTTTGACACCATTTTTATGAGCTACTTCACCTAAAATTCTTTGTCTCCAATCTAAAAATTTATTTTCATAATTTATGGAAGATGCATCAGTATCATTAAAGGCATTAGATTCAAAGAACATGAATCGATAAGCATTATAAATTAAGCTACCCAACTCAATAATCTTATTGTCTCTTGTAACAAATGCAGAATATATTTTATTATCCTCTGCTTTAATTGATTTAGCTTGAGATAATCTTTTAAGCTCATATTTAAAGTCGGTACCATCATCTACAAAGAATGGTAAAAGCCATGTCATTTGAGATTCAAAAGTATGGTTATTATCAAAACAAGAATATAAGAAAGACAGTTTTGAAATGGTATCAAAGGTAATACCTTCCAATGACTGTGAACTAAATGAACTTATTGTTTTATTTCTGTTATCATCATAGATAGCAATACTGTCATCTAATCCATAAGTATTCTTAGAAAAGAAATTATACTCTACGTCTAATTCATTAAAAGCACTATCTTTATAAATAGGCCATCTAAATGGATAACCCTGATATTTATTGTCAATAGTTCTTTTAATATAATATTTATTAGGTGAATAATCCTCCTCCTTTAAGCTTTTTACAACAAAAATTCTACTACCTACATTTTCATAATAAGTTTCTTCTGGATTATATGAATCTGTACTAATCTGATATACATCTTTAGTAGGTTCAGGTTCTGTTACTAGTCCTTCATAGCCATAGCCATTTTTATCTTTGCATAAAGCATCATATCCTAAAACATTTTTTCTAAAAACAATTTTATCTGCAGAAATTGTTTTTCCTTCATAAACGTCCTGTGGAGATAAACTATATTTATTATTGTTAAGAAATTTAAAAAAGTCACCTACTCTGTAAGAGTATTCATTCATGTCAAGGTCATTAAATGCAATATACATTTGGGCAACATTACTATTTTTTTGGTGAGTATAATTAAATACAGATTGAAGTCTATCAAAGAAGCTCTTATCTCTATAATCAATATATCTTGTTTTTAATTCATCTGAATTTGTATAATGATAAAAATTTTCAATAATATATCGATCAATAATAGAAATATAATTATTGTCTGGAAATAAAGCTTCATTTGTTTCTAAATGGTCTAAGTTGAATGAGTCTATTAAAATTAATGAATTTTTTAAATATCCAGCAGTTCTCAAAAGGCCAATATTATCAATATAATCTAAACTATTGTCAGAATATTCAATTTGAGAATTGACGTTTTTATTAAAATCTACTCCATTAACTATTCTTTCTAATCTAAGAACCTTACTAAATAAATCTTTTGTAGAAAGTCCAATTAAACTCATGAAAGACATATAGTCAATATATTTATTATCTACATATAAGAAATCTTTATAAGCAGATAAACTTTCAGAATTAATAGAATAATTATTTGCAAGAATATCAACTTCTGGAAAAAGTATTTTTGAATTATCAGTATCATCACCTAATAAAGTAGATATTGTTGACTTTTTTGCATCCTTTGTATATTTAATATTTCTAAAATAGAAAGTATCTAAAATTTCAAGTGCAGAAATACTGTTGTCATGTAAATACTCATTAAAGTCTGATGTAGTAACAATATCATTATTTAATTGATAACTCAATGGGACGAGGTCAATTTCATCTTTTTTAGAATTTCTAGAAATTAAAATTGGAGCAAAATATGAATTTAATGATGTAACATTATTAGCAAAATCATATTCCCATTCAATAGTATTTGATATCGAACCATCGGACTTAATTACTTGTTTTTTATCCTTAAATGTTGGAGTATTAGTTGAGCCTCTAACTTGAGTTGAAAGAGTAACAACTTTACCACTATCTTCTGTTATAAGCTCAATTTTACCATTTCTTCCAGCTTCATTAAATTCCATTCCAGAAGTAGCTTCATCTTCATCACCAGTTTGATTTTGATTTAATAACTTAGAAGGTGAGCCAAAATAAATAGCATTTTCTGTAATTAAATTTCCAGTATTACCATCAACATATGGCATCCATGGATTATTTGTTGGATATTGATTGAGATAAACTGCATTATAAAGTGTTGGACGTCTTCTTACAGTAACAATTAAGGTTTCTTCTGGATCTGAAGATGTAAGTTTTTCTCCAGCAATAATAGTGTTAATACCATTACAATCTTTAGCATCTACTCCAGAAGGAATTGTACTCATATAAAGATATGTTAAGCCATTGTTACTATAAATAAACCATTCATAGCCACACCATTTACCATCTTTGTTCTGATAAAAACCTGGGGCGAGAATTTGTCCTGTACTTTGAACTTTTACAGTGATGTCATATGTCTCAATATTAGAACCATTACCATCCATATAGTTTCCAATAGCAACAAGACGAGAAATATTACAGAATAGTGTTGATTTAGGTCCTTTACCACCTAAAACATAATCTTCTTTATCAGAAGTTGCTTTTAATTTAATCTTATAAGCTTCTTCAGGCCAAATACATTCTTCATTTGTATTTATTGAATCTTGATTAAACTTAATCTGGCAAGCAACTTGTTTAATTCCATTATCTGAATTAATAGTATAATAAAGATTGCGGAACTTAAAGAAAGTCTCAGGATTTAAGATTGCAACTGTTTCGTCTGTATCATAAATATCTAAAGACCAAGATTTTCCATTAAATTCTTCTAATACTCTAGAAAAAACATACTTACCATTTATTTTTCTACCAAACTCAAAAATGTCTTTTGTATAACAATTTTTAATAAGATCTTCCCAATCTATTCCACTTTTGTCAACTGAGTCATTTCTAATAAATGTTGTTCTATGGATTTCATTATCAACTAATGCATATCCTATATCTAAAAGAGGATCATCTGATGGGCCAAAAACAGGTTTAATTGTGCCAATTTTATCACCAGACTCTGCTCCTTCCATTGGGAATCTACAATCTACTAAGAAGTCTTGTGTATCACCACTATAAGACTTAAAAAGACCAACTTTTAAGCTATAATCTTTAGCTGATTTGAAAGCTACTCTACCATCATTTAAGAGTCCAATTTTACCAACATTATTTGTGTTAAAACCAAAATTACCACTAATAAGACCCATTCTTACTAAAGTAATTTTCTTACCAATGATAGGTGTAAGATCACAAAGTCCATCTTCAGACTTAACCATGATGGCACCCACAGGAGAAGACTCTATATCATTTGTAATCGCATCATCATTAAAAATAATTTCACCTAAGCCATCTTTATTTATCTTAACAAAAATAAGTTGGTCGTAATCACTTTCGATTGAAGTAGGTTTAATAATAGATGACATTTGAACAGTAAATTGTGCTGTATCTTTAACGCCTCTGTCATCACCACCAGCTTGAATATGAATAATAATTTTCTGTTGTTTTTCTTTAGTTTCAGTTGCTTTTGGAGCAAAAACAAGTTTACCCACTGACATAATATTTCCACCTGAAACATCATCAACATTTAAGGTATATGAACCATTACTTGTGATATAGACTGTTGAACCTACATCTGCATCTGTCCAATCAAATACAAAGTCATCTCCATTTTTATGATAAGGTGGCAACCAGTATTTTGGATTATCTTTTTTAGATATTTCATAAACAAGTTCACCTTGATTTAAGATATGAATTTCTTTCTTTTCTTCACCATATTCAATAGCGATACCAATAAATGACGAGTTTTCTAAGGCATTTGTTGGCATTATAGTTCTAGCACGAGCACCACTTTCAGAAATACTGTGTTCTTGAGAATAGTTTGTAAGAGAAACAGGCTGTCCAAATTTAATTTCTTTGCTTGCTTTATAAACAGGAAGTGGATTGAGCCAAGATGCTGCTTTATCAGCATCTGTGCTATATCTAAGCTGTTTGTTTTGAGGTCTAATCCAAAGATTTCCAGGTTCGTTCAATTTTTCAACTGGAATGTCAAAATTACTATTCATATAGTAATTAGTAGAAAGTAATATATGCTCTTTTTTATTTATATCCAGTCAGTATGAGACCGAAGGGCGGTGTCCCGGTCTACTATTTGAGCGACGAAAAGTCGTGAAAATGGTCATCTTTAAATATAATTTAACAGTGACCAGTTTCTAGACTTTTGAGAAATTAGATTTAGTTTTTAATTCAGATGAAATTGCAGAGTCCTTAATATCAGTCAATTCAAATGCTTTTCCAGCAGTTCCACCTATATAATTTTCTAAATACATAGGATCTACTCTTATCAAGCGTTTGAAAATAAAATCAGTTGTTAGTTCTTGACTTCCAGTTGAAGTATGGCCAAATTCAAGGCCATCATTCCATCCTAAAAACTTAACATCTTCAAAAACCCAAAACATAGAGCGAGCATTATCTGGTCTAATATTAGCCATACCAATTTGACTATCTGGTGTTGCAGACTCTCTATACACTGCTCTTTCTGCATTTTTTAACCAACTATTCTTAAGACCCTCGTCATTAGGATTTGTATGTCTTACGACTAAGTCTAGTCGAGTTCCATTTTTAAGGTCTTCTGCAATATGTTTATTAAATCCCATAAAACTTAAATGGTCGATTCCTTTATCATTTAATACAGCATTATCACTATTCTGAGACAATAAATTGATTGCATCTATATAGTAAGCCAACCCATCTATTCTCATAGTAAGTGATGACTTTTTAGGCATATCCCATTCTGATTTTATTTTTCTAATAACATATTGGCCAACAGTATAATCAAATGTTTGAGCTTTAGGTTGAGGTATTTCAACTCTAGTTGTTCTTGTAGTAAATGAATACATACCTACAGTTCGCCATAAATTTGGTAATTTTTCTTCATTATCCTTTGATTGTTGTGCCAAATCATTAAAAGCATCATCTTGTGTTGTTGACTTTCCATTTGATTTTATAGCAAATAGAAATGTATCAAAAAAGTTTTTAGCAAAATCAGCACCAGTAACTAAGATTTGTTTTGCAAAGTTTAAATAATGAACATCCTTATCATATCCTTTTGCAAGCTCATCACCAATAATATTGTCAATCTCATTACCAGAAAGAGCTAATTCACCACTATTTATAGGCTCATAAACAGTTCTTTCAGTAGTATCATCTAGATAAGGATTGAGATTTTTATATGGTTTAAGGTTATAGTCATTTAATTCCATTATATTACCTCAATAACTCCGCCTTCTAAGTTTCTAATTTTTCTCAAGCGTTTATAAATAAAATCTACAGTAATCTCTTGAGTTCCACCACCATTAGATTCATATGTAATATTTCCAGGTCCTAAAAATCTAACATCTTGAAAAACATATGAGAAAGGAATAAGATTTTTATAGTCTTCTACATTTTTGTATTTTTGAATTGTATAATCAAAACAACTTGCATTTACAAATAAGCATAATCGATGATTTGACGTTATATTGGAAGGGACAAAACATTTTGTTACCTGACTAATATTTTTTCTCCAATCATTTAAATCATCACTATTCTGAGATACGGTATTATAATTTCCAGAAGCTTTATTAAAAAAGTCTAGCCACTCTAAGTTTGCATCTAATCTAAATGAAAAAGAAGCTTGAGGAGTTATTGCCTTTGTAGTTCTAACTTTTTCTATTGTCTGCATGCCTACTTTAATAGTATAAGTTTCTTGTTTTATTGTAGGCATTTTAATATTTAAAAAGCGAACTAAAAATCCTTCTTTTGATAAAATAGCTTGCTTATATTTATTATCATAGTCTAAATCGCCGTCTACACTATTTAATTTTGGATTTTCTGGATCAAAATGAGAATTAGATTTATCATAAACTAATGTTGAACTGAGGTTTGTATTAAAATGTTGGTAAAATACATTCTCTATTTTGCCACCTTCATCAAACCAATAAAACATAGCCTGGAACTGGTTTCCAATAAAGTCAGCTCCTGATCTGAGAATGTTATCTATTGCTTTATTATTTGATTGTTTTTCGCCACCACCTTGAGGATAGAGAAAATCATAGTCCATAAAGTAATTAGTTAATGAGAATTACTTTTGGAAGTCATTATACATAAGTGGGCGGCCATTATCTATTTTAATTTTGGATGTTTTAGAATAAATATTTGAATTAGAAATTCTTCCTTGTTCAAAATTATGTTCTTCTATAAAAACCTCAATATTTTCAAAACAGTCTTTAGCTTTTTTATAAGCTTCATAATTTTTAGTCTGGGATTTAAAAGATATTATATACTGAGGACAATAATTTTCATTTTCAAAAACCATTACGCTATATTGGTCATCATTTTTTACTTGTGTTAGATACACTGTTCGATGACTGTCTGAGTAATCATCACATATAATAAAATCTTTAGCAAAGAGGCCTGATGACAGAAGGGAAAAAAGGAATAAACAAATAAATTTCTTCATAATATTTACCTCTTATTTAGAATATACCACATATTTATTTAAAATTCAAAAAGCTCCCATTTCTGGGAGCTTAGTAGGAAGTAAAACTATGAAATTACTTTCGAAGAGCTTTTTCAGCTTCATTCAAAGCTTTCAAACCTTTATAAGAAAGAGTGTAACCCATTTTATTGTGGGGTCCAATCTTTTTACGTGAAATGAGATTATCATTGTGCAACTTGCGGATAACACCACTATTTGTTGTTGCTGCAGTTTCAAGAATTTCTTTTGCTGCGAGTGGAGTATCACTCAAATTAAGTGCCTTAAGAACGCGAACCCAAGATGCTGATCTTCCATTTCTACGTACATTTGAATAAGTTTTTGTTGCCATATATTACCTCTTATTTAGATTATACCATAAATTAAAATTAAATTCAAATCATGTGCTTTAAGTATTCAACAAGCATTAAATAAGATGTAAACTGACGAACGATGCTGTTATAAACCATAAGGTCATAATTATATTGACCCTGCTTTTTGATAGTATATCTTTCAACATCCAAAGTAGCACCTACTTTCATTGTACGAAGTTTAAATTCAATTTCATTAAACTTCTGTGCTTTTCTTTGCTGCTTTTCATATTCTATCACACCCAAACCAGGATTTATTGCATTTGCAATTGCGATTTTACCCCAATCCATAAAAATACCTCTTATATAGAATATACTCCCATATAAGAGATTTTACAAATTAGAATGCGCCTTTATTATATTTCTTAGTATAAGAAGCAAACTCTGGGTCTGTAATTGTTGCAGAAAGAATTTCATATCCATCAGAGTCATCAAAAGACTGGTTTGGACCTAACGCGAATGCCAAATAATTTATAGTAAGCTCATCAGGAAGAAGTTTATGAACACCATAAATTGGTGGCATATCTTCAATCGTAATGTTAATGGCAGACATATAATCTAAGTCATCAGATTCATCATCTTCTTCTTTAAGACCTTTAGACTTAAGCAACTTCTTATAATCTGAGTTATTCATATGCAACCAGATTTCGTCTGGACTGCCAGAGTAAGTAGTAGAATAAGTAAAGTTTCCATCTGGAGTTCTCATGAGAACTGAGTACTTTAATTTTGAAGTAGATACATCCAAATTGAAATATTCTCTAACATCTGTTGGACTTAATTCAGGGAACTTATTAAGTTCATCAACAAATGAAGAAATAATATCCATTGAAACATATTTTGTAGAGCCTAAAACATTAACAACCTCTTCAATCTTTGACTGGTCATTAAGGTTATCCTTACAATAAGCTCTTACAACTGATGCGTCTTCACTCTCATAAGTGTAATGATAACGAATGCGGCCTGGACGAGAAATTAAATTTTCATCCAACTTATAAGTGTTATTTACAGTTAAAAGATAAAGGTTTCCAGCACTTCCAGTATTTCCATCTAATACAGAGAGAATTGACTCTTGCTTAGTCTGTTCATTGGAATTATCATCACCTTTGATATTACCACTCATAAACTTCTCAAATTCATCCATAAGAATAACTGTATTTTTAAGATGAGAAAGGAAGTCGGCCATTCCACCCATATATTCAGAAATGACTACAACTGGATAATCATCTTTGAGCTGTTCAATAACTAATCTTGTTGTAAGGGTTTTACCAAGACCTCTTCCACCAGAGAGTAATACACCTAAGTTGTGGTCAGCATCATTTTTTCTAAATGCTTCAACAATATGATTGGCTCTAGCCTGAGAATTACCATAAATTTTTCCATGAGAAAGTTTAAAATCATCTAATGGCGCAAGTTTTGGACCCATTTTAGTTGGGACCATTTTCCAAATCTTCTTTTTGATGACTTTATCGACAGAGATTCCATCTCCATCCATCCAATAGTACTCACCATCGATGTTTAAAAATGCCATATTTTTACTCCTTAATATTTAAATAAGATAAATTTTTTCGTTCTAATAAAACAAAAGTATTAGGATTATCATAATAATCTTTTTTACCTAGATATTCTACTCGCATGTCACCTTTAAAATCTAAAAATTCGAATATCAAATAAGGATGACTTATAAAGCTACTAGCTTCAAAAGAATCACCACTTAAAACTTTTAAATTTAAATCGTCTAAATATTTAGACATCAATGAAGGTAATTCTAGAAGTGCGAACTTATAATAAACTTCCCATACTCTGGATCTACACAAAAAAGTTTCTGAATCATCTTTACAGATAATACAAAAATCTTTATTATTTTTCAAAAAATCTGAAAGAGCTTCATTAACACCTGGTAATTTAAAGTTGGTATCATCTACCACAAGAATACCATTCTGCGATAAAAGCTTAGCTGCTATTTGTAAATCATTTTTAGTAGATTGGTAAGAATGGTCACCATCTATGATCATAAAGTCAACCTGACCAAACAGAAATGATAAATCTTCTTTTAAGAAGTTTGAGTCTTCATAAAAAATCGTTAATCCTGGCTCATTATTTACAGGAACCGTATAATCAATTGCATAATGATTTATGCCAAAAGCTCTAGGAATTATAGAAGATCTTCCTTTATAAAAGCCTATTTCAAAAGTATTTTGAACGCCATATAATTTTTTTATTTCTTCTAAAAATCCCAAATGAATGGCCAAATCTTCAGGTTTAATGAAGCCTTCAGTATTTACTGCCTTTTTTAAAAGTTCATGCATTAATATGATTCCTCTATATAATAGAGCTCTTCTCTTTGTTCTTCTATAGGAGCCTCTGTTGTTTCAGATATAGTCTCAGGAGAAGCATCACTATTTAAGCTTATAACTCTTCCTACTATATTAACTACTGATAGTATAATAAACAAAACTGCTATTAAGATATGAAAACCATTTTCTGTTGCATTTTTCATAGGAAGTCGTATTTTTACAATTAAGTTTATAATCCAAATGATTAAACTAACAACCCATAAAATAATAGCAAGCATTATCTACTCTCCCATGAATAATTTAATAATCTTTCTTTATCTTCTGCAAGATTTCTTCCACAGTTTCTGCAATAATTACAAGACTTAAATGTAGTACAATTGCTATCACCACATTCTGGACAATTAAAGAAGAAATCATCTATAGAATTTTCATATTTATATAAAGCGTGACACTTATTACATTCAGCATGCAACTTTTCATCTTCAGTAAATTGAAAATTACAGTCCCAACAAAATGTATGTCTTCGACAATCTGGATTAGGGCATTTTAAAGAAATACCTCTAATATGATATTGTATTCCATCAATAGCAATATCAAACTCACCATTTTTATCAACCTTAATCCCATTAATAGACATTAAGTAATTTGTTTTTTTCTTATCGCCATAAGTTACTGATATAGTTGTATTTCCACTTTTAACAGTTTTAGACTCGCCAGAATTTAAACTAAAGTTGTATGAATCAGCAACAGCTGTTTTTTCTGGTATTCGATTTTCTTTAATAGCTGTATCTTCAGCGATAGCATATGACTCATCTATATAAGGTTGTCCATCATAAAAGACTGGACTATTTTTAATTTCTTTTTCTCGAGTTATAAAATCATTAAACCAAGCACCAAGGCTTATAAGTAAAATAGCAATAATAATGCCTAAAATAATTTTATTTTTAGTTTTTGTATTAATTCTCATTTAATAAATACCTGACCAAATTGATCTATACAAACTGAACCATGTTGATAAACAATTATCCGAATAGGCTTATAATTATTAAAGTCTATTGGACTTTCTTCTTTTTTAGGAGGTTCTTTTTCTTCAGGAATTTCTTCGAACATTTGCTGTTCATACTCTTCAATTGAAGTACCTTCCATTATCGGACTATCATCTCTTTTAAGACTAGATGTAAATACCCACAAAATAGTACCACATATAAGTCCTGCGATAATAAGCCAAATAATTTTAGTTTTTTCTTTCATAGTTTAATTCCAAAAAGAGGGAGCTAAATGCTCCCTCATTTATTATCTTAAAAGATAACTAGCGACTTGTTTCGGTAGCTTCACGAATAAGGCTATCAAGACCAAGTACCTTGAGGTCATTAGATGTAACAACCTTTGGAAGGCTTACATTTTCCAATGCCTTAGCACGAATCTTAATAGCTTCAGCTTCTGCTTCACCTTTCAACTTAAGGTTTGCAATTTCCTGTTCACGCTGCTTACGAGCAAGTTCGATATTAGATGTCTGAGCCAAAATCTTCTGTGTTTCTACTGTCTTACAAGCTTCAGCCTTAGCATTTTCTGTTTCAGCTTCAATACGAAGTTTCTCCATTTTCTGAAGTTCAATCTCATTCTGTTTCTTCTGCTTTTCAGCATCAAATCTCTTCTTTTCAGTTTCAACCTGAGCAGCGAGTTTAGCCTGTTCATCCAAAGAATCCTGCAATGTAGTATCATCTGGGATCAAACCTTCAAATACGGCCAAGTTATCAATAGTAATACCAAGTTCGGTTGCCCATTCTGTAACACGTTCTACAGCTGCCTGAACAATAACATCACGCTCTGGAAGAACATCTTTATATTCATACTTATGGAATTCCTTAGACAATTCAGCGGCAACCTGTGTCTTAAACTGGTCTTCTGCTACAGACTTAACTGATGTCATTTTCTTAGAGAGCTTAGACTTTCCATCTTCACTCATAATCTGAACATTAGCTGGGAAGTTGCGCAAGAAACGTTCTGAATTTTCTGGCTTAACACGAATACCCCATTTCATAGGTACTGTAAATCCCTGAGAACCTTTTGTTTCAACCTTAATATCATTAGCCCATGTACCTGTAACTGGTGAGTTTGATACAGCGATTACAATTTCAGAAGCGATGTAATGACCTGTAGCAGGAAGACGACCTGTCTGTACCCACTTGTGACCAATCTTTACAAGCTTAGAGTTTACTGTACGGTAATTTGCATCACCATTTACTTTTACCTGGCCATTCGCCTTGTTGTCATCAGCAAACTGGTCAATAAGGAATGCAGTTTCATTTGTTCCAATTGATACATACTCTGGTTTATCATAAGGTTTGATAAACAAACAAGAAGTAGACATAAAACACATTGCAATAATTGCAAACAGTCCAAAAAGTGATTTTTTCATTAAAATCTCCTTAATTTTTATTTCTTCTCACTAGGTGAGTTTTCTACAAGATAAGTATTTTTTACATACTTGTAAGCTGAATAAGCCATAAGTATAATCACAATAAGCATCAAACCATTTGCGGCAAGATGAAGTGAATTTGTATGATTTTGCAAAACTTCTACAACAGCTAAAGGTGTTTCACCTTTAAGGCGCTGAATTTCTGAAGTAGCACCATACTGAGTAATAACAGTATTCAAAACTTGCTTACCAACATTGATGAGTGTCAAAATCAAACCATAAGCGATTTCAGTAATAACAAGCTTAATACTATTAAACGTAATTTTCTTTGCGTCCAACATAGATTTTTCTCCTTGATTAAAATATTAACTTTTAAAGTTCAGATGTGACCAATTTCCAAATTGCACCAACAGTAATAACCACATATAAAAATGCACTTACCATAGTAGGTAAAGGAATTACATGCATTTCATATCCTTTTCCCATAAGTAAAAGCAAACCCATAAGAAAAGCAATAGTCAATGTTGTTTTAGTGGCAAGAAATGTTTTTCTCATTATCTCCATAGCAATACCTCCGGATGTTCTGCAATTTTTTCAGCAGCACCATCAATACCTGAGTTTATATAGGCTCTAAAACTTTCAAGCTCTCTTTTTTCAACATTAGTTTCTTCTTTGAAGAAGGAAGTAATAAGAATAACCAATAAAATTGGAACAACAATTAAAAGAAATAATTTAGGCCAATTTACAAAAATACCTGCAAATCCAATAATGTTTAATGCCAACCAAGAAATAATCATCAGTTTTTTAGCCATTATCACTCCTAATATTTCAAAATAATTTCAAAATATGGGTCCGCATTTCTTTCATGAAAGTGTGCCTTACAAGAAACATGAACATCCATAACGTCATCTGATAGAACTTCACATGCTTTTTCCATTAAGGTTTTTAATGGAATTTCATCTTTAGAAATGAAATTTTCAAAATTATGCTGTTTACATTCACTAACCATATCATTCAAAAATGAAGCTGCCCAAACTGTAGCATGGTTATAATCACCATAAGCATGACAATAATTTTTTATTTCATCTGAAAGATGTTGCGCAGCAAAAAGAGTTAAATGTTTAAATTCCTCTGGCTTTTTATCTTTTCGCTTATTTTCTTCTTTTAGACGTTCTTTTTTCTGAACTCTAAATCCAGCAATAACTCCTTCAAAGTTATATTTTGCATAAGAAAGTGCATCATCAATATCATCCATAATTAAAGCCCCTTAAAGCGATTGTAATATTCTTTCTGCTTTTTCTTATGAACTTTATGTACAAAAATAAAAGCAAGAATTGTTATTGGAATGGAAATAATAAAACCAAAAATAATTTCTCCATTTATCCAGCTTAAAAGCAAAGCTCCTGCAGAAATAAAACCAGCCAAATATGTAATAATCATTTTCATTGTATACACTCCAAGAGTTTATCTGTCACACTACCCATAAAAACTGGACTTTGAAAATACCTTGTGGCGCGCTCAATGTCAGCATCACCTGTTGTTAGCTTTTCTGTAACGTCTACAGAACCTTCTTGGCCATGAACAGCTTGATATTCCAAAATAATAAAGTGTTGTGTATCATATGTGAGTATAAACTCTATTCGATGGTCGGAGTAATAAGTCACCTCATAATCCCAATTATCTTCGTTAATTGAAAAATAAAGGTCATTTAGGCCACTGACCTTACAAGTTTCTTCAAAATAAGGGTACATCTGTTTTGCAAAAGCTGAAAAAGCAACATTCAACTGATTTAAAGCACTTTTATGATTATTTTCAGCAGCTATTCTTAAATTTTCAATTTGAGTTTTTTTAGCTTGAGCTGCTTTTGAAAACTCTTCAAATGTTGGACGAAAAAACATAATCTACTCCATTATAGCATCCATAACTGGATTATCTGTAAGCTGGCGAAGAACATAAAGATAATTAAAACCACTTGGATTAAACTCATATTCTTTATCACCATAAGAAAGATAAATCATTGTTCCATAAGGTCGTTCAACAGGAGCAATAATTACTGCTGATGGCCCACAAAGATTATTAGCTTCGTCTTGAAGCTTTTTGCAAAGTTCTCCATAAGCTGTTTGAATAGCAGGATCAATCATTATTAGACTCCTTATTAGCATCAATTTCTGCAATTTTTTTGTCTAAACCAATAATATCGGCTTTTAACTTATTACGTTTTTCACGCAATTCTTTAATTCTGTTATTATGGGCATTTACGCTATTTGTATAGCTTAAAACGTCCTTTATAGTATGGAGCATCTCTTCAAGAACTTGATGGCTTCGAGGAAGATTTATATAAGTGTTAAGTTTTTTATTACTCCGATTCAGAGTTTCCTGCCATGTGCCCTTCTGCTTAATAGCATGTAATTCAGAGCAAATTATGTCATAAGCAATTTGTTTAGATTTTCTCACAGAACGAATTGCATCACCATTTTCATAGTGAAGACATTCATCTTTGGATGAAAACTCACGGCCATCTCTGGCAATATATGTAATTTTTTCTTTCATTTCTTTTCCACCATCTCATCTTCATAGAGCTGATAATGTTTCCCATCATCCAGAATAACCTCATACAGAGTTGAGTCTTGATTTCCGCAATAACACCACTTAACAGTTCGTGTCACACGTTTTCCATTCAACTCTGGATAAGATTTTGACTGAACTATGCAGTTTTCAAATAGTTTCATATTTACTTACCAAGGATCTGGTCAACTTCAATGATTCCAGACTTCAAAAACTTGCGGTAAGCCTTAGGCATAACCTTTGCCATCTGCTTATCATAAGCTTCCTTTACCTTCAAGAAACGCTTAACTTCCTTTTCAGAAAGGAGAGAAAGATCAATACCTTCAATTGAGTCTTCTTCTGCAGACTGCATAACCTTCTGTGAAGCAAAATCGCGTTCCTTAAGAACTACAACATTGCGGCGCTTACGTTCACCTGTGTTTTTGTTATCGTAGAAAAAATCTTTAACCATTGTTTCCATAGTAAAATCTCCTATAAAATTTTCTTATATAGAATATACTAGAGTGATATAAAAAGTTCAATTAAAATTTTGATTTTTGAAAATTCTACTAACTAACATAAGATGTCAACAAGTATTAGAAATGCAATGAAAAGAGATAATGATGAATTATATACACCAAAGATTTTAGTTGATGTAATTATGCCTTTTGTAGAAAATTACATAGATGGAATTTATTCTAATTGGAATCCAACAAAACCAATTCCACGAATTTGGTGTCCTTTTGATAAAGAGAACTCAGAGTTTGTAATTGCATTAAAAGAAAAATTTGGTAAAGAAATAGAAATTATTCATTCTCACATTTCTGAGCCAGATGGAGACTTTTTTGAAAAAATAAAAACTATTGGCTATGTTGACCTAGTTTTATCAAATCCACCATTTTCTAAAAAACTTGATATAATTAAAACATTAAATGAGTATAAGTTTACTTGGGTTTTATGCATGAATCTTGAGAGCCTCAACTATCAGATTATGGGAAATTATTTTGCAGATAACCCTATTAGCTTAATAATTCCAGATAAAAAGATTTCATTTAATGGCCATTGTTCATCATTCAATACTAGTTATTTTTGCTCGCCAGATTTTACTTATGATGAACCTATAGTAAAGTTTGTACATTGTGAGCATAATAATCAAGGAAAATATTTCACACCATCAAGGATGTATGACACAAAATGATTATAGATGTTTCATTCATTTCTCAATGGAATGACTTGGATAAAATTGAAAACTTTGACGAGTTATTTAGGAAAACTCAAAGTCTCGTAAACATAGGTCTTATTCCTGAAAATACTATGACCTATAAGTTTTTATATTTTTTCGAAGTTCCATTGGCAATTGCTTTGAGATTATATTACCTTAAAGCGAAAGAGAGCGATGGCGAAATGCAAACATATTGTTATAATAAGCTTATTCAAATTTATAATAAGCCTCAATTTAAAAGTTTGAGAATTTATTATACAAAAGAATTTGAAGAAGCAAAACCACATTATATTAAGTGGTATAAACCACCATTGGATATTTTATATGGTGAAGAAAAAGCAAAGGAGGTTAGAAATAAAATTGCCGAGTCGATGTCTCATTTAGATGAAGATGTAATTGCAAATAGAAATAAATCTATTTCTGAATATGCTAAAAAACGTCCAAAGTCACACAATGAAAATATTAGCAAAGCCTTAAAACAAAGATCTCGTCGCAATTCTACTAATTAAAACATGTACATATCAGTTCAAGAACCAAACGAAGAAGATTTTCTTAAAGCAATAAACTTTATTCCTCCAAAGGGAATGGTAATTCAATATTTTATTTCTCCAGAGGATATTGGCAACATTCTTCCAGGATTCCAAAAAGAACAGGAGACAGTTGAGCCTTCTAATCCGGCAGAAGTTGTAGTTTATAATCGTAGAGACCCAGCTTCATTGATTGCTCAGGCTGAGACTCCAATTGAATACTCATTAAATACTGCAGAACCATTAGTAAATTCAGGCCTTAAAGCTCCTGTAGTTCCAACTCCAACAGATCCATCAGAATTGAAGTGTCCATTTATTACGGCTTTAACTGCTCCTGAAGATCCTACTCAGGATTTAGTTTTAACAGAAAGTTATGGTCCTTTTAAGAAGCATACATTATTTCACTGCATTAAAGGAGAGTAAAAGTGAAATATATAAATGAAAGTCTTTTAGATATTTTATCAAGCATTGAAAAAGGAGAGATGCCTAAAGAAATAGGATTAGATGATTTTGCTCCTAATGCAGAAGAAAATCCTGCAAATTATGATGCTGATAAAGACCCAGAAAGAAAAATAAAAGAAGCAAAAGCTCCAGTTCCTCCAAAACCTGATGCCCCATTATATGGAGGTGCTTCTCATATTGGTGAAGCTCCATCTGATGCATTAGCTGCTTTAATGGATGAAGATGCCACTGAAATTGCAAATGATGCCGACTTCATTTTCAGAGATATGGAAAATATAGTTAAAGCAGTTATTTTAGGACATGCTGATAAGCGCCACGCGTTGATTGCCGGTGACCCAGGAGTTGGTAAATGCATGGACGCTTCTGAATTGATAACAATACAAGTACCTGATAATTTCTAATAATAAAGCCGCTCAATTGAGCGGCTTATTTTTTACTCTTTTAAGAGTTTAAGTTTATCTTCTTTTATGATTTCATATTTTTTAGTTTCTGAATTAAACTTACAGCATAAAGGGCTTGGATTTCTCCATCCTTTATTTACTTCATTTATCCAACCTTCACAAACTGGAGTTTTAATATTTGTTGTAAAATAACTCCAATCATCAATCCAGTTTACTGCTTCATAAGCATCTAAATCATAGAGATGGAAATATTTACCATCAAAGTGGGCTTCTTTTATGCATGCTCTATAGTCCTTCACATCATCATCCCAATAGTACATCTGCACATGAAAATCACCTTTAAACTTAGGAACATCACAATAAGCAGGCACAGCTGGCATTTCACAAACTAATTTTCTTTTTAAGTCTAACCTATCCATTAAAACAATCTCTCTGGAATTTCTCCAATATTATCAAAATATTTATCAACCATTTTCATTGCTCCATCTGTTTTTAGCAATTCTCTGTTTACCAAATCATGAATTGAATGGCTGAAACCTTGAGACTCAATTTCATCTGGAGCATTATTTGAAATAAAAATAATTCCTTTTCTATTATTTAATCTTTCTCTTAAAAATTCATCAATATATCCAATTTGATTTCCAGATTGCCAGAGATGAATTTTATCTTTTGAAAAAGCCTCGTCAATAACCAAGACATCGCACTTTAATAATTTATCAATATAAGCTTTAGATTCTTCATTTCGCTGAGATTCCCAAAGTTCATCGATAATTTTCTTCATAAGAGCATATTGACAAGAAATACCTCTTTGAATAAGTTCTGAGCCAATCCAATTACCTAAAGTTGTCTTCTGCGTACCATTTGGACCATATAAATATAAAACACTTTTTACAACTTCATTCTTTATATCTTTATCATCAAATAAGTGAACATATTTAATTAAACGGCTTACATTAGAAATTGACTCATTTCCTTTGTAATCTGCAATATCGTAGTCAAAAAAGTCTTTATTAAAACCACCATCCAAAAATTTCTTTTCTGCAGCTTTCTTAATTCGCCAAACTCTATGATGTTCGCATTCAATCATAACAGGAACTTTTACACCAGTTCTAGGATTCACCGACTCACTCATATAATAGCCTTCAGGAACTGGACCTTTAGTATGATGACATTTTCTGCATGCTTTAAATTCAATCATTCTATTTTCCTCTTATTGTAAATATTAACTAATTTATTTATGGATTCAACACAAATTGTCCCAACTAGCACACAAACGCCAGCAACACAAAATCCAAATAATCCTCCTACTATCACTCAAGATGAAAAACCATCTGTGATTGAACAGCTACAAGCTGAGGTTTTGCAATATGCTAAAGCTTTATTTAAAGAGCAAGTTGAAGATCATCAGTTTGTACAAGCAGCACAACAGCATGCAATACAAAATGGATTTAAGGATTTGGACCCATCATTTGTTGGTATGTTAACGGCTGCTACAACTAATAAAAATGACTTAGCTTCAAAATCATTAGCTCCATTTATTCAATTATTTACTGCAGCACAACAGAATGAGCTAGCTGAGAGAAGAGAAAAAGAGAAGGAAAAAGAAAAGGAGCATGTTCCTGCAAATACAACAATAAATCAATTAAACACAATTGCTCCAATGGAAGTTTTACAAGGCTTCCAAGCTTTGTTTAATATGGCTAATGCAACTCAGCTTAAACCTGTTGAAAAAGTTGAAAATATTGAAGAAAATACAAATTAAATTTATAAATAGTGGAGAACTAATTATCTTATGGATGAATTAAAAGACAAAATTGCAGAAGCATATATGAAGGAAGATGTGGGTGGTGCATCTCAAATGAGTGGTGCTATTGCAGCTGCTGCTCCTGAAAACTGCGCAAAAATTGTAGTTCCTTCTATGTGTATTGCAGAAGATAAAAAAGAAAAAGAAGAATCTTTATTAGAGAAAAGACTTGCTGATAGAAAAGCTAAAATGGCAGCTCTAACTGAAATGACTGATAAAATGGAACAAGCTGAATTTAATGCTTCATTAGAAGAAAAGAAAGCTCCAAAAGTAGAAGAAGCAGTTATTACAAAATCTAGCCAGTCAATTGAAGAAAGATTAGCAGCTAGAAAAGCTAAACTTGCTGAAAAAGAAATTGTATATACAAAACCAGAACCACCTAAAGCAAAAGAGCCTGATAAATATGTATCAAATGCTAGAAAATATTATGAACCACAGGAATTTGCAAATGGTAAAGGTGATGGTACAGACCACAAAACAGGATATAGTGGTCCGAGTGATTATGAAAAACAAAGAAAAGAATGGCAGAAGAGACGCTATTCTAGATTTGACCCTAAGAGAGATAAAACAACAGAAGGTGAAACATTCTTTGATGGACCAAACTATAATCCTATAGGAAGAACTGATTTCGATAAGAGATTTGATAATGGTACTATTGATGACTTCTTAGCTTGGTGGCGTTCTAGAGAAGATGATAAACCTCTTTATAGATCACGCAAAAATGGTAATCTTACAAATGTTGATTATAATGACCACCTTATGTTTGATGATAAAGGTGATGATGAGCCAGTTAAAGGTAAAAAAGCTAAAGTAAAAGAAACAGCTTTAAGAGAAGAGACTATTAGGGTAACTACAGTTGGTGACCTTAAAAAGTTGTTAGAAAAGCTTCCAGACTATGCTAAAGTTCAACATGCATATGATGGTGACATTTATGATGGGTTAGAAGTAAATTATAGTACAGGTTCTTCTTGGTCAGAACCATATTTTTGCGCAAATTAAAGGAGATATATAAATGGAAACATTAAATGAAGAGCATATTACACCATATTGGAGACAGCTTTTTACAAAAATTTGTCCTCAGAGTTCTCTAGATGAATGGGAAGGAGTAAATTTTGTACAAATTGTAAAAGCCGCAATGAATGGCGATAAATCTGCAAAGGAATATATTTTCTGGCAGATGAAAGATATTATCGAGACAAAGTTCTCGAAAGATAGAAAAAGAATTAGCATTTGGGCTAAGCACTTAAACATTTCTGAAAAGAATGGTGAGTATTCAGCTAACGATGTTGTTGATAACTGGGTATCAGCTTCTTGGATGGCAATTTTTGATGGTTATCCTATTACAGATACAAATACAATTGGACCTTTTATTAAGTATGTAAAACCAGGAAGAGAATTAGATTATCTTACTTGGGTATATTATACAAAAGTAGGTGCAATTCTTTATATGTCAAACAACCTTGAAGCCACAGGTGGTATGTCTACTGAACTTACAAGAAACTTAGGTAATATTAAGCAAGATTTAACTACAAGTTCTAGCAATGAAAAGGTAGGTTCTGGTGATCATTCAATCAATAGAGAGGTACAGGATGACATCACAAGTGATATAGCAAATCCTGAAGAAGAGTTTGAATTGCGAGATAACCTTAAAATGTTTAGAGCATTTACTAGAGATCCAGAATTAACTGAAAAGAAAAATGGATTTAGCCCTATGATTGCATTCAAAACAGTTATTGCTAATATGGCTAAAGGTGAAAATGCTGAAAAGAATATTGCAAATCTTGCTGCAAAATATAATGTATCTCGTAATACATTTGCAAACTATGCACAGAGAGCTGCAAATGACTTGGTAGAAGTTTATAACATCACATTAAATGATTTGCAGAACTTAATTAAGAGATATGGTCCAGATGCATTAAGCAGACTTATTAAAGAAAGTTCTTATAATCCTAAGCCTCTTAATAATCTTAAAGAGAATTATAACTTCAAACTCCTTGAGAGCATCTTTAATGGTAAAGCAATCTTAAATGAATCAGATGAGTCTATTTATGATGCCCATGCTGAATATGAAAAAGATGTTGAGCAGAAGAAAGAAGAGGATGATAATCAAGAAAACTTCAAATTTGATGAAGGTTCTGTAAAGCTTACAACTGTTAAAGAATCAGATGAGTCTATCTCTAAAGCTCATGAAGAGTTTAAGAAAGACCAAAAAGCTAAGAAAGAAGAGGACGATAACCAAGAAAACTTTAAGTTTGATGAAGGTTCAGTTAAACTTACCACAGTAAAAGAAGGTGCAAGAAAATACTACATTAGAATGGAATATGCAGAAGGTGATGATGCTTGGGATGATATTTATGGTCCATTTACTGCAGAAAAAGCTGAACAAGAGTATAATAGCATGAGAAAAGAATTTGCTTATGCAATTTCACAAGGTTGTGCAGAAGTTTATTACTGTACTGCTAATGGAGATTATACAAAACCACCTTTAAAAGAATCTAGAGGTACTTATACAGGTAATATTGCTGAATGTCCTTGCTGTGGTCATACTATTCGCCAAGATCAATATGAAGATTATACTTGTGAAGAGTGTGGTGAACTTTGGGAAGACGATGACTTAGATTGGCATCCAGATGGAGATGAATATGAAGATGGATATGATAATCGTATAACTCTTGATTTGGAAGAAAGTACAAACCTTAAAGAGAGTGAAAATTCCTATAAAGCTAAAGCTTATGCTTTATGTGAAGAATTAACTAAAAATATCGACTGGGATAATGATGATAATGACTTAGACCAAGCCGCTGATAACATTCTATGCTTTATTTACTCTATGATTGATGAGTCAATGGAATATTTCCCAACGGATGCTTATGACCCTGAATTATGGAAAGTTTTCTTAGCAAACAAAGAAAAATATGAAAATGTATTAAACTAAAATAAAAGGTGGCTATTAAGCCACCTTTTTTATTTACTAATTTATACATGAATATATCTAGAGAATGGAAACAAGAGGTTTCTATTGAAAATTACCAAGTTCATATTTCAAAAGTAAATCTTTTTGATTTATTATTTTATACCGAAGATGGTAAAATTCTTCCAAGAACAAACTATACAAAAAATAAATTAAGACCTCTTGAATTAGACCATAAGATTATTGTTTTCAATTCTAATAACTTTATTTATAATAAATATTATAAACTTAAAGAAACAGAAGATGAAAATGAAATTCTTGAGCAGCATCGTTCAAAGTTTGCTTTGGCTCTTCCAAAGTTTGATTTAAGGTCTAAACCATTATTTATTAATGACACTCCTTCTAAGTCTAATATCTCAACTTATACATCACTTTCTTCAATGGACTTCCAAAAATATTTGGAACAAGTTAAACCTCAGCTATTAGAAATAGGTGATTATTTTGCTAAATTGCAGAATAGTGGAGCTTCTTTTGCTCCTGGTATTAAAGTTTGGGATAAAGAGTCTATTAAAGAGTTTGAAACAACTGAAGCTTTTGACTTAAGTTCACCTAATCAGTTTATTACTTTTGATATAGATGAAAACTTCTTACCTACAAAAGTTGATAACAAAGATATAGATTTCTTCCTCTGTAGAGAAGATTTACCATTTTCTAAAAAATATCTAGAAAATATATCAAACTTAAAAGCATATAATAAAGTTGTATTCAACTATAAATCTAAAACATTTTGGGATTATTTTTGTAGATATTTTAATTTCCAATTAGTTAATCCATCGTTCTCAGATTTCATTACACAAGAAGACTCAGCTGGTGCCGTAACAATGAAAGATATTACAGAATATCTTCTTAAACACTGTTGGCTTTTATTTAGATGTTCTTTCTTCGCAGACTTTGTTGACTATAGAGACTTTAATCAGAGCTTAAATCAATCAGCCAAAGTTATTCATAACAATTTAATTCTTTCTGGAAATGGTGATTTTAATCGTTATGACAAAATAGATGATAATATTCCAGACGAAGCTAAAACTACAAGACCTTATATTCCAACAACTACTCCATCAATTGACTCACATGCAAGAGAATATTTCAAAAATAGTGGAAATATTGACCTTGCATCTAAAATGCAAATTTTAATAGATGATGGAAATGACCCAGACTCTAATATTGGCGCTATCCAAACTGAAACATTTGAAGAAATAAAAGAAGATAAGTCTGATAGATTTACATCATCTGAGTCTAGTGCTTCAGTACCTTTATGGTTTGACCCTGAATCTAGAAAAACAGCAGACCAATATGGTGATATTCCAGCTATTTTCATGAAAGATGGAAACCTCATCATGGATGGTCGTATTATTTCTCGTACTATTGATGAATTATGGGAAATGATTAAAAAGCTTGTAGGTGGTAGAAAATCTACAAGAGATGCACAAAATGATAAAAATTTAGGTTATCCTTATGGTACTGGACAATTAGATACAAAATGTGATACAAGACCTACTATTAAAAGCCATAAATTTACAAATGATGGCCAAACATTTATTGGAGACCCAACATATATTTCTTACGATAACGGTGATTTTCTTACATTTAAGGTTGAAGAATGGGTAAATAATCCTAATAAAATTCATTATTCTCTCATGAAAGAATTAGACATTCTTTCTAAAAAAGACTATAATAAAGCAACTTTAACTCAATTAAGTGATTTATTAGTTTTGTTAGAGAATATTCCAGAAGAAGAAGTTCCAGCTGATCAGCCATATTCTTTAAGAGAATTAGAAGGCTTACTAAAAGGTCTTAAATATAATCTTGCAATTTTTGTAAATTATGCTAATCAAAACTTTGTAAGAGCAGGTAAATTAGGTGGTAAACAAGAAAAAGAAACTTGGAATAAAACTGCCGGCACATTAAATCAACTACACAAAGACTTTGAGAATAAGTCTGGAATAGATACAACTTATAATGGAAATAATTTAGGTATTATTACACCTGAAATGATTCCACATAATGATCAAAATAAAGTACCATCTTATGCTGTTTATTTAGCTGCAGATGGACAATATCATAGTGTTAGACAAGCTATAAATATTCAAATTAGAGATGAGGAAGAGTTTTAATGGCAGATTATTTAGATTTAGGAATAAGTACTTTTCAATCAAGACTTGCTCAAAAACAAGATAATTTAAAAAGAAAAGTAATTGATAACGTAAACCTCAGAAATGTTTCATCACCTATTGATTGTATCTTATGTAAAATGCAAAGAGACTATAGAGGTGATGACATGCTTGCTTCTATTAAATCAATAGATGTTATTAGAGCTGTATTTCCTGCACAAGTAAATATCCCATTCAGAAGAATTTTATTAAATAGTGAAACAAAGAAATGGGAAATGACATCTCCTATTGAAGCACATGAAGAAGGTAAACAAGAAGCATCTTATACTGTTCAAGTTCCTTGGAATTATCCTTTAGATGTTGATGATTATATTTTCAGAATTTATGTTGATGAAGATATTACCGACCCAATTATAGTTGCTTTACAAGTAAAAGAACTCGTAGGTGACTTTGGTGGCCTTAAAATGATTATGCAAAAAGCCTTATGTACCATCCCAACAGTAGCTTTGCCTGCCGAAATGGTAACAACTATTTATGAGATGGGAAAGAGAAGAACTGCTATTGGGTATTAACTAATTTATTTATGGAAAGAGATGTATTATATGCTTTACATGTAGCTGAAAAACTCCAAGAAGATGGAAATGTTCAGCAACAAAATGTGCAACCTCAACAGCAAGCAGCTCCACAACAGCAGGTGCAGCAACAAGCTCCAATAGATGAAAAAACATTAGAGCAAGCTTTTGAAGCAGCACTAAAAAATACTAAAGATGAAATCCTAAAAAGTTTTCAAACTACTTTAGAGAAGTTTGGTGAACAGCTTGTAGAAAATATTAAAAAATCTATGGGCAATGGTAATAACAAAGGAAATATGGAGGTTTCTACTAATAGCTTAAATCAAGCTAGTGGAATGGGTGGAAACAATCAACAACAGCAAAATAACCAAAATAATGGAGGAAATAACTAATGGCAACAGATGCAAAAAAGATTGCAGAAATCAAAGCTAAAAAAGAAGCTGAAAAGTTGGAAAAAGCTGAAACTGAAGCAATTCAGAAGCTTTATAAGGATAAAGAGCAAATTAATAATTCAAACGCAATCCGTTTGTAATTTTAAGAGGCAGCTTTAAGCTGCCTTTTCAGTTAATATTTAATTACTATGCATAATAAAAGTAAAAATACTAAAAAAAGAAATGGTATAAATTTTAAAATTATTTTTAATAAAAATCAAGAACGTCTTTCAAGCTCAACAGTTTTAGTTAAAGGTTCAGTTGTTACTTGTATTATCTTATCTATAGCTTCCGGAATAATTGATGTTGCTTTTTTCAGTGGATTATCTAAATCTTTGCTTCATATTGGAACAATTCCAATGGCAGCAGCAATATTATATACAGTAATATCTATTGGTTTTATTTCAGCTAAATTCTGGTTGGCTATGAAGCTTGGTATGCTAAAAGAATTACAAGCTCGTCTCTATGCTAAAAATTTTTCTTGGGCTAAAAACTTAAATAAACCTATTATTAAAGCTCATATTTGGCATAAGTTTACAATTATTCTTTCTATAATTACAGCTTTATCACTTTCTGTAAATTCAATTGGCTCTGCTATGAAAGATGCGGAAAGAAATGCTACAAACATTACAATTTCTATTGATGAATTAAAAGCTCTCAAAGATCAGAAAAAATCTGATAGTAATGATAAACGTACTCTTACACGTGGTAATCTTGAAGGAACTGCAAATTCAAAACAGACGGCTGAAAGAGAAGCTGATAGATATTGGCCAAATATTGAAAAATGGCAAAATATTCTTGCAGATATTTATGAGAATGAAGAATATTTAGCTCTTGAAACTGAAGAGGAAAAAACTAGCTATATTGAAGCTAAAAGAAAGCCATTTAAGAAAATGGCCCCTACTTTTATTGGAAATAATATTGACTATATTTCTAGGTCTGAGCTTGTTACAAAATTCCAGCAAGAAGCAAAGAAAACAGAAATAGATAAAGACTCTATTGCGGCTTATGATGCCCTTGCTAATGAAAATAATGAAGAAATCAAAAATACTATTTTAGCTCTTGAAAATCTCTATAAGCATCCCAACTCATATGAAAATGGACTTGTAATTGAAGGAAAGCCTGTTTCATTTCTTGATGAAAATGGTGAGCCTATTGATATTACTCAAGTAATTGGTATTTTGCAAGGTCTTCGTGAAGAATGGAAAAACAATTCTGATATAGGTGAAAGTTCACAGATTTTTATGCTCATTTCTGAGGCAATTACATCAAAAACAAAATCTGATGATGCTTCTGGGTCTGGTATTGCTGAAACTTTAATGATTATTATTATTGCTATTATAGGTATTGGCCAAGAGTTTTTAATCTCATATTTTACACCAAAAGCAGCAATTGATAGAAAACTCTTAAGACAAGTTTCTGAATATTTATTCTGGAAAGATAAAGAGGAAAAAGAAAGATTTTTACTTGAAGTATATGATGACTATTATGGAGATGGTGTATTCAACCAAAATGAGTTTGAGTTCAAGTGTAAAAAAGCGGTTGAACATCTAGAAGGATCTGTTGACGATACAATAAATAAATATTCTACTAAAAAACAAAATAATGGATCAGTTAATATGGACTTTACAGCCCTTAAAAATGCAATAAATAAAGCAAAGGAGATATTAAAATAATGGATGAAAATGTAATTAATGAAACAGTAAATGTAATCGAAAAGTTGGTAAACAAAATTGTTGAGCTCAAAGCACAAAATGCTCAGTTAATGGAAACAAATCGTAATCTTAAAAATCAGAACACTGAGAGCGCAGGAAATCTTGCCGATATTCTTGCAAAAGCTCAGGAGGTACTTAAGGACTAATGACTCCACAGGAAGAAGCCCTTATCTCAAAGGTAATTGGGCAATTAGTAACTAAAATTGTCCAATTAAAAACAGAAAATAAACAATTAAGGTCTCAATTGCGAGGCACTTCTCCTGAGGAAAAGCGAGTTCATAAATCTGTTCAAGAAGAACAAGCTCCTAAAAGATATATCTTTGGAAAAGCCACAAATGATACTATAAGGGAATATAAAGAATTTGTTGAACATTGTATAAATGGTGAAGGTAAATTTGAAATGAGTCCCGAAAAAGTAGCAGTGTGGATGGGAATCTCTTCAAGAGCAAGAGACACCTACCTCAACAGTCTTAAGTCACATAAAATAAATGATAAACCTATTATTGTTGAGATAGGTGGCCAATATTACTCTAATTTCTCAAAAGAAAAAATTATTGAAGAATTCTTTAAGGTATTAGAATAGTTTTTCTGTTATAAGCATTAATTGTTTATTGGTATCGTTGATAAAAATCTCTTGTTTAGTTGTATAGCTTCCTCTAGAAATAATCTCTATTTTAGAATTTCCACTAAAATGAATATCACTTGTTCCTTTTAATGGATTAAAAATTTTAAAAGTATCACCAGCTATAAGTTTACAATTTAAGGATATTTCTTTAGAAGAAAGACTACTTCCAGTAAAAGATATAGTATAATCTGTATCGCTTCTTTCAAGAGTAAATTTTATATCGCCAATACCTAGACTTATTTGAGTAATACCATCAGCATATACACCTTGATTTATTACTTGATCTATATTTCTATAACAATCATAATATCTATTGGCAAATCTTTCTGCCATCTGAGATTCAGTCCATTGAGCATTTGTACCACTTAAAATAGGTACCCAGTTTCTTCCAGTATAGCCATCATCTAAGCACACCCAAGTCCAAGGTGGATCAGAAGGCGTAGGAGCAAAAATTCTACACCATGAAACTGTTATATCTTTATAATAAAGATTTAAGTCATCACCATCATATACTAATGAACCTTGTGTCCATCCATTATTATTATTCCAATATCCTTTAGATAAATCTTGAATATAACCTAAACTCATATCAATAGAATAAAAGTTTAAGATAAAATTAAGGTCCCCATTCCACCCAGCTCCTTGAGATTTATCAGTAGTTGTATGAGCTATAAGGTCAGTAGGTCTTCCAACTGTGTTATTATTATAAGTATCTAAGAATTGAAAATAAAGATCTGAACCTTCATAATTTCTCCATATTCTTAAATATCCAACTCTAGGTTGAATAATTGGATATCTTTGAGTAATACCATCAGGAGTAACGCCGCTTGCTAATAATCTGGCACTTTCTGAAAGTGACTGTGTTCCCGTAATTGCGATTTTTTCTTGTATAGCTGTAAATAATTTACTGAGAGGTTTTGCTTTATGAATAATATTTGTAATTTTATAACTAGAGTCTTTTTCATTCATAAATAAGGCATGATTGTATATAAATAAGCCTTCTTTTTTAGGATGAATACTATTACTTTTTGGTACTATTGCTTTTCCCATAATAATCTCCTTATGCTACTGTTTTACTCATAGTACAAATAGCGCTTACTGATGTTGAGCTTTCTTCAGCAGATCTAAAATCGATTTTATAGTCATATCCATTGATTGTAAAAAACATTTCAAAATAAAAGTTTTTATCTACGGCATTGATAAATGAGCCTACATTAAAGTCAATTGAATCAGTTTCAAGAGTTGTAAAATTAGAAAGACTTCTATATCCATTAGTTGTCATCCATTCTTGATGAGTTATAGCATTTTGAATAGTAAATCTTCTATTTCCTGTTGGAGTAATCTTAAAGTTTAGAATATTATTACTAAAGTTAAAAGTGATTGTAAATAATAAATTATCAGACACAGCAGAAAAAACATAAGTACCATTATTCTGAATAGCCTGTTGTTTAGACTCTACAAAAGTGTTATCTTCTAAAACTACAGTTGAACTCAGTTGTCTAATAACACCATCATCTTTAATATAAAGCTTTTTATTTCCAGTACACCAGCCTAATTGATAGTCTTCCAAATCTGCTTCTGTAGGAATTGATGTTCCACGTTTAATCAAATGTTTCATACTTTAATTAGTCTTAAATAAGAAAGGACCTCTTATTGAGGTCCTCTTTTTTAAAGGTATTCAAATGAAACACAAAACTCTACAGGTTGTCCTGTTCTTAGGTATTCATCACATTCAATATCTTGTCCTTCTTCACAGAAGCAACTAAAATCTGAAACTGTCATTCCATAAGCATCTGCAATATTGTCCATATCACCTTCAACTTCTTCATATGAAGTTCCAGCTCCAGAAATAATAAAGTTTATTGTAACAAGATTTTCAGTGATGGTAGAACCAATCTCACTTACATAATTGCGATAAATTTCTTTAATTTCGCTTATAAGTGACTCATTTATACTCTCAACCAATCTTTTTTGTTGAGTTCTATAAACTTTTTCTCTAAAAATTTCTTTATTATCCATAGGATAATTAGTTTATTTTACCTCATGACCTTCAACAAAATAGTCTAATGAGTCATCATCATTTTCAGGATCATTCATCATCTTATGGCGTAAATTATCTGCCACTTCTTGAGCTTTTATTTTGTCCTTATAGATATCCACAATTGTGTCACCATAAGTATCTTCAGATTCAGATCTTTCCCAAACAATATAAACCTTATCAGCCATAAATCAAACTCCTTAGTAAATCAGTTCTCCACCATTCTCTTTGAATCCAAGGGGTTTGTAAAAATGCTCGGCAACTTCTTCATCTTTAGGATATAAAAGAATAGCTTTGTACTTTTTATTATCTTTTAGAGCTTTGAAATATTCAATAGTTTCAGCTCCAAAACCTCTTCCTCTAAGTTTTGAATTTATTTCCAAAAACTTAATTTTTAGATTATCACCATCTTTTTTAATAGCAGTAATACCCAAAATTTTATTATTTTTAACAATATAGTTCCATTGAACTTCGCCATCTTCATAAGCTGCATCACAAGCAAACTTAGAATAGCCAAACAATTCAATATCATTTTCTACTGTAGGGTCTTCCTCATAGTAGAAATATTCATAATTATTCTTTTTTTCAAAGAACCTATCAAAAATAAAATCACGCTTAGTAGGTTTGAGGGTTACCATATTTAATTAAGTACATTTCCTAAAAATCAAGTTTTCTAAATGTAAAAAACATTCTTCTTAGGAAATATTAACTAAGGTAGTTGGTATCTTTTTAAGGAATTTATCATAAGATTTATTTTCCTCTCCTCTACTACCATAGCTCCACCAATCAGAAAGATATTGTCTAGGTGTTTCTGTTTTATCTTCGGTATAAAGCCAACAAAGTCCAACAACATCATTCTTAATTTTCTTAGCTTCATCATACCACATTGTAAGCGAGTCTGCATAATCTGAGATAATTACAAGTTTATCATTAGACTGACGAAGATAATGGCTGCGAACATACTTAATACCTTTTGAAATACGAGTTCCACCATAACCTTTTGGACCTTTATCAGCATTAAGTGGATAGTCACCTTCAAGTTCAGTGTCCCACCAAACAATACGAGATTTTGGTCCACATTTCTTAGCGATACGACGAACACATTTAATCATTACTCCAATTGCTGTGTCATTGATAGAACCAGAACAGTCAACCAAAAGTACAATATTTCCAGGTCTCCAAAGCTGTTCTTCTCTAGAGCGGCTAATCATAACATTTGAGTTATATTTTTTACGATTATAATAATAAACTGGGTCCTGGCGAGTATTCATTACAGTTTTGTTATAAACTGCTTTAAGCAATTCATTTTCAAGAGCATGAGTATCTTTTACATCAATGATTGCACTGCGTTTTGCACCAGTTCCAAAAGGTGAATAATTTCCAGAAGAATTATCTCCGTCCTCATCTCCGCTGCTACCTAAGCCATCTTCATCGCCACCTTCACCTGCTTCAGCTTTTTCTGCGGCTTCAGTAACTTTTTTCATGGCTTCTTCATCCATATCTTCAGCTTCTTTAGCAAGACGATCAATATCAGCAAGACTCAGCTTTCCGCCAGATGAGCCATTACCATCTTTACTTTTAGATGATTTATCTTCTTTGCCATTTCCATTTCCACCAGACTGTTCATCAGATTTTTCATCTTCAGAGTCTGACTGGCCACCACCATTTCCTTGGCCACTCTGCTGATTTTTATTTTTCTTAGAGTTTCCGCCACCCTTACCTTTAGATTTTCCATTCTGACCTTGTGAGCCATCATCCTGGTCATCACCACCATTTCCACTCATTGGAGGTGGATTTAACAGAAGAAGTTTTTCAAAGAACTTTTCTGGGTCGCGAATCATCAAATCAATATACTGCGTAAACTGTAATTTTAATGGAAAACCTACATCTTCAGGCCAAAGAGCACTTACAATCTTTTTAGTAGGGTCATCTTTCTTAACATTAAAAGTTTCTTCATAAGACTGCTCATCAAAGTTTTCATCTTCGAAATGGATTTTCATCCAGTCATATTCAAACTTCTGAGCTTGTTCTGCCCATTCTTCAGGAGTAAACAATTTTGAGTTTACTTCATAATCCATAGCATAGTTGAGCATAATCTGCTTAACTTTATTAAGATAAATGTCTTGGATTTCTTTTTCAGAAAGTTTAACATCATCTCCAACCATAATAAGTTTTCTAATGCGTGCCCAAGCAAACTTAAGTTTCATTTCAAAAGTTTTTTCATTAAATGCATTAGACTGAAGATGACCAAAGATGATATGTCCCATTTCATGGAGAAGCAAACCATCATAAGACTGTTCATATTCTGGATTTACATAAATATTATAAATACCAGTCGTTCCAAAACTTGATGAACGAGTGGCATAAGCAGGCACATCACCAGGCTGCTTTGAAAAGGTAAGCATTTTATGTGGAGTTCTATTAAGAATTCCTTTTACCTCATCATAAGATGCCGGATTTTTGGGAGCCGGTACTGGGAAAAGTTTATTATATTCGTTAAATACAGATTCTTTATCCATAAAATTGTTACCTCTATATAAGAATATACCAAACTTTTAGATTTTAGTCATTTTCTTGCTTAAATTTTTTAGCTAAAAATTCATCAACTTCTTTAATTAAGTTCCAAAATCTTGGAATATCTTCTTCTTCAACATAATCCCAAAGGCGACTTCCACAAGAATGGAATTCATAACCTTCGCTATCTCTTTCCCAAGAAGCTATCTGAAAACATGGTCCATTAAATCCATCTTCATAACAAACAATTTCTAGTGGAATATGCTTAGGTGGCTCTCCTAAATAAGAGCATGGACAAACTTTATATGAAAGCTTTCTACCAAAAAGAGAAGTATACTGCCATACAAAAGTTTCTTCTATATGTTTAACTTCTTCACCTTCATATGGATGATTAGCATAATAGGTTTTAGTAATATCATAAATAATATGACCTTCGCCATTATATTCTTTATTGATAGACTCGATTAAATCTGCTTGTGTTGTGATTTTTATTCTATGAGGCGAGTGGTAAAAACCTTGAGTTTTCCAATCCCAATCCTCAGGCTGGTCATTTGGTTCAAACCAAACTTCATACTCTTTTGAATAAACCATATCACGGAGTCTTGAGACTGGAGTTGTACCATTAGGACAAATCATGTGTTAAATCTCCTTCTACAAAGAAAATATTAACACCTTCCACTTCCAAAGGGCCATTTCATCATGATGTAATTTGCAGTTTCTTCATCATCCAACTCATACATTCGCTGAACATCAATAAACCTGCCCTTTGTTATAATTTGACCGCCAGGTAATGTAACAGGTTGAGCTCTTTCTTCTGCAATCTCTTCTTCTCTTTTAAGAGCATATTCATCAATAGCCTTATTTATAAAACTTAAAGTTTTTTGGAGACTATTTCTAACATTCGCATTTTTAGCCTTAAAAAACTTATGTGTAGTTTCATAGAGAATATCATTACATTTTTTAAGCATACGAGATGTTTCAGTTTCAGTATAATTCATAATGTTCCAATTTCACATTTCATTTTAATATAAGCTATAGCCTCTTCAGTAGAGAGGCTAAAATTATGTTCTATTTTAGAAACTTCTTCAAGAGTACAGATTTTTATGGCAGCGAATTTTGATCCTCGAGGAAAGTAAGTAATATATACTACTGAAACCTTAGCATCAGCCATCGCGTCCTGAATATGAGAGTACATGAACAGTTACACCATCAATAGTGCGCGAATCATAGCTAGATTCATCATATTCACTACCGTAAGTATCGATATTATCTTTATCATTTAAGAACTCAACAGCCCAATTAAACTCTTCTTCAGAGCATCCATAGTCATCGGCAGAAAGAATATCTTCATCGTCGTCTTCTTCATCATCATCATAATCATTATATTCTTCCTTGAGTCTTTCAAGATCTGGAATCATTCTTTCAAGAAGTTTTACCATCTTTTCAGGATCAAGAGAGTCTGCTTCTGTTATGGAATCTTTATTTTCTTGAATGCGTTCTTTAGCTCGTTCAAGATATTCACGAAGCTTAATCTTAAGTTCGGAACCTGAAAGACGTTCCCAAGTCCATCCAACAATAGTTCTCTTATCTTCTTTAGACCAGTCACCAGTATCTACATCAATAAGCTTTTCAAACTTTTTAATGTTCTTTTCATATTCTTCAATTGAAGACTCAGAATATTTTTTATCTTCTGCAATTTTTTCTCGAATAAACTGTGGTGTTATTTCCACATAATCATGGTAATCGAGAACTGCTTTACCATTCTTAATATTTTGGTATTCTTTATCAGAAAGAATTGTTACACAGTGAACTGATGATGAGTTTGTTTCAAATACATTTCTACGAACTGTTCTCATTTTTTCTCCTTAGCAACTAATATCATGCTCGGCTTTATAAACTCCATCCTCTTTTTCAAAATCTTCAATAGAGAGATTTTCATCCTCAAAATCCAAATTAAAAGATAAAAAGTTTATATTACTGTCACAACAAATTGCTCTAAAAATCCAGGCCATAATCCACTCAGGAGTGTGAGTTTTATTGAAATCATCTTCTTCAGAGTCAACTCTGGTGATTTTTCCATCATAAACTTCTGACAGCTTAAATGTAGGTTTTTTCTCTTCAAAGAAAACCAGTTTCTTAAAGAAATTGATATCTTGAATAAGAGATTCAAAAGCTTCCCACATTCCTTCAAAATATGACTCCATGTTATCCTTAAAATATTCAATATTAGCACACTTAGGATATTCAAGAAGAAATTCTTCATGTAGTTCGCTAATAGGAATCAAGTCATAACTGTGGATAGTTGCAGAAGTTTCGCTATATTCTTCAACATGATTAAAAACATTGTGTACTACTGAATTTTGTTCTTTTACAGCTTCATAAACAGAAGGTTTCATGATAGTAACACAGTGACAACTTGAGCTATTTGTTTCAAAAGTATTTCTTCTTATTGTTTTCATATTAGCAACATACCTCAGAGCAAACTGATACAATAGGACCTTCAATTTCGGCTAAACCAACTAAGCTTTCTTCTGCTGAAAAAGGCTCACTCTCTCCTTCAGGATCATATACATGGATGCGAGTTCCTTCATAAACATCTTCTTCAAGAAGCTCTTGAATTTCCCAATTGTCAATATCACCAAATGAACCTTCATTTACAAGACAATTTTCAAGGTCTTTAGCAGTAAATCCACCATCAAGAAGCTTTTTGGCTATTTCCATATAACTTTCATCTTTGCCATCTTCAATGTCTGGATTTTCATACCATTTTTTAATATCACTTAAAACTTCTTCAAATGATTTAAAAGCTTTATCAGGCACAACATTTACTTCACCACTCTCTTCATCACTGTAAAAGAAATCAAAAACACAAATTGCCTTATGAGCTTTATATTCTTCCAACTTTTTCTGACCACAAATGGTAGCAACATGAGCTGATGAACTGTTTGTCTCGAATGTTCCAAATCTTACTGTTTTCATATTTAGCACTCCACTTCAGTTGAGATAATTGAAATAGGACCTTCAATACCTTTTGGTGTGGTTATTTCATGAGCATCCAAAGGTGATTTATAGCTTCCAGAAATAAATACTTCAGGCACATTGAATGCATCTTCCAAAACATCTAGCATGTCATAAGATTCCATGTCATCATCTTCATCAAAAATGATGGCTTTGAATTTATCAAAATCAAAGTTTTCCAATTTCAAAATCTGCTTTACAGACCATTTGTCGCTATCTTTGTTAGCTTCACGATACTCAATAACCTTATTAAAAGCATCTTCAATAGAAACAAAGTAGTCATCAGGAATGGTGATTTCTCTTACATCATAGTCACTATCAACTCTTACATCTGACAAAGCAATAACTTTGCGCTCTCTGAATTCTTTCAGCTTATTCTGACCACAAATTACAAGGCAGTGACAAGATGAACTATTTGTCTCAAAAGTATTTAATCGAATAGTTTTCATAAAATCTCCTTTTTAATCGCAATATCCAGAATATGACAAAGCATAAACTACGTCACCATGAGGTGTTGTAATTTGGTCGATGTCAGACTCACTATAACCATATCCCCAGTTATCCCAAATCCAGAGACGACCTGAGTCAACCATAATCTCTTTGATAAAAGCAATCATATCTTCAGTAAATGACTCATCAAATTCATCTTCAAAGTCATCAAATTCATAACCGCTTACATCTTTATTCTCTTTAATAAAAGAAATAAGCCAATCAAACATCAATTTAAGCTGCTCATCTGTTATGTTATACTTTGTTTTTTTAAGATCTTCTTCCCAATTTTTAATTGAACGAAATCCATAATAAGTATCATAGTATTTTCTACCTTCTTTAAAATCTTTAATCTCATCTGCATTGTAAAGAGACACTGAATGCTCACTTGATGAGTTTGTCTCAAAGGTACCATATCTAATAGTTTTCATATTTTCTTCTCCTTTTAGTCATAATTCCACCACATAATATCTACATTAGCATCTTGTGATGGAGGAATATAAGTCATTAATTGTGAATAATTCATAAACTTTCCAAACAATTCATCTTGTGAAAGTTCTCCTTTATCCAAAGCCGATTTGAATTTATATTCATTTTCATAATGGTCAACATGGAAATCGATATTCTTATATCGTTCATTGTATTCATCAACATGACTTTCCCAAAGTTTCCAAGCTTCTTTTAAAGACATTATTTCATACTTATTATCAGTTTGATATTCACCTGTGTCTGGAAAATGAATTACTGAATCATATTGGTCTTCAAACATCTTTTGTAACTCTTCTTTTTTTATAAGAGTTAAAACATGACAAGCTGAGGAATTTGTTTCAAAAGTATCATATCTAATTGTATTCATAAGTTAATTATCTCTCATATCAATATTAACTTCAATAAGCTGGTCGTCTGCCCAACCATCACTATAAAACTCGAGCTTATCAGTTTTTCTACTGCCATAAGTAGTCCAAAAAACTTGAGAATTATCGCAACATTCTGAATAAGTATTTCTGAGATTTTCAATCTTCATAATAGGGCAGCCCAACTCTTCAAAAATGTAATAAATAAAAGAGCGAAGAATTATTTTTGAAAAATATTTAGGATTATCATATTCATCATCCATAGCAAATCTGAACATATCCTTATCAAAATTGTCAACAAAATATTTTTTAAATCTGTCATAATCTTTATTGGTTACTTCATCATCCTTCCACCATGGAAGGTCACAAATATCAATTCCAAAATTGCTGAATCTTGAGCAATAGTCATGGCAATAAGTCTTTTCAACAACATCTGTATTTTTTACAGCATCATTTAATACTTCAAAAAGCTCATCAAAATTCAAGAAAGCTTCTCTTTTAGGGTCATTCCATCCAAGATTACTGTTATAAAAATACCATCTCTTTCCTTCATTGAATTCATCAATCTGTTTCTTAGTTGCTTTAAGGGTAATTGTGTGACAGCTTGAAGAATTTGTTTCAAATGTTCCTGGTCTAATTGTTTTCATTTCAACCCCCATAAAAATAAAAGTGTAAATGACACAATAAGCGTAATGCTTACAATAATACCAACAAGAATATTTTCTTTTCTCTGTTGCTTATAATACTGTTCTTTCTGTTCTTTTGTCATTTTTATCCAAATAGAACTTGGAATTCTTACCAGCCTACCCATTCTTTGATCCTTTAATAATTCTATCAACTAGAGCGTCTTGTAGAAGACCAATTACTTGGTAAGCAATCATATCTTCTGTTAAGTCTCCATCACCAGCTGCTTCTTTCATTACTTTTGTATATTGCTTCACTGCTTTTTCTGCAGAAAGTAAAACTGGCTCAAAGAGCATTGTATAATAAGCTACACCTCGTTCAAGGTCTTCTTTAGTTGAGATACCTGCCTTAAGGGAGTTAATTATATCTTTTTCGATTGGAGTAAAGTCATTGTCTTCCATTATTTATCCTCGATATTCCAAATATAAGCATCATTATAGTTTGGGTCTTTTCTCTTAGTAATATATGCCCAATCTTGACATTCTTGCACAAAATCATTGCCACAGATTTCTGAGTCATCATCTTTGGAGTCTGACACATTAGTATATTCGCTAATAACTCCATAATCAGATTCTGTCCATTCCCATTCAACTGAGCCATTAGAGATAGCAATCGAACCATTCTCTCCTTTACTATGGTCAATAGCTGAGAAAATTGCTTTAACATCTTTACCAGTCAAGAAAACTTCAGACCATCTTTCGTAGGTAGCCTTTCCATTTTCCCATTCTACTTCAAGACGAGACTTAAAAGGATAATCTGACTCAATTTCCTCAGACCATTCAACGAAATAAGGTAATTGTTTTCTGGCAATTGTAATTTCAAATTCATATTTGCCATGTAAACAATAGAATTTTACGGATACATTTTCATAATTTTTAACAAATGATTTGCGCCATTCTTGATACAAACTTGAAAGATTTTTTTCTTCTATAAATTTTCTAAGCAAATCAATTTCACTAATATCCATATATTACCTCTTATATAAGATTATACAAAATTTTGCCAGAAAAATCAATTACCAGTCTTTTGTTGAACGCTTGAAAACTTCTTCAATTGGCTCATCATAGCTGAAAGGATAACGCTTATCCAAACCAGCAGTTGACATACGAGCACACTTTGGTCCACCAACAAGGTCGATATACATTGTTGAACATGTAACATTTCCATCAGCATCCTTTACATCTGTATCAGAACCCTGGAACAAAGTATTCCATTCGTCATCTGTGATGTTCAAAACTTCCTTAGGCTCAAGCTGTTCAATTCCAAGACAGTCAAAAGACATAAGTTTAACGGTTTCAGAAACTGTTTTCATGTTGTCCTTCAACCAATCAATATTCTTCTGAATAGCATCTGAGAAATAATCATTTCCACGGCGAAGATGTTTATAGCCGAGAATAAGAACTTTACGGTCTTTAAGATATGGCAAATCTTTCTCAGTCAAAATACCTGCAATTGTGTGGATAACAACATTTTCTCCAAGCTGATCAATACATTTCCAGAACTCTTCATCTTTTGAGTTTACAAGAGAAATGCCAATGCCATGTACAAGTCCATTATCAACCCATTTTTTAATTTTTTCAAAGTTTGGCTTAATATGGATTTGATTGATAGTAATATTTGAGAGAATATGTTTTGCCTTATTTACAGCAAGGAAGATTTCAAATTCTTCTGGCTTAGACTCAAAAATGTTACCACCACCAATTGCCATCTCTGTGCCGGCATGAAGGGACTTATAAAATGGAGTCATTTCTCCAGTGTAATAAAGTCTTCCATCTTTCTTTTCAGTAGAAAAATTGTTATTCTTGAAAATCATCTCTATAAGAGATGGAACTTCACCATCTTTTGTTGAACCTTCATGACAATAAGGACAGCCTGCATTGCAGCGATTATTGATATGAATATCAAAGTTTTCAGGGAAGTCATAAGTAAAATGGTCGGCATCAGGATTGAATGTTTCTTTAATCTTTGTACCATCATCACCAATAATTACTCTGTGATTTCCATTCTTGTAAGTTGCAAGTACTTTAAGCATCTTTCTTTACCTCTTCATTTTTACGGAGCTGAATAACTCTTTCAGCAGCCTGTTTTAATATTGCTTTTTTAGAAATAACCTTTCCAGTAACTCCATGCTTATAAGCTTTAATAAGCTCACGAGCAAAAGCTGCATTTGCAGCTTCAATTCCTTTATCTAAGAATATACCTGAAGAAACAAATTCCATCAATTCTGGACCAGTAAAAGCACTAGGATATTCTATTTTCTTAAAGAACTCGAAGAGTGGGTGACTTACCAATTTTGTATAGTCATTATAGTCACCTGGAACATCAATACAATCAGCTTCAAGTAATTTCAAAAGTCCATCAAACCCATGAGAATACATAAATTTCCAAATCTTTTCTGGATGCTTTGTTTCTGAAATTTTATGCATATCCATGTGGTAACGAATATAATGCATAATTGACTTGAGTTCATGATTTGTAAGTTTCCAATTTTCTTTCAAAAAAGGCTCACAGATTTCAACTGAAGCAATTTCATGGTCCAAAGCATGGCCAACATCATCCTGACAAACAGATTTTCCAACATCATGGAAAAGTGCAGCAGTGCGTAATTCAAAGCTATCAGTAAGTTCACACATTTTATGGAATACAATTAATGAATGAGCAAGATTATTAGATGTTGTATGATACTTTGAATAAGTAGGCTGACTTTCTAAGTCATAAAACTCTTTTGGAAAAATCTTATCAAACATTTTCATAGAAATATTTGACATAAGATTTATAATCTTTGGTGCATTCTTTCCAGAAATAAGTTTTCGTAATTCTTTACCAACTCTTTCACCACTAACTCTATGATTAAAAGATAAAATAAAAGTGGGGTCATCAATAAGATTTTTAATCTCTTCAATATCTTCTGCAAAAGTGAAGAAACCACCATCCTTTCGGGTAAGAGTAGCAGCAAATCTGAAATATCTCAAAATACGAAGATTATCTTCTTTACAGCGGTCATACATAGAACCAATAAAGCGGATAAATCCATACTGAATATCATTTTCACCTAAACCAGTAGGGTCATAAATATTGCCATACTTATCCTGATAAAGAGCATTGATTGTAAAATCTCTACGTTCTGCATCTTCAACAATAGTATCTGCATAAGTAACGTCTGCATGACGACCATCACATTCTCTATCTTTACGGAAAGTAGCAATTTCAATGTTTTCGCCATCAATATTGATTACAACAATACCAAATGATTCAGACTTAATATCAATAATTTTTGGGAAAATTCTGTGAATATCATCTGGACGAGCATTAGTAACTACATCATAATCATGTGGATCTTTTCCTAAAAGCTCATCGCGAACACATCCACCAACGAAATATGCTTTAAAACCGGCATCTTCAAGTGGGATGAGAACTTCGTTAATAATCTTCTGCTTGTCCATATTTACCTCTTATATAGAATATACTAAAATATAAGAGGATTTTCAAATTAGACTCTATTTGTGGCTTTGGCGTAACACTTCCAACAAAGACAACGATATGAAGAACCATTATCTACATTAATATCATCGCTTTTGAAGTGGTTTCCAATAAAGTGGGAATAATTTGCAGGAGCGCCACATTCCATACAAACTGCATTTGCTTTAACAATCTCATCTGCATAAGGTAAAACATTTTCTGCTTCCTTAAACAATTTACAATTTGCATCTGAAATAAGACCTGCTAGATAGATATCTGGAATTTCTAATTCATTTGCTTTATTCAAAAAGTCTTCAATATTTTGAAACTTAATCATAAAGTACTCATCTATAAAAATAGATGAATAATTGATATCTGTTTCAGATAAAAATTTGGTTACTTCTGAAATATCATTTACTTCAATGATGTCAACCAACTTATCACTAATAAGTTCATCCAAATGCTTAGAAACGAAAGATTGATGAGATTTATTCTCTCGTGTGTCCTTAAAAGGATGTACATACAATACACTTTTGTGTGCCAAAATTCTCTTTTCTAATTCATCTACTAAACGTCTGGTTTTACCACTAAACATACCACCTGTAAGTAAGGTTACTTTTGTCGAACTATTTTGTCCATTCATATTCATATATATTAACTAGTGAAATTTTGAGGATGTATAAACTAATTATAGTATGATAAACCAAGAATATTACCTCAATGATGGTAACCACTATGTTCCAGATGAGGGATTTCAGGATTATAGCCTCACAGACATTGAAATTCTTCCTAAAAAAGATGGAAGTCAGGGCGTTTCAGTCTATGATAAAGGTTCTTTAGTAGCTCATATTGAGGGAAAAAGTACCAATAATGATATTTTAACTGTTCATAAAGAAGATGGTACAGTTTATATCGACTTAGATGATGAAAAAATAATGCCTCGTGTCTATGAAGGTGAAGGAATCATTATTGGAAAAGAAATGAATACCAGTCGAGCATTTATTTCTATTGATAAAGATTACATCAAAAGAGTTACCAAAGTAAAAGGCCGTAATGGTATTATTGTTACTGAAAATGATGACGACTCTAGATGGATTGAAATAGATGATCGTTACATTGATGACGGACATAGTTGGGATAACCCACTATTTAGTGAAGCAGATTACTAATTTTTAAAGGAGAAATAAAATGAAAAGAATTACTAAACATGGTGTTCACAAACCATTGGAGTCAAATCTTCTTCCATATCAGGAAGGTTATGCAACTGGCCCACATAAATATGGTTTGGATAAGGATGGTAAAGAACTTTACATCAATGATGAAGGTACAGTTCGTGCCGTTACAGATGGATATCTTCATGAAGAGTTTATCAACTATGCTCAGCCAACAAATGCTAATGGTGATATCGTAGATGCAGATGATACAGATGCAGCTTATCAGTATCACAAACATGAAGGAGCTGACCAGATTTATGGTCTTGCTACTGCTCCTCAGGTAAATAAGACTGAACTTTATGATGAAAATGGTAAAGTTTGGGCACACAGAGTTGCTATTAAAACTCGTGTAATTAACACAAGAGATCATGAGTTCCAGGACCAGACTTACTTTGTAAATTCTTTTGACTCAGGTTATCTTGAAGTTATTAAGAACTCAGTTGAACAGAAAGGTCTTTACGTAGTTGCAAATCGCGAAGAAATGTATGCTAAGATGGAAGAGCTTTCAACAGCTAAGACTCTTGAAGATGGTATTCAGTTCATTGTTCAGCATGATGAAGGTGGCTTAGACATCGCCGATGATGAAAACAGTGGAAATGATGATACAAACCTTTATGTAGTTTCTATTTGTAGTGACCCTGAGAAAGAACATGATGGATCTGATAAATCACATGTTTATAAGGCATATGCTTCTAAGAGAACAACAACTGAGGCTAATACAGGAAATATCACAACAGAAGGTGAAGGTCCTGTTGAGTATGAAACTGTAGAATACTATGTATGTGCTAAGTACGTAATGCACATGAACTACCAGTTCCATGACCCAATCTTGGCAAATGAAGATGGTGATGCACCTAAAACAAATGGTTTAGGTCTTTACATTGGAGCAAAAGACGAGACTGCAAATACTATCAAAGTTGGTTTGAACAAAACTACAACAGATGATATTAAAACTGCTATCGAAGATGCTACAACTATTGATGCTAAACATTTTGGAAAGAAGATTGCTGAGGGTGATGTTCCTACAACTGTTGAAAATTCTCTTGAGAATAATCCAGTTTATACAAACTATCTTGAAGTTCATAACAAGACTTTACATGAAGATGGTAGCATTACAACTACAACAAGCTTCATTGATTTCAATGATTTCATCTTAGATGAAGGTACTTGGGACTAATGAAAAATTTTATCAGGTTTATTAAGATTTGCTGTATCTTAATTTATCTTAAAATTAGAAAGTTATTTAGTAAATAAAAATAAAAGAGCACTTTTCAGTGCTCTTTTTTAATTTAACATTTTGTTAGTGTTTTATAATCAAGAAGTCCAAGAGAACTTGCAATTTCTGTTATTTCATTAATTTGGTCAGGTGTGATACCTTCGCATTCGGCTTCAAGAGCTTCTTTATCAAAGTCATCCTCTGAAAAAAGAACTTTCCATGCTCCTTCTGAGCCATTTAAATAAAGGATTGCTACACCAGAATGATTTTCAGGTGAAAAAAGAATTACCTGAAAAGTTCCATCACGAAAAAGATAATTTTTAAGAATTTCACCCTTAATCTTGAAAAGATAATCTTTTTTACCTTGAGCATAATAGTTGATAACACCTACTTTTGCTTTACCATTCTCAACATGAACTATGTCATGTCCACAACATGCTCCAAGTTTTTCAACATTTACTAAGTTCTGCATAATATTTACCTCTTATAGATAATACCATATCTTATATAGAAGTTCAAAAAGTCTGGAAACTGGTCACTGTTAAATTATATTTAAAGATGACCACTTTCTCGACTTTTTCAAAGTCTCAAAAGATGTCTTTTTGGCCTGCACGAGCCCAAAAAGCTGACCACGGCACCGCCTTAGGTCGCTTAATGTTTGGAAATAACTAAAAATTGAACTTAAAATTATAATTAAAATAATCTACTAAAGAATCGTAGAGATAATCTTTTAATTCGGCAGGGCTTATAAATTTATATTCATTAGCTTCTGGCAATTTTTTGCCATTTTCTTCAAAAAATGTAGAACAAACTAAGCTTGATAATAATTCTTCTTCATCGCAGTCTGCGAATTGAGTATCATTAACACTAGCCTTAAACATAGTTAAGTCACCAATATCATAAGGATTTACATATAAAAATGTTCCCAACTCCTCAACTTTATCTAAAAATATTCCAGTCTCTTCAAAGCATTCTCTTTTTACAGCATATTCTAAGCTAGGGTCATCATAACTAATATGTCCTTTAGGAAGGTCCCAAGAGTTTTTATCATGTGGTTTGTTAGGAGCATGCTCAATTAAAAACTTACCATTTCCATTAAAAATAAGAACTCCTACTCTATTATTTGTGTCATTTTCTGTTTTTTCTATTAAAGCCTGTTCCTTTACCTTAATCATATATAAGTTAGTACTAATTTAAGTATGAAACTAGAAAAATTTTTTAAACAGCTTGAGGATTTAGGATATATTTCTGAGAGTGGACATATCATCTTAAATATAAAAAGATTAAAAGACTGGCCTAAAAACTTAGATATTGAAAACTGGGAAATTGACTCAGTTTCAAATGGTAGTGATGATAAAGATAGTGGCCATATTTCAGGATATGCTGGTGGTGATTGGCAAGATGAAGCTCGCTTTAATATTGTATTCGAAGAAAATAAAAATCCACATGTAATTATGTACGATGACCCAGGTACTTGTTTTACTGGAGAAAATATTCATAAAAACCTTGAAAAATTGTATAAAGAATATAAGGGTAATTCCTTAACAGAGTCTATTTTTAACAATATTTTACATGAGTCTATTATTTCTGATAAAGAGTTTGTTGAACTTTATAAAAAGAAAAGAGATGTTACAAAATCTGAAAAAACAAAAATGGATGATTATATCAATAATAATGCAGAAGAAACAATATTCTGTGGTACCACTTGGAAATATTCAATGACTTATTACTTCAAAAAAGTAGGTAATGCTTATTTCCAGATTTATTTCGATGATGTTCATAAAATAGGTGAGTACAACCCTAATATGTGGAATAAAAAACTTTTAAGAGATGGAAAAATAAACATGTATGGAATTCATTTTTCTATAAGTCATGTAAGTTTTGATCATAATAATGACCCTAATACCGGAATGAATAGCACACTTTGGTCATAATTAAGAGGCTTGCTTTTTGGCAAGCCTTCACTTTTTCCCCTAAAACTAATTAAATTATAATATGAAAGATACAAGAAGAAGATGCGAGATTATAGACCTCAATACTGGTCTTCGTTATTTGAACGAAAGCGTGGCTTCTGAAAGTGTTAAAACAAGTAGATATTTAATTCATAAAAGTATTACTGAGAGAAAAATTTGCAAAGGAGTTGCTTTCGCTCAATATTATTATGGAATGGATATTGAAACAACACTTTCTATGTATTCTAATGATGTACGTAAAAATGCAAAAAAGGAGGATAACTAAATGCCAATGGGTCCAGTAAATGACCACACACCTTCAGAAGAAGCACAAAAACAATCGTTTCAAAATGTCGAAGATAGAACAAATGCTCCTGATGGTTATGTAAACATAAAACTATCAACAGTTGGAAAAGTTGGAGCGCCTGCTTCATTTTTTATTAAAAGCTTTTCACCAGAAGATATTATGAATTTGGGACTTTCAGATGAAAAAGATTTCCAGATTCGTCTCTTAAAAACTCTTCAAAATTTAATCTACAATCCTATGAAACCTGGAGAGCCAGGATATATTGATGTTGGTGACTTCCATGAGAAAGAAGTTGTAGAGACCTTAATTACTATGTATGAAATCTTTTATCAGAGTATTTTCCCACAGCAAACATGGGAACTTACGGAAGAAGACTATGAAGAGCTTAAGAAACAGAATGGTGGAGATACACCAGAATATAGAGCACAGCTTAGAGCTATTAAGAATGGTGAATGGCGTCCTGCTTTCGATTTGGATATTTCACAGGCAATTGATTATTATGACATCTCAGAAGATGACAATTTCAAGACAACTGTAAAATATGAAACAGATTTATTTGGTAAGCCTTTCTCAGTAACATTCTCTCTTCCAAGATATGGAGACTTTCTTAAGCTTAAAATGTTTATTGACGATGTTTATCAGAACGAGGATAGAAAATATGCTCGTCTTGGTCATATTCTTCAATTGATAAAAGATGCTAATGAAAGAATGATTAATGGTGAAAATGTAGATTGGACTAGAATTCCTGCTGTTTCTCCTCGTGATAAAGAAGATTATAAGGAATATGAAGTTGCAAAAGCATTATTCACTACAACTGCTTCTAAAGCTTTGTATATTAAAGAGTTTGATGGAAAAGATGTAAGTCATCTTTCTATCAGAGAAAAAATCAACTTAGCTAAAGACCCACGACTTGACTATAATACATTCAAGCAGGTTCAGGAAATGTTTGATTCACTAAAGTTTGGTTATAAAGAGGAAATCACTGCACTCGACCCTATTTTGAATAAAGTTGTGCAGCGACCATACAACTTTCGAATCATGGACTTACTCACTGCCATGCAGTCCGCAAGATCTTCTAAGGCTCATTTATCTTTTGAGTGAGAATAGTGGTTTCGGATATGACGAAATGATGAATATGCCATTAAATCGTCTTTTAGGTCTGGAAAATCAACGCGAGAAGATTATTGAAGAAAGAAACAAAAAACAAGCTGAAGAACAAGAAAAACAGCAAAATGGTGGTGGAATTCATGGAGCAATGACAGTTCCAAGTATGAGTTCTATGATGAATCAAGCTAGAAGCATGATGCATGTTTGAAATAACCCCTCAAATATGAGGGGATAATATGATAAAAGGAATTATGATATGCTAGTAGAAAATTATTGTTCCCCAAAAATGTGGGAAACAACCTTCCAAAAGAAGTTTTCAAACTTCTGTAAAAAATCATCGATTATGCTTTCGATGGTTATCGAAATTAAGGATGGTCGCAAAGGTGTTACAGTAACACATGTAAATACAAATAGCGATTACTTCTTCCCTTTTAATTACAAAGAAAATGTAAAAGACTTTATCGCTGAAATTAAGGATATTTTGGTTGAAAAGCACTATCCTCGTATTGTTGAGCAGGTTTTTGAACAGCATGAAAATACAAAGGAAGAACTTGTAGAGGAATTGGAAAAAGACCCAACTAAAATTGACCAGCTTTCTAAGTATTCATTACGCCTTGCAGGTGAAAGATTATTTAGAATTGATAAAGTTTTACAGCACAAGGACATTGCATTCTTATATCTAGAGAATAGTACTTTTAAGGATGACAAGATTGGAGTTTATTATAAATATCTTTATGACAAGAGAAAGTCATTAGTTATTTATATGAGAAAGTATCGTAAAGGTGAGTTTGATTCTTTGGAAAAAGCTGGAGAAGAGTTTTTTAAGAACAGTTCACTTGTAAGTATTTTAAATAAAAAGGATGAAGAGGAGTAAAATATGCTTAAGATTAAAGAAGTTAAATATGAATTAGAGAATAAAGGTCCAGCAAATGGACACCCAGAAATCAGTATTTATTTTGATGAAGTTGAAGATACTGAAGATAAAATTGATTTGTTTGGAGAGTTTAAGGACGCTCTTGCAAAGCTTCCTGTAGAAGTAAATGATGCTTATGAAAGAGGATGCGATGGTTCTCAGGAAACTATGTTTAAGATTAATGGTTCAGACGTTATTAAAAATGAAAACTTTGATCAGCTTCAAGACCTCTTAAATAATATCTCACATGAGTCATTAGATCTACAGAAAGAATTGGATAAACAAGGAAAGCTTAAGCTTAAAGACTATCGTCCACCTTATTTCTTGTGGGAAGGTAAGCCAGAGGTTATTTCAGATAAAGATGCTTATGAATTGTTTAATAATGTTTATACAGTAATTACTAATGAAGATAAAATCAATCAACTTGCTCTTGTACAGATTATGAATCATACAATGGGTCATATTTATGTTGATTGGATTGGAAATGGAAAGGATGCTGAATTTATTGACAATATGCGTGCAACATTCAGATTCTTTAGAGTTATCGTTATTTCAAAGCCTGAAGTTAGGAAAGAAGCGGTGGAATTCTGTTTGAAAAACGGTTATGTAAATTATACATATATGGAGGACTAAAATATGTCAAAGAAATCAATTTATGAAAAACCTACAGAAGGTGTTTCGAAAAATGATAAAGTAAAAGAGAAATTTTATTTTACTGATGTTGAAGAGTATACTACTGATGCTAAAAAAGCTAAAAAGAAACAGTCATCTAAGAAAAAAGAAGAATCTTTAGAAGATTATATGCAAGCTCAGAAAGAACTTCAAGAAGCTTTTGAAAATCTTTTCCTTCCAGAAGCTTTAGAAGATCAAGATACTTGTGTTGAGAGCCTTAAAACAATTAATGACGTTCTTAAAAAGCATAAAGTTGATAAAGATGCTATTAAAAATGCTTTTAATGGTATTTTAATATCTCAGGAATATGAGAAAGCAAATCCTAAAGTTCAGCTTACAAAAATTAAGAAAATTATTGGTGATACTCCTAATATTGATACAGAGGCCGCTATTAACAATATTCTTGAAGAAGTTATGGCGCTTGTACCAGAAGGAATGTCTTATTTTGAGTTTATGAAAGAATATAAATTGGTTGCAAAACCTCGTGTGTCTTTCTTTGATCGTCTTTTTAAGAAGAATAAATAAAAATGATTAAAGCAGACAATTGGATAATTTATAAACGAGAAGATTATGACAAAGTAAAAGATATTGTAAACTATGATACAGTTGTCTGCCTTATTTCTAATAATGAAGTATATGAAGCTTATTACAATGGACCTAATAAGCTTAATACAATGCAAGTTATGCGAATTGTAATAGCTCCATATAGAGATAAAGGAGGTCAGCCTAGAGGATGGTTTCCAGGAAAAGATGGAACACCCTTAAGATGGACTGGCTTAGGAAATGTTATTAGATCTGAAGGCAAAGATGCTGATAAGATGATTAGCGATATTTTAACAAAAATGGTTTCACCTATTGATTTTGATTATCAAGATTGTGGTGATTATATATTTAAAAAATTAGATGATAGAACTGTAGGAGTTGCCTCGAAAAAATTATATGAACTTATACAATAAAGATAGCTTGGAGTACTTAAAAACATTAGAAGATAAAAGTGTAGATTTAGTACTGTGTGATCCCCCATATGCTATCTCTATGAGTTCAACTAATCACATGAAAAATGATGATTGGGATAAAATGTCCACAAAAGAATTTTATGACTTTAATATTCAATGGCTCACAGAATGCTATAGAATACTAAAAGATGATGGAAATTTGTGGATGTTTTGCGCTCCTTCAAAAATTCCAGAATTATTTGAAACAATTAAAGAAACAGGATTTATCAACCATTTAGAAGATTGGAAATCTTTAGCGCGCCAAAAGGGACGTGGCTCTAAGTATCAACTAAAATCTCTTAGAGAAGATATTTTACACCTTACAAAAACTGAAAACTTTAAGTTTCATGAAAATAATGATTTGTTTAACTATAAAGAGAATATTACAAATGCTCTAAATGTTTATACAGGTGTTGTTGATAGACCTAAATTTAATATTCATGATACTGTTTTTTGTTTTAAGATGCCTTATTATTTGTCAACAACTGAAAAACAAATCCATACATGTCAAAAATCAATTTTATTAAACTATTCTATTATTATGAATTATTCTGATGAAGGAGACATTGTTTTAGACCCATTTATGGGAAGTGGTTCTTGTGGAATTGCAGCTGAATTAGCTAAAAGACAATTTATTGGAATTGAACGTGAAAAGGATATGTTTGATAAAGCTAATGAATGGATAAATAAATTTGATTTTGCCTCATATAAAATAACTTACTTAAAAGGCCATGGCTTTAATCTTTTGCCTTTTGGACAAAAGACTAATTAATCCATGGCAGACAGACTTTTTGACAATGAGACTTCTGTTTTTAAAAATAAACTTAATAATATATTAACAGATAAGCCTCAAGCAGATTTAGTAAGAGATATTTTAACCTTACTTTTATTAAGAAATTCCTATAAAGATGAAAAAATCTTAAAACTGATAGATGTGTATAATGCAGTGGGGTTGGATAACTTCATGTCAATTATTGAAGCGTTCAATGGAGAAACAATTTCTTTCCCTTCAGTAGAGGAATTTAAGGAAGCAATAATTACATCAGTAGCCTATTATTATAAGCATGTTCAAAATAAATCTTGGAAAGAGATTAAAGAAATATTAGATACTGATGAATCATTTGTAAAATGTGGCATAAGTTGTTCTAAGTTAGAACTCTTTATTTCTGAGCTTAATGAGAGACATTTGTTTGACGAGAGGAAACAGCAATAATGCCAGTAATTGTGTTTTTTAAGAAACTTTTAGCCTACCTAAATAAACCTAAAATCAAAAAATCTAAAAAAGAAATATATTATACCAGTATTGAAAAATATACTAAAGACCTAAGTATTCTGAGAGAACAGCAGAAAGAGTCTCAGGCTTAATCTTGCTATATAAATAACTTTTTTCAAGCATTGTACGTGCTTCTTCAAAACTTCTAGGTGGGACATCTAATCTTTTAATTAAAGCTAAAACTTCATCTTTTGTAGCAAAATTTTTAACTATAAGTTTGCTTGCACCTTTTATTCTTTGTCTTAAATCTGAGTCATTTGCTATAAGCTGCATATCATGCATTTGTTCTTGAATATAAACTCTAGCCATATCAGAAATTAAAACTTCATCAGAAAGCCATAATCCAGAGAATCTTTTACATTTTGTGTATATTTCTTTATAAGCTTTGGCATATTCTCTTAAGTTTGATTTTTCAGAAGTAAAATATGCACTTTCTAATTTTTTAAGTTCTTTTAAGTTCATTATTCAATCTCCAAAAATCCCTGATTTGTTTCTTTGTTTACAACGTCTAAGTTTTCTTCCATAGATACAAAATTGCCACTTTTTAAGTCTTCTATAATAACCTTTACTTCCCATTTTTTAGTAGACTGATTAGCTTTTACCTGACAATCAACCAATCTAATTAAAGGAAATCTTTCTGCAGTTAGTCTGATAATATCATTTTTAACATTTTCTTCATTTGCTTTCTCAAATGTATATTTATTATTTAAGGCATATTGAAAATATCCACTTGCATCAGGGTTTTCTCTGATATAGTCTCCTCTTCTAGAAGCTAACCACATTCTATAAGCATTTAATATAGCAAAACTATTTTTTTCAACTAATGAACGAGTCATTGTACTCCAACCATCTTCATTCATCGGATCGAAGTCTAAATCAATGATATTTGATGTTCCTTCTGGTTCCTCAAAGAGGTCAACCATTTTTCCTAATAAAGTATTCTCAGTTGTCATAAAACCTCCTTAAGATAAATAACTATCATATGTAGTAGATAATGTACGTGCTAAACGTAATTTTTCAAGATTTTGATTCTGTTGTGCTTCTGAATTAAATGACTCATTTATTCCTTCAGGAGACCAAACAGCAACATCATTCATAGATTTACCTTCTTTGGCACTTTCAGTTGTGTCATATAAGTTATGTTCTGTTGATAAGAATTTCATATTATATCGTAAATCTATTTTAGAACATATATATTGAACAGAATATAATTCATCATTTTTACCATTTGCAGCATCAAATTTCATACCTTCAATATTGATAGGTACCATACCAGCAATTCTATACCAAAATAAAGGTTCAATTTCTGGCTCTTCTAAAAATGTTGCAAGATCTGAACTCGCTGTATAATGATATGCAATTAAATCTAATGAACGAAACTTTCCACTTACACCGCATCTTAAAGTATCATGAACTCTATCATACCATCTTCTCATCCAATCTTCATGATATTTTTGAACAGAATGATAAACATCTTCACGCCAATCAATAGTAACTTTATATTCAAAATTACAAGCCTTAAACATTGGGATACGAGTTAGTTTATCAGTTTCCATATCAAATGACATACCTGGTAGTTGAATGCCTGCAATACGATAATGAGCATTATAAAATTCTTTAATTGAGCTTGAGCCAGATCCTACTTCTAGAAAGTTTCCAGCATAAAAAAGATTTTGAGACTGAGGCTCCATGTCTGTGAGGTAGTCTAAGACATCTCTTTCATAAACTTGTATGTCTTTATCTACCCCAGTGAAATCAGCACTATTCTTTTTATTTGCGTCATCTGATTCTTTAACTATACTAACCATATCTATTAAATTAGTAAATTAAATCTTGAGCCAATCTGAGTTTGATTGATTTAGAATTATATCGCCATGGCAAAGATGCTTATAGTCGATTAAGGCAACACAAGTTGAATTATCATCTATTGGCTCTAAGTCTAATGATAAATTAATATTTGAAATTTGCTTTAGAGTATCTCTATTATAAATAGTAGACCCATAAGTATAAATATTTCCACTATAAATATAAGCTAATTTAACATTTTCGGCATCTTTTGAATTTAATTTCTCTGGATTTCTTCCTAAGAATATTAAGCTATCCAAGCATGTGCTTATAACAGGAATTCTTCCTCTAGAAGTAGTATATTCCAAAAAATAATTTAAGTATTTTGTTTTTTCAGTTTCTGCAACGCCATCTATAATATTATTATGCTGTATATTTCCATATAAATAATTATATTTATCATAAATAATAATATAATAGTCATTACCTTTTTTAATTTTCAAATTGTTATAAGATGTCTTAATAGATAAATCATTTATATTAGAAATTTGAATAGAGCTCGTTTCACTTTTAAGGCTATTATAAAGAACAAGATTATCTCTTTTTGTATCAACTATTTCTAGAATAAATTTATTCCGATTAAGATTACTACTAACATGGCTTATTTCATAAGTTGACTTAGATTTTTTAGAAATCCTAAATACTGTAATTAAATTTTCTGTATTTTTAAACTTTGTAACTAATGCCTCACTAATATCATAAAAATTTAAAGGGTTACCATATCTATCAAGACGATTAAACACTTTACTAAATACTTCTGAAGAATAAGCAATATTACTGATATTATAATTAAAAGGTACAAATGAGTCATTAATAATAGTGATATTATTTGTTAAAATCTTTGGTAAAATATTACATAAGCCTTCATCAAATCCATCTATAGGTAATTCATAAATGTCATTAGATATTTGGAAAATACATTTATATAAATGATTTTTTATAATGCTAACAGTACTTTTTGATAATGAAAAACTATTTCGTACTATAGCTGGGGAAGTTGTATTTACATCTTTTAATTTAAGTAAACGGCCTTCCCCACTATTAGTCCTAGTAAGACCAATATTACTTACACATAGTGTATCATTTTTAAAGATATTTTGATCTGTCCAAATAGGTTTTTGTAAGTTATTATAACAATTTATAAAATTATAAATAGAGGTTTTTAATTCTGCATTATAACGATTTCCATATGATTCATTAATTTCTTTTGACTTACCTGATTTATAAAACATATTATTTAATTCTACTGTGTCTATATTTGAATTTGACTCAAATATAAAAGGATATTCAGATCTAAAATGATTATTATTATCAAAATTTAGATATTTTGTAGGAGAATATTCAGTAAATGGATCATCATTTATATCAGAATATGACAACTTTGAATTTGAATTGCTTATAGTATAAGCTGTATGTGACTTAGTGTCCCAACAAAATGGTAATAATTTAGGTCTAAACTTTACACCCATACATTCTCCATCATCTTGAGGATTTATTAAATATTTAAAACCTTCTAAAATATTAATGGCAAGAGGATTAACAATATCAATTATCCTAAGATCAAAGTCTAGTTGAAACCAAAAATAAGTAAAAGATGCATACAAAATAGAGCTAAATGTATTTTCTTCTTTTGGTATATAAGATGCTTGATTTAATGGATGATCCCATTTGAAGGTGTCAACTTTAAAATAATTTTTATTCCATTCATCTTTTGCCATAATAATTGCTTTTCGTCCATCTTTATGATAAGTACTCATCCATCCTAATATAGGTGACCCATCCTTGAAATTAAAACTTTTAGGAATTTTTATAGATTTTTGAGGTTGTACATCATGCACACCACCACATAATAAACCCTTATTTAATTTTAAATTGTCATCCAAAATAATACTATCATTTATATTAGTAAAATAAGAACTACTAATAACTCTATAATAACTTTTTGAGTCAAATTCAAAATGTGTAGGTCTTCCTTCCTGGCCGCAAATACCATCTTTAGGCATCGACTCCATAACACCTGAAGAATTCATTTTAGAATTTTCGCCATTTAGTCCATTATTTCCAGATGAACCTACATTAGAGAATAAAACAATTTTATTATTTTTTTCTGAGTTTATCTCAATAATAGTATCAAAAAAAGCTCCTCTGTATCTTTCGTTAAAATTATTACCAAAATAATCTGCACCTTGTAAAATATTATTTTTGGTTTGTGCTTTATCATAGCTAAAACAATTGATGAAATAGCTTTTTTGAACGTTGTTTGCATTATTAACTAATTTTTCAAAAGCTCTATTTAAAGGCCAATCTTCATCACGTTCCCAATATGATGAATTTAATGGAGCTGAACCTTCATCTACTAGAGTATCTTTTAATACACCTAAAAACCAAGAACCATCTCCAGCAGTGTGACCTTTTCCATAAAAACCTTGTCCACCACAACCAGATCCAATTCCTGTCCAACAAGTAAGACCAATGGTACCTTTAGTTTTACCAGAAGATTCGACCCAACCCTTTGTTACACGAGGATCTGGAACCTTGAATGGGCCAAAAAGCCAAAAAGAATAATCTCCGAGCCATCCTAAATCTAGAGGAATATAAATTCCAATCCAAACCTGGAAAGAAAACATCCAATGTTCTCCATCCAGAGGGCTTATCATATTATTTTGGCAAGCTTTACCACTATCTCCACCATAAAGGCCTCCACCACCACTACCAGATAGAATAGTAGCATAAATTTTTTCTGGAATAATATCGCCACCTTTTCCGCCATTTCCTGTGTTTCCACTATTACCTACAAAACGATAAATACCCTCACATAAAATATGATCTGAATATTTTCCTTGAAAGTTTTCAAAGAGAGTAGAGCCTATAATATAATCTTCAGAAATTCTAATATGTGAGTCTGCATATTTTGCATTTAATGAGAATGAAATAGTTTCATCAGAAAAATAAGAGGTTTTCTTACCTAATGAAGAAAATGTATTTTTAAATAATTCAAAAATCTGTCTAGAACCAGTATAAGATGAAAGGATATTGGGCAAACTATAAACATAATCTTTAAAGTTTTTAATAACTTTTTTTGAATTCTGAGAATAAAAGCTTATAAATGATTCATAACTATAATTTTCATTAAAATAAACCGGATTAAGGATTTTTTCATCTTCAATGTATGAATATGTTTCTTTCTCAGAGTATCTAAGATTTGAAATTCTGCATATTTTTGGAAGCTTTATACTAAATGAGAAATTTTCATTTGGTTCAAACTTATTTGAACTAAAATTTTTTGTAACAATTTCTTCACCAAATAGATTACTTAAAAAATTGATTTCAACAGTAATCTTTTTTAAGAAAATGATAATATCATATGATGAATTTGATGTTGTAAATCTAATCCATTGGAAAGTTCTACCTTCAGAATTAAGAGATTTTGGATAACCTTTATATACATCTTCTGTATCATAATCTGCAGGATTTAGAGGATAATATTTACATTTAAATGGATCATAGTTTACTGGATATACTACTGTATCTATAGGCATAGAAGATAATTCTTTATCAATTTCTACACGGCATGAATTGTATTCACATTTAAAATAAATAAATTCCCCTTGTTTAACCGAAATTCTTTTATTATAAATCTGTTCTTCTGAAAAAGCAGTTCTCTTAAAATAAAAGTTTGTAATATAGCCATATTTCTTTTGTTCATAATCACCAAAAGAAATATTATGGTTAATAGGCAATAAACTGATTTGATTACCAGATTTTATAGTAATATAAATTTTTTCAAAAAGCTCACAGAAAACTCTATAATCATGATATTTGTCGAGTCTTTCATTTTTATCTCTCTCTGTATCAAAGATGGTACTGTTAATAGTTTGTCCACCAGAATTATCAGAATCAAATGAAACGGTATTATTATAATTTTTATTGTAGAGAGTATTTAAGTTATCATCTAAGATTCTATCTTGAAGTTCATTTGTAAATGAAAGTTCTTTAATAAAATTTTTTTCATCATGAGTATTTGATTTATTAAAATATTCTTTTTGTGGTAATTGTTCATTACATACAGACGACTCATCTATTGAATCTAAAATAACATTATTATAATATTCAACTTCTGTAGATAGGTCACCAAAGTCCAGAATCATATTATCAAAGACTTTAAATGAGATAGTATAATAATTCCAATCTTTATCAATTTTAAAATCAATGAAATCTTCACAGCCATCAACAAGGTGTGAGTTATTAAAAAACAACTCACTCATAGTCCATTTATTGTTGCCAATTGCTTGATATATTTCTGAAAGATTTATTGTAGAATTACTCTGATTAAATAAAATATTTTCAGATTTATTCAATTTTGATAAAAGGTCATTTGTATTTACAGTCTTAATATCTAACTTTGCTTCATATCCATAAGTTGAATATTTAGAATTATATACTGAAGAATTATTTTTTAAAATTGTGACAAAACATTTATCAAAGTTTAAAGATTTAATACAAGAAGAACATTTGTATTTAAACTCTAATGTAGATCCAGATGGCACATCAATATAATTAAAATTATCTAATGCCGACTTTTCTCCAGAAAGAGAAATTCTTTTTCCACTAGTAGGGTATGAACCATTCTGGAAAAAAACCCTTTTAAGAATAGAATCATTATCACCTAAATATCTAATTTTAATGTGAGCATCCTCTCCATTACACCAATAGCAATTATCTTGATGGTTCATATGAGGGCCGTATCCTTTTTTGCCACCTCCAATAAAATTTTCAAAGCTAGAGTTCAATCCAAATGTATCATAATCAAAACCATATATAAGGCCTACATTTTTATGGTCTACCTTTTTAGATAAGCTATAATTTTTATCAAAGTTTGATTTATCTATTTCTTTAGGAGTAGGTTTATTTAAAATGTGAATCTCACCTTTTTCTTTTAAGTTTAAGTATGTATTTTGGTCATCCTCAAATCCTTGGAGCTTATATGCTACTGGAGAGTTGGCATCACATCTAATAATTTTTGATAAATAAGCACTTTCTCCTGAAGGACTAAGATTATTAGTTTGAACAAAATTGTCATAATAATGTTTTTGCTCATATGTAGCATCTGAAGATTGAGTCCAAGCATAAACATCATCAAAAATAATATTATCTTTAATATCTTTTAAATCACTTTCATCTTCTTTAGACCCTTTAAGGTATACCTTATGATCCAAATTTATTTTACTATATAAAAGTGTTTTGAAAGTTTCTAAAAAAATTTGTCTTGAACCATAAGCTGCAAAAGCAGATGAATTATATTCAAAATAATCTAATAAGCCTGTATTAATTTTTTCAAAGGACGAAACTATTCCAGATATAGCAGTTTCAATATTTTGATATGTTTTATAAGGAAACTCTTCTATAAGAGTTGTTAAACTTCTAAGATTTAATTCATTATATTGTTTTTGATATTTCTTAAATAAGAAACATCCTTTATCATTTAATTCATAATTTCCAATATATACTACAAATACATTATCATTAGTTTTATTTATAAGAACATAATTAAAATTTTTTAATAAATATAAACTTTTTTGACTGTTTGAAATGAGATCAATATTATTAGAATTTTTATTAGGAATATTATCTGTCCATGGTGACCCTTTAACTAAAAAATGTTCAAAATTTTCACCGGCTTTGTTAAACCATGGAGACTTAGCTGAAGCCGCCTCCATAATAATCTCATAATAGCCTGCGTCTTTTAGAGTAATTGTTTTTTCTTGAGAATTAGGACTTTCGTCATCTAATAAAACATCGTTTCTTTTATAATAATTATGTTTATATTTTAAAAGATAATTTAATATTCTTAAAGCTTCATCATTATTTTTCTCATTTAAGGCCTTTTTAAGATTGTCTTTAAGTTGTTCCTTGGTAGCATTTGGCACAATAAGCTTATCAAAAAGTTTATTAATATCATAGTTTCTAACTACATTGTAGATGTCATTATCAGTTTCTACTTTATAAACGTTCATATTTTCAGTATCTAGTGCCATAATCTAATTAGTATTTTGAGACTAATTTAGACATGGTATCAAGAGACGAAATCTATAAAATGGTTGCCACTTTCTTAGACAGTAACTTCGAAAGGGACCCTGTAAATAAAAAGTTTTATCTTAAAAAACATCTAACAGATTCGGAATTAAATGATGTTATTTGTACATTTGCAAACTTGTTAGGAAATAAACTTGTTCCTATGCATGATACAAATGAAATACAACATAATTTTAAACTCCATAGCAAGTATATTGAAATTGATGAAAAAACAATTAAGTATGACAAACATGGAAAGCTTTATGTAGACGTTGAAAATTTTGTAAATCAAGACGAAGTGATTGCTAAACTTATGGAAAACCCAGAATTCTATGAAAAAATTGCTTCAAAGTTTAATCCTACTGAAATTACAATGAAATATATTAAAAAGTTTTTATTAACAGACCCAGAATATCTTACAATGATGTCTGAGTTGATAAAAACTATTCAGAGAATTGATATAGGCGAAATTGATGCGGCTGCATTAGAGGCTAAACAGAGACAATTAGGTATTATAGAGTAGTCTATAAAAAATTAACTACTAATTTTAAATATAATTTATTTGGAGGAAAATAATGGCATTTGTAAACAGACAAACTTGGCGCTGTAAATTTATCGATATTGATGAATCCTTTAGAATTAAAACTCAGGATGAACAGCTTATCGGTTGGATGGCATGTCGTGCCCCAAAAGGAAATACTCGCGCAACATATTTCCCTTCTGGTAATGCAGGAGCAATCGATGCCCTTATGGGTGTAGGTTCAGCCAATTGGCCAGATCTTCTCGAAGCTAAAGCATTCAACGCAGAATATCCAATTTATATTTCTGCACCACCAGGAGGAAGTTCAGCATACCCATCATATTTGGGTGGTTTCTATATTACTCGTAATGGTCTTTATAAGTTCTATAGAGTTCAAAGTAAAGATGAATTACGTGAAGCTTCAGGTGGAGCTTTTAAGGTAAAAGTAGTTCCAACACAAGAAAGTGCTTTCTCACCAGACTATAAGAATAAAAAAACAACTATCGAATTAACAGGTCCTACAATTCCAGACTATACACCAGCTGCAGATCAACCAGGTTATGGTTATTTCTCAATGAAACATGATGAGACAACTGCTGATTATACACTTACATTTAAGAAGCCATCTTCTTTGGATGTAACAGCAATTGACTATGACACAATGAGAAATGGTAAAGTTGCTCCTACTGGTACAGACACTACTTACTGGGATGATAATGAAGGTTTCTGGTCTTTCTCAGGAAATACTGCAACTCTTACAAATTTTGGTTTCAAATATTCTGATGAAAAGAAAAATTCGCCAGACTTCAACCCATTTAAGGATTGGATTGGTAAAACAGCTTATAATGTAGTAGAAGGCGATGCTGAAAAGATTGCAAAACTCTTGCTCAATGGTTATGTTTCAGATGGTGATGACATTATCCAGATTGCTTTTGGAATCACAGGATTGTTTGCTTATCAAGTAGATATTTATGATGATGTATATGCTTACTTCATGCAGAAATCTCCTACAGAAACAAAGACAACTATCAACCTTAAAGCAATTGGTTATGATAAATATTACTATGAGAAAATCCTTCCTTATGCTCCATATGATACAGACAGATTTGAAGAAGAAGGAAAACTCTTTGTTAAGATTCCTGATAGTGCTTCAGAAACAGATAAAGCAGTTATCAACAATAAGCTTGAGAACTCAAAGTATGTTGTATTCTATGATCCAGAAGATGAAGAAAAATTGCCACAGCATATTGGTATCATCAATGATGATGACCCATCTGAAATCTTCTATGAATTAACAGATGACCTTTCAACAAGAATCGTTACATTCCAGAATGCAATTGTTGGTGAAAAAGCCGCAAACTTATTCCATAAAATCTACAAGATTGATGGTGATAGCACATTTATCAGATTGAATACAGAGGAAGAACTTATCGACCTTTATGGTTCTACAGATGGTAAAGCTGCTTATGAAGTTGCAGTTGCAAATGGTACAGGTGCTCTTACAAATCCAAACTTCAACCAGATTGATATTACATGTTCAGAGGAAGTTTATATAGGAAAAACTACTTCAGGTGGTGAATTCATTGGTTCTTTGGACCCTGCAGGTGTAAATTCTTACGGTAATGAAAACTATCTCGAAGATATTCTTCAAGATAATGATGCTTCATTTATTGAAGTACGTGTTGTTAAGAAGTTCGGTGATGGTACTGGTGACTTAGATGAGAATGGATTCTGGAGATACAATCGTGTAATTGACCCATTTGATGTAGATGGTGATGGTTCAGCTCCTTCTAAGAAAGTATTTACTATCGAAGGTGACCGTTATATTTCTCTTATTATGGAGAAAAACCTTAAATTAGGTAAGTTGGGTGGCGATTGGGATGCTTCATATCTTCCTATTATGAAGGAAGCTCTTGAAGAAGCTAAGATGGATATTTATGATGATGCATGGATTTTCATGGAACCTACAGGTCGTGAAGAATTAAAAGATGCATTAGCAGATATCAACAGAGCTCAGGAATTTGCTACTGTTATCTCTCCTAAACTTCTTACTCCTAATGAGAAAGGTATTATTACAGAACAGATTGCTAATAAAGTTGTTGTAAATGGTCGTATCAATGGAGCTTCAAATGCTCAGTTCGCTGGTGAGTTTGAGGTAAAAGATGCAATTACAGCTAAGAAATACTGGAGAAAGCCAATCGGTTCAGTAGGTAAGATGCTTGCACGTTCTATGGACAGAATGTATGGTCTTGTTCCTTGTGCTTGGCAGAATGAGAGTGGTATTGGTGGACAGTTGACAGACTTTACATCAAATAAAGCTCGCTATGCATTTGACCAGAAAGCAAATGAACACTTAGACAAGATTGGTATCAACCCTATTGTTCAGAATGGTGAAGAAGGTATCATGATTACTTCTAATAAGACTGTTCAGGATCCAAACTTCCTTTCAGATTGGTCTTATTTGAATTATGCGATGTCTTTCGTAATTGTAAAACGTGAAATCAGAGACAATGTAATGATTCCACAGATTATGAAGCCTATCAATGATTACTACATTGGAATCCGTCAAGGTCAGACTGAATCTATTTGTGCTAAACGTACAGATATGAAGAATAAGTACTGGCATAAGTGCGAAATTGATATTGCTGGTGTAAATACAAAGATTACAAAACAGCAAGGTCTTTTCGTAATTAAGGTAACAGTTATTGTTACTCCACTTTCTGAAGGTGTTGAATTAGTTATCCACCACAAGATTTACGAAGAGTAGTAATAAATAAAAGAGGAGCTTTAAGCTCCTCTTTTTTAATGCATCTCAATTATTACACACAAAATCCCACTTATACAAACCCCAGCAGTAAATAATTCATTTGAAATCTTAACGCCATAAATAAAGCCAAATAGAAATAAACCTAATAATAAAAGTCTGGCAATTCCAGTAATTATGAGTTTAGGGCTTATATCAGAGTCTCTATGATTTATTTTCTTCCAACGCCTTTTGTTTTTCCAACTTAGCAAAAAATTCCTTAGACTCATTGTTGACAATCATGTCTCCCATTTTAATAGGTCTAGATAAACCAAGTCCATCTAGTTCTGTAAGTCTTGATAATGCAACATATAAACCACCTTGTTGAATCCATCCGCCTAATGCAATATAAGCATCTTCAAATGTCTTGCCTTGTGATTTGTTAATTGTCATAGCCTTACAGATTTTACAATCGATTGACCACACCCACGCCTTAATTCTGTTTTTAATCAATCCTGTAGCTTCATCAATATATGGCTCAAAAATATCAAACTTTGAATATTGAGCTCTTGTATGTGTGCCATCTTCTAGTTCTACATCAGCTCCCATATCATCTAATGAAGTGATAATTCCGATAGAACCATTTACATGGCCAGCTGCTCTATTATTCTGTGTGAAAATAACCTGAGCACCTTCTTTTAAGGTTATATCCTCATCAAATTCTTTAATATTGTCTGGAAATCCTGGACTCTTTTGAGTCTTAAATGTCTTTTCTTTTCCTTTTACCCATTTGAGATAAATATCATTCATTGTTCCTACTTCTTTTCTAGTTGAAGCAAGATACATATACTTTTTATGATTTTTCTCATATTCTGGCCAAGAAATTACCTTCTGATTAAAATAATCTAAAGTTTCTTGTGTTGCTGTTCCTAATCCAATTTTTAGAATATTGTCTGCGAAAACTGGGTCAGATTGTCTAAATGAATGATTCATCTGAATAACTTTGAAGCCCATTTCATCATAAAGATTTGCATTAAAGAACATGATATTGCCATCATAATTCTTTTGATAGAAATCATAAACTGTATCATCTCTATCATTTACAACAGGTGGTAACTGGAAAACATCGCCAAATAAAATAAATCTCGGAAGGTCACCATTTTTAATATGTGACAACTTCATAATGATAGTATCAAACATATGAGAAGAAATCATAGAAACTTCATCAATAATAATGACATCCAATTTTTTAATGAGGTCACGCTGCTTTTTAAACATCTGCTTAAAAATAGCTTCCTGATCTATAATAGTGGTAGGTGGTAACTGGAAAAATGAGTGCAAAGTTCCAGAAGGAATTCCATCTGCTTGAAGTTGGACTGCTGCTGAACCAGTAGGAGCAACAACCGCCACATTTTTAAGCATTTGACATGCGATTTTAATAATCAAAGATTTTCCACAACCAGCTCTACTTTGAATAAAGAGGTTATCATTTGTCTTAATTGTTGCTTCAAGCGCAGCATTAAATTCATCATTAGACAAATCAACCCAGTCGAACTGGCTGGGTAATTTAAAACTTAAATCCATATAAATACCTTAGTAAAAATATTAACTCAATTTTTGTAAAAATGCATTCTGATCATCAATAGACCCACCAAAAATTAAACGCCATTCATCACTAGTAAGATGCGTTTTCTTTCCAAGGCCTTTCATAGTATCACCTTTAGTTTTTAAGGTTTCAAGCTGAATATTATCAATTGAATTATTAAAACACAAGTTATAGTAACGAACTTCTTCAGTAGAACCAATACGATGAATTCTTCCTCTTGCTTGTTCATGAACAATTCCAGACCATTGTCTTTCATAAAAAATCTCAGCTTTACATTCTGTTAGAGTAAATGACGTATTCGCAATCATAATAGAAGCAATCAATACTTTTTCTTTAGGATCCTTCTTAAACTTCTCAATGATCTGAAATCTCTGGTCCTCTGGAACATCTCTAGAAACAACATAAGCATTTGGATATTTCTTTTTTAATTCTTCTAAAGTAAGAGGGTGAAAATAGAAAACTAAAACTTTATTTTCCATTTCATCACACTCATATTGGAGAATGTTATCCAAACACTTTAATTTTGTAAAATCTCTTGTATAATCAAACTTAGCAACAAGTTGGTCTAATTTAGCAACGTCATCATAAAGCTCAAACTCTTCCATTCTGTTTCTGATTTTCTCATTGTTTTTTATCAAATAAGGATTATCTACAACAAGCTGTAAAATCTGGAAAGTGTTGATGAGTTTATCAACTAGCGATTGGTCTTTACTTTTATCTTGAGCAATAATTTTAGCATTGATATTACTAAACAATTCATAAATCTCTCTATGGATTGGAGACATATCAACTGTAATTAAATCCATATCAATAGCAGGTGGTAAGTTTAATAATGATTTTTCACGAACAGCAACATAAGTGTCAGCTAAAATATTTTGAAGTCTAGCCCATTTTCCCATATCCCAAGTATCAATATTTGGAGCATAAGGAGAAAATCTTGTACCCAACTCACAAAAAGTTGAAAGCCATTCAGTATAATTTAATCCTTTAACAAGACCTTCATCAAGAGTTTTTAATATAGGATATGCTTTTTCTTTTTTATCCCAAGGTGTAGCAGAAAATAAATATCTATAATCAAAACAAGGAAGTGAATTAAAAAAGTTTTTAGCTTTCTCAGAAGATGGGTTTCCAATTAAGTGGCATTCATCTGCTAATAAGAGTCCATGATAATCGCCAAACCATCCTTTCAATGGAATACAAAATTTATTTTTAGCTTTAACTTTTAGAGCTTTTTTATAGGCGTCATTTATACTCTTAAATGTTGAATATCCACAGATAATAACATCCCAATTATCATTTGAAAAAACTAAACGGTCTTTAAGTTCAGTAATAGAAGAAATAACTAATGTTCTAGAGGGATCATATTGGGCTACAAACTTTTGAATTTCCCCATTAAGATTCATAATACCAATTGATGAGGTTAATACTAAAGCTTTCCAACATTCATTAAAATATCTTAAATGGGCTAAACAGCCTGAGAGAACATAAGACTTTCCTAGGCCCGTATCATATTTGAATAAAAAACTAGATTGGTTTATTGCTTTTTCAATGTCAATCTCTTGAAAAGATTTTTCCATTTAATAATATTAACTATTATTTTTTCCAAAAAGCATCCATATATTTTTTAAATAATAAGCTACAATCATGGCAAAGCATAATTTCTGTAGGATAAGGACTATCATCAAAGAGTGTACGTTCTCTTGGAAAAGACATATTATGAGGGCCATTTATTATTTGAATCTGCTTCTCACCTTCTAATTTAAGAACTGAGCCATCAGGTCCTGGAGGAATACACTTTATTTCTTTTTTGCACTTATCACAAAAAACTTTAGTTTCTATCATTGCCTACTACCTTCAAAACTTCAGCCATCAAATTAGCTGGAACTGGCTTTCTAACTTCTTTATCAGTCACATCATCCCAATCAGAAATATACCAAGTACCATCAGTCTTATGACAAACTTGAGTATATTCTTTGTGATAATAAAATGCTAAAATTCTATCATAATCTATAGGATGTTCTGGATCAGGCCATATACCTACTTCACCATTAAAGGTTGTCTCACCAGTTATCATTCCATAAATCTGAGAAAAATCATAATGAGAATGACTATTAAAGGTTAAATCAAAATATTTAGAAAGATTTACTCTCTTACCACGGAAAGAATATTTTTTGTAATCTTCTGTTTCAAGTTTAGGTTCAGTATAAACATAAAACTCATTATAAGGGACATACCAATGAATTTTTACTTCCATGTCTTCTGGAAAAGAAAGACCATACTGTGTCCACTGGGCTTTATATATTTTTGTAATAAACTTTTCAACCTCTGTGGGGTCTAAATCAAATATCTTTTTAAACAATGCCATAATTTAATCCTTTGGCAAATTTATACTTTGCCACTTAAGAGGTGTTTCATTTACATTACTGTACCAAACACCATGACAATCCACAGTAGCTGTTGCTAAAACAGCCATGCCTAAAGCATCTATACCATAATAAACCAATACCGTTTCTCCAACTGGAGGAGGTTCATCTTCTATATTATGCCATTCTTTTGCTTTATCATATCCACAGCAAACACCTTCTTGAAATAAATCCCAATAAGGACTTAAAGGTTCTTTACCACAAGTGTATTCTGGAAAATGTTCTCTAAATATTTTTTCTTCATCAAACATTTTTCTTCTCCGGATTAAATATAATTCCTTTTCCTTCCATAAGGTCAAATCTTGTCCATTTTAACTTTTCAGGAATTTCATCATCAAGCCACTTAGACTTACCTTTACCATGATAAGTCCAATACCAATAACCATCTTCTTCGTCATATCTACGAATAGGATTCCCTTTTATTGCAATTACACAAGGCGAATAATCTGAGTTTATACAAACATAACATCTATGTTCATTTGCATAATTTTGGAGCCATTCTCTTAATCGCTGCTTTTTAGTCTTCAATATCATCAATACTCCAGTCTTCAATACTCTTAATAAAAAGTTCCATTCCCTTTGTGCAAGAAGGCGATGTAGAGTATTGAATATTCTCAGTAAGTTTATCAATCAGAGATTTCTTTATACCATCTTGTAACTTATAAATTAAATCTTCAATAGGTTCATAGGCCAAATCTCTTGTTTCTTTATTAGGAACAGCCAACCAATCTTTTACTTCGGATAAACAATCTTTAGCAAGTTGTTCAGCATAAGCTGATTTTGTAGCAGGACTTTTATCCCCAATAAAAAATTCATCTATTGATGATTTCATAACTTGTTCTTCTTTAGCAATAAGATATCGAGCCATTTCACGAACAATATGGTAAGTAGACGCAGCTCTGTCATCTACATTCATTTCGGCAGACTGTACTTCTTGCTTAAACTTCTTTAAAGCTTCGTCCATATTATGCCTCACGACCAATATTTTCTTCAATTTGGTCTACAGTTGATTTTACTGCATCATAGATTTTCTGAAGTTCTTCTTCGTTATAATAATTCAAATTTAAATTTGATAAATATTCTTCCAACTGTTCTTTTGACATAATAATCTCCTTACTTATCCCAATGATGAATATCAATTCTATGGGTTATAAATAAAAAGGCTTCCATAGCTTTCCACAATTTTCCAAAGTTGGGGTCATTAGTATCAAGCATTTCCTGAATATCTGGGTCATCACCATTAATATCAAGTTTCTTATCCCAATGCAGATACTTCTCTTCAGTATCAATTGTGATTATTTCACCTTTGAATTCAAAACTGCCAAAGTTTTTAGGACCACTTTCCCAACAACCTTTCTTCATAACTGGTGGTAATTTATTACTCATTTTATTCCTCACACATCTTCTTGAACTCGAATGAGGTAATAACTTTACTTCCAAGTTCTTTAGCTTTCTTAGCTTTAGCTGAACCCGAGTCGACATCATCTGTTACGAGATATGTCAAATCTTTATTTACAGCAGTAACTTTACCACCTAATTCAGCAACTTTTGCTTCACAATCCTTACGTTTCCAACCACATTCACAAGCGCCTGTAAAGCAGAAGTTCATACCAGCGAATTTACCACCTTCAACTTTCTGTTCTTTTTTAATATAGTCTTTCAAAAGAGCATAGCTTTCAAGAATATCTTGAGTATGGTCGAGAACCTGTTCATAAAACTCATTAAGTGAGTCCTGACTTAAACCTTTAATTTCGTCTGTAATTGGCTTTTCAAAAAGAAGGTCAAAATCACCATTATAAGCATTTTCAAAAGCTTTTGTATCTTCAAGAAGCTGAATTTTCTTAAAACCAAATCCATCAAAATCAAAAAGATTGAGGAAAGCACTCATTGAGGTTGGCTTTTTAAGTTTATTATCCATTTCTTTGAGAACTTTATCGCCATTCACACCACCTGCAAACTCACAGAATTTATCTGAACGATTTCGTGATTTCCAAGCATAAAGAATATCTGATACAGAGCGCCATTCTTTAGAAGCATTCGCAATAAAAGCATCTCCAGCACCTTTGATTTCAAGCTGATTAAAGAAATACATATTTAAGTGATGAGCAACTCCTGCACATTTAGGATTAGCACATCGCACCTGGCCATTATCTTTAACAAGAATGTCACCACCACAAACTGGACAAACATCTGGAAGATTTAAACCAGAAACATCATATTTTGTTTTTTCGAAAATAATAGCCATATTTAACCTCTTATATTAGAATATACTTCTCAAGATAACAAAATTCATTATATTAACTAATTATTTTATATCACAATAATTATTGGAGGATTTTAGATGGATAAAGAACTTGTTGAAAGCAAGCTTGCAGAAGCCTTTGAAGCTACCATTAAAGATATGCAGAAAGAAGGTCTTCTTGAAAATGTAAACTCGTTCGATCTTGATTTTGATGGATCTAATATTAAGATTGGTCTTACAGAATCAGTTGAAAAAATTGAAGAAATGGGTATCAGAACACCACATAGTGACAAGGATATAAACCCTTATGCAACTTGTCCTCATGTAAAGTTTATGCACCCAGAAAATCGTTGGTGTGAATTCTTGGCAGCTGCTTATTTCTGGCCAAAATATCACAATGGTGAATTACTCCAACCACAAGAATATCAGGGAAAGAATGGTTGGGACTATGCAAACCAGGACTCAGCTTATTTTGGAACATTAGTAAACAAAGCTGGATATCTTGAAAGAGTTAAGACACCAGGTTCAATTGGCCTTGGAGCTTATAAAGTAACTCCACTTGGAGAAAAAGTTATGCGTTATATGATTCGTTCTTTTGGTGAAAGAGCATGTAACCCATTTGAAACAGTTAAAGGTGACCGTATGGAACGTCACAACCTTGAGCCAACTCTTACAAGAAAAGATGACCAGGAATATCAGGGAGAAGTAGCATTCTCTTATCAAGGTGTTCATGACTCAGCTCCACGTGAAAGAACTGTTCTTCCAGTTGCTGTTTATGACCGTGACATTGACGTTGGAACTCAGAGACGTATTTTTGGTTATGATACAGGAAGCATGGATGAGGATAAAGTTCGTAAGCTTAAGAGAATTTTCGCAGAAACAAACAGAGAACTTAATAGAGCATTTGGTCAAGGTTCAGACCTTAAAGGTATTAAATTCTCTTCTATTATCTTAGATACTTTTGATGATGAAGAAAAAGAAATCTATAAGAAGATTCAGGATAAAGCAATTGGTCGTATTAAGTCAATTGGAGTTGATTCATTCTATCGTAACTTCTTGCTAGACAGAGCTGAAAAGGTAGTTCCTACAAATAGAGGAAACCTTAAAACAGGTCGTCTTGGAGCAGATGATAATACATTCCACAATATAAATCGTCGTTCAAACTTCGTTGAAGATGATGAGTAATCAATAAAAATAAAGCCACTCTTTTGAGTGGCTTCTTTATTTTAAAAAATTAAAAGATTTTCTTCACCAAATTCATCTTTCATTTGTTGTAATACTTGTTTTCCTAATTCAGTCAATTTATAGCCATAGTATGGAACATGTTTATTTTTAGGAATATATTCAATATATTCTACAAACTTTAAGTTATCTAATTCCGCTTGATACTTATAAGGCTTTTTACCCAACATATCAGAATATTCTTGTTTTTTTAAGTATTGGCCTTCATGTTCGTCTGGCCATATTTCTACAGCTCTAAGTATTTTGCACCATAACAAATTGGGATGCATTGTGCTGCATCCCGAATTAGATTTATATTTATTTTTAATTGTTTCCATATTTTAAGTCATATTAACTTAAAAATGTAGCCGGATCAAACTTAGGTGTAAACTTTATAGTTGCACCAATCCAATTTGCCAAATCATCTGGAGTTTTTAATGGTTTTGGAGCTCCATTTGAAGATTGTTGCCAGAAACATTTAATTTCACCACTAGTTGTTTCTCTAAATATAGGATGGACCCATTTTCCAGCTACCCATAAACTTCCATTATCAATGTTGAAATCACTAGGATTAAGAGATGATAATTCTTCTGGAACATTAATAGATTTTATAGCATCTTCTGCAACAGTTCTTTCTACATTATGATGATACCACCAACCTTTGTCATCATCTTTTTTATATTTAGGGTCTTTTGCAAGCTCTTCAATAGTTAAAGTCCACTCAACAATAAATGTCTTTAATTTATTAAATAAGTCTTTATTCTTTTTAAGAGGTGTTGCTTTAATAATATCAGAAATTGAATTTATATTTGCTGCCCAATCAATAAATCTTAAAGCAACTTCTTCATTTTCCCAGCTATCTGATCTAGGTCCACCAAAAGCTTCTTGTATACATCTTGAGAAGTTATAATATCCATCGAAAAATTTTGTGGCGAGTTCTGTTCTAGTGTTTCTTCCACCAGCTCCACCACCCCAATCAACACTTAAACCAATTTTTCCATAATTAGAAACTACATTTAAGGCTTCTTCCCAATCTCCACTATATCCTCTACTTTGATGTCCTGTTCTTCCTGGTGCTTCAAAAATGGCAAATCTTCCACCAATATATCTTGCCCAAGTAGAGTCATCCTGTTTAACATTTCCAAGCATAATTGAAGTAAAGTCAGAGTGGCTATAATCTTTATATCCTAAAATAGAGTTTATTCTCATAGCCTTACTCATAAATTTAGAGGCAGTTTCTTTTGAAAGTCCTTCCATTAAATTTTCTCCTTTATATAAATTTAATTAGTATTTCAGTTAATATTTTTATAATTATGGCATTAAAAATTAAAAAACAAGAAAAATATTCAGATTATTTGCTCGTTGATGCAGACTTCCGAAGCCTCCAAATGTGTCTCGCGATGGCAGATGAAGGATTAAATCCTGATGGTATTGACAAAGTTTCATATGATATTTATCAGGACGAAGCAATGACTCTACGCTCTTCAGGTGTAGAATTAAAAGATATTGATTGGCCTAATATGAAAATGGGAAATAATGACGCCCACTCAGTAACAGCAACAAATGTTTTTATCAAGCCAACTGGAAAAATGGTAATTGATATTGTTGATAATGATACTGGAGAAAAGTTTTCTTTTGGTGAAGATCAGACTATTAAAATTAAAAGAAATGGCCAAGATATGGAAATCAAAGGAAAAGACTTTAAAGAAGATGATGTTTTTGTAGGTAAATAAATGCGCTTAAATGACTTTTCAGAAGATAAAACAGAAATAAGTAAAGAAATATTAAATAGACTTGGAGTAAAAATTCCAGCCAATAAAAATAAATTTAATATTAGATGCCTTAGCCCAGACCATGATGATCATTCGCCATCTATGAATATAAATCTTGAGAAAGGTTGGTGTAAATGTTATGCTTGTGGGTATAATCATGCACTTACTACTGTCTATTACGAAAGATTTGGCACTTCTATCTATAAAGACTTGAACATAGGTGTTAAACGCACCTATGTTTCAAAAGCTCCAGTATCTATAGACTTCTCTAAAACTCCTGAAATCGACTTTACATTTGAAGGTAATTTAACATCTATTAAGAATAATCCAAATGGTGTTAAATGGGCCCAGTCTCGTGGATTTACTTTAGATTTTTGTGAAAAGAATAACATTAAATATGGTGACTTTTTTATAACAAAACAAAAATCAGACCCATTAAATAAAAAAGAATGGAATTACTTTAATAAGTGTGTTGTAATTCCTATTTTTGAAAATAGTAAACTTATCTCATTTGAAGCTCGTGATACTCAAGGAAAAGAAGCTTGGATAAAATGGCATCAAGAGCATGGCATAGAATATGATGAAAAGAAATATAAAAAAGTTTTATATCCAGGCCATTCATCCATAAATACAATTTATGATTATAATAAATTGGACACCTCAAAACCTTTATATATCACTGAAGGTTTGATGGACATGTTTAGCTTAAGAACAGAACCTGAATTTAAAAATTCAAGTTGTCTTTTTCATTGTACACCAACAGAAAGACAGATTTATTTATTAAATAAGTTTCCACAAGTCATCTATGTAGTTGATAATGATAGCCCAGGACTTAAAGCTTGTCTTTTTCTTATGGAAAAATTAAGAGACAAAGTCTCATTTTTAGTTCCACCTTGCAGACCTGGAATTAAAGATATAAATGATATTTTACAAGGAAAAGATGCATCAATTAAAACTGTAAAAGACATGATTGCTATGGGTTGGATGGACAGAGTAAGTGATAGCATTGATGAATTAAAGGGTTTAATCGACCTTAAAGCTAAAACATCTGGAAGACATAAAATTCAAACAGCAGGACGCCATCGGATTACTAATTAATTCATGGATGAATTTGAATATTTAAGTACTCAAGACCAAGAGCTAATCCTAAATACTTGGAATGCTTTAGGAGCTTTTACTGTAAATAAAGATACAAAAGTCTATACTAGAGGATCTATTGTAAAAGTAGATGCTAGTGATGGTGATGGCGTTTCAAATGCTCTATTTCATAATAGAATTATTTATGTTTTAGAAGATTATAGAGTTGACAATAAAACAAAGTTTATTATTCATTGGGACGAATTATCTCAGTCTGAGTCGGACCCTTCTAAAATTGCTGTTCAAGGTTTAACACTACCTTACTTTGGAATATTGCCAGCTAAATGGGACCCGGGTTTTATGCCTGATAAAAACTTTATTCCTTTCTCATTTGAAGGAAAAGGTGGTGAATTACCAAATGTTACTCCAGGCGTAAGGTCAATAAATATCTCAGATTTTGAGTTGGAGACTTGTTTGACTGTTATTGGTTTCCCATTTGCAAACTTCCAAGATATAGAATATTCTAAACAACAGATTATTGAATATATGGTTCGTCCTGCTTTACAGAGATACTATACTTTTAGACCTATTGTTAAAGAACAGGCTTATGGACAAGTTGCTGCAAATCAAGAAGTTATAGTACCATTCCCAACTTTTGAAGATGATACAGTTGAAGTTATGGGTTGTATTCCATATTATACTGTACCAGGTGGAAGCATGGGAGGAGGTGGTGGACGAGGAAATCCATTCGCTTACTATAATACTCAAATGATGGGTGGAGCAGCTGGTGGTATAATGGGTTCTCGTTATGGTAGAGGAATTAGATATCCAGGAAAAATGGTACCAGGTTATGTTGGAACAGCATCATCTTATACATCGCAAATGGATATGGATGCTGCTCGCCAAGGTATGTTAAATAGAATTCGTAGAGAACATTGGTCTAAAGAAAAAATCAATGGACAATGGTGTATGCATGGTTTTACAACTGTTGGTGGAAACATAAACCTTAAATGGCTATGTAAGTCTAAAGATTATGAGAGAATAGATGAAGATGAACTTGAAGTTTGGGTTCGTCCTATGATTCGTTCAGAAGTATTAAATAACTTTTATGTTATTCGTTCTCTTGTTAAGACTGATATTGCAGGACAATTAGACCCACAAGTTATGAAAACTCAAAGAGATGAGATAGAAGCTAAGTTGGGTCCTATGTGTAATAGTGTTGCAACTGTTGGAGCTATGGCTATTATGCGAGGTGGTGGTAACTAAAATTCTGTTAATATTTATATATGTTTAAAAATATGGAGACAATGATGGAAACAACTAAGTTTAAGACACCATCTAATAAGGCAAAAGCACCTTTTATGTATGATGACCCTTATGATGATGACCCACTTTTGAAAATTACAAGCCAACCTGATGGCTCAAAAAACATAGATTATTATTTAATCAATGAGATTGAAGATATTGAAGATTATATCGACTTTTTGAGAGCTTTAAGTGAATGCCACCCAACTGATACTGTTGATATTCATATCAATTGTTTTGGTGGAGCTATGTATGCCGGATATCACATTTTCGATGCTTTGTGTGACTGTCCTGCAACTATCAATATGCATATTGATGGATTCTGTTGTTCAGCAGCTTCGACAATCATGATGGCAGGAGATAACTTTGATTTTGCTCCTCATTCATGTGTAATGGTACATTCTATGTCAGCTATGTTCTATGGAAAATGGCATGAAATTACTGCTCGTTTGAAGTTTGATCAGAAATGGTTTGAAGAAACAGCTAGAGAAATTTATGCTGGATTTATGACTGATGAAGAAATTGATGCCATGATTGAAGGTAAAGATTTCTGGTTTACTGCAAAAGAAGCTCATGAAAGAATTCTAAAAGCAAGAGAAGAAGACCACAAGAAACAAGCTTTAGTTGCTGCTCTCGCTGAAAAGCATCAAGCTGAAATCAACGAAGAAATTAAGGCTATTATGGAAGGTAATTCAACAGTTGCGAAAAAACCTGCTAAAAAGTCTGCTGTCAAAAAGCCAGCTAAAAAAGCAGAAAAGAAATCTTCTAAAAAAGAAGAAAAAACAACTGAGGAAAATAAATAAAAAGAAGGTGATAAACTAAAACAAAGGAGTCGCGAAAGCGGCTCCTTTTTGTTTAAGGTTAATATTATTTATTATGGGAAATATTGTTGTAAAATCGTTTGACGCCCGTAGAGCAATGCTTGAGGGAATGCGAATTGCAGTAGGTGTTGTTATTGACACTTTCGGTCCTAGAGGAAAAGTATTCGCATATAATAATGGAACAAATACAATCCTTTCAAAGGATGGTGTTACTGCTCTTAAGAAAATTAAATTAAGTGATGAACTTAAAGATATGGGTGTTAAGTTTGTAACAGAAGCTTCTGATAAAGCAAATTATCATAATGGTGATGGTTCTTCAACTACAGCTATTTTGACATATGCTATGTGTAAGGCAATGAATGGACTTATTGACCAAGGATTTGATATAAATCTCATTAGAACTTGTATTACTGAAATAAGAGATTTTATTTTTAATCTTTTATCAAATTTCAAATGTGATATTGATGATGAAAAACAGATTCATGATATAGCTTTTATTTCTGCAAATGGTGATGAGGAAATGGCAAATCTTATTACACAAGCTTTCACTTCAATTGGAGATAAAGGTCTTGTATCTTATGCAGACTCGCAGTCACGCTATGGAGAAAGTTCGCTTGTCCTTTCAAAAGGATGTGAAATCGGAAAAGGCTATATCTCATCTAAATGTGTAAATTCTGCAAATGACCAGTGTATTTTAGAAGATGTTTATGTTGCAATTTTTAGAGATCCAGTTGAAGACTTGGAACATTTTAAAATGTTTATTCAATTGATGCATGGACATAATCTTCTTGTTATTGCACCAGATTATTCAGATGAGGTTGCGGCTTTTTACACAAATACCGCAGCCAAAGATAACAATGTATTTATTAGAACTCCAGGCTATTCAAGAGAGTCTATTCAAAGAGAAAATGAAGATTTAGCAGTAATCTTTAATACAGAAGTTATTGGTGAAAAAATTCAGCTTGAAGAAATGTCTTATGATAAATGTGGACATGCCGAATCAATTATTGCTACAAAAAATAGTGTAGTTGTAACAGAACCTTCAACTGATAAGAATAGAAAGAAAGATTACGTTGATACTTTACAAGGTTTGATCGACCATCAAGATCCAACTCATGCTCTTTCTTCAGATGAAATCACAAATATCAAGTCTCGTATTGCTAAACTTGAAGGTGGTATTGCAACTATTTATGTTGGAGCTCTCTCAAACCAGGAATTATCTGAACGTAAAGATAGAGTTGATGATGCCTTAAATGCTGTACGAAACGCTTTGAATGGTGGATTTGTAGTAGGAGGTGGAACAACACTTTATAGAATCGCTGAAGGTGATGAATATTCTAAACTTTTGGAAAACACTACTTCAGATAAAAAAGTTGTATATGATGCTCTTATGCAAGCTATTAAAATGCCACTCAAAATTTTAGTACACTCTGCAAGCTGCTCTTACGAAAAGGTTGCTATTGAACTTCATGAGGATAAAAACTTTGGATTTAATGCTAGAACTGGTAAGGTTGAAAACTTAATTGAACAGGGAATTGTAGATCCATATAATATCGTAAAGAATGCAGTTTTATACGCAACTAATATGACAACTCAGTTTGTTTCAGTTGCAGATGCGATTATTTCAGATGTTAAAAACTTAAGCATTGAACCTTTGGATGAAGTTATTGATCCAGGTAGAGGTGTTTTTGGAGAGTTGATGTAAAAACTTAAGGACCATAGAAACTAACTTATCTATGGTCCTTAATGTTATTGATTTTAATGATTGCCTAAAAAAATCTTATCGTAATCGTTTTTGTGTTTATCGAAATCTTGAGTTAGGTCATGAAATTCATGTTTATAATGAAAATTCAGCTTTAATAAAGGCTTGTCAAAAAACTATTGAGCCTGATATTAAAAAAATTTTAAATAAAATTCACTATTCCTGTACATATGAATATTATAAATTATTTCTTATGCTCCACCTTGGAGGATGGTTCATTGAGTCAGACACTATTTTTTATGATTTAAATTTAAATCCCAAAAAAACTATCCCAACATATTATATAACTTGGAATGCTGGTAATATTAATTTTTGTACATGGACACCAGTTTTTATAAGTCTAGACTCTTCAACAAAGTTTTTTCTAAAAAGGTCTTTAGATACACTTAAAGTATATTTGAGAGAAGGCTTTTTTAGTAGACAAATTATTTCACATCCAGAATATAGTTATCAAGCAATATATTCAGATTATGACCAATCAGAAGAATTTTTTAAAAATTCATTTATCTATAATAAATTATTAAATTTTTGTGAATATTATGAAAAAGATTACATGCATGGTGCTGCTTACTTACTTGATGAATTTGATAGATGGTTCAATAAAGACTCGAAACATTATGATGACCTTTTATTGGCTAAATCTTATTATGAGATGGATAGAGGAGATAGCCACATTGAAAAAGTTATAACATATGATGATTTATTAAAATTCGATACTTTTAAAATTATGCCTTAAAGTCATTAAAACATTTTTCAATAACTTTATCCATATCATAATACTTGTACTCTGCCAATCTTCCACCAAAAATAAATTTATCACTTATTTCTTTCTGATATAGACTTAAAATTTTATTATTTTTTTCATCATTTATTGGATAAAATTTTTCTTTTCCAGCTTCATATTCTTCTGAATATTCATATGAAATTAAGGTTTCTTTTGGAAATTTACTTTGGTCTTTATAAAAATGTCTATGTTCAATAATTCTTGTATATTTTTCTTCAGGCCCAGTAAAATTCATTATAGCTGCACCAAGAAAATTATCGCAATGTTTCTCTTCATTTTCCCATCTTACAGTTCGCCAATCTAATTTTCCATATTTATAATTAAAAAACTCATCAATTGGTCCAGTATAAATTATTCGGTCAGCTAATGAATTAAACTTTTCTTTATCTAAAAAATAATCTGTATTAACTAAAATATCAGCACCCTTTGAAAGATTCTCTACCAATTCATTATAATGTGGCATTCCTTGGTAATCTGCATTGAAATAATTATTATCAAAAGTCCATCTAAGAGGTAATCTTTTAATTATACCTGCTGGTAATTCAGAACAAGGTCTTCCCCATTGTTTTTCAGTATAATGCTTTATAAGTATCTCATAAATGGTAGTTCCAACCATCGAAATAGCTTGTTCTTCAAGATTTTTCGGATTTTTAATTCCCGACTCTTTTATATCTCTTTGAATTATTTCTTTTATTTTATCAATGTTTTTTGTATCAAAGACTTGATAAAATGTATTCATATTAAATGGTAAATTATAAAGTTTTTTATTCCAAGCAACAGGTTGATTTATATATGATTCAATCTTACAATTTTTATTTACAAAATCCCAAACTTCTTTGTTATTTGTATGGAAAATGTGTGGGCCATATTTATGAATGGGAATTCCTTTCCAGTTTTCTGTAATTATATTTCCGCCAATTCTATCTCTTTTTTCTATGATAAGACAACTTTTACCTTTTTCTTGTGCTAGCCTATTCCAAGTAAGCCCATATAAACCTGAGCCTACTATTAAAAAGTCGTATTTATTTTGGAACATTTGTATTAATATTTTCAGTTTCTAATATAAACTCATTAAATTTATCAGGATCTGTAAAACATCTCATATTTAATTCTCTAATGTCCTTTAATCCACAAGTAGCTTTAATATATTTTACAAGCTCGACTAAACTTTCATACTGTTTATCTGATAAACTTCCATCTACATTAGATGGAACCACTAATATAGAAACCAATTCATTCATATAGTAGGTTGGCATAAATCTTGCTTTTTCATTTAAAGGAACAGCTTGAATTACATTTCCTTTGCCATCTACTACAAAATGAAAAACAGTTGTAATGCCTTCATCTTGATGTGAAACCACATTGGAAGCAAGCATATTAGGTAGATTATCTTTTAATTCATATAAACCAATCAGTTTAGGTCTTAACTGAGCTCCAGATCTATTATAATCTCTACCTTTTCGTAAAAATTGCTTCTGTATTTCCATAATCTATTTAGTCAAATATTTATAAGCAAGATGTTTTACCATAGGGTGACAAGAATTTACTCTAGCATCATAATTTTCTAAAACATATATTATTGTTTCTTTACCAAATTCATCTACAACATCTTGTAAAGCTTTTTTAATCTCGACACACAATAAAGCTTTTTCTAAGTGACAACATCTATCAGCTATAAAGAAATCTTCAATATAAGGAATATTTAATCCTCGTATAGCTTCAGTAACTTCTTTATGGTTTTTTCTAAAATTTAAAAATGATTGATACTTAATAATATTATTTGTGGGATTAAATACTATGGACCTATCATTTCTATATTGATATATAGGATTTATTGAATAAAAAATATAGTTTGCATTATTTAAGGCATATAAACTATAAAAACAATCTTCAGAGCTATTAGGTCTAATATTTTCATAATTCATATTTTTAAGATAATTAAATAAATTATGCCAACATTTTACTTTTATCCATTTATTCCATAATGCCCCACCACCTATATGTGTTAGGTTAGACATACCTCTAGGTCCTTCAAAAAAATAATCTCCTTTTTCTTTATTAAAGAACGTATCTTTAAATAAATATTTTTCATCAACAACAATTACTTTTTTTGATGGAAGCTGAGCAAATCCTTTATAAGCAAAAATATAAATGTCTATATCATTTTCTGGGCAATTTTTAAGGTTTGCGTTTCCAATAATCTCGTCATCTCCATCTATAAACCAAATATAATGATCTTCAGGCGCATCTTTTATAATTTCTAATCTTCTTTGAAATTGACCTATATTGTTAATTCCAGAATTATTATGAACTTTTAATGATAATTCCCAATCATATATAGAATTTTCGATTTTAAATTTTTTGTATTGTTGTAACAATTTCGGTAAATATTTTTTATCTTTATCACTATAAATAATATGAACATCTAAGTATTTTGTTTCCATATTAAAATTTAGTATTTTTTGAATAAATTTAATATAATAAGTATATTCTATATAGAGGTAATAGATATGAAGAAATTTATTATTAGTTTATTTTTTGTAATTTTCGCACTTTTTAATGTTTGTGGAGAAGACCTCCTTCATCCTGTAATTAGAGATGATATTGATGAGGATATTAAAAAGATTGAGTTAGCTTTGGTTGATTATGTTTTTTATCCTGAGATGGTGGAGAGAGGTTTTGATGTTCATCAGTTGGATAATATGAAAATTGATGGTGAGATGTTTGAATATATTGAGTCATTTTTTAGACCAAATGATGAGAAAGGTTGGTTGCCACTTGATAATCATCATGGTTTGAGTATTAAAGATGAGAATGGAAAATGGCTTGAGTCTCCAAGTTATCGCAAATGGGTAAAGTTTTCAAATGAATATGGCACAAAAGATGAATTGTTGAAAAAAGGTTATGTTGAAAATGAAACTATGTTTTATTATCCAAGTAATGGTGAAAAAGATTGGAGAGTTGGTGAGTGGAGTTGGTTTAATTGGAAAGGTGATGATTGGATGAATGGTAATTCCGGCGCAAAATTAAATTTTGTAGGAATGGAAGAAATTAGTAAAGGAATTTCAATATTAGAAACAAAAAAATCCTATGTAATTAAACTTAATAGTCATATTAAAAATGATACATTTGATAAGTTATCTCTTCCAAAAAAAGAATATTTGATAATCGACCTCTTAAATGCCCCTGGTGGTAAAGTAAATCCAGCATTAGCTTTTGCTGAAAAGATAAAAAAATCAAAATATAAGAAAATTATAGTTCTTATTGACAATACTGGTTCTGCTGCTGAACGTCTTATTTATGCTCTTAAAGATGATAAAAGAACTATTTATATTGGTAGTAATACAAATGGTTTATTAGAAGGAATTGACCCAAAACAAATAGTTTTTGAAAAAGATAAATTCAGTTTGGTACTCTCTACTAGAGATTTTATTCCTGACTCAAATTTCTCAGAAGGTATTGGCCATCTTCCAGATGTTTGGGTTGGAGGTCTTGGTGGAAATAATGTAATAGATTTTATGAAAAATATTTGGAGAATTACTGAAGATTATGAATTGGTAACATCTGATTTGGATGTTAAAATAGAACGTAATAAGTTTATGGAAAAATAATAAAAAAGAGAGGTCATAAGACCTCTCTTTTTTATTTTAACAACCAGCTGGTTGAGGACCAGTATTTACTTTTTCTCCTGTTTCTGGGTTTTCAACTTCTGTTGATCCATCAGCTGCTGTTTCTTTTCCTGTTGGTTTACCTTCACTATCATATTCTTTAGTGTGCTTTTTAGACATATCAGTTGTAGGGGGTTTTGCACCTTTGTTTACTTTAATGCCTGTAGTTTTCTTTTTATTACCTTTTTTATTAGGCACCGACTCAGCTTCAAATGATTCACCTCGATCTTTTGATTTAGCAGTTCCTAATAAATTACCTTCCTCATCATACACATATTCCGTAAAGGTTCCACTTTCTTCGTCCCATTCAGTTTGAACATGGTCTGCTCCTGGGAATAGGTCTTCAAGCGCTTTAAGCTCCATACCAGTAATATCTTCAGGTGTATCTTTAATATTTACTTTATATCCAAGCTCTTTATATTTATCTACTTTATCGTGATCTGATAATTGATTCCAAGCTGGTGGGCCTTTATACTCTGGTGGCTCTTTTATATCTGCTGCATTATATGGTGCTGTTTGACAACCTGTATTTAGTCCTGCTTCAGTTCCACCTGTGGCTCTGTTTAAGCAATTAATGTCTACTTCTTTTTGTTTTGGTTCTTCCCCTGGATCTTCTGGGGTATCTTGACCACCGTGATTAGATCCATAACATGGTGAACATGCTGAACCTTGGCTACTACCACAGCTATATGTTCCTACACAAGGACTACATATAGTATATCCAGAAGGACAACCACCATTATAGCTTGTACAGCTATTACAACTATTGCAATTAGCGCAAGAATCACCCGTACACATCTGGCATGCAGTTGTACAACCTGTTTGACAACCTATATGGCAGCTAGTAGTACATCCACTTGTACAGCCATTACATAATGTACATCCACCATGGCAGCTATTATCACATCCTGTACAAGTTTGACAGTGTGTTTGACATATTGTGGTACAAGCACCAGTAGTACTAGTAGTACATCCTCCTAGACAATTATCATGGCAACCTGTTTGACAGCCTGTTTGACAAGATACACAAGCAGTACAGCTAGCGCAGCCAGTACAGTTTTGACAAGATTCCTGACATCCATTAAAACAACCAACGCAATCACCATTACAGCCGACACAGCCATCGCAACTTACACAGACATAACATTCTGTCTGACATCCACCATCGCATCCTGCTGTACAAGCATTACAAGAAGTACATCCTGCTTGGCAATCTTGACAGGTATAACAATCACCAAAGCAAGTATCATAGCAGCCACTAGCACAGCCTGTACAACTTCCAGTGCATCCTTGACAATTATTATTACATCCTACTGTATCAACACAGTTATTACAGCTTACGCAAGTTTGGCATCCTACACATCTATTACAAGTATCACAAATAATATCTTTCTCTAAAACCCATGTTCTATCGTCATGGCCTATATTTAAGTTATCTTTATTAGTAATACCAAATAAACTTGTTGCTGTGGCTTTATTATGAAGGTTCTGTGAAATAACGAAACCATCTATATTTAAGGTTATTTGTTCATCTTTTAGTAATTCCATTTATTTATACTCCACATCATAATTTTTTTGATAACAAGAAGTACATGCATAAGCATCGATACCCACACAAGTCATACATTTATCTGAACAATTATATCTTTTCCATCTATTATCATATGTATTTGTACATCCGGCATAACAAGTAGTTTCGCATCCTGGAACACATCTTGTAACAGGTTGTTCTTGAGTACAACCATCACATCTCCATTCTGTTACAGTTGTCTGAGAATTACAACTTATACAACCATTATAGCAGGTAGACTGACAAGAAGCTGTACAAGTTTGACAACTAGCACAACTTTGACATGCTGTACAAGTTGTACACCCATCACATCCCCAACAATTTCCAGTACAAGAATTACAAGAAGTACATTGATCACAAGAATTACAAGGACTACATCCACCAGAATAATAATATGAACAAGACTGGGTATGACTTGTTCCTGCTGTACATCCAGAACGACAGCCATAACAAGCTCTACAACCTGTACAACTATTATGGCAAGAAGAACAGCCTTGGCCATTAGAAGTACAACCATCATTACAGCCATTGCATAAGTTACAGCCTGTACATCCCCATTGACATCCAGAACACTGAGACCAAGTTTTAACTTGTTGTTGACCATAGCATGAATTACAAGGATTACAATCAGTGACGTATTTTTTAGTATAACCACCTACACAATCTCGACAAGATACACATGATGTACATTCAGTAATTTTTTCTTTATATACTGTCCAAGAATATCCTTCAGTCTGACACTTTGCTTGACATGAGAAGCATGTTTGACAAGAGTTACATCCATCACACCCTTGACAAGATGTTTGACATCCATTATCGCAATTCTGGCAAGATACACATTGACCACAACCTGCATAAGTGGAATCACAATAAAGTGGATTACTATTTGTATCAGATTGATCAAATATATAAGATAAATCTGGTTTTGACTTATAAGTATTATCAACTTTTGGATGAGTAAATGTTGTTGCTACTAAATTTTTTTTGCGTAATTCTTCTGGATTTTCAACATCTTCTGTATAGTCATGATTATAGTCATTACTACTAATAAAACCTGTTTCTAAACAGCTAATAACCTTAATCTGAATATCATTGTTTTTAATGGCAATAATAATTCCAGATAAAGGTGAAACCCATGGTAAATATTCAAACTTATAAAGCTGTTTATATTTCTCAGGATTAAAATCAGAAATATTATAAACAAGTGGAACTAATAATGAGTCATGGCTTACCCACCATGATAAGCCATCAGGCATTTCACTTATAAAATTAGATTTCCATGTTTCAACTTTATTTTTAAATTCTGGAGTTTGTACACTTTCAGTAATTTCTGGCCATGAACCAGAAACTTCAAAATAACCTCCATTAATAATATCTTTTGAGGTATCAATCTCGGAAGTCTCAGCATCGTTCCAACCTTTATTTATAAGAGATGCTGTATCTCTAGTTCTTACAGTATCAGTTGAATATAATGCAATAGACCTTTCACCAAATTCAGCTTTTAATTGCTTACCAATATTTTCTGCTGCAGTTTTTCCTAAATCAGTTAATGGTCCTGAAGCAGAATAATCTTCACCTCTTATACTATGCCTAGTAACAATGGCTACTTTATCATAATCAATAAAGCTTTTAAGAGCATCAACAATATTAAGAGAACCAGCCTCAACTTTTAGAGAATATATTCCATTAGTAATTTGTTTTTTATAATCCTTTGAAGGAACTTCAAAGGATGATTTATGCATTTCCATAATTTAATTAGTATTATTTATTTGAGCAATTACATTGATGCTGCCCACCTACTTGAATAATGTCATTCATAAGTTTCATACGAAGCATCAAACGAGCATATTCTTTTTTATACTGACAGTCTGGATTATTAACATTGTCTGGACAAGGATGGCATTCATTCATCCAACCATATTCACATTTCTCACACATAGCTGGACGAGTTAAATGTGGATTTGGCACGTCAGTTGGTTTATCAATCAATTGACAAACAACATATTCTCCTAAAGTATTAATAGACCAGTTATAATTCTGAGACCTATGTTTAATAGGGTCATTTGGATCTTGCCCATTAACAAAAATAGAATACATTCCACATGAGTTATCTCCAGAATAAGGGTCCCATCTAACCAGTTGATTCATAAAATAATCAGTATATGGTTTCCAATATGGGTTGGAAGAAATATTTCCATATTTTGTCATAATAAACAAACGCTCAAGTTCATTAATGTAAGTATTTAATGATTTACCTTTAAAATTCCAATGATCACAATATGGACTATCATTAATATGATTTGTCTTAACACTAAAATGTTCAAGGTTCATAAGCCCATTATCAGATCTCCATTTATTTATGAGGGCAACGTTTGCCAATAAAGAATTATTTTGACGAGTCATTGTAATATTTATTAAGTCAAAAATGCCTTTTTTTGCAAAATCAGCTAAAATAGGACCGGTTTCTTTATCCCAAAGTGGGTCAAATGGACCTTGTCTTACATAATTACCAAGACCATCATAAGATAATTGAAGATGCATTTTAGGATTTTTTGTATAAAAATCTTGAACTCTTTTATCTGTAAGCCAAAATCCATTAGTAGAAACGAAATACTGTCTAAAAATGTCATGCCTACCAGAAAAATCTTCACAGAAATCTATGATTGCTTGAGATCTTTCTAAAGGACTATCTAATCCATCTGCAATTGGAATAGGAGTATCAGGGTTTGCACCCCAAAGATTCCAAGTAATAATTTCTTTATTTTTAATCGCTTTTTGAATAAGAGGATTTTCTTCTAGAGATTTTTCCAATTTATCCCAATCAGCCCATTCTTTAATCTGAGAAGCAACCGCATTTGATTTATTCCAGTTATTAGAGCCTGAACAATAAGCACAAAGACCATATTTTTCATTTCCGTAAGGATTTCTATCGTGGTCATTTAAACAAACGCCATCACCATATGCTATAATACTAATTTCTGCCATTCTATATTCTCCTTACCAATTTCCAAGTTCTTCTGACTCAGCAATAATTTTGTCTCTTAAACCTTCACGATTTGTTTGATGATACCATTCGCCTTCTGCAATGGCAATATCTTCTTTAATATGCACTGGATTTAAAGATGACTCTGCTATATAATCCGCATGTTCATTCATACAAGCATATCTAAAACACCAATTCTGCCAAAGAGGAGCATAGCTGATTTGTGTAATCTTTCCTTGTTCGCGAGGCATCATAATAATTGTATCATAGCCTAAATCTTTGGCAACCTTAAAACCTTCTTTTGTACAATTTGGCCAAACATCTATGCCATAAATATTTTTATTCTGGCTAAAATGTTTTCCTTGTTCATCATGCCAAATATTAGGAATATCACTTAATACTGAATAAGGAAGCATAGCATATTTCTGTTTTGAAAATTCTTTAAGTTTCTGAAGCCACATAATAAGAGGCTCAAATTCCATGTGAGCACTAAAGCCAGATTCTTTAATGTCAGCTGTGTCTTCAATAAGCTGAGCTAACTCCAAATAGCGTTCATCTGAGATTGACTGTGAATCTTTCAAAGCATGAATTAAAATTGTTTCAGGCATAAATCCAAGACGCTGATAAATTTCATCTAAAATTTCAGATGGATCTTGAATTTTTCTCTCTCCATCTTTATTCTCATTATACCAAAGTCCAACTTTATCGATAACTTTAATATCTTTTTCTGGAGTAAGACCTCTTTCCTTAATCCAACGGCCAATATATGTTTCAGCATTATTTTCATCATCTTTTTTCATATAACCATGGCCAGTATCAATAATAGTTTCTTTTCCATAATGATCATACACTGTATCGAAAATTTTTTCTAAATCTTCGTACTTCGTATTAGGCGAACCAACTGTTCCTAAAATAAGTTTCATGTAATTTTCTCCATAGATAAATTATTTAGTTTAATATTAACTTGTGAAATAAACAATCTGTTTAAATATCTCTTGTCTTACTTCACATGATTTTTCATCTATATTTGTTGACCTTGTGATTGCTTGACAAGTTCCACCACAGATTAAAGCAAAAGGACAATTTGTACATTTATTTCTTCGTAAAACATTTACTCCAGATTTAGGAAGATTTAAGTTATTGCCGATGAAATAATCGCAATAATATTCTTTATTATCAAAGCCAATACATTTTCTATTACAATCTTCACAGTTTATAAGATAAATAAAATCTTTATGAATATTACTTCCAAATTTTTCAAAACCATAAAGAGAATCAATCTTATGGGTATAATAAGCTTTATAGAATTTCCTTATATTTTTAAGAAGATTTTTTGAATATACGCCTTTTTTGAGATTAAACTTAAAATCTGTAATATTATTTTTATGAAAAAACTTTATTAGTTTTAAAAAATCATTATTATCCTCAGTAATAGTACAATTTATTTTTAACTTTATGCCATTTTTTTGGAAAAAATGAATATTCTCTAAAACATCATTATAGGATGGCTTTCCATTTGGATATTTTCTATGAGAATTTCCTTTAAAATCACCATCAAAACTTAAGTTTAAAGGTCCATATGAATAAAGCTTTTTAATAAATGCTAAGTCTTCTTTAGAAGGTCGAATTGTTCCATTTGTACACAAACATAAATAATATAAATCTTTAGAAGCTGATAATGACGTATAAATAACTTCTTTATTTATTCTTTGTATTTCATTTTCATCTGATATAAAATCAATATTTATTAAATCTTTTTCTAAAGAATCACTTATAAATCTTTTATCCATGTTTTTAAAACTAGACTTATAATAATCTCGTTGATTTAATATCTTTAAATATTCTTCATCTGAAGATATTCCTAAAAAAGAATAAATATCTTGTTTAGTTGTAGAAGCCTTTAATTTATCAAGACACTTTTCTTGAACATATTTATATATCTGTTTTATCAACTCAAAATCTAAAAATGGCTCTGAGGTCATGGCTAAAGTCAATAAAAAACTTTGACATTTGTAAGTTTCCATAAAAGAATCAATATGTTCTTTACATTGTTCAAAAGTAAGTCTCTTAGTATTTTTTTCTTTTTGAAAGCAATAATCACAATTTAGTGTACAATAATTGCTTATATTAATTTTTAGCTCAGTAATTTTATTTTTAGGTTCTAGTTTCTGAATAAAGTCTTTTCTACTAAGAAAAGTAAATGAATTAACTTCAAATTCTTCTAATTTAGATTTTAATTCTTTGAAATCATTAAATGTTAGCCTTTTATTTTTTATTATTTTTGTAAATACCTTACTTTTGGTGGAATAAAGTTTTGAAGGAGTGCCATAAGCATTAAATACAACAAGCTTATCCTTATTTATAAAAAAATAAATATTAGCATTCATTAAATGAGAAAATAATTTTATAATTTCATCAGGATATTTTGATAGTTTTTTAGAAAATTCCTCTTTCTCAATTATTTTTTTCATAAAACTCCTTTACAAGTTATTTCTGAAAAATATCCAACATACATTTTTTCAGTTTCAATATTTTTATATATCTTTATAAGGTCATATCTTATAGGTAACTTATCAACATCAAAATCAATAAGTAATAAATTATTAGAATTATATGGAGTTCCAGTCTCAAATTGAAGAGCATTATAACCTAACAAAAAGACTCCATCTTCAATCAGTTTTCTATATTTTTTATAATCAAAAGGCGTTTTATTTAAATTTAAAAGAAGAATTTTTTCTGATCTTAAGAAAAACTCAATATAATATTTAAGGCCACCATAAAAAAGAATATTTTCAAAATTATACTCTCTAGTATTTGGGATCATAAATAAAGAAAAGTTATTTATACTCAATAGGCTTTTTAAGTTTTCAACCTTAAATAAAGCATCTTCTATTTCAGGTAAGCATGATTTAGAATAAAAGAAATCATATTTTTCATTAAAATAAATAAACTGATCTTTGGTTTTACTAAGTTGTACTATTTCTTCTCGAAGACCTGGCTTTATCGTTATATTAGGATAGTCGATAAAAATTAAATTCTTATATTTTTTAATAAGAATAAATCTTAAAAGCATAAGTTGTTCTTCATTGAAATTAAAATTATCATCAACTGGAAAATATTCTTCAAATAAAGATTTATCAAAAATGATAATATTATCATGAGGAAATTCTTGTTTTATTATATTTAAAGCATGTTTTGGAATAGCAACATTAAACTTCATTCTATAACTTCCTTATAAGTTTTATAATCAATCTATTTATCTGATCATAATTTTTTTCAGAAAGGCCCATCAATGATAATCTTTCCTTAAAAATTTCTAGAAAAACTTTTTTATAAGTAATATTATCATTCTTTGGTATTTTTTTCACGAAATTATAAATTTCCTTAAATCTTCTTTTAAGCATACTATTATGGCCAATACTGTCAGAAAGTAAATGATTGTAATAAATAATATTTTTATCATTTATATGACTCACATGATATTCAATATTTCTAGAATAAATATTTGCCAAAATATTAGCGTTAGTACCAAATTCTTCATGATAAAAGTTCCAAGTTTGAATATATCCACCAACCTGTCTTATAAAGTTTGTACTAAAAATTTGAGCCCAAGTAACAACAAAGAATTGAGTATCACTATGATAAATATAATCTGGTTGTGATCCATCCTCATAAGGATTTACCATAATAACTTCGTCATTACATTTTTCTAAGAATGTGAGCAATTTAGACTCATCAATTTTTATTTCATCATCATAATCTACAATGTATAAATACTTACTAAAAGTATGGGATAAAATGTTTTGTCTATTATTCTCTATACCAGGTTGAGCATAAATAAATTGAACATTAGGATTATCTTTTAATAAAGTCTTCAAACCTTTATTATAATTTTTTCCGGCATCATTTGATATGAGAAATTTTATATTATTACTAGATGTAATAAGATTAATCAAACTTGGAGAAAGTGTTTGCTCTTTATGGCAAGTAATACCTATAGTGAAAAGGCCTTCATAGTTTGGGTCGATCAAAACTTTTTCGACTGGCTGTTCTTTAGGTGTAGTAACAATTTCATTTATTGATGAATTTTGATGCGATTTTTTATATTCCTTTAAGAGAAGAAATTTTTCACCATCATCTGTTTCAGACTTTTTCTTATATTTAAGTAAATAAGGACTTTTAATAGTGTTTTCCAAACATGAAGTATCATAAATACATTTAAACTGACCATTATTTAAAAATGCTAAATAAAGATCTTTACAACGAGTATCATACATATCATAATTTATATTTAAAAAAACTATTCCTAAGTTCTTAAAAAATGTATTTACATTAGGCAAATCATCTATATTTGGTTCTTTTATAGTGAAAGTAACTTTTGTATTTTTTTGTCCAAAATAAGTTAATAATAATTTTAAATTATCTATTACAAAATTAAAATTATTACTGTTTGTAACAGCCTTAAAAGTTTTTTCAGTAATACCATTTATAGATGGTAAAAATACATAGTCTATGCCTGTTGATGCTGAAACATCTTTTAATTCTTTTATGCGAGACTCACTTAATAAACTTAAATTTGTTTGAAAAATGATTTGTTTAAAATCAGCTACTGTTAAAGTTTTTAAATAATTTAATATTTCATCATAATAAACAAAAACTTCTCCTTGATGACCTAAAATTAAGGCATTTAAATGATGACCTTTTACCTCATGTAAAAGATAAAAATAGATTTCCTTATCTTGAGAATTGTCTTTATGTTCTTTATTAAAACAATGATAACAGTTAAAATTACAAGCTCTTGAAATGCCAATTTTAATATTTTCAAATTTATTAGAAAGTTGATTACATTTTACAGAGCATAATGTAGAACTCTTTTTACAAGCATTATCAATGTAATCATAATTAAAAATGTCAATATTTTTAACTTCATCATATTTTAGGTATGCTAAACTTTTCAAGTAGGAACATCTAGAAAATGAAACGCTTCCTTTTGAAAAAACTGAAAGTTCTAGCATAGACCTATCTAACTGCGAACAAAATTCCATTAGTAAAATTCCTTATATAATTTTTTATCAGACAAAAAAGCAACTTTTTCTGGAATTTCCACCTCTATTTTATCCTTATTCTTAAAGTTTTTTATTAAACTTTTTCTTAAATTAAGATTATAGAAATTTTTTCTAAAAAAGTCGGTTTTAATAATTAGATTATAACTAAAAAATGAACCACTTTTTGTAATAAATGACTTATCTTGTTTAACAATATTATTAAGCTTTATAAGATCACGATTTGTTTTTGATAAAAAGTATTCAAGAATTGATGGACACTCTATATTTAATTTTGACAAATCATCAACCATTAAAATATATGGCGTAAAAATTTTAAGATTCATATTAAAGTAAACCTGTTTTTTAGGTGTCTTTATAAAAAAAACATTCATATATTTTTTAATCCATTTTGGACATCTTTTAGTTAAAATATAAATGTTAAAATTGGTATTTGCAAATTTCTTGACATTCTGTTCTTTAGGATTTTTATTTAAAATAATAGAGAGAGGATACACAATAGCTTTTCCAGAATCTATAAACTTAAATTTTTCTTCTTTAGAAGAAGAAACTTCTTTTTCTTCTTTCGTATAATTCTTTCTAAAAATGGAATTATATTTTTCTTCGCACTCTTTATCATAAACGTCAAATGATATAGAACATCTAATTCCGAAAGTGTCCATAAAATATTTTTCGACATTTTCAGTCTCGTCTATATTTGGCTTTTTAATAGTATAAAGAATTACTGCTTGTTGAGGACCAAAAACATCTGCTAATAAATGAAGATTTTCTGTAATTTTTTCAAACTTACCACCTAAACGAATCGCCTCATATGATTCTTTTTTAATACCATCTACAGAAGGCAAAAAGAAATAAGTAACTCCTGTGTCCTCGCTGATTTGTTTTAGTTCCTTAAATCTTTCCTCATTTAATAAAACTAAATTTGTTACAAAAGTTACCTGACGAGTATCATTCGGAGTAAGAGACTTAAGATATTCAATTATTTCATCATAATAAACAAAAACTTCTCCACCATTATTCATCATAATAGTGTCTAATTGATGGCCTTTAATTTTATAAAGAGTATCAAAATAGGCCTTCTTCATTTCAGGTGTGTCTTTATGCTCTTTAAAAAAACAATTCATACAATGCATATTACATGCATGAGAAATACCGACATCTACTTGTTTAATTCTTTTTTCGAGATAACATTTAGCTACACAGATATTTGAACTTTTTGCATAATTTATTTTAGAGTTTTCTGCATAATCGATAATATCTTTAATCTTTCCATATTCCTCTAAAGTGAGATGACTAAAAGCATATAAAAAACAGCACCTCGCTAAACTTACTTTTCCATCATCATCAAATCTAATTTCAAGGCTAACTCTTTTATCTTGTGGGCATACTTCCATTATTTACATTCCTCATAAGCAGCTGGCTGAACTGTTCTACAAAATTCATCATAAACATCTGCGCCAATGTCAACTTCTACTCCAAAATTATTTCTAAAGAAGCTAATAATATTTTGGATATCTGAAACATTAGTTTTCTTAATTGTAAAAGAAGGCTTTACATTTTGTGGTTCAAAAATATCAACTAGGTCTTTAAGATTCTGCATAACAACCTCAAATGTTCCACCAATACGGGTTGACTCATATGTCTCTTTAGTTATGCCATCAATAGATGGCATAAAGAAATATTTTACCTTTGTTTCATCTGAAATTTGTTTTAATTCTAAAATCTTTTCTCTATTTAAAAGAGTGAGATTAGTTTGATGCTTAATCTTTTTAACATCTTTTGGAGTTAATGTCTTTAACCAGTCTCTAATCTCATTATAATAAATAAATTCTTCTCCAGCTGTTGTTGGAGAGATTTCATCCAAATTATGACCCTTTAATTTATAAAGGGTATTGATATAAGTTTCTTTTAATAAAGGTAAATCTTTATGAATATCATGAAAACAATGATAGCAATTTAAATTACAAGCATAAGATAAACCTAATAAAACAGTTTTAACTTTTGAGTTTAAATTACATTTTAGGTCACAATGTCCTTCCCATGCTGGGACAAATTCTTTTCTAGAATTATCATGAGATTCTATATAATCTATAGGATCAATCTCATTATACTGTTTTAATGACAATATAGCTTGGGGCTTAAGAAAACAACATCTACACATTTGTATAGAAAACTTTTCTTCAGCAAAATCGTGGTCATAATATAATATTTGTAAATCATGCTGTTCTTTACAAGCCATAAAAAATCTCCATTTAAAAAATATTAACTTAGCAAGATAATAAGTTACGGTATTTTTCCATATATTCTTGTTTAATATTTTCATCTAAGGCATCATATCTTATGGTTGGATATATTGCTCCTAGTTCTTTAAAGAAAGAAATAACATCATGAGGATTATCTGTAATATTTGGTCGTTTTGCTGTAAATGAAAGCATATATTCAAAATGAGGTCTTAAATTTTTAATATTGTTTATAACTTTTTCAAATGAAGCACCTACTCGAGTTGCCTCAAATGTTTCTTTCGTGATTCCATCTAAAGATATATCAAATGAAAATTTAACTCCTGTAGATTCACTTATCTCACATAATTCCTTAATTATGTCTTCCGTAAGCAAAGTTGCATTAGTTGCAAACATTATCTCATTAACTATATCTTTAGACAACTTTTTTAAGTATTCTTTTAAGTCTTTATATATTATGAATATCTCTCCAGATCCATCTAAATGAATTTTATTAAAATGATAACCCTCATTTATTATCTTATCAAATATTTTTAATATATAATTCTTTGTTATATTCACGTCTTCTTTATTTAAAGGTGCTTCAGATATGCAGTGATGGCATTTAAGATTGCATTTGTATAAAAAATTTATTTCTAAGGTATCAACTGGCTTTAAATTACATTTAAATTTACAGTCAATAGCATCTTTATTGAATGGCCTTAAGTCACTCAATTCTTTAAACGTTTTATTAAAAAAATCATCTAAAGATAAAATACTACATTTAGGAAAGGGTATAAAACAACATGGCCTAAGCATAACCTTATTAGGTCTACATAAACAACAACTTAAAGTTGATAAAAACCCACAGTCTTGAGCAATTTCTCCATTATTATTTTTCATTAAATAAATTAGTTTTAATTTTGAAGTCTAGGAATAAATAAACAGCTATATTTTCCTTCTTCGTCATTTAATTGCTCTTTCAAAAAGTCACTGTCAAAAAAATCATATTCAATAAATAAATTTGCTTTTGGGAATAAGTTTTTAAAATATTCTTCTGCTTTAGGTGTATCCATTACATTTGGACGCTTTATAGTAAAATTAATAGTAGTATTAAATGTCTCAGAAAGAATTTTAAATACTTTTATTAACTGATTATAATTCGCAGTTGGTCTAACTTTTTCATGAGTTTCTTTAGAAATACCATCAATTGATACTCTAAATAAATACTCAACACTTGTTTCTTGGGATAATTTTTTTAGTGTATTTATTTTTTCTTCATTTAAAAGAGATGCATTAGTTTCAAATGTAATTTGTTTTATATTTGTATTTTTTAAACTCTTTAGAGTATCTAATAGAGTATTATAATATATAAAAATTTCTCCAGATCCATCTACTATAATAGATGTATCATAATTTAATTTTTTAATATGCTCAATTAAATTAAAAAATACTTTTTTATTTTTTAAAGGATTTTTTGTAAGTAAAGTACATTTAATATCCCCATGCCCAGAACTGCAATGGAAACAATGAAAATTACATAGTCCTATAGCTTGAATAAATATTGATTTAGGTTGTAAAGCATATTTACAAGTTTTTTTACATAAGCTTTCACTACCTGGTCTAACAGTCTGTTCAAGACTAGATGTTTCTTCTATAAGACTTTGAAGACCACGTTCTTCTAATTCTTTTAATGAATAAGCTTTTGACTCAATTCTACAGCAATGAGTTAAATAAATTTTATCGTCAATCTGGTCATATCTTATAAAAAAATCATCTTTTATTTCTTGATTACACATAAATAAATTAGTTTTAAAAAATAAAAGGAGCTCCAAAGAGCTCCTTTCCACTAAGCACTTAAGCGATTAAGCTTATGCTCTTTCACCCTGTGTAGCGATATCCTTGAGGTTGCTAAGTTTAACAATAGCAAGGAATCTTCTGTTAAGAACGTGATAATCGCCATATGTAGCGATACCTGCTTCTTTATAGAAGTTTTTACGCTGGATGATACCTGTTGAGAAGAATGGAACCAATGTACCGAATGCGATAGAAACTTCTGTCTCGTTCTGGTCGTCTTTCCATACACAAAGGATTTCATCCTCAGGAATGATTGTATTAGGTACCTTAAATACTGGCATGCCATCCAATGTACCTTCCTGGTGAGCACCGAACTGTGCCTGTTTACCAGCAGAAGACCACTGTTTGTTAAGTTTAAGGTAAGAACATGCTGATGGACCTGCAACAAGGCGAGATACACCACCACGGTTAATTTCATTGTAAATGATGTTTCCTACAGTATCGAATGCAGAGAGAACTGTCTGAGCATTGTCTGTATAACCATCTTTACCACGAGCGGCATTAGCGTTTCCATCACCTGAGTTATATGCTGCGTCAAATACGTAGTAATAGTTAGGGTTCATAGAAGCATTTGTCTTAGCTACAGCATATCCAAGACGGATTGCACGATAGTCAAGAGCTGCACGGATTTCCTGTGAAGCAGAAGTTACAAGAAGCTCTTCAGCTGAAAGGCCATAAGATGTTTCAAGAGTAATTTCTGTAAGCTGTGACCAAGATACACCAATTGCAGTAGCGCGTGGCTTGAACTGGTAGTCTGCCAACTGGATTTCAACTTCACCAAGGTAGTTACCTTCGAAGTCACCTTCTGAATTGAAGCGTGCGAAACCAGCAATTCTTGTTTCACCTTCTACATACCAAGGAGCTTTCTTAGCTACATCGTCAGTTGTCTTGATTTCAAGAACCAAGTCACCAACAGTTGCGTTGATAGCCTTAGCAGCAGCAGTTGAACCTGGCATAACGTTTCCGTTTCCAGTATTGTATGCTTCAAGCTTGTTGAAGAACTTGTCACGGAGTAATACAGGTTTTACCAATGTTACTTCGAAACCAGGAGCAGCGAAGAATTCTCCACTTCTCTTATCCTGCATAGCAATTACATGCTGTTCAGCTCTTTCAGAAGCTCTTCTTTCAGATGGGTTGTAACCATAAATCATTGTGTAACCATCAACATAGTTTGCACCGTTAGCACCCCATTTTCCAGAAAGGAATGCAGCATGTTCAGCATTCTCGCCAGAAATACCAGCAAGGTCAGCAGCAGCCATCTTGCGGAAGTGGATTGTTACTTCACCACCGATGTTACCTTCAACAATACCGTTAGCGAGCTCGTCATTTGGACGGTCACGTGTATCTTCGTAAAGTGCTTTACGGAAATCATCAGCATTGAAGTCACCACCCTTAGAATATTCGAATGGATCTGATGGATCATTTGCACCACCTGTGTAAGATGGATCACGGTCATTAAGATCGTTACCATTAGCAGTCTTAGCCCAGAATGGACGAACGTACTGAATAGTATCTTTTGTTGTCTCAAGAGCGAAGTCTGAGAAAACTTTGTTACGAATGATGTTAGGCATTGCGAGACGAACAAGACGAAGCATGTTCTCTGGTGTAAAGTTGTTAAGAGCAGTTGACATCTGAGACTCTTTCAAAGAGTTCATCCAGTTGTACTGTCTGTCAAGGTTGATAGCTGTGTTACGAGCTGTTCCAAGTGGCATGTCTTTAAGACCTGCACCAATTTCAGGTACTTCCGACCAAGCTTCGATAAGTTTATCTGCACGGAAGTTTTTATCATTCTTATACATCTTCAACATTGCTGACTCACGGAGTTTAGCATCAGATGTACCATTGATTTTTTCTTGCATACTCATAGTATTCTTTATTTCTCCTTTAAAATTTTTTTAAGACATTCATCAGTAGTTCGTTTTTATTAAAGTTCTAATGAAAATTCTATATATCGATAGAAATAAAAGCAGCATATATTTTCTGCACGGTCATTAACCATTTCGGTTAAAAACTTATACTTAATAAATTATTGTCTTGTATATTTATTTAGTAACGTCTAAAAAATAAGTTAACCTCTTAGACGCTGAAGAGTCTTATAATTATCTGGACTTGTTTCAGTTACACGAACTGACTTATCCTGCATTCTTTTATCCAACTCTTCCTGAGTAACAACTTGTTCATCAAGTTTAATTACTCTATCAGATGTCTGAGGCATCTGGTCAGGTGTGTCACCTACGATTTCTCTTAAGTGCATCATTATTATAATCTCCTTAATATATTAGTTAGTACATTATTTGATTTTAACTTTATTCAACTAATTTTATTATGTTTAAAAATATGTTTATGCTTAATTGGACTGGAGACACAAACCCTAAAATTAGTTGTTTCCATCTTGAAAATAATAATGCAAAATTTTTCTATTCTGGCTTAGAAGTTTTTATGACTATTGCTTATGATAATATAGCTGTTGCTATCTCTAGTGATGACTGTACATTCACAAAAACTTGGAAAGAAAAAGGTATTACTCAAGAAGAAATAAAAACAGAAATTGATAACTTCTTAGAAGAGTGTGAGAAAAAACTTGTTAAACAGTAAAACCATTTGCCTGAAAAAACTTGTATATTTTATCTGCTAAAGGTTGACACCACCAGATTACTTCATTTTTTGATGTATCTAGTTTAAAATCTATGTTGATTAAGACTCTGTTTTTAAATAACTCTAAGTATTTTTTCTCATGTGAAAAAACAATTGTTTTATTCATTAAACCATTATCTTCAAGGGCTTTTTTATATTCAAAAACATATTTTTCATCTATAATGTATAATAAAAAATAATAATCATTAGGATTTTGAAGATTATTAATAAATTTTCTAAAATTAGCATATCTTTCTATTTGTTGATTTTTCCATTTTGTATCAGGTTTATCATGAATTATATTTAAGTTTAAGCCATTTATATAATATATAGAGTCATGTAAATTCCGAATATTCCCATCGTCTAAAGCTATTTTTAAATATGACTCATCACAAAGCTTATAAATATAACAAGCATCTTTACAAAATAAGTTATCTACTGGCCCTCTTACTCTAGAGGTTACACAATTAAAAAAATGATTATAGCCTAAAGCCATATAATTAAGATTTGGATTTAAATTAAAATTTTTCCAATCCTTTGGCGGATTACTTGTATCCCAATCCCACCACCATTTTGTCTTATAACCGTGGTCATTAAAATATTTTAGGAGTTGTTTAATTATATCTAATGACCATGAAGCCTTACCATTTGGTGGTGTTATAAATATAGAATTTTTAAAAAGGTCACAGACCTTTTTGTGATGAGAAAAAATAATTGTTTTCTCAAAAAGGCCTTCTTTTTTTAAGAAGTTCTTACAATCTTCAGCAATTGTTTCATTTAGAATATAAGCTATAAAATAATAGTCATCTTGCGTTTTTGCTTTTTCTATAAACTCCTCAAAGTTCTTCACTCTTTTAGCTTGATTTTCTAAAAAATGTTCATTATATTCATTATGTAGGATGGCTAAGTTTAAGCTATCTATGTATTTTGCACCAGGTGTAAATCTTACATTATCTATATTTGATATAATATTTAGGTACTCTTTATTAAAAATTGCTTGTAAATGCTTAATGCTATCGCAGACCATATTATCAAATGGTCCTCTTATTCTTTCTTCCAAAAGAGTCAAATAACAATTAAATCCTAGTGACATTAGTTTTAGTCCAGGTTTCATGTTATATTGTTCCATAACTTAATTTAGTTAATTCTCCTCAAGCTATAAAATGTGCTAGTCTTAATTAGTTTGAATAAAATCACCACGCCATCCAGGGAAATCTTTATCTAAAGTTTTAGCCATTTCATTTATCTCATCTTGAAAAACAAAGGTTACTTCTGGATGTTGTCTCATTTTTTGTTCATCTTTAGGTCTTAATCTACCTTTTACCTCATAGAAAGCCCCATTTACTATAAAATCTGGATAATATTTTCTAGATTTTCCAGTCTCATCAGTATAAGGTAAAAATACATCTCTTTGATTTCTTTGAACAAAGAAACCCTTTACTCGTTCCATATAAGAACAAAAAGTAAACTCTGCAAATGAGTCATATTTATTACCTTTTGAATATCCTTTTTTGATATTAGATTTATGTAAAGCCGCATTAGCTTTTATATTTGGAACAGATGAAGAATCTGATACAATATCTTGACAATATTTATTAAACTCTTCGACCGAGGTAAATGGCTTTATTTGTCCTGTTTTTTTCCAAAAATTATAATCCATTATTCATGTCCATAGAATTTCTGATAGTTTGTAGTTCCAGTAAGATGGAAAGTTTGTCCAAAAATCTTATCAAAAAATAGCTTAGAGTCTTGTTTAGACTTTTCAAATAATGTCATTTTTGACTCTTTTTCAGCTTGAGCTTGGGCCACTGTAGTGTTCATAATATCAATAGGCCTTAAATGTTCTATGCCAGGAGTATTAGTAAGTTGGCGATATTCATTGTTAGATTTATTCAAATAATAAATACCACCATAGGTACTTAATGAATCTTTTATAAAGTTTAAAGTTCCCATTACAGATGAGTCTTTAATAAGATCAGTTAATGTATCAAACATGATTTGATAAAATCTATCATATTTTAATGAAAATTTAATCTGACCATCATCTAGAATTACTTTAACAGTTTCACGTTTTGGATTTGTCATCCAAATCATGATAATAAATTCTCTTAAAGCATCATTTTCTTTTTTCTGTATTTGTTCTATGTTTAATTTTTCAGTTTCCATATTTAAATTTAGTTCTATTTTTGATTAGTTCTATTCAGTATGTGACTAGCACTGCTGCAGTCAGCCAATTTTCGGACTTGGAGCGCAGCAAAAAGTCTGGAAAGTGGTCATCTTTAAATATAATTTAACAGTGACCACTTTCCAGACTTTTTAAAGAATTATAGTTAAAAATATAACTAATTTCTTAAATAGGAGAATAAAAATGCACATTATAGAGTCAATAAAAGACAATTATCTCATTTGTGATTGCTGCGGAGATAGAATTGCTCCTGATGAAGTAGCTCTTGAGAAAACAGATAAGGAAGGACGAACAATTCATATTTGTATAGATTGCGAAAATTATGATAAAGATCCTGAGATGGAGGATTTATCTGAGTCAATAGAAGATGATTTAGCAAGAATTGAGGCTGGTGGATTTGAAGCTTTTAGAGACGAAGCTTATGATGACCCTGGGCATGCAATGGCCATTCATCAAGCAGCTCAAAATGCTGGAATGTCCGATTTAGATTATGTAAATCATGAAGAAGTTTGGGGAAAGCTTTATGATGAAGATTCATTTATTGCTGAATTAGAAGAAAATGGTTTTGATAGAGACTCAGTTGATTTATTTATTGATGATAACTTGAATGATATTCATAGACCTATTTCAGAACAGTATGAAGAACTTAAAAATGATGGTGAAGTTCAAGACAGAGGTTGGAATATCTTAAATATTTTACATGATGGATTAGATACTGATGCCTATGAAATTTCTGATGGTGAATATTCTGATATGAGCGCTCTTATGATGAGACTTGAAAAATATAAAGATGATGAAAGAACACCACTTTGTGCAGCTCTTTATAGATCAATTTCAGCAGCTTATCACGAATTGGAGGAACTTGAGAACCTTTAAAAACTAATTATTCCATGAAAGAGAGATTTTATTGGAAAACTAGTTTTTGGATTGGACTATACTTTTTTGTAACTTTAGTAGTTATAGGCCTTCAAATGGCTGCATGCTGGGTTTATAGTTCGGAAGCTTTAACAAAATATCTACAAGCCCATGTTAAGTTTGCAGAGTTTATCAACGCAGGATTAAACTTACCTATTCCAGAGTTTTTAACTCTTTGGGTTGGTATCGTTTCAGTTTATGTTGGAATTGATAGAGCACAATTTACATTAGAGTCAACACATATGGTTTCAGGTGAAGCTGACTATGGAGACCCTAGCAAATTACGTAGAGTTATTCTTTTATGTGGTATTTTATTAGCTGCTACAATTGCTGGAGAAACTTTAAAAGATGGTAGTGGAGCAGAATTTGGAGTATCACAAGCAGCTGTTGCCTTTGGTACAACAATAATGTTGTATGTTGCTGGTCAAAAAGCTATCTCTATGGCAAAAGTTGCTAATGGCCCAGGTGACTTAAATGGAGATGGTACTGTTGATGAGAAAGATGAAGAAATAGCTAAAAGGTATCAAGAATTACATAAATAAGTAAAGAGGAGCTTAAATGCTCCTTTTTTATTTTAAAACTAATTTAAGCATGGCACAAAAATTAACTGAAGAAGAAAAGAAAAGAAGAGCTGCAGAAAAATTAAAAATTAAGAAAGAAAAAGCAGCACTCAAAAAGAAACAAATTGCAGAACGTAAAAAATTATCAGAAGCTAAATCTGCTTTTAGATCTACAAATGAATGGAAAGATTTTAGAAAGAAATTATTAGAAGAACGTGGATATATTTGCGAATATTGTGGCAACAAATATGCTAGTAAAAATATGGTATTGCATCATGCATTTGTAGCACAGGAAAGAGACGGAAAAACTCCTGCAGAAGATTATATGGATATAACAGATCCATCTCGCTTTAGAATTTTATGCAAAAGATGTCACAAATTATTACATGGAATTGCCGAAATAAAAAATCCATCACCTGCCGTACAAAAAACAAAAGAATGTATTCGCGAAGCTTTAGGTGATGAATGGGTAGACTTAAAACAGCCTAAGGAATAAATTAGTTATATAATTTAAGGTCTTTAGTAATAGGATCTACATCTGCTGAAAAGCAAGGCCCTATTGCAAGACAAGTTTTAGTTTTAACACCATTAAAACAAGTATGACCATTATCTGTGATTAAACAAACATTTAAACCACTCTTTTGTGCTTTTTCATAAATACTTAAAAGTTCTTCTTCAGATTCAACACATACACAGATTTTGGTATATTCTCCTAAAAGCCAATCTTTCATTGTATCATTCATCGATGGTGTTATCTTTATCTCATATCCATCTATATCAGATGCCTCAAGATTTTTACCAAAAATCGACTGCATTACTGCTCCAACTGCAGCATGGCTGGCTTGTGCCGCAATTTTTCCACGAGGCATTTTAAGGTCTTTACGAACAACTATCACCATTTTTGTTTCTGCCATTTTCTTCTTCCTTAATTAAATTTTCAACATCATTCTTATCCTTTTCTAAATTATCTATCATAGTATTTATCTGTGATAGAAAATGTTTTGCAAAAAAAGAATAAGTATCTTTAATATAAATGCTCTTAAGATTTTTAAGAGCATTATTCAGAGAGTTAATTTGTCTTTCTATATCTTGTTTTTTCTGAAAATATTCTAATTGAGTTTTACAATTACAAAATAAATGACCTTCCCATTTCATCTCATTTCCACAAAATGGACAAATAGCATGGTCATCTATAGTTACATGAATATTATCATCTTCAAAAACAAGATTTGATTCGCAATCAGCGAAAAACTCTTCTTTAGTCATCTAAAGCTTCATCGAAATAATAAGTATCACCTTCAAAAACAAATCCTTCACCACTTTCAACAAGTGAAAGAATATCTTTTTCTGAAATTCCAAAGTGACTTGAAGCTGTGATAATACTTTCTACACTACCTGATGTTGGTCTTTTACCAGCCTTAATCACTACTATACCTTTACTCATTTTTTCTCCTTTAATTTCTTTCTATTTTGGCCTGTTAAAACTCTAATTGACTCATACATTGAATTATATTTATCAATTGGAGCAACATAAACTTCATGGAGAGCAGAATGCTTACTGATTTGTTTAGACCATTCTTTCATATGATTTTCTTTTAAGAATTTCATATAAATCTGGTTTCCGGCAGCTTCATAAAGATGTCTTATTTCAGTAAGACGTTTTGCTTCTCTTATTTGACGTTTTTCAGCCAACTTCTTTTTAGTCTTTAAATAATAAAGATCTGAATTTATATTAACTGACTCTTGAGCAGGTTCTGGAGCTTCTGGTTCTGGAGCTTCATCACCACCTTCATCTCCTCCCGTATCATCATCTCCACCACCTAAGTCGTCGCCACCTAAGTCAAATCCTCCAGAGTCATCACCTCCAAAGTCCATATCTCCATCACCAAAATCGTCGCTGTCATTATCTCCACTTTTACCACTAGAATTTTTAACAATAGATGAAAGACGTACCCAACGTTCAATATCAGTTGTATCTAAGAATGAATACTTAGACATAATATCAATGATAACATCTTCTGGTAATGTTTCACCTTCCTCAAGACCTAATGTAGTTTGAAGAAGTTCCATAATCTGTTGTGTCATGTCCAAAGAAGCTGCACGTGATTCACGCTTATCAGCTGAAGCTTCTTCCGCAGGGAATCTCATTGATAATACAAATGGAGTATTATAATCAAATTCACCTGTGATAGCGAAATGTAAACGAATGAGTTTTCCCAATTCCTCAAGGAATGATGTCTGAATAGAGTAAACATGACGACCGAATGGTTTATACTGTTCTGCCAAGGCAATACCAGATGCAATCTGAACAGTACTTTCGCTACTACCCATACCACCTGTCAAATAAGGCATTGGTACACCTGCTGCAATAGCTACGTTCTTTTCAGCATTTACAATATCATCAATGAAGTTAAAGTCAACCTTAGATTCAAAAATCTTCATATCAAGAAGACCTTCTGGCGCCCAAATTTTTGTGTTTACTGTATAAACTTCAATAGAGTTTGAAGCTGCTGTAACACCAATATTTTCATATTCTTGTCTTACAGTATCTGTTGTCTCGAAGGCAGTTTCAACACCTACACCTTCTGTTTGCTTTACCTGATAAAACTGAACTGGGAATGAACTTTCACGAGCAAGACCTTGCAATAATTTAAGGCTAAATGCTTGCTTAAATTCTGGTAATGCTAATAACAATGGTGGGTAACCATAAGGGAAAAATTCATTATCGTCTGGCATGTATCTGAAGTGTGTAATAATCCAAGGAGGAACTACTTCACCACCTTCCATTTCAAAACCTAAAAGTTTTGTATCAAACTGGTCGGCATAATCTTCATTTAAACCATTGATAAACTCTTTATCATTGTTAATCTCACCCATTAATTTCTCAATCTTAGTACGGCGAGATTTATTCATTCCATCACCATTCTTTAATTGAGCCATAACCTCAGACATATGTTGAGCACTAAACTCAAGACGTTCTGAAAGTGAGAAAACAGAAAGAGGAATAATTTTTTCTATTCCTTTATATCCAATACGATGAGCCCAAAGAGCTTCACCATACATTTCAAGAGATTTACAAACTGCTGAGATACGCTGCTGTGTGATACCCCATTGAGCAAATAATTCATAACATCTGTTTGCAAATAAAACATTTTCAGCTGTAACTGTAATTAAACGGTCTTGATCATCAAGCTGAGTTGCTTCATCCGCTACAAGTTGACATGTTCGTTTGAGGAATGGGTCATTACAAACAGCAAAACGCAATTCACTTAAACGTTTCTGTCTTTCTTCAATGCTAGAATATGTAAAAGCAGTTTCATCCAAATAAGCATTAAAAAGACGATTTACATTTGAAGAAAGTTTTTGATTTTTAAAAACGTTTCCTAATGCAGCATGCTTAATCTGAAATGCACTATTTCCTACATCTACTTTTACAAATCTAAGTCCAGAGTTTTTCTCAAATTCAGTTGTGGCTTTTTCTTTATCAATTGAACGCCATCCAAAAATAGCAGAAAGTCGCTGAGTAAAAGACTTTCTTTGAATTTCAGATTTTGGAGCGTTATTAGAACTAAAACTTATTCCTGCCATATTTATTAATTAGTAAATGCATCATCCTGCGAATCAAAGTCCGCACCTTGTTGTTCAATTGGAATAACATCAAAATATTCTCCAACGAACATTGCTTCCATTGTATCTAATTCTCCATTATTTACCTTAACAAGTGAAATCTCGATTCTATCTTCCATGTCGGCATATTCTTCTTTTGGAAGATAACGCTCTGCATAATATTTTTGTCTAAAGCAAGTGATAACATAACGGCCACGTTCTACCCAAGCACCAGCATTTTTAATATCTGCGATAGATGGTTTAAGGCGAATAAGGTCATCAACACAATGAGGTGTTACTGCTGCTTCTTTAGAACGATTCATCTGTAACACACCGATAATATGCACACCTAATTCCTTTGCAATAGAACTCAATTTATTGATTGCAACTTCAATACCAAAAGCAGAGTTTGCACCATTTTGAAATTTTGTAAAATCAGTAATCATAGACAAAAGGTCTAATACAATAATACAATATTTAGAACCAATTTCAGCTTGAAACTTCATAATTTGTTTTCTTAAAGTTGCAAGAGAAAGAGCGGAATCCTCTGAGAATCTAAAAAGATTATTCTGAATAAGTTCATTTTTCTCTTGTTCAATAAGGCCACTAATCATTTCAAAATCTTCTTCCGAAGGATTGATGATGTCTCTATATTTAATTTGAAGTCTTTTTGCTAAAAGACGATCCATAATAGAAATAGCACTCATTTCAAGTGAGTAATACATACATGGAACTTTTGTTTCAATTAAAGAGTTTATAAGGTTTGTACAAACGGTAGATTTACCAGAACCGGATGCTGAAGCCAAAATTCCAATTTCGCCTGGTAATGGACCTGTCTCAACAAGACTATCAAAAATAAAATTATTAAAATAATATTGTTTACCATTTTCGCGTTTCTTATATTCAGGAGAATATAGCTTAAACCAAGCATCAAAGTCCATAACTTCAGAAATCTTATGATCTTCATTTTTCTGCATAAGAATTTCAGAGTCATCCATCAATTCTGAAATTTCATTTTTCTGAGCATCCGTTAATCTTGCTGTTGAGTCTACAATATGTTTTGCTTTTTCAAGTTTATCTGAGATTTGGCGTCTTTTCTTGAAGTCATAAAGTTGGTCAAGAATATCATTTATATTATTGTAATTTGTTTTATCTTCCGGGTCTTCATTTACAACAACATCAACAACATAATCAGATGCATTTAAGTCAAGAATAGAATATTCCTGTAAAAGTGTATCATGGGAAAAAGGAATATTTCTATTTTTTAAGTTTTGCATTGCCTCAAACAAATGCTTAGTTGAGGCGGTTGAAAATAAGTCTTCTGTTATTTTTTCATTATCTAGATAATTATTGTTTTTATAAAGTGCTGCTAAAAGTCTCTTCTCAGCAAGAAAATCTGGCTGTCTAGCGAGAGTAATATTTGTTTCCATAAGGAAAATATTAACTTTTAAAATAAAAAATGCTCCCATTCGGGAGCATTTTTATAGGATTAAAAAACTCTTACTTAAGTTTTTCAACGCGGAAAGATTTAACTTCTGAAGTAGTCTTATACTTATTGATCAAGTCCTTACGGCCAAGATCCTTAAGGGCTGTTTCAGTAAGCTTATAAGATTTGCGAAGTTCAGCTTCAGAAAGTTCAGCAATTGCATCAGCAGAAATTACTGAGTTTTCTTTCATCATGACGTTAATTTGACGATCTGCACCATCTACAGTGTACTTGCCACAATCAAGAGCATTAATCTTAGGCTTAATAGCTTCAAGCTTAGAGTCAATAGCATCCTGAAGAGCCTTTCCAAAAAGATAGATTGCTACGTCATCAGTAGCACCAGCAAACTTCTCAAACAATTCATTCATTTCCATAAGTTTTACCTCTTTAATGATAATCTTTACATATAGATTATACCAATCATAAGGAATAAATTCAAAACTAATTTAAAAATGTACTGTGTTACGAATTTAGATATTTTTTATAATGAAAAAGAAGACATAATTAAAATTGCCCATTGTTGTTATGATAGACTTGGACAATCATTAGGAGAGATTAGTTATAAAGATTTTCATGAATTGCCAGAAAATGATTTTTATGATTATTTAAATAAAATAGTTTTCACTAAACCGGTAGATTGCTATGTTATGAATCCAGGAAAAACATGCTTAGATGTATGGAAATCTAATAATTATGAAGTAGGCACAGTACGAGTTGCTATTAGTAGGGAATGTAATTTACATTGTCCTATGTGTTATGTTCGATATGGTGGTCACCATGACTCTGAAAAAAGAAAGCAATTATATTTCTACACTATAGAGAAACTTAAAAATTATAAATTTAAAACTCTTTGGCTCACAGATTGGGGCGAAGGATTTATTTATCTAAATGAAGTTTTAGATATTATGAAAACTTATAAATATTGTAAAAATATAAATATCACAACAAATGCAACACTGATTACCGAAGACTTACTCCAAAAGTTGGTTGATACTTGTGAGCATATTTTCTTAGAAATCGATTTTGATGGTCTATCTCAAAAATCATTAGAGTCTATTAGAGCTGGTGCGGACTTTAGTGTTGTATTTAAAAATATATTAAAAGTAATTAACTATAGAAATAAATATCCAATAAAGTTTGAACTCTTATTTCACTTTACTAAAAATAAAATAAATGAAAAGGATTTAAATAAAGTTAAAGCTTTTGCTGATAAAGAAAAAATTCCTCTCTTTATAGGAGAGGAATTCGAGGTACCAAAAGAAAGCATCTTTAATTATTAAATTAAATTCATAGAACTTAATAATTGTGCATTCTTCTTTTCTATGTTATCTACTGTTCTTTCTAGTTGAGCATCTTTATAAAAGAATTTCTGTGGAATAAACTCATTATTATATAAGTTCATTAACCAAATATTTCCAGTAATAGCATCAGTTGTATCTTTTGCGTTATATCCAGTAACAACATTACTTTGCCAGTTTCCTTTTTCCCATTCATAGTCAAGATCGCCTTCAAAGTGGTCAATTTTAATAGTACCTGTTTGTTTACGTCTTACTTCATGTAATGACTTCATATTATTTTTTACGAAAATATTTTTACCACAAACCCATCTTCCATGAGTAACCAAATCATAGAATGTATAATAAGGTTCTGGCAATTTATCAACTGAAACATAGTCGACATTTATTCCAGCTCTTGCTAAGAATTGTCTTGCAGGATCCGACTGCCATCCATCAAATGAAACATGTCTAAGATTTATACCACCTAAATTTTTCAAGTCATAGATAAAAAATTTAATAGCATCCAAGTTGATATGTCCACCTTTTGGCACTAACACAATTGTAAAGTCAGTTACATAAATTGTCATTGGCAATCTAGTGTGCTCATCAATTCTATTTGGATCTTTTTCAACATGAGACATTGAAATACAAGTACAGTCACGAGATTTAGATTGGTCGACTGATACTACACGAGGAACATTTGGCTCATAATAAAAATAATATCTATTCATTACTTTATAGAAGAATTGATTCTGTATCTGATTCCAAATCAGGTGCTCAGGTTGCTCATCTGCTAAAGCTACAATAGAGCCATATAAGTTTTTAAGTCCATTATCAAAACAGTCCTCAATCCAGTCGTCACGATAGAATAATCTATCTGGAGTACCAGAAGGCTCGCCACACCAGTCTTTTAAGAAATCCAATGGGTTTTCTTTTGCTTTACCTAAGAATGATGCAGTACCATTTTTTGTTACTTGTTCTTTTGGACACCATATTAAATCAGCATTATCAAATTGACTTGCTTCAGATTCAGTCTCACAAACAATAGGAGGTTTACCACTACCACCTTTATACAACCTAAAAGCAACATCATAGTTGTGATGTTCTGTTACTTTCTGATCTAATGTATGTAAGTTTTCAACATCACAGAATGATGGGAATTCTTCTGGATATAAGTTCCATCTAGAACCACGCCAAATATAATTACTTGGATTTTCTGGAGCATCATAAGTCATCCAGTTTTGGATTGGGTCATCTAATGAAGATGGAGAAGAGTCGAGAATAAAACGTGCATAATAGTTTGACTGGAAACGGTTTGAAATACGTTCCTTTAATTTAGAGAAGAAACGATACACTTTATCAGGAGTCCAGCCTTTACCAGCTTCCAAGAAGAAGTTGATCTCAGTCATAGCTCCAACCAAAATGTTCAAACCAATAATGTTACCATCACCTGAAGCTGTTTTCCAGTTTAATCCATTTCCAGTTTGGAATACACCATCACAAGCTGTAGTCCATGGAATATATTCAATAGTATCACTTTCTTGTAGATGTTTTTCTTCATTTAACATTTCTTGGTGAGTACGACACCAATGCCAGAAACTCGCAGATTCAATTAACTGTCTCAATGGCTCATTATAAATTTCCTTAGCTTTACCTTGTGTAACCGCACATAAAGCGATAATAAATACTGTTGTACGAGATTTTCCAAAGAATTTCCAAGGGTCGCGCATAAGAGCAAAGTGACAAGCCACATATAACAGAGCAAGCATTGTAAATGTTGACTTGCCTGATCCAATGGATGGATTTAATACAGCTGTACGATAAGGTTTTAGTGGGTCAAAGAATTGTAAAAAGTTTTTCTTTACAGGCCACCAAACAGATTCGGCCTGTGCACCAATATATTTTGATGTTAAAAACTCTTCAGGTGTAGGAGGCTTATCCTTAAATGTAAGAAGATATGGTTTCTCAAGAAGAAGTTGTAAAGTTGCATCATCTAATCCTTGCTGCTCAAGCCACTTAATAGCGGTCTTCATTTGTTCATAACCCAAGCTTGTATATTCAGGTCTTTTTGCAGCTTTTGGGTCTCCAGACAAAATATCTTTAATAATATATTTAAGGTCATTGACAGCTCTAGGGTCTTTAAATCCTGCATTACCCATATCTTTTTCAGTAATGTTAGGTCCTTGCTGAATTTGATTCATATCAATTGTAGGAAATAAGAGGTCACCTGGTTTAATAATCTTATTTCCATTATTGTCGTTAGGTAAAATAATATTACTACTCATATATGTTAGTTAGTAGAAATTATTGAATAGTTTATTTAAAAAGTCTGGAAACTGGTCACTGTTAAATTATATTTAAAGATGACCACTTTCACGACTTTTTGTCGTTCAAGTAGTTGACCAGGCCACCGACCTTTGGTCACGTAATAAGTGGAAATAACAAAAAACAGTTAATATTAAATTTAAAAAATATTTTTTTAAGGAAAATTTATATGACTAGATCTGAAAAGAAATTAGAACAAGAAGGAAAAATAGTTGCGAGCCAACCTTTAGAAGAAAATGTAATTATTCCTAAGACTGAAGAAGGAACACCAGATGATTTATTTCAAGTAGCAGAAAAAACTTATACTGAGGCTGAGGAGGATTTATTAAAGTTTGTTGAAAAACAGATTAGTAATATGCAAGATAACCTTCTCTTTGGTGGAGATGAAACACCTTCTTTTTATAAGTTGAATAAATCTCTTATGGAATATGAGTCTACACTTTTGGCGCTTACAGCTCTTTATCAGAGAACTCGTTCTAAATATGATTTTGAACAGGAGAAATATGACAATTTCTATGCAAGCCTCTATGTTCAGGTAAAGCAGGAACAGCTTTCTTTAGGTAAGCAGGGAATTACAACTCAGCGTGAAATTGAGATGATTGTTCGTAAGCGTTATATGGCAGAGCTTGCAAAACTTAAAGCAAATGTAATTAAATGTGAAAATGAAAAAGACACAATTTTTAGATTGATTGAAGGTTGGAAAAATTATCAGTTTGTTTTAGGAACTCTTTCTAAGAATGCTCAGGCTGAAGCAATGGCATCAGGTGTAGCTAATAGAAATCCTATGGAATTTGGTGATGAACAGTTTCAGCAATAACTAAATCGCTAGTGTAAGCTATTGTTATAGATTCATTAAATTCTAAAAGTGCAATTTTTTTATCAACAATTAAAGAAACTTTTAAAATTTTATCTTCAAGATGACAAGGACACACTATTAAAGGTGATTCATTTTTATATTGTTTATACAATAAATAGCTCTCTTTTGAGAGCTTTTTTATTTTAACTTTTTGTCCTGATTCTATCACTAAATAGTACCCTCTACTGTAACAGTTCCTTCAGTACAGTCAATTTCACATTTTGTAAAGTTTGCTCCAGTAGGTCTAATCTTATTTAAGATATACTGGCTATCTGTAAGAACATCATTATATTCTACTTCTTGTACAATAAATGCAGAAACTGTAAACTTAAAGCTAAATGAAATTACAAATTGTCCATTATCATCAAAAGATGGTACTATATTTGCAAATGATCTAACATATCTATCTGAAGAAGATAATAATTCAATAAGTGCAACCTCAATTAATGGCTCAATAGTTCTAGTTACTGAGTCAAACTTAAGCTGAATAGAAGACATAAGAGCTGCACAATTATTAAAGTTTCCTTCTGTAAATAAAGCCTTAATTTCTGGAACTTTTAACGATACATTTGGAGTATTTGAATCAATAGGTACAAGTCCAGATTGAATAGGATTGTTATTTTCATCTGCTAAGAGATTTAAGTTATTTTGAGTGTTTAATGCTTCATCATCCATAATTAAATTAGTAACTAATTATTTTATGGCAAACATAAATAATTTACATGCTGCGGTAGCTAATGGAAAACAAGCTATAGCATTTTATAAATCTACAAGTATTTATCAGACTAATGCCGAATTTAAAAAAGCAGTAGATACTTTAGAAAAACAACTTTTAGATGAAGAACAATATGCAGGCTCTATTAGAGAGTCTACTTTATTTGAATCATATTTTAATTTACCAGAAAATAAACTAACAGAAGCTAATATTGCTTTAGCGAGAGGTGATTTCTTCAAAGCTAATTGGATTTTAGAACACCTAGGAGAATGTGCCGAAGCTAATAAACTACAAGAGCAGATTTATTATGCAAAAGTTGGTCAATTATTTGAAACTTGCAATGACACAGAAGCAGATTTCTATCGTTCACACTTATCTGAAAAAGCTCTATTTGGTTCAATGGCTTCTCAAATTAAGAAGCTTACTATTCAGATGAATGATGCTAGAGCTGCCTTAGCCACAATAGATGAAGTAACAGAATTTAATCAGAATAAAGCTGAAAAGAAAAATACTGTTTTAAATGCAAAAAGACAAGAATTAGAGAATAACACTGCTGCTCTTGCTAATTCTGAGAATGGTAAAGACCTTATCGCTCGTGGAAAAGCTGTAAATAAAATGAATGCCATAACTGACAAGATGGGTGCAAATCTTGAAGGTTCAAAAGCTAATCAAAAAATCAATAATGCACAAGAGGCTATTGCTAAATTAAAAGCCGCTTTAGAAGACCTTAATTCATATTTATCAAGCGAACAGCTTAGAAAAGCAATTCAAATTGTAGATAGAAATACAGGTCTTTTTGGTAGAGCAAAAATTGATGGTTTTGTTACTTCTAAAGATTTTAAGATTGCTAATATGGCAAAACAAGTTGCTGTAGAAGCAGGCGTTTCTAAAGAAGAGATAAAACAAGAAGAGCAAGAAGTTGCTCAAGAGGCTGAAGCCATCGACCAAGAAAAAGAACAAGCTGTACAGCAAGAACAGCCACAACCTCAAGTTCAACCTAGTAGAAGTCCAGTCAGCTCAATGATTGATATGGATGAGAGCATAAATTATTGTGCAGACTCTATTTTATTTGAGTCACTCTTATATGAAGGTTGGTGGGATAATATTAAGCAAGGTGCTCAGAGAATTGGAAATCAGATTAAAACTAGCGCTCAAAATGCTTATGCTAATGCAAAAGCAAATGCTAAAGAATATTTCGCAAATAATACAAGAAGCGCCTTAAATAGAACATCTGAACAAGAAATTAGAGCAACATTTGAAGAGTTGGCTAATAAAGTTGCTGTATTCACAGCAGCTGCAAAAGAAGTTCAACCTATATTTGATGCCACTGGAAACTCTAAGTTTGAAATTTTTAATCGCAAATTAGGAAGAGTTTTACTTACTGCAGGTGGTATTGTTAGATTAGCTGGTATTGCATGTCCACCTTTAGCAGCAGTTGGTACAGCTATGGCTGGTGTAGGTGCTATTGCAAATGGTATTGGAAACACAAGAAAAGATGCTGTTACTGGTCATGTGGTAAAAGCAGGAATAGATGTTTTAGGTGGTGTAGCAGGTGCAGCTATGGGAGCCTCAGCTGTTGGTAAGATTTTAGGACAATCTGGAGATGTTTTAACAAAAGTTTCAGGAATTGGTAAGACATTGACTGGTGCAAAACTTACAGCGAATGGTATAAACACTACTAAAAACTCATCAACTAAACTTGGAAAAGGTATGGGTGTTCTTTCTGCTATGGGTGGTGTTGCTATGGCATTATCTGGACTTTCAGCTTTAGGAGCTCAATTTAGTGGTACAGGACTTTCTGCTGAAGATGCTTCTAAATTACAACAAGGTGATGCTCAATTACAACAGGGTGCACAAGCAATTGTAAATGATGAACAAGTTAAAGAATTAACTGCAGAAAAAGTTTATTTGGAACAAAACCCAGGTGTTGAGACAGAACATGCAGATTTATTAGCAGATACTATTGCAAAACAGGTTGATAATACAAATAATGCTATCGCTCATGCTAAAGTTGGTGATTGGATTATTAGAAATGATGGCACAAAGATTGAATTAAAGCAATTTGATATTGATTATGCAAAAGCAGCCATAGGCGAAATTAAACCTGAAACAAATCCATTTGACCCTGAAAATCCAATGGTTGGCCAGATTACTCAGAAGGGCCATATGATTACTGACAAAGACATGGCTATTTTAAGGCCTAATAATGCTCAGGAAGTTGTAACAAATCAGGTACCACAAGTTGAAGAAAAATTACCAGAAGCTCCGGCTGCTCCAATCAATAATGATGCTTTAGCAACTAATACAGAACCTACAGAAGGTGTTGAGGAATTAGCAAACTCTCCAGAAGCAGTTGAAAATCAACTAGAAAGTGGTAATCAAGAAGTTCAAGCTGCAGAAGCAGCAAGTCAAACATTAGATAATGAAATGGATGACTTCTATAAAAACTTAAAATGGGATTTTGGAGGTGAAGACCAACCTGAAGTAGATTATGACCAGTTTGCATATTGTAGTGCTAATATCTATGGAAAAGATTATCAAGCTTTAACTTTTGAGTCAGGTGTTACAGTTTGTCCTATATTTGACCAAAAATCTGGAGAAGTTATGTTTGTTGAGAGATTTATGGGTAAAGACTACATAAAGATTGGTGAAGTAAATGGTGTTCCTGGAAATAAACTAACTCTTGTTTTAGTTACATCTTTAAGAAATAGTGGATTTAATGTTCAGTATGTTAGAGATGGAATGAATACAGTTCCAATGATTACTGATAAAGCCGGACAGATTTATGAACCAGGTTATAGATTACTTGGAATGAGAGTTCCAGAAAATGCAAAACTTTGGGTAACAGAACGCTAATGAATAAAAAAGCCGCTCAAAAGAGCGGCTTTCTTTTTTAGGACTTAAAAACCAACTTAAGCCATTGTGTACTTGCCAGAAGTACGGTTGTAAGTTGCCTTGCCTGTCATACGGAGAATGCGGAGAGCAGAGTCCGGATTAGCATTTGGCATCTTCTTAGCAACTGAAGAAAGGAAAGAATCACGCGTAAATGAACTTCCTGATTTCTTTGTGCTTACAATCTTTGATACAACACTTGTGAGTGTAGCCGACTTAGTTGTGTTTTTAGCTGTTGTGTTCTTTTTCATTAAAAAGAATCTCCTATAAATATTTTTTTAATCAAGCATATAGCTTGTTATTTGCTAAAAACCATAATAAGATTATACTTATTTTTTTCAAAAAATTCAATTATTATCCAGGTATTTTATTTATTAAAAATATAAATAGTTTTATAAAG